>Ga0075530_1001238_pt1 | contig 12234 bp, 13 predicted proteins | sample NGEPerD_2_FD_75101 | JGI IMG/M metagenome (GOLD analysis project Ga0075530, IMG submission 75101) | Arctic peat soil microbial communities from the Barrow Environmental Observatory site, Barrow, Alaska, USA - NGEE PermafrostL1-D | ecosystem: Environmental > Terrestrial > Soil > Wetlands > Peat ...
CACGCTCACATTGCCGCGCTGAATCGGTAAACACTCCTCGATCAGGCGGTACTGCGTCTCGGTGATTTCCATCCACGCAGTATCTCATAAATTCAGTGCTTAGTGTTAACACGCCCTAGTCTGTGGAAGACGGGACCGCACATAACCTTCCAATCCCCCTCGCTTGAGAGCAGCCGTTTGGCAGCTCGCGCGTGAATATTTCACACCGCCGCGTTGCTAAATCTCACAGAGCAAACGTGACAGCTCCCGTACAGTCTTCGTCAACGGCCAACTCTTCGCTTGAGCCCTCACCAACAAGGTGGAGGTCAAGCTTGAGTGGGCTCCACATCTGAAGTTGTAGGTGTTCCGCAGCCGATGAATGTGGGTATCGGGCCGCGCCCGGAATTAAACGTCCTAAACACATACTGGGAGTCGCAATCATGAAAGAACCGCTATTTACGTGTAAGTATCTCGTTCCGGGCCTTATGGCAATAACGGCGAGCGCAGCTCCGCCTGTGGTTAGTCTCGCCGACGCCGCGGGCGCGCGCACTGTGCATGTCAGGGGAATCAACAGCACGGGTGTCAACGAGCGGTGTGATGAACCTTTGTTCTTCATGCCGGCCCCGCTGCCGACAACCCTTCACGGCGCTTTCGTCGGCGAGTTCGACCCGACGCCGGGCGCAGTTGCGGCCCTGCCGCTGACGCCAGCGAATTGCGATAACAATAGCCTGTTAGCGACCACCACGGATGCGGAATTTCTGGCGGCCGCCGGGCTGACGGACGCTGATCCCGGCATCAAGAACATTCCCCTTCGCGAAGTCCCCATCATTTTCGCGCCCACCGGTTTGAGCGGCGCGGTTCCTCCGCTGGTCGCCCTGCCGCCGAACCCGTTTCCACCCGTGAAGAGCGCGCCCAACGATCCTATCACGCTCGGAAAATGGCTGAGGGCGCGTGGGCACATGACCATCAAGTGCAGGGCGAATGGATCGGCGTCGGTCAACGCAAGCTTCCGGAACCTCGTTCCTAACGGCGTCTACTCGATGTGGGGGCTATGGCTCACGACGCCGCCCGGCGCGCCCGGCCCTACCCTCGTTCCATTGCCGTTTGGTGGGGTACCCAATGCCCTGGTGCCCAACAGGCACGGCAGGGCCACCTTCCAGCGCAGGCTTGCTTTGTGTCCGATGGACTCCGCGCCGGATGGCTCACAACTAACGATTGCGACGCTCGCCTTCCATTCGAACGGTAGCCTCTATGGCGGTGTACCGGAGCTGGCAGCCGGCAACGTGGAGTTCACCAGGCCCGATGGGACGACCTTCACGAGTAGCTTGGCGCCCGGCACGGTCGACCACGACCAGATGGAGTTCCCGATCACGGTGTTGAAGATCGTCCCGTAACCTGGCGTCGATGAGTCCGCTGATCCTGAGTTCTTTACCGAAGATCAACCGGCGTCATCGGAACGTGAACGATTGTTCGATCACGTTCCGGTGGCGACCCAGCAGGACTTGGGTATACAGCGCTGCAATTTGGTCGATAGCCCTGGACTCGCGCCAGCGAAATGAAAAGCCAGAGCTGAACAAGCTATCTCAACAAAAAGGAAACAGTCATGATCGTTAAATCTCTAGAGAGGCTCATCGGTACGGCCCGTGATGTGGACTGGGGCAACGGCAATAGCCGTCGCTTCCTCATCGAACAGGACGGCATGAAGTTTTCGCTGACCGATACCATTGTCAAGGCGGGTTCAAGCTCGTGTCTTGAGTACAAGAGCCATCTTGAAGCGTGTTATTGCGTAGCCGGCAGCGGCGAGATTCATGACCCCGAAACCGGCGAGGTCTACCCGATTCAGCCGGGTACCATGTACGCGCTGGATAAGCACGACAAGCATCATCTGGTGGCAAACGATGAACTGCGACTGGTGTGTGTTTTCCTGCCAGCGCTTAGAGGGCATGAGTCCCACAAGCTCGCCGATGATGGCAGTTCCTCTTACTGAGCCATGGCGACTGTACTCTCAGAACGCCCGGTCGATGCCGGCATGATGGACTGGACGGAAGCTCAGCAGGCCCTGCGCGACGCGGTATCCCGCTTGGGGCCCGCGCTCAGCGAAGATCATGTCGAATGGGATCAGCGCGCGGAATTCCCGTGGCGGAAATGGGCGTTGCTACGGGAATCCGGCGTCATCCGCTTGCCGTTCCCCGCGGAGCATGGCGGTCTCGATCAGGACCTTCGTACGACGATGCATGTTCTGGAACAACTGGGGTACGTCTGTGAGGATGGCGGTCTCAATCAGGCCGTCTCCACCCACATGGTTAGCGTCGGCGTTTTGTTAACGCGCTTTGGCACGGATGAGCAAAAGGCGCGCTTCCTCCCGCGCATTTGTGATGGCGAGCGTCTTTGCGCGCATGCGATCACGGAGCCGGACAGTGGCTCCGACGCTTTCAGCATGCGCACCGCCGCCGTTTCCCACGGCGACCATTTCGTGCTGAACGGCCGCAAGACCTTCACCAGCAATGGCCCGGTCGCCGATCTTTTCGCCGTCTACGCCATGACCGACCGGGCACGCGGGGCACTGGACGGCGCGACCGTGTTTGTCGTGGAGCGCGGCACGCAAGGCTTCAGGCTTGGCGAGCCCATCCCCAAGATGGGACTGCGAACGGCGCCACTGTGCGAATTATTCTTCGAAGACTGCGAAGTACCTGTGGGCCAGATCATCGGCAAGGTAGGGATGGGCTTTGCGATCCTGGATTACGTGATGAAATGGGAAGTCCTCTGCTCCTTCATCATCTCGGTGGGCGAGATGCAACGGCGACTGGAGAGATGCATCCGGTACGCAAAAACACGCCAACAGTTCGGGCAGGCCATCGGAGGATTTCAGTCCATAGCCAACAGGATCGTCGACATGAAGATCGGCGTCGACACATCACGAGAGTGGCTCTATCGCGCCGCCAGCCGCGTACAGCGCAAACAGAACGCGACCGTCGATCTTGCCATCGCCAAGCTGCTCGCAAGTGAGCACAACGTAGCGTCGGCGCTGAATGCCATCCAGATTTTCGGTGGCAAGGGCTACATGGTTGAGCACGGCATCGAGAAGGAGTTGCGCAACGCCATCGCGGGGACGATTTACTCTGGCACCTCCGAGATCCAGCGTAACCGCATCGCCCGCATGCTTGGATTATAGGAAACGCGATGAAGCTTATTCTGGAGTACCTCAAGTCCGCTAGCGCATTAACGCCCGCAAGCGTCGCGCTGATGTGCGGCGAGAAATGTTTGACTTACGCTGAGTTGGATACCTTGTCCGACAACATGGCCGCGCGGCTACAAGCCCTTGGCGTTACTCCCAGCGCGCGGGTCGGCATTTACATGCCCAAGTGCATAGAGGCCATGACGGCTATCTATGCAACCCTCAAGGCAGGTTGCTGTTACGTGCCGATCGCGATTGAGAATCCTGCGCCACGCGTTATGTACATGCTGGAGAATTGCCAAATCCAGTTTGTACTGGCCGCAACGCCGCCCACGACTGAAGTGCTGCATGAACTGCGCAAGCGGGATATTAAGGTCATAGCGGTTAAGGATCTGATGGCGGCAAACGGGCAAAGCCAAAACGTTCTCATCCCCGCTAATCCATCGCCGCATGGTGCGGCGGCGGTTCTGCACACATCTGGATCCACGGGCCAGCCGAAAGGCGCGGTCATCAGCCATGCGAACCTGGCCGTATTCCTGTCATGGGCCCATACCGCATTCGACCTTGGGCCTGATGACCGTCTGCTGAGCCATGCGCCGCTCAATTTCGACCTGTCGTTCTTCGACGTTTTCGCGGCAGCGGCGGCGTCCGCCGCTGTGGTTCTCGCGACGCCTATCGACACCGCAAACGCAGCGCGCATGGCGCGTCTGGTCAATCGATCGCGGGTAACGGTATGGCAGTCGGTGCCTTCTGCCCTGACCTTGCAGGCGGTTTCATCACGTCGTCGCGGCGACTCGATGCCCAGCGTGCGCTGCCTGTTGTTCGCCGGCGAGCGCATGCCGCGGCAGACCCTGCTGAGATTGCCTCACATTTTCCCAATCGCGCGGCTGTACAACATCTACGGGTGCACCGAAACCAACGACACGTTCATGTATGCGCTGCCCGCTGATGTCAGGCGAGCGCCCGACCCATTACCGATCGGTACGCCGCTCCCGTTCATACGGCATCGCATCGTCGACGCATCGGGAAGCGACGTAGCGCCCGGACAGGAGGGGCAACTGCTGGTTGCTGGCGGGACCATCATGGCTGGCTATCTCGCCTCGTCGGGCGATGGTTCGGCGCCCAAGCCGGTATACCCCGAGGAGCAGACCAGGGACGGCTACTATCGAACCAGCGATATCGTCTCCGTTGGGGACGATGGCCATCTGCGTTTCCATGGACGGGCCGACACCATCATCAAGACCAACGGCTACCGGGTGAACCTGATGGAGACCGAGGATCACTTGCGCCGTTCGGAGAAGCTGCAGGAAGTCGCGCTGCTGTCCACACCGGACGATCTGATTGGTAACCGGATGGTGGCGATCGTCAGGCCGCGCGTTGGCGTGTCGTGCTCAACGTTGGACCTCAAGCTTCACTGCGCCGCGGCGCTGCCAAGGTATGCGATACCGCATCATTTCCTTTTCACCCGCGAGGAACTGCCAAAAGGCAATACCGGAAAAGTCGACAAGCGTCAATTGATTCAGATCTGGCGGCAGACCGCCGCCGGCCATTCCACCAGTAAAGGAGTTGCGAGCCATGAATGCGCGTGAAGCGATCGCCCGATTTATCACAGAAGAGTTTTTTTTGCAGGACACAGGCGCTGAAGACATTCCGGACGACCTGAATCTGATGGAGGCCGGGATTGTTGACTCTCTGGGGCTGTTGCGGATCGTGGCATTCCTTGAAGAGGAGTTGGGGGTCGTCATAGAGCCGGAGGATATGGTGCCCGAGAACCTGGATTCAATTCAGGTAATTCTCAATCTTGTTAACGCCCAGGCTCGTGCGGTGGCTTAGGGGTGCCTGCCATGAGCAACGCATTCTTACGGCAACTTATCAGTGGAGCCTCGGCGCCAGGCGCGGTCGAGTTCCATGGTTTTCTTGACCGGATAGCGCAAGGAGGCGCGGTCGGGCAGGAGGTCGCCGTCTTCCTCGCGGGACTATCCGCCAAGCCGCTTAGCGCGACGAGCGCGTGCAATTTCGTGTCTTATGTACACCGCGTTAGTCCGCCAGGACTGCTGCCTGGTAGCGAGGGCGCGGTAAACATTGTCGGTACGGGTGGTGGCATATCCACGTTCAACATCAGTACAGCGGCCGCGTTCGTCGCGAGCGCGGCCGGTGCGCGAGTGCTGAAGAGCGGTTCGACGGCTTATAGCAGTAAATGCGGCTCGCTCGAGGTGCTGCGCGCGCTCAAAGTGCCAGTGCCCGCAAAGGCCGCCATGCTGGCCGACATGGTCGGCGAGTTGGGGATAGCATTTATTCCCGCTTCTCATTACGCGCCGTTGCTGCGGCGTATGGCCGCTTTGATCCTGCCGCTAGCGTGGCGAGATGTCGCGGGTTTCATCAATACGATCGGGCCGTTGCTTTGTCCTTATCAAGTCGCCGCGCAAGTCATCGGCGTCAGCAGGTTGGAATACTTGAATGTTTTTACTGACGCGATCACGCGATTAGCGTTACCGAAGACGCTGCTAGTGCACGCGGACAGCGGTATGGATGAGTTCTCAAGTATCGCCACCAACCACTGCCGCCTTATCGATGGATGTGTTCAACGTCTGTCGCTGCCAGAACAGTTCGGCTTCGCGCCGGGCGCAGCCGTCGACCTGGCAGGGGGGGACGTGACAGAAAATGTGGCTATTCTGCGCGCGGTTCTCGCCGGGCGCCACAAAGGCGCGGCCCGCGACACCGTAGTCCTCAATAGCGCCGCGCTCCTGTTCGTTGCGGGTGTTGCTTCTAGCTTCGAGCTGGGGATCCAGCGCTCCGCGGACGCGATCGACGATGGCAGGGCGCTCGCGCAACTCGAACTCGTTGCGGCCTGGGGACGTAAGTTGGCAAGCCGTCCTTCAGTATCCGCAGCCTGATGACCCATAAGCATGACTTACCGCAGCCTTCCCGCCATGGACATTAAGCAGCACTTTCTTACGCGACTGCTCGAATGCGGCGCCGCCGGCGGCATGCCTGTCATAGCCGAGATCAAGGCATACACGCCCGTTGCCGGTGATTTGCTTCGCCAGCGTAAGGTTGAGGATATCGTTCAACAGTATGAGAAAGCCGGCATGGCGTGCGTCTCGGTGGTGACCGGTCGGTGGTTTGGAGGATCGCCGGCACTCCTGAATCGTGTCGCTGGCGCAACCTCTCTCCCGGTGCTGCGCAAAGACTTTATAGCGTCCCGGTCAGCGATCGAACGCTCTAGGGAACTGGGCGCCTCGGCCGTGCTGCTCACCCGGAAAATCGTCAATGCCGGTGTGCTCAAGAAGCTGGTCGAACAAGCACTGTCGTTTGGCTTAACACCGTTCATTGAGGTAGCCTCGGCGCGCGAGATGGAAGGGCTTGAGCTCGACGGCGAGGCCGTGCTGGCCATCAACAATCGCGACATCAGCAGCAGGGAAACCGACCTTGGCGACATTGCCACCAGCTTGTCCCTGCTCGATGCCGCCCGGGCAACCGGCGCGGGCGCGGTGGTTAGCGCCAGCGCGATCACCACCGCCGACGAAGCGAAGCAACTGCTCAATGCGGGCTTCGATGGACTTTTGATTGGAACCGCTTTTCTGAGCGCCCCGGATCTGAGCGAAATCCTCGACGTATTCCGCGCTCGACTATTTGGTGCTAACGGATGATCGCGCAAAATCAAACAAGCCAGTTGCCCCCGCAGCGAGGAATGCAGGTGAAGATCTGCGGGATGACCGAGCCGGCGGAACTTCAGTTGCTTGACCATGCCGGCGTCGATTACGCGGGACTCTGGTTCCATATGCCACTGGGCAAATATTCGCTCGACAGGAAACGTTTCACGAACCTGGCGCGCACACCGCTGCGCAGGCTTCGATGCGTCGGGGTCACCACCCAAAACGATCCGGATGTCATTGCCAGATTCGTCCGCGGCTCAGGCATTCACGGACTTCAATTGCATGGCTTTCAGTTGCCTAAGGTCGTGCAGTCGATAAAGCGCCGCCTGAGCGGCGGCCAGGAGCTGTTTAAGGTGCTTCATATTCAACAGGGCAAGTGCCTTGAAAGATCGCTGCTGCAGAAGTACGCGACGTGCGGCGCTGACGCTTTCATCCTCGACAATTTCATTTCCCGGCACCAGCCGGGCAGCACCGGCGAGCGCATTCCGTCCGCAACGGTGGCGGCGTTAAGCGACACCTTCGGCACCGAACGTCTGTTCCTGGCGGGCGGCATTGACGCGGCCGGAATCAGGACGCTGAAGCATGATCGACCGCTGCGTGGCGTGGACATCGATACAGGCGCGCGCGTCGCTTCCAGGATCGACAGGCAGCGCGTGCTCGGGATCGTTACGGCACGCGAACATAACGCTTAGCAGGGGAGAAACTATGCGAGGTCAAGCGTTAGAACAGACGTTTCTCACAAGCCGGCGTCACGCCAGGATCGAGTTGGTCTTCTTTGTGAACGCGGGCGATCCATCCGTGGCAGTTACCTTCGAGATGCTCCGCGTGCTGGCCCGACGCAAAGTCGCCGCCGTCGAGTTATGCGTTCCCTTTCCGAAGTCGTTGACCGATGGTGCATTGATTCGCGCCTCCCATCAACGAGCCCTGGTGAACGGAATAGATCTGCCAACAGTTCTGAAACTGGTTGCCCGCGCTCGGGACGAGCTCGGGATTGCAATCGTGCTGCTCGCCGACTACGGCCACACCGTCGAGCCGCTGGGGTTAGCGCGTTTTCTGCGGGCGTGCCACTCGGCGGGCGCTCATGCCACGCTCATCCATGGCCTTCAGCAGACCAAAAGGCAAGCGTATGTGGAAGAGTCCGAAGGCCTCGGGCTTGGCCGGATCATGAGCTTCTTTGCTGGATCGCATGAGCGCGTGCGCCAGGCTGCGTATCGGGAAACTGAAGGTTTTATCTACGTGGTTTCACGATTTGGGCGCACCGGGCAAAAGGCAGGTTTCGATACGGTCATGCTCAATCGGTTGATCGGCATCCGCTCGGAAACCGATAAGCCGCTTGCCGTCGGTTTTGGTGTGAAGACCGCCAACGACATCGCCACCTTGCGCCGCGCGGGTGCGGACGCCGCAATCATTGGGAGCGCCGCCACCGCAGTCGTGCAAAATCATATCGAGAATCCTGCGCGGATCACCGCCGCTCTGGACGAGCTGGTGCGGCAGCTAGGCACCGCCTGCGCGGCCAATACGGGCACGCATTACACCGAGGCTCGCCGCGACGGTTAGCCGCGCGCCTCGGACCACCATTCCGATTCCTTCAAAGGAGATAGTCATGTTGAAAAACGCCGCGGCAAGGACGTTATGCGCCACCGAGTTTCTGGACTGCGATACAGCCCTGGTGCAGGACTATGCGAAGCGGATCATTGGCTCGGCGCAGGATCCTGTCGAGCAAGCCAGGAAACTCTATTACGCCATGCGTGACAGGATCCTCTACGACGTCTATGACATCGATCTATCGCGCGCAGGCATGCGGGCCAGTTCCATCTTAAGCGCCGGCACTGGTTTTTGCATTCACAAGTCTATCGCGTTTACGGCGGCGGCAAGGAGTGTAGGAATTCCATGCCGACTCGCGTTTGCCGATGTGCGAAATCATATCAGCACGCCGCGGTTGCGCGAGATCGTTGGCGGAGAGGTATTTCATTGGCACAGCTATGCCGAGATCTACCTCAATGGACGCTGGATTAAGGCCACACCGGTCTTCAATCTTAAGCTTTGCCAACTGTTTGGGATCGCGCCACTGGAGTTCGACGGAACCAGTGACGCTGCCTTGCAGCTCTATGACAAGCAGTCCGACCAATATCTCGAGTTCATATGCCACCATGGCAGCTTCGAGGAATTCCCCTACGCGCAATGCATCGCCGCGCTCAAGCGGCACCATCCGCTTCTGTTTACGAACGGTCGCCGGACCATCCGCGGTAATCTGGCAAAGGAGCAGCACAGCGAGGCGATAAGTCCATGCTAGTGGACCGTAACAGGCGTCTCAGGAGTGAACCTGTAGCTCGGCGATCCTTTGCCGACGCTGTCGCCAGTGGATTGGCGACCTACCTGCAAGAATGGCACGCTAACCCATTCTACAGGGTAGGTCGCGGGTCTTGCTCGCGACTGACGAACCGCGCGCGAGTTACTCGCGGCGCGCTACATGTGCCGAGGCAGATTCGAATAAAAGCATGAGCACTACTCAAATCAAAGATCTTCGGACAGCGCTTGAGTTCCTGCAAGAACAGGACGGGGCCCTTGAGACTGTCGCTACGCCGGTTGATGCATGGTGTGAATTAAGCGCGATCTATGCCGCGAAAGGTGGCGGTGTTCCGGTGCGGCCTCCGACGCGTGTCGGGTCGACCATGCTCTTCCAGAGAGTCATGCCGTCAGATCGTCCGGCCGTGGTCGGCGTGTTCGGTTCTCGTGAGCGATGCGCTGCGTTGCTCGGCACCACGCATGACCGCGTGGCGGAAAAATTAATAGCGGCCGCGCTCAGTCCAATAACGCCGGTGGAGGGGAAGCATCCTCCTGTTCAAGAGGTTGTTTATACCGAGAAGATTGATCTGGCCGCCATGCCGATCCCCACGATGACCCCCGGCGATGCCGGTCCGTATATCACGTTGGGATTGTCCATGGCGAAGGATCCCGTAACGGGTGGCCGGAATATTTCCGTGCATCGCTTGTGTGTGCAGGGGACGGATACGCTAACCATTTGGATGGTGCCAGGCCGTCACCTGGAGTCTTTCCATTTATCCGCCAAGGCGCTGGGCAAGCCGCTGCCGATCGCGATTCATATCGGTCTTGATCCGGCCATTTATATGGCCTCCTGCTGTCCGAACCCGCTTGCCCCCTTAGGCTTCAATGAACTTGATATCGCCGGCGGTTTACGCAGGCGTCCTTATGAGATCGCTCCCTGCCTTACCATCGCGGCGGACTGTATCAGTCACGCCGAGTATGTACTGGAAGGAGAGATCACGCACGACGTGATTCCAGAGAGCCGGAGTTCGATGTATTCGATGCCTGAATTTCTTGGTTACGACGGGCAACCACACCCCGGTTTGCCTGTCGTCAAAATCAAGGCGATCACGCATCGTTCCAATCCCATTTTTCAAACCGTGACCGGCCCTGGTTACGAGCAGTCCAACCTGCTGGGATTTGGTTTGGAGGCGGCAATTTTGTACTTCCTGCGCCAGCACGTGACCGAGCGAGTCACCAACGCTTACTGTAGTTCTGCGGGAGGCGGCTACCTGCTCTTATTCTTGCAATTCAGAAAGGCAACTGAGCAAGACGATGGCATGGTGCGCCGAGCCGCGCTGTCTGTGGTTGGCGCTTTCCGAATGATCAAACAGATTGTCCTGGTCGACGATGACGTGGATGTGTTCAGCGAGGAGGATGTCTGGTGGGCCATGACAACCAGATTCCAGGTTGATCGAGATCTGCTTCAGGTAAACAACGTCCAGGGATTTCCTTTGGATCCAAGCCAGACCCCTGCGTACTCGCCCACCATAACCAGTGCGGGTTTGACAGCCAAAGCCGTCTTCGATTGCACGGTTCCCTTCCGCTTGAAAGATACCTTCCGACGCACCGTGTTCGCCTGGCCGGTAGGAAAATCGAATCAATAACGACCGGCGTATGAGGCTCACTTCTGATCTGCCTCATATGTGAAAATCTCACACTTCGCCCGTAAATACATCACGGAACCCGGTGCGTCTGGTTCGTACAGTGGCCGGGTTAGTGAAGCGGCGGTAACCGGGTCTTTCCCCTTTCGCTGCTGGTGTGCTGTCCTGAGATTATAATCGTATTGCAGGATGCCAATCCCTTGGCGACAAAGTATTGCCGACCTACAAATTTATTGCAGTAAATTAACGGGACAACATACCCGATGACAAGGGATTTCCACGCAGCAAGGGATGATTGCAAGGGTGACTATCGTGATTAAACACGTCTTCTACAAAAAGGGGTAAATAGTATGCGATCTATATCAGTCTCCAGAAATTGTTTTACAAGTTCAGCCAGGAACAAGGGCAATGCCCTGACGACGTTAACACTGCTGGGCGTTCTGAGTATCGCCGGTGGCACGTCGGCCTACGCTGAACCTGCTTCCCGATACGAAGTAACGGTGCAAAGCCTCATCAGTGGCGAACTTGCAAATGTGGGGGATGAATGCAGAACTGGCCAGATATTGGGATTATTTCTGTTTGCAACTCATAGAGGCGCGTTCGAGCTTTTTGAGTTGGGCACGCCTGTAAAGCCGGAGCTGGCAACATTGGCGGAGTCGGGCGCGCCATTCCTGTTAGCGAACGTTCTGGCCTCAACGGCTGGAGTGGGGCATGTGCTTACGGTGCCTGATATAACCGATCTTCCCACTGGGCTTCGAAGCGGCTTACTGTGCGCAGGGGAGAGCCTCACAGTGAAGGTTGCCGCGCGACCCGGCCATCGGTTTCTCAGCATGGCGGCTATGATTGCGCCAACCAACGACGCTTTCATTGCTCTCAATAGGGTACCGTTACCCCAGAACCGGAATGCAATCGAGCTGTTTTCGACCGGCTACGATGCCGGTAGTGAGTCGAATGATGAACTATGCGCTAATATCCCTGGTATCCCAGGCCTTGCCGGGTGCCCTCCTGGGGACGCCAACACCGACACTACCATACCCGACCCGAATCCAAACGGCGGCCCCGGTCTCGGGGAGGGTTATGTGCACATCCACGCGGGTATCCACGGCATTGGAGATTTGTCTCCGAGCTTATGGGACTGGCGCAATCCAGTAGCAAGAATCACCATCCGTCGAATTCGCTGAGAAAAGTGATCGCGGTTAGACGAACGAGGCTACGGCCGACCGCATGCGGCGGATAGCGTTCGCGATGCGGCTGTTGTCGATCGCGAGCTGCCCACCTTCAGATAGCGTCGACTTCGCGGGCGGGATGTTGAATCCCGCCCGCGATTTAAGGACCGCTACACGCGGTAGGATGGGTAGAGCGCCAGCGAAACCCATCTTACGATCCTACTAGGGCGTGTTAACACTAAGCACTGAATTTATGAGATACTGCGTGGATGGAAATCACCGAGACGCAGTACCGCCTGATCGAGGAGTGTTTACCGATTCAGCGCGGC
>Ga0075530_1001239_pt1 | contig 12213 bp, 5 predicted proteins | sample NGEPerD_2_FD_75101 | JGI IMG/M metagenome (GOLD analysis project Ga0075530, IMG submission 75101) | Arctic peat soil microbial communities from the Barrow Environmental Observatory site, Barrow, Alaska, USA - NGEE PermafrostL1-D | ecosystem: Environmental > Terrestrial > Soil > Wetlands > Peat ...
AGTGGAAACGCTGGCCAGACCAGCAGAACAGTCCTGCCCAAGCCAGGCCCCAGGACACCGACGCCCAGCACGAGCCGCATCAAGACCTACCAGGCCCATCCCTCCACGGATCGAGGCTAAGCGTCTACCGCGACCACGGTGTTATTCCGAAGGACAGTCGCACCGACAACTTCAACCGCACGCCCGAGAACCTGAGCAACTACCAACTGGTGCGCGCCGGTGACCTTGTCGTGAACCGTATGAAGGCCTGGCAGGGGTCGCTCGGTATTTCCGAGTATCAGGGCATCGTCAGCCCCGACTACGAGGTTCTGCGACCGACTACTCGTGAGCATGACGGCCGTTTCCTCCACAGCCTGCTCCGCTCACGCGGCCTGATCGACCAATACGGCCTCCGCTCCACGGGCATCCGTCCGTCTCAATGGCGGTTGTACTGGGACGAGATGAAGACGATCGACATCTCATTGCCGCTCGCCGCGGAGCAGTGCGCCATCGCCGAGTACCTCGACCGCCAGACCGCCCGCATCGACATGCTCATCGAGGAGCAGCAGCGCCTGATCGAGTTGCTCCGCGAGCGTCGGGCAGCGGTCCTCTCTGCGGTGTTCAAGGCTGGCTCCTCAACCGAGACAACCAAGGTTGGCCGGCTGCTAGCGGCTCGCCCCTCGTACGGCGTGCTTGTGCCAAGGTACGTCGATGAAGCGGAGGGCGTTCCGTTCGTTCGGGTTGGCGACCTTATGAACCTCGCGCCGGGGCGCCCCATGTTGGCGATCGCACCAGAGCAGTCGGACGAGTACTCCCGTACGAAGATCGTCGGCGGTGAGGTGCTCCTCGGCGTCGTTGGCAAGATGGGACAGGCTGCCCTCGCGCCTCAGTGGCTTGCGGGAGCTAACGTGGCGCGGGCTGTGGCGGCGCTCCGTTGCAGTGACCCTGCTGTGGCTCCGCTGCTCTGCGGGTGGCTCGGATCGAACAGCTTCCTGTATCAGGCGGAACTGGCAACGAGCGGAGACAGCATCCAGCCCACTCTCGGCATGAAGGACCTTGCGCGGTTAGACATCAGTCTGCCGACGGATCCCAAGGCGACTGCACACCTCGCTGGTCGCTTGGCGAAGATCGACGCGCTGATCGCCGAGACTGAGCGGTTCATCGAACTGGCTCGCGAGCGTCGGTCGGCGCTGATCACGGCTGCGGTGACGGGGCAGATCGATGTGCGTGGGGCGGTGGGGTGATGGCTGACCACAACGAGCTCGTCTTCGAGACCGAGATCTGTGACCATCTCGCGGCGAAAGGCTGGTTGTACTCAACGAAGGACGCCGGCTACGCCCGCGAACGGGCGTTGTTCCCCGACGACCTGTTCGCCTTGTTGGAGGCGACCCAGCCGACGGCCTACGAGAAGGCACTGAAGGCGGCCGGGTCGCCAGCGAAGTTCCTCGATGTGCTCACCACGGCGCTGGACAAGCCGCTCGAGCACGGCGGCGGCACGCTGAACATCCTGCGCAACGGGGTGCAGTACATCGGCGGCGGCCGGTTGAAGATGGCCCAGTTCCGGCCCGAGACGACGCTGAACGAGACGACGAACGCTCACTACGCCGCGATGCGGGTGCGGGTGATGCGGCAGGTGCACTTCTCAACCGCCGACCAGCGCAGCATCGACCTGGTGTTCTTCGTCAACGGGATCCCGGTAGCCACGGTGGAGCTGAAGACTCACTTCACCCAGTCGCTGGACGAGGCGATCCATCAGTACCGCAAGGACCGCAGCCCGCTGACCAACGGGCGGCCCGAGCCGTTGCTGTCGTTCGGGCACCGGGCGCTGGTGCACTTCGCGGTCTCCAACGACCTGGCGGCGATGACCACCCGGCTGGAGGGCGACAAGACCCACTTCCTGCCGTTCAACACCGGTTTCGACGCCGGGGCGGGCAACCCGCCCGGCGCGGACGGGCGGTCGGCGACGGCGTACCTGTGGGAGCGGGTGTGGGAGAAGGACGCCTGGCTCACCATCATCGGCCGGCTGATGATCGTGGAGACCAAGGAGGAGTGGGACGTTGCCACTGGCACCTCGGTGCGTCGTACGAGCATGCTGTTCCCCCGGTTCCACCAGTGGGAGGCGGTCACCGACATCGTGACCACGGTCGCCGAGGAGGGAGTGGGTCAGCGGTACCTGATCGAGCACTCGGCCGGGTCGGGGAAGACCAACACGATCGCCTGGACCGCGCACCGGCTGGCCAGGCTACACGTGGACAACCTGAAGGTCTTCGACTCCGTGATCGTGGTCGTTGACCGCACGGTGCTCGACGGACAGCTCCAGGACGCGATCCGACAGATCGACGGCACCGGCAAGATCGTGGCCACGATCAGCCCCGAAGACGTCCGCACGGTCGGCGCGAAGTCGAAGTCCAGCCTGCTGGCGACGGCGCTGAAGAACGGTGAGCTGATCATCGCGGTGACGGTGCAGACCTTCCCGCACGCGCTGAAGGAGATCCGGGCCGATGCCGGCTTGAAGGGCAAGAGGTTCGCTGTCATTGCCGACGAGGCGCACTCCTCGCAGTCCGGGCAGATCTCCTCGAAGCTGAAGCAGGTCCTGACCGCTGAGGAGATCAAGGAGATCGAGGACGGCGGCGAGGTCGACGTCGAGTCCATCCTGGCCGCGGAGATGAGCGAGCGAGCCGAGTCGCCAAACATCTCCTACCTCGCCTTCACCGCCACCCCGAAGAACAAGACCCTCGAGCTGTTCGGTCGCAAGGGCCCCGATGGCAAGCCGAGCGAGTTCCACCTGTACTCGATGAAGCAGGCGATCGAGGAGGGCTACATCCTCGATGTCCTCAAGGGCTACCAGGCCTACGAGACTGCCCTGAGGATCGCCGGAAACGCCAACAGTGAGGGCGAGGTCGAAGAGGGTGCGGCACGCAAGGGCCTGATGCGGTGGGTGCGGCTGCACCCGACCAACATCAGCCAGAAGGTGCAGATCATCGTCGAGCACTTCCACGCCACCGTGGCCCACCTGCTGGAGGGCAAGGCCAAGGCGATGGTCGTGACCGACTCACGCAAGGCCGTGGTGAACAAGAAGGCGATCGACGCCTACGTCGCCAAGCGTGCCACCGAGGACGCCTCCTACTCCTACCGGACCCTGGTGGCGTTCTCCGGCGCGGTGCAGATGGCCGAGGACGAGGTCTGGTCTGCGGACTGGGGTCCGGCGCCGAACAAGGACGACGACTTCACCGAGGCGAACATGAACCCCGGTGCGGGGGCGGACCTGGCGGCGGCGTTCAAGGGCGAGACGTACAAGATCATGCTGGTCGCCAACAAGTTCCAGACCGGGTTCGACCAGCCGCTGCTCTCGGCGATGTACGTCGACAAGAAGCTCTCCGGCGTGACCGCGGTGCAGACGCTGTCGCGGCTCAATCGCACCCACCGCACCGCCAGTGGGGAGCAGAAGCGCAAGACGTTCGTCATCGACTTCGTCAACAAGCCTGAGGACATCAAGTCCTCCTTCGAGCCGTACTTCAAGAACGCCACTCTGGAGACCGAGACCGACCCCTACGTCGTCGTGCATCTGGCGACCAAGCTCGCCCAGGCCGGCATCTACACCGAGGACCAGGTCCGCAAGGTCGCCGAGCTGTGGGTCACCCGCAAGGGCAACAACGCCCTATCGGCGGCGATCAGCCCGGCCCAGCACGACTTCGCTCGCCGCTTCGCCCGGGCGCTCGAAGATGACGACAAGGTCACCCTCAACGCCCTCGACCTGTTCCGCAAGGACGTCTCCACCTACGTGCGGCTCTACGACTTTATGAGCCAGATCGTCGACTACGGCGATCCCTACCTGGAGATGCTCTCGATCTATCTGCGCCTGCTCGAACGGGTCATCGACGAGACCTCCTGGGCGGCAGAGGTCGACCTCTCCGACGTGGTCCTGGTCGGGGTCAAGCACACCAAGGGCGCCGCGGTCGACATCTCCCTGACCGGTGACGGTCAGCTGAAGGGCATCAGCGCCGCCGGCACCGGCACGAAGAAGGCGCCGAAGTACGTCGCCCTCCAAGTCGTGATCGATAGGATGAACGACCTCTTCGGGGCCGAGTCGTTCACCGAGTCCCAAGTCCGGGAGTTCGTCCAAGGTCTCGTCGAGCGACTGCTGGCCTACCCCAACCTGGTCAAGCAGACGCAGGTGAACTCCAAGAAGCAGTTCCTCGAGTCCCAGGACTTCCAGGCAGCGGTCACCGATGCGGTCGTTGACAACCAAGGCGCCCACAACACCATGGCCGACTACTTCTTTAGCGACGGCCCCGGCATCAACGGCGTCATCCTCGCGCTCGCGGATGCGTTCTACGAAGCGGCGATCGACGAGCCGTCAAGTGTCTGATCCTGCTACCCACCGTCCCTGGAGGAGAGAGCGCTGCCCGACATCACGGTCGCCTAGCTCGGTCCGAACCCCCGGAGCAACTCAGGGCCCGAGGGCCGCTTGACCAGAGCCGCCCTGACATAAGTCGGGGCGGCTCTGGCATGTTCTGGCGCACGTCCCGACCCCGTGGTAGGTAGAGGATCGAGCGCCAACGAGCGTCTCAAGTTGCTGCCATCGACCATCCGCGGCGACCAGGAGGTTCGTCAGGCACTGCGGAAGACGCTCTCCGTCCAGTTCAAGATCCGCGACAACGACGTCTTCGAGAAGGCGCTCGGCTACGTCCGTGAGTACTACTGACAGTCGAGAACATAGATTTCGGTGTTAGTTGAGTGGTAAACTATAGGTAGTTGCTTGGAATACGTGTGCCCGATCGTTGGCCCTGACCGAGCACGAGAGCCGACTCTGACACCTGTCGGAGCGGTCGTCCCATCAGCCCGCATCATCTGGATCTGATCCAGGAGATGCGGGCTATTTCTATGTTCAAAGGAGAACGTCGATGCCTGCATCACACAATGCGTGGAACTGGCCGCCGCGGCCTGGTTCACGAGCCGATTCAACAGCCACCCTGACCGTGGCGGCCTATCGCGCTTCATGGTTGGCCGGGAAGAACTCGCTCCGACCATCCACCCACACGTCCTACGCCGGACACGTCCGGATGTACCTCGTTCCCCATCTGGGCACAGTCTTGCTGGTCGACCTGCGGGCCGAGCAGATCGAGATGATGTACCGAAAGATCATGGCCGAGACCGTGACCAGTCCGAGGCCGATCTCGGTGACCACGCTGAAGCGGATCCACTCCACGCTGACAAGCGCGTTGGGCACGGCGGCCCGCCGCGGAATGATCGACCGAAACCCAGCCTCGACCGTCGAGCTTCCCCGTCCGACTCCCCGCAAGGCCACGGCCTGGACGGGAGAGGAGCTCGGGCAGTTCCTCAGGGGGATCGACACCGATCCGCTCTACCTGCTCTACATGATCCTCGGACTGCGGGGACTACGCAGGGGCGAGGCAGTCGCGTTGCGCTGGGCGAACGTCGACCTCGACGAGGGTTTCCTGCGGATCGAGGAGTCGGCGGTGGTCGTCAGCGGTCGGACGATTCTCGGGCCGCCGAAGTCGTCGTCCGGGCGCCGCATCGTGACGATCGACAAGGGGACGGTGGAACTGCTTCTCGCACTCCAGACAGCCCAACGGGAGACCCGTGGTCTGAGAGGTTCTCCGATCACTCGAGCGCGGATCAGGGCTGGGTCTTCGCCAATCCTGACGGTTCCCAACTCGATGCCGCTTACGTGTCGCGACGCTTCGACAAGCTCGTCGCCCGCTCCGGGCTGCCGAAGATCCGGCTCCACGATTATGCCGACCTTGGCGTTATGCCGACATGGTCGTCGATCTTGTTGCGGACAGGGTGATGCCCGTTGAAGGACGCCATTTGGGTGTGTCATCTCGGGCTACGCGCGGATGCAGCAACCAATGGCGTTCACTTGTCGCACAGCTCGTGGGTTAGACACCGTTGCAACCGACGGCTATGAGGAACGCGCCGACCTGGGTGCAGGGGACGCCCAGTGCGGCTCCCGGTTTATCGGCGGGGAGCGGTACGGCGCTGGCCTTTGTGATCCGGGCCGCGCTCGAGTGCCGCGCTGGCCGAGGACTGTGTCGGCGCACCGCGTGCCTCCCCGGTGTCGACCGTGACGTCGAGACGGGAGACGAGTCGGTAGCGCAGGTCGCGGGCGGGGCGCTCGCCCAGGGGAGCCTCCCTGACCAGAGTGCGCGCCGCGGTGGCGACGTCGTTCCCCTGGGCGTGCGCCTCTTGCAGAATTTGGGCGGTGACCGGCCAGTCGCGCTGGTCGACCAGCCGCGGGTCGAGCTCGGCCGCAAGCGAAGCCCAGCGTTCGGCCGGTGTCCGCTCGGCGGCTGACTGCAGCCGTGCCCGGACGTCGCGGCTGTTGTTGAGCTCGCCCTGGGCGGCCCTGCGCGGGTCGGCGTCCCAAGTCTTGATCGCGTCGCGCAGGTCCCGGCGTGCCTGAAGCTGGGAGAGTTGTAGCCGGGCACACACCTGGTCCGCACCCCGGTCCCAGGCGGGCCCGGGTCGAGCCGCCACGACCCGGGCGGCCGCCACCGGCGCCGTCTCCGGCGGCAGGTTCTCCAAGCGTTCGGCGAGCAGGTCGTCTCCCAGCGGCCGCTGGCCGTCCAGCGCGGCCACCAGCGACGCCGGCCCGCGTAACGTCAGCAGATCGGCCGGGTCGTGCCCGGCGGGGAATCGGACATAGCCGGGGTCCAGGCCGTGCGGGGTGAGCATCCAGAAGTCCCGCTCGGCCGCCACGTGGCCGGCGAGGTCGGCGTCGGTCGCCACGATCGGGTCGCGGCCGATCGCGCCGAGCTGTGCGGCCTGCTCGTCGGTCAGCGAGGTACCCAGCGGTGCGAGCCCGACGTAACGGCCGGCGCTGGCCAAGCTGACCGCGATCGCGTCCATCGGACCCTCGACGACCACCGGCACCGCACCCTCGGAAAGGAGTTCGTTCACGGCGCCGAACAGCTGAGCGCCCTTGTGGAACAGCGGGGTGTTGGCCGTGTTGAGGTACTTCGGGCCGCCCTTGTCGGCGTCGGTGAGGTCAGGGTGGCGTCGGCCGACGAACCCGAGGACCTCGCCGCGGTGGATCACCGGCAACATCACCCGGTCGCGGAACCGGTCGATCAGCCGGCCGGTGCTGGCGCTGGAGGCCACGCCAGCGGCGAGCATCTCCTCATCGCTGACGCCGTGGCGGCGCAGGTGCCGGACCAGGTTGTTCCACCCGGCCGGGGCCTGCCCAGGCCGGAAGTGGTCGTGGCCGGCGAGGTCGACTCCGAACCGTTCCGTGAGGTAGCCGCGGCCCCAGGAGCTGCTGAACTGGTCCTCGAAGTAGGTCTGGGTCAGGTTGTTGATCTCGAGCATGCGCTCGCGGGTGACGGGGGAGTGGTCCCACTCCTCGGCGCGCTGGTAAATCCGGCGGATGTCGGCGTCGGTCGGCTCCAACCGCGTGGTGCCGACGTCGCGAATCAACTTCGCGAACAGCAGGTCGCGCTCGACGTCGTTCTCCTCGTCGACGCCGTCGACGCCGTCGACGCTGTCGACCACCGATACGTCGAGCAGGCCAACCGGTTCTGTGGGCGACGTCCACTGCAGGTCGTCTGCGCCGAGGTCGACGACGTGGGCATCGGTGGGCGGCTCGGCGCCCTCCCACATGTCCTCGGGCGGTGCGTCGAAGTGGTAGTCGTAGGCATACTCGTCGGGAATCGGCTTGAGCGCGATCGAGGTGTGCCACACCAGCGCCTGGCATTCGTCGACGTCATCGGACGGTATCGCGGACCCGGCCGACAGCAGGGCCTCCAGCTGCCATCCGCGCTGCAGTCCGTGATCGATGTTGGAGACCAGGGCGGGCCACCAGTTGCTGGCCTGGATCCGCCGTGCGGGCTCGGCGCCCACCAGGTCGTCCAAGCGGTCGCCCAGTCGGTGGTGACGTTCGCCCCGCTGCTGCCGTCGCCGATCTGTGCGGCCACCGCCGGCGTCAGGTGCTTGGCCATGCGCCACCACAGCGCGGCCGCGGCGTGCTCGTCGGGCAACGGACCGGCCTCCGCAGCGTTCGCGACCAGCTCAGGGGCGGCGACACCGGCGCGAGACATCGCCGCCAGCCGCTCGGCCAGCAGCGGGGTGAACTCGTCGCCGCGGATCTGCGGCGCGAGGCCGTGGAGGAGGTGGCTCCACTCCTCTAGGGCTGGGGTGTGGTCGCCGGTGAAGCTGCGGGTGAGTCGCCGCTGGTAGGTCGCAGAGGCCTTCTGCAGCTGGTGTGCGCCGGTCGGTCGGTGGTCCTCGCCGGGGACCTGCATGGCCGCCCGCCAGACCTCGACGTCGGCCAGGGTGGCGGCGTCGGGCCGGATCCCGTTCTGCGCCCACACCGGCAGCGCGGTCGCCGCGGTGGCGCACTCGTGCACTTGGTCGGCGAGGTCGGTGACCAGCTGGGAGCGCTGGGCGAGGTACCTGCCCCAGTGCCGGTCCTCGGCCAGTCGCTGCGGGACGCCGGGCATCCAGGGCAGCGGACCGGTGCCGGCGTTGCGCAGACCGGAAGCGTCCAGCCGCCAGTCGAGCACCGCGGCGCGGTCCTCGGCGGAGACCAGTTCCCGGTCGCTCGCGGCCGCGCGCAGTGCCTCCACCGGGTTCTCGCCCGCGGCGCCGAGCAGCAGTAGATGGGCGCGCAGCGTTGGCCAGGCGGCCTCGGCGGAGAGGCCGGGGAGCAGCTGGTCGACGGTGCTGTCCAAGGCCCCGACGACCTCGGGTCCGACTGTGTTCTCGGCCGCGGCGTAGAGGCTGTCGAGGTAGCGCTGGGCGGCTTCACCGAGACGGGGTGCGGGGTCGGCCTGCTCGCGGAGCAGGCTGGTCGCGGAACGCTGGGCATCGTCGCGGGCCAGGATCGACTCGAGGATGTCGGTCGGGGTGAGCGGCCGGACCAGGGTCGGGTGGATCACCGTGTGCGGGTCCCCGTCCCCGACGACCTGGAGGTACATGTGGTTGCCATGCTTGCCGCGGGTCATCATCGTGTAGAGCTGCTGGCGCGACTCGGTGCCGGTGGCCAGGCCGTGCATGGTGTCGGCGGTGACGCCCTGGGCGGTGTGCACGGTGCAGGCGTAGCCGAGCTCGGTGGACGCCTGGACGTACTCCCGGGGGAGGCGCACGATGCGACCGTGCTGGGTGTGCTGCACCGCCAGGTCACCACCGTCGTGGAGCGCCAGGACGGTCCAACGGTCGCCGTTCTTGACCCAGTCAGTGGCCGAGGTGCGCAGTTTGCGGTCATTGGTGCGGGTGATGATCAGCTCGCCGATGCTGGCCTCGTTGCCGTCGGCCAACCGCTTGGCCGGGCCGACGCTCGCGGGGTCGGCACCCTCGAGTCGGTGGGCGCGGGCCTGCTGGTTGAGCTCGCTGACGAGTTCGCGCGTCGGGGCGAGCATGATCGAGTCCAGCCCCGCAGCGCGGTCGGCCTGCCAGGCCGCGAACACGTCCTCGGTCATCGTGGCCAGGTCGCCGACGTGCACCCGGTCGCGGTCAAGGTAGAAGCCGAGCGCCTCGCTCTTGCCTTCGCGCAGCGCCAGCGAGGCCGCGCCTTCGGCCGGGTCGGCGAACCGGACGAGCTCGGTCAGCTGCAGCGCACCGTGGGTGGCACGGATGTCGCGCAGCACCCCGCCGGCGCCGATCGAAGCGAGCTGCTGGTCGTCGCCGATGAGGCGGACGCTGCCGCCGCGATCAAGGACGTGCTGCACGGCGATGTCCAAGGACAGCGTGTCGGCCATCCCGGCCTCGTCGATCACCACCAGCGTCTCGGGCCCGATGCCGGCAACCCAGTCGGGAACATGTCCGGTGATCAGGGAGTGGGTGAGCTTCGCGAGAGTGTCAGTCCGGGTGTCGATCCGAGAGCCCATCGAGTTGCGTAGGGCGTCCGCCGCGGCGGCTGACGGGGCGAGGCCGATCACGCTGCCGCCGCCCTCGGTCCAGGCCTGCGCGAGCGCCCGCATCGCGGTGGTCTTACCCGAACCGGCTGGGGCGATCGCCAGCTGCAGCCGGGCAGCGGAGGTGGCCATCTCCTTGACCAAGATTGCTTGGCCCGCGTTCAGCGTGACGCCGTTGGCCTCGGACTCCAGGAGCGCAAGGGCGACGTTTGGCTCGGCGGCTGCGAATCCGTCGTGGCGGCCAGCGGCGTCGACCAGGCGCTGTTCAGCGGCCAAAACCTTGCTCGAGGTGTACAAGTGGACGCCGCCGACGGTGTAGACCGAGGACCCGTCGACCCGGCGCAACTCCGGCGGCTCCGAGATCCCGTCGGAAGGTCGGGTGATGCTGACCGAACGGCGGTCGAGGACCTCGCTGACGAGCAGCCCGACAACGGTGCCGACCTGGTCGGTCGGCACGTTCGCGGCTCGCACCTGACGCTGGGCCTCGGCGTAGACATGCCAGTACTGCCAGGTGGCGCGGCTGCCCTCCATCGTCGCCACGATCCGGTCGGTGGTCTTGGCGAACCACGCCGCGTCAGCAGCCGGCGCGGCTCCGGCTCGCGGATTGAGGGCACTGCGGAGCATCTGATGGAGGCCTCGCGGTGAGCCGAGGACCTCGATCGCCTCCCGGTTCCAGGCCTCCCGCTGCTCCGCCAGTGACCGGGGCTCGTGCTTGGCCTCACGGGTCTCCAGCGTCGCCTGTTGGGCCAGCTGCAGCGTCTCGATCGGCGTCGCCGGACGGCCGTGGGTCGCCTGGAAGTCGACGGCCAGCTCCTTGCGGCGGACCTCGACGCTGAAGCGTCGCTTGGAGAAACGGTGGTTGAGGTCGGGGTCTACGCCCAAGATCTCGCGCACCGGCCGCTTCCGGGCGTCCCGATTGGGACGCTCCTCGAACCGCACCCCGAGCGCGTCAACCAGATGCCCCTCAAGTGCGGTGTTGTAGGTCTCCGAGGCGGAGACTTTGGCCTTGTAGATCAGCCGACCGTCGATCGCCAGCCACTTGCCCGTGCCGTCGGCGGAGAGCGTCTCGACTTTGTTCGCGACAGCGACGTGGCTGTGCAGGTCGGGGTCCCCGGCGCGGGAGTCGCGATGGGTGAACGCGGTGGCCACCAGTCCGCGGACGTTGACCTGGCGCACGCCGTTGGTGCCGATGCGGGTGAACAATGCCCTGGTCTCGATGAAGTCCAGGGCGTCCTTGATCGCGGCCTGGTGGGCTCGCTCGATGACCGCGGCGGTCTTCGGGTCGGCCAGCGCCCACAGCACCGAGACGCTCTTGACCGGGGAGAAGGTGAGGTCATAGCCGGCCATGGCGTTGGTCTTGGGCCGGGAGTGCTTGGCGATGGTGGCGGCGAGCTCGCGTGCGTCGGCGGGGTCCCGGCCGTGTTCGGCGCGGAAGAAGTCACGCCCCACCTTGGTGCGGATCCGTGCCCGTTCCTCTGCTGGGACCGGCCAGTCGCCCGGCAGTCCGGCGGCCTCGTTGAGGGCCGCGAGTCGCTTGGCGACTTCGACCCGGAAGGCGCTCACGTCGTTCTCGTAGACCTTGAACGGCGTGCCGAGCCTCGTCGCGGCCTTGCGCTCGGCCTCGGTGGGGGAGGGTTGATCGGGTCGGCCGATCCGCAGGTCCAGTTCCTTGGTCCGCTCGGTGGCCAGCGGGTGGTGGCCGGCGCCGAACAGGTTCTGCATGTGCTCGGCGGTCACTACCTGGCCGGCGTCCAGGCCGTCGATTCCGGCCATACCGGACCCGACCCAGACGCCGGGAGTTTCGCCCTTCTCGGTGTAGTAGCTGGCCAGTCCGGTGTGGCCCTTCTCGGTGGCGTCCATCGCAGCGACCTGGCGGGTCAGGTAGTCGTACCCCGATCCCGCGGTCAGCTTGTGGAGGCTCATCGTCACAGTGGCCAACGGAGCCCGCGCGGCTCCTGGCGATCACTTTCGGCGGATTCCGCGTGTGTTCTTTCTGGTCAACTGTCCGGGAATGCACTAGGTGTGTGGCACTTCAGGGTTCGGATTTGGAGGGGGTTACGCGGTGGCTGGGTGGGTCGAGCTCGTGGTCAGGGTGAACGGGGCTGAATGGTGCGCGGCTTGTGATCGTGGCGAGGGGTTCGTCGGGTGCGCTGAGGGATCGGGTTGTCGGGCGTGAGTGATCGCCAGAGGCGGACTCACTGTCGTAGGTCACTGTCAGAGTTCGTACCGACCTGAGCGAGGAATGACCGGATGAGTCAGCAGACGATCAAGCAGCGGGCGCGGCGGAAGGCGCATGACGCGGGAGCGCGACAGCGCAGGGAACGGGCCGAGCGGGAGCGGCGGTTAGAGGACCTGGCGG
>Ga0075530_1001240_pt1 | contig 12208 bp, 12 predicted proteins | sample NGEPerD_2_FD_75101 | JGI IMG/M metagenome (GOLD analysis project Ga0075530, IMG submission 75101) | Arctic peat soil microbial communities from the Barrow Environmental Observatory site, Barrow, Alaska, USA - NGEE PermafrostL1-D | ecosystem: Environmental > Terrestrial > Soil > Wetlands > Peat ...
CCGCCGCGGCGGCTACATCGACTTCCGGGCATGGCGGCAGGACGACGGCTTCGTGCTCAGCGTCCGTGACGACGGGGAAGGGATCCCCGAGGCCGATCAGAAGCGCATCTTCAACGCCTTCGAGCAGTCGCGGCACACGGTGCACGACCGCTACGACAGCGGCATGGGCCTCACCTTCTGCAAGCTGGCCGTCGAGAAGCACGGCGGCAAGATCTGGGTCGAATCGAAACCCGGTCGCGGCAGCACCTTCTACTTCACGCTCCCCGATCAGGTAACTGCCGAACTCACCCCGGACGAGATCGGTGTCGGCCGCCCCTGAGGGCACGCTGGCCGGCCGTGGGTCGCCTGGCCGTGGACCCGCGCCGTCCAGCCCGCCGTCCGACCCGCCGCCCTGCCCGACTCCTGAGTCGGCCGGTCGGGCTAAGGTGCCGCCAGACTGGGCCCTCGAGCGAGAGCTGTGGGGCCGCGGCCTTGTCGCAGTCGCCGGCGTCGACGAGGCGGGAAGGGGCGCCCTGGCCGGGCCGGTGGTCGCTGCCGTGGTGCTGCTTACTGGCGAGAGAGAGTACCCATACCGCGACTCCAAGACGCTCACCCGGCCGGTGCGAGCCGAGCTCGCCGCGCGCATCCGCTCAGAGGCGTTGGCCTACGCCGTCGGCTACGCCTCGGCCGAGGAGGTCGACGTCCACAACGTGCTCGGCGCGACCAAGGTCGCGGCGCGTCGAGCGCTAGCCTGCGTGATCGACCGGCTCGACGGGTTGGTCACCGACTACCTCACACTTGACGCCGGTTTGCCCGAGGTGGCCGTCGCGCGGGCCGACGCGCGCAGCTTCCAGGTGGCGGCCGCCAGCATCCTGGCCAAGCACGAGCGCGACATGGCGCTGGTTGAGCTCGAGCGGTCCTACCCCGGTTACGGTTTCGACTCTCACGCCGGCTACGGCGTGCCACGCCACTTGGCGGCGCTTACCGCGCTCGGGCCCTGCCCCCAGCACCGGCTCAGCTTCGCGCCGGTGGCGGCTGTTTCGCTATCCTGGCAGAGCGGGCAGGGCAGCTGAGGCCTTACAATCGGTGTCATGCCCGAGTGCATCGGAGTACGGTTCGACAACGGTCCCAAGCTTCACTACATGGAAGCGCCGCCCACCCCGCCCACGCCGGGGACCCGGTGCGTGGTCACCACGCGTCGCGGCCTCGAGGTTGGCAGGGTGCGCACGACGGTGCGCGAAGTCGCCAACCCCCACGGACATTACGTCCGCGACGCCCAGCAGGACGATCTCGCCCGCTACGAGGAGCTCAAGGACAAGGCCGAGAAGCTCAAGTGGCTGCTACGCGCCAGGGCGCGCCAGGTGGGCGCCGACATGAAAGTCGTGGCGCTCGAGTTCACCATCGACGAAAGCCTGCTGGTGGTCAGCTACTCGAGCGAGGCACAGCCGCCGCTGCGGGTGCTCGCGCCGGAGCTGGTGGACCACACCGACGCTCGCATCGAGTTCGTCAATGTCGGACCCCGCGACCAGGCGCGCATGCTCGGCACGCTCGGCGTCTGCGGCGACGGCTCGTGCAGCTCGACCTGGCTGCAGAGCTTCAACTCGGTAAGCATCCGCATGGCCCGTGACCAACAGCTGCCCCTCAACCCCGAGAAGATAAGCGGCCCGTGCGGCCGGTTGATGTGCTGCCTGCAGTACGAGCACGAGATGTACCGCGAGCTGCTCAAGGGCATGCCCAAGAAGGGCAGCCGCGGCTGTCACGAGGGGACCGACACCTGTGGACGGGTGGTGAAGCTCAACGCCTTGCGCGGCACCGTCGAGCTGCGCACCATCGAGGGCGCGGTCGAGGAGTTCCCCGCCGAGGAGATCACTCGGCAGCGGAACTGACTACCCGCTCGAGGTCGAACACGCCTCTGCGCTGTGGACCTAACCGCTACCGCCCCTGCCACGCCGCCCCCAGAGGCAGCGGCGTGGCGGCGAACAGCTCGCGTAGCTCGAGCACAAGGACCGTACAGGCCAACGCGGCGTTGCCGTACGCCGCAAGGGCGTCCTCGCAGCGTTCGATGCTCTCCAGAGCGGCGGCGTAGGCCGTGGCGGGCAGTTCCCTTAGCGGCTCACGCAGCCAGCCGAGCGGTCCCGGCGCGGCGCCGGCCTCGAGGCCGCGGGTGACGGCCACCGCGAACTCCTCGGCGGCCTCGAAGGCGTCGACCAGGTCCTCGCCGCTCGCCTGTAGCAGCGCCACCGCGGCGTCCTTCGCGGCCAAGGTGGCGCCGTCGTCGTCCCTGGCTCTTAACAGGCTGCCCGGCTGCCCGAGCCGCAGGCCGGGGTGAGGGGCGAGGTCGTCGAAGCCGTCGACCCTTACCGCACCGAACCGCACTACCGATGCCCGCGAAGCCACCGTGGGCAGTAGGGCGTCGGGGCCGGCGGCGAGCAACACGATCACGGCGCGGGCCGGAGGCTCTTCCAAGGTCTTGAGGAACGCGTTCGCGGCCGCCGCCGTCATCGTGTCGGCGTGATCGATTATCGCGACCCTGAACCTCTGCTGCGGCCTGGTGCGCAGCCAGCCCGTGAGCGGATCGGGATCGCCCTGCTCGCGCTCGACCAGGCGGTCGATGGTGATCTCTCCGCGATGTTTGCTGCGACCCGAGAGCGTGGTGCTCACCGGGCCTATCTCGCGCACGTCGAGGTGGTTGCCGCCGGCGACCGCCTGACAGCTTGCGCAAACGCCGCACGGCCGGCTCTCGGGCAGCGCCACGCAGTTGACGAACGCCGCCAGCCAGCGCGCCACCAGCCGCTTGCCGACCCCGTCGGGGCCGGCGAACAACAGCGTGCGTGGGCCGCCGCCGTCGCGCCAGCCCCGCTCGAGCCGGCGCAGGACGTCCTCGTGGCCGATCAACTCGAAGGGCGAGCTCATCGGCCTAAGGCCAGACGGGCCGCCAACACCTCCGGATAGCCGTGGGCGCGCACGTCGGCCTGCACAGCGGCGACGTCGAACGCCACCCGGTGGAAGTCGAGGCTCATAGACTCCAGGTCGAAGAGCGCGTACGCCGCCAGCGGCACCTGGTCGCGGGGCTGACCCACCGCGCCGGGGTTGGCGATCACCCGGGCGAGCGGCGGCACGCGGTACTGCCCGCGCTCGTGCCGGAACGCCACCGTGCGCCACATATCGTGGCCGGCCGTGGTTACCGAGGCGAACACCTTCGGGAAGTGCGTGTGACCAACGAACAGCAGCCGCGTGGTCATCAGCGGCAAGTTCGCCTGCGCCGCGCTGAGGTTGGCGAGGTAGTCCCAGCGGCGGCCGAGCGCACCGTGCGTCGCCTCCCACTTCTCGGCCACGTGATGCGGCTCCAGCGTGCGCAGGAAGGCGACGCTGTCATCGCTGAGCACCTCGAGGTGCCGCTCGAGGACCTCGGAAACGACGCTGGCGTCGCGCTTCTCGCTGGCTCCCGTCAGCATGTCGAGCAGCGCGGCGTCGTGGTTGCCGAGGATGCGCACCTGCGGGTCGACCGCGATGAGGCGCTGCAGCACCTCCTCGGCGTGCGGGTAGTAACCGACCGCGTCGCCGAGGAAGATCACCGCGTCGTAACCGCGTTGGCCGGCGTGAAGGAGGACGGCGTCGAGAGCGGGCAAGTTGGCGTGAACATCGCTAAGAATCAGGTAGCGCATCTAGCCGCGAGGATATCAAGCGCACCGCCTGTGTAGCTCTGAGCAAGTCGACATCAACGGCTATACTGGGCGCGATGTTCTGCCCGCGACGCTGTCGCCGCACCGCCCACTTCTACACGGTCATGGCGCTGGTCGCGGTACTTGTAAGCCTCGGTTCGGCCGCCGCTCAGATCTCGGCTCCGACCTTCGGCACTCGTGGCGATGTCGCCGACGAGGCGGTGCAGCGCTTCATGACAACCTTCCGCTCCGCTGTTGGCGCCGAGACCGGCATGGAGGTCCGCAACGGCGAGTTGATAACGCCCGGCATCGCCAGTAGCCTCGAGCCCGAGTTCACGATGCTCATCGCGGCGCTCGACTCGGCCCGCTACGCGATCAGCGGGGAGATCGCGCGCGTGACCACTGACCCCGACGCCTACACCATCAACCTGATCGTCGTTGACGCCGAGCGGCAGCGCGCCAGCGACCTCATCAGCGCGGCCTTCGATCCCAAAGCACCCGAGCTGGCGGCCGTGGAACTCGCTGCCGCCGTCGCCGAGTTCACCACCGCGCTCCTCGACCTCCCGACCGGCGACGCCGGTCTGTTCGTGTCAAGCGAGCCGGGGGACGCTCAAGTGTTCGTCGACGGCGTGTCGCTGGGCCGCACCAGCCAGCTCGACGTCGCGATGCTGCCACCCGGTCGCTACCAACTCGAGGTCCGCAAGGAGGGCTTCCTCCCCGACGTCCGCATGATCGAGCTGCGCTCCCAGGACACCAGCTTCGTGCACGTCATCCTCACCGCCATCGCCGGCGGCAGCGTGCAGGTGTCGAGCTTCCCGCCCTCGCGGGTCGAGCTCGACGGCGTCGCTTCAGGCACGACACCCGCAACCCTCCCGGCGCTGCCCGGCATGCATACCGTCACCCTGGCGCGCGATGGCTTCAAGGCCGAGACCGTCGACGTGCTGGTGAGGAACTACCGGGTGAGCAGGGTCCAGACCGAGCTCACGCCGGTCGAGCCGCTCGTGGTGTTCTGGGAGGAGACGCGCGAGGTGCTGGTGTTCGTCGACGGCGTGTTCCAGCCCGGCGGTCACGCCGTTGGCATACGTCCCGGCCTGCGCGAGTTCGAGCTGCGCCGCGGTGCCGCCAGGACCAAGGTCCTCAGGGCGGTGCCGGGCGAGGGCGTATTCCGGCTCGACCTGACCAGCGGCGAGCTGGTGCAGTACCAGCGACCCTGAGCGGTCAGCTCGGTTCCGCGGCGAGCATCGTCAGTTGGGCTGGGTTCCCGACGGCAGCGTCACGGGCAGGCTGAAGGACGTCTTCACCACTACCGCGGCCGGGCGCTCGGCGTCGAGGAACGCTCCCGCCAGCGCCAGCTGCAACCTGCCGTCACCTACGGGCGTCTCGAGGCTCAGGTGGGCGCGGCCGGGGTGCACGTCGAGGCGGTACGGCTCGACGGCGGCGGCCAGCCCGAGCCGAAGCCCGCCCCCTAGGTCCTGCACCAGGTCCACGGTGACGCCCGGCCGCACGCGCCCGTCAGCGACCCCGACGTACAGCGCGACGTCGAGATCGGGCGCGCGTCCGCGGGGGAAGTTGACCCCGGCGCCAACGGCGCCGTAGACGGCTTCGAAGCCGGGCGTGGCGCCGGCGCGGGCCAGTAGCCGTAGCTCGTTAGCGCCGATCGCGCGCAGGAGGCGCACGCGCGTGGCCAGGCGCCCCGCGAGCCCAGTGCTGGTGAGGTAGAGCTCGGGAGCGGCCTCCACGATCAGGTTGCGCTCGAGCCGACCGGTAAGGCCGAGGCGGAGCCCTGCACTGAAGCCGCCGAAACTGGGGCGCTCGTCAGAGGCCAGCGCCAAGGGATCGAAGGTGGCTTCGTCGGCGCCGTGCACGCCGAGCGCGAGTCGCGCGGCGACCGGTCCGATGACCCCGCGCGCGCCCAGCGTCGCCTCGCCGAGCCCGTCGGTGCGCACGGCGCCCGTCATCTCGAACACGACGTTACCGAGCGGCCCGAACACCTCGTTGGCAGACAGGTTCAACCCCACCTGCCCGACACCAGCGCTGTCGGGCGAGGCGCCAACGTGCGCCCCGAACCGAGCGCCGAACCGGTAGGAGAGCTCTACACCTACTGTCGTTGCGCCGACCCGAGCGTCGGCCAAGCCGACGGAGAACGAGCCGGCGTCGCAGCTCGACGCGTGCGGCGAGGCAGTAGTTGAAGACGGTGCCTGGCCGGTTAGACAACCCGACCCGCTGAGGCGCAGAGACTGCGCTGACGCCGTGGCCGCGACGGCGAGCAGAGCCGTGAACGCTGTCGCCCGCAGCGTGGGGAGAAGTGCCGCTGCCAGCGCCTTGATGGTCATGGGATGCGCCACCCCTTCAGCCTAACGTCACGGGATAGAATGCCGCGGCTGACCGCTCGTGGCCCTGGGTCCCTCGCGGGTCATGGGGCCCGCTGCGCGCGCGCCGAACCGAGCCAGCCACGCCACCGTGAAAACGAGCTTCGCACTGTCTATCCGCCCAAGTCCTCGCCGCCTAAGTTCTCAACATGCGACCTAACCCTCGCTAACGAGCCCGGAAGAAGGCATTAGAGTGCACGTCCTTGGTCATCTCAACGTGGTGCCGCGCCTGCCGCCCCGCATCGATCGTCTTCGCGAGCTGTCGGAGAACCTCTACTGGACCTGGCAGCCGGCCGCCCGCAGGCTCTTCAGGGAGCTGGACAGACCGGTCTGGGAGGCCTCCAATCACGACCCCGTCGTGGTGCTGCGTGAGGTACGCCAGGAGCGCCTGGAGGAGGCCGCGACCGACCCCGATTACCTTGCCGCCTACGACCACGTCATCGCTCGCTTCGATGCCTACCGGCAGCGGCCGAGTTGGTACCAGGAGCGGCTCGATGGCAGCGGCACGGAGCGGGGCGAGGCCTACCTTCACGCCTACTTCTGCGCCGAGTACGGTTGGCACGAGTCGGTCGCGCTCTACTCAGGCGGTCTCGGTGTGCTGGCCGGCGACCACACCAAGGCCGCTTCCGACCTCGGCGTGCCGCTTATCGCCGTCGGCCTCTACTACTCCGAAGGTTACTTCCACCAGCGGGTAGCCGCCGACGGTAAGCAAGAGGCCGTCTACGTCGGTGTCCCAGCGGCCGACATGCCGTTCGAACCCGTCTGCGACGAGCAGGGCAGGCGGACCATGGTCGCGGTCGGGGTGTTCGGCAAGACGGTGAGGATCCAGGCTTGGCGCGTCCACGTCGGGCGCATCGAAGTGATCCTCCTCGACGTCGATCACGTAGACAACAGCGCCGATGACCGAGCTCTGCTGCTGCGCCTATACGGCGGCGATCAACGCACCCGCATCGCCCAGGAGATGATCCTCGGCATCGGCGGCGTTCGCATGTTGCGCGCGCTCGGGGTGCAACCGAGCAGTTGGCACATGAACGAAGGGCATAGCGCGTTCATGGCCCTCGAGCGCTGCCGCGAGCTGGTCGCGAGCGGCTTGAGCTTCCGCGTCGCTCGCGAGGTGGTGGTTGGCAGCACCCTGTTCACGGTGCACACGCCGGTCGCGGCGGGCAACGACGCCTTCGCTTTCGACCTCATCGACGAGTCGTTCCGCGACTTCCACCTGGGTCTCGACCTCTCCCAGGAAGAGTTCAGGGCGCTCGGCCGGGCCGACCACGGCTGGGGCGACGTCTACAGCATGCCGGCGCTGGCCATCCGCTTCTCGTCGGGACGCAACGGCGTGGCGGCGCTGCACGGCGAGACCAGCAGACGCATCTGGGCCGACCTGTGGCCCGGCGTGCCGCTGCAAGAGGTGCCCATCGGGCACATCACCAACGGGGTCCACGTCTCGACCTGGATGGCGCCGGCGATGCAGCGCCTGGTCGCGGACACGCTCGGTGATGACTGGAAGCTAAGGGTCGACGATGAGGAGCTGTGGCGGGCCTTGGAGGACGTCGACCCGGCCGCGCTGTGGGAGGTGCGGCGCTCCCTGAAGGAGCAGAGCCTGAGGTTCCTGAGGCGGCGACTCGAGCGGCAGCTGAGGCGCCACGAGGCCAGCCCGACAGCGCTGCATGACTCGGCCGCCATCTTCGACGCCGAGGCCCTTACCATCGGCTTCGCCCGGCGCTTCGCTGCCTACAAGCGTGCCACCCTGATCTTCCGTGACCTCGAGCGCCTACACGCCGTCCTCAGCGACGCCGAGAGGCCGGTCCAACTGGTGTTCGCGGGCAAGGCGCATCCTGCCGATCAACAGGGTCAGGCGCTGATCGCCAGCATCCAGCAGCTCTCGTACGACCCGCGCTTCGCCGGCAAGGTCCTGTTCGTCGAGGACTACGACATGGCCGTTGGTCGGGCCCTCACGCGCGGTGTCGACGTATGGCTGAACAACCCGCGGCGGCCGCTGGAGGCATCGGGTACCAGCGGTCAGAAGGCCGCCATGAACGGCGTTCTCAACCTCTCGGTGCTCGACGGCTGGTGGCCGGAGGCGTTTAGGGGCGACAACGGTTGGGCCATCGGCTCTGGCCGCAGCTACGCCGATGAAGAGCGCGGCAACGCCTCGGACGCCGACTCGCTATACGCCATCCTCGAACGCGAGGTGGTGCCGCTTTACTACCAGCGCGAGCGCGCGCTCGGCGCAGACGCGGGTACCGCGCCGCTTCCGCTTGAGTGGCTCAAGCGCTCGGCCGCGGCGGTGGCTAGCGTTACTCCTGAGTTCAACGCTCAACGCATGGTCAAGCAGTACGTCACGCACTACTACCTGCCGGCCAGCCGCCGCGAGGCCGACCTCAGCCGCAACGACGCGGCGCTCGCCAAGAGCCTGGCGCAGTGGCGCGAGCGCGTCGCCGACGACTGGTCGGCCGTGAGGCTGCGCGAGGTCAAGGTCGAGGGCGACACGTTCGAGAGCGGTGAAGCCGTGGGGGTGAGCGCTGTGCTCATCGCCCCCGGCTTCGAGCCGAGTGAGATCGTCGTCGAGATGGTGTATAGCCAGGTTGAGTACGCCATGCAGAACGAGCTACGCACGGTGCGGCTGGCGCCAAGCGGCGCCAGGGGCCCCGACGGCAAGCAGCGCTACGAGGCGAGTTTCACCCCGGAGTTGAGTGGTCGCCTCGACTACGGCGTGCGCTGTTACCCCCGCCATGACGGCCTCGTCGCGCAGGCCGACGCGCAGGCCGTTACCTGGGCGACGGGCTGAGCGTCCCGGGTTGGATCAGTGTCTCTGGTCGGTGACGACGACGAGATCGTCGATAGCGGTGACCGCCCGTGCCGGGTAGCTGTCGACCGATGCCGCGGCCGGTCGAGTGGCCGCAGCGGCCGGCGCCGCGGCGCCGTCAGTTGCCACGCCGAGCTCGTGCCAGGCGGTCGGCCAGGTCGCGGCCAACGCCGCGCGCTTCCCCTCGCCCGCTACCAGGAACAACACCGTCCGGCTACTGCTTAGTGTCGGAGCGCTAAGGGTGAGGCGCCACCCGACGCCCGGCACCTGCGTAGCGAACGCCACCTCACTTCGTAAGGCAGCACCGGTGCCTGGGAAGAGGCTGGCGGTGTGCGCGTCGGCGCCAAGGCCAAGCAGGTTGAGGTCGAACAGCGCCTGGCCGGCGGCCGGCGTGCCGAGGCGAGCCGCCAGCGCCGCGGCGTAGGCGCGGGCCGCGGCGTCCGGGTCGTCGCCGTACGGCCAGGCAAGCACCTGCTCGCCCGGCACCGGCAGATGATCGAGCAGCGCCTCCCTTGCGGCGTTGAAGTTGCTGTCGGGATGGTCGTGCGGCACCCAGCGCTCGTCACCCCAGGCGAACAGCACGTGTTCCCACGGCAGTTCGGTTCGTTCGGCCAGGCGCCGGTAGACGGGGAGTGGCGTGCTGCCTCCGCTGAGGCACAGCACCGCCCGACCTCGGCTCCTCACAGCCTCGACGACGCAGGCGGAGATCGCTTCGGTCGCGGCGGCGGTGACGTCGGCGACGACCTCGAAGCGAGGGTCGCGCTTCACCGCCGCAAACCGAGGTAGGCATGTGCGTAACGAGGCGTCACCATCATGGCCGCGAGTATAGGGTCCTTGGCCGCTAGCAGTTGTCGCTAAAGGTGGCTGGCGTCGCGGTAGCGGGCGCTTCTAGGCGACAGCGGCCGCTCGTCGCCCGCCCCGGCCGGCGGCCGCGCTTGCTAGATTCAGGAGCATGACAGCGACAGGCGCGACTCGTGACGAGGCTTTTAAGCTGATGGAGGCCTGGACCGAGTCGGCCAGTCTCCGCAAGCACATGCTGGCGGTGGAGGCCGCGGTAGCGGCCTACGCGAGGGCTCAGGGCGCCGACGAAGAGCAGTGGGCAGTCGCCGCTATCCTTCACGACTTCGACTACGAGCGGTACCCACTCGTCGACGGCACCGAGGAAGGCCACCCGTACGTGGGCGTGCGCGAGCTCAAGCGCAGGGGTTACGCCGCGGAGATCACCGACGCCATCCTCGGTCACGCCGACTTCACCGGCGTGCCCCGCGACAGCCAGCTCGCCAAGGTGCTATACGCCTGCGACGAGCTGACCGGCCTCATCACCGCGGCGGTGCTGGTGCGCCCGGACAAGGACATCGCGGGCCTGACCATCAAGAGCCTGAAGAAGAAGTTCAAAGACAAGGCGTTCGCGCGCGGTGTCAACCGCGACGACGTCAGGCGCGGCGCCGAGGAGCTTGGCGTGGACCTGTGGGAACACACGCAGTTCGTGTTGGAGGCGATGCAGGGCCGGGCCACGGAGCTCGGCTTGGCGGGGGAGACGAACGCAGAAGGCTGAGCGCCGGCTCGGCTAGTCGTTGGCCGCCGGGGGCCACGGCAGCCGCGCGATCATCCGGCTGCGGACCGCGCTGGCGTCCACCGGTCCGAACGTTCTCGAGTCGTTGCTTGCCAACGGTCGGCGGTTGTCGCCGAGGACGAAGAGCTCATCGCTCGTTACCCGCAGCGCGGGCAGGTCGCTGCTACCGGCGTAACCGTCGCTGGCCCCGACTTCAACGACCTCACCGGCAACAGTGACGACGCCGTCTGTCATCGCCACGCTCACGGGGCCGACCGCGATCACGCGCTTGAGCACCAGCCCCACGTCGTTCGGCGCGCTCACGGCGACGACATCGCCCACCTCATAGCCGGCGCGGCGCAGGGTCGAGCGGTCGAGGGCGGGGCGAGCCAACAGCACGAGGTCGCCATCGTGCAGGGTCGGCTCCATGCTGCGACCGGTGACACGAGCGGCGGTAACGACGAAGCTTACCAGCAGCGAACCGAGCAGCAGGCCCCCAGCCAGCGCGAGCAGACCGCGTGCTGGCGTGAGCGGGCGTCCGTTCAGTGCGGTGGTCGCCCCGGCTTCGTGCCGCGTCTGCTTGCCGCCCTGGCCACGGCGCCCGCCAGAAGGCGAGGTGACTTCGCGGCCGCGGCCGGCGCCCAAGGAGCCGGCAACGCGGGAGCCGAGCCCCCGTTCTCGGCGATCGCCAGTTCGGCATCGCGGCCAAGCGCCATGCAGAACTCCCAACCGCCTCTTGCCGCCAGCGTGGCCTCGGCGGTCTTCTCACCTATCGCCACGATGTCCTCGAAATCCTTGAACGACTCGACGCGGTACTGAGGCATGTTCATGCGGATGCGCAGATCGGGTGGGTGGAGGCTGGCGTTGATGTCGACGAGTATCGACTGCATGATGTCGCTGCTGCGCAACAACATCTGGAGCATCGGGTTGCGCCGCTCCAGCTTCACGGTCGCGACCATCCGCTCCCACCAGTTCCCCTCTTCGTTGGGCGTGCGGTAGACCGACTGCCTGGCGGCCGTGACGTCGGATGCGACGATGCGGTTGGGCCCCGAGCACGGTGGCCGCCGAGACTGGCAGGTTGTTGACAATGCCGCCGTCGGCCAGCGTCCGGCCCAGGTACTGGATCGGCTCGATGGCCCCAGGGAAGCTTATCGACGCCCTCACCGCCTTGATGAGGTCACCCTCGGTGATGAGGACGTCCTCGCCGTTCTCGATGTCGGTGGTGGTAACCGCGAAAGGCAGCTTCAGGTCAGCGAAGGAGCGCGGCAGGTGACTGGCGAGGAACGCCTCCAGGCGGTCGCCCTTTATCAGGCCCGCTTGCAGGGAGATGTCGACGACGTCACGCCAACCGGTGTTGAGGGCGATCTCGTAGATCTCGTCTGGGCTCTTGCCGGCGGCGTAAAGGGCGCCGAGTACGGCGCCCATCGAGGTACCGGCAACGACGTCGAACTTCGCGCCGGCGCGCTCCAACACCCGAAGGACGCCGATGTGCGCGAAGCCGCGCGCGCCGCCTCCCGACAACACGAGGCCAACGCAGTTATGCCGTCCAGGACGCTCCATATGCGGACTCTAACACGGCCCTCCGACGGGAAAGTACGTCCCTGGTGACGTTACTCGGCCTCTTCGGATGGCGGCGCCTCTTCCTCCACTACCTGAAGCGTGAGACTTACCTCGCGGACCTCCCCGTTGCGCCATACCTCGAGCTGCACCTCGTCGCCCTCTTCACTGGCCAGCACGAGCCGTTGCAGGTCGGCGATGGTCTCGACCGGGTCGCCGTTGGCCGTGGTGATGATGTCGCCGCCGGCGGGGTAGACCTGGCTGCCGAAGTTGGCCTGGTACATCG
>Ga0075530_1001241_pt1 | contig 12199 bp, 11 predicted proteins | sample NGEPerD_2_FD_75101 | JGI IMG/M metagenome (GOLD analysis project Ga0075530, IMG submission 75101) | Arctic peat soil microbial communities from the Barrow Environmental Observatory site, Barrow, Alaska, USA - NGEE PermafrostL1-D | ecosystem: Environmental > Terrestrial > Soil > Wetlands > Peat ...
CGCGCGGCGCGCCGCGCGGGGCCGGAGGGTCGGCTGTGACTGGGGCCCGCGTCATGTGACTCGTACCCGAGGGTCGAGCATGCCGTACGACAGGTCGACCAAGAAGTTTACCGACGTATAGGCGAGGGCGATGGCGATGATCGCGGCTTGCACGATCGCGTAGTCTCGGGTCCCAACGGCATCGACCAACAGACGGCCAAGTCCGGGCCAGCCGAAGACGGTCTCGATGACGACCGTACCGCCGAGCATCTGCGCGAACTGCAAGCCGATCATCGTGATCACCGGGATCAGCATGTTGCGGCCCGCATGCTTGACGAGGATCTTGCCTTCGCCGACTCCGCGGGCCCGCGCACTACGGATGAAGTCCTCGTTCATCACTTCGACCAGCCCCGCACGCACCAGCCGCACGAGCACCCCGAGGAGCGGAAGCGACAAGGTGAAGGCCGGCATTATCAAGTGCTTCCAGGTGCCGATACCGCTACTGGGCAGCAGCCTCAAGTTTGCGGAGAACAGGAGTATCAACACGATGCCGATCCAGAAGTTGGGAAGCGCCTGGCCGACGAGGGAAACCACGGAGATCACCCGGTCGGGCCAACGCCCCCGCTGTCTGGCCGCCAGGAGACCGAATGGGATGCCGATGACGACGGCGATGGCAAGCGCGGCCGTAGCGAGGAGCGCGGTGGCCGGGATGCGCTCTATGACCAGTTGCAGAACCGGCCGGTTCCAGCGGTACGAGGCGCCGAAGTCGAGCTGAACGAGGTTGCCGGTGTACTCAGCGAACTGAACGAGAAGGGAGCGGTCCATGCCGAGGCGAGCTCTGATCTCCTCGATCTGAGCTTCGGTCGCCGACGGTCCAGCGAACACGATGGCCGGATCGCCGGGTATTACCCGCAGAACGAAGAAGACAATGGTGGCCACGCCGAAGACCGCCAGCAACGACAGCAGCAATCGGTGGACCAGGTAGGTCCTCATCAGAGGTCGTTCTCATGTCGCAGCCGTTCCGCGCCCAGACGGAGGTAGGAGCCTTGGCCCCATGGCAAGTTCCCGGCGAAGGGTACGTGCTCATACCGTGCCGGGTCGCTGTTCAGTCCCGGCCTGAAGGAGACGCCCATGAAGTGTCCACCGGCGTCGACGCGGTGGGCAAGAACTCGCCAGGTCTCTTCGGCGACTGGCAAGAACTTGGCAGCTTCGAGAACCCCGCTTCGTACGCCGATGAACAAGGCGGTGGCGATCATGGCCGAAGTCGACGCCTCGGGCGAACTAGCGTCGTCGTCGACGATGTTGCGCCAGCCCCCGCCAGGCACCATGGCCTCGACAGCAGCCCCGCAGGCCCTAGAGAAGCTTGACCTGACCTCCACCACACCGCTCGGCTCCGCGGCTCCTAGGGAGGCTAACGTCTCGGCAAGGCCGAGCAGGGCCCAGCCGTTTCCCCGGCCCCAAAGGATCGAGGGGCTAGCACCGCTGTCGGTGTCGCAATAGTGCCGGAACAGCCCGGTCCTGTCGTCTTGCAGGTGTCGAGTGTGACCGAGGCAGAGCTCTATCGCGGCCGCTATCAGGTCGTCCCGACCGGTCGCTGAGCCGAGTGCGGCTAGTGCCGCTGGTTCAGCGTAGAGAGTGTCGACGAAGATTAGCGGTGAGGGCTTGTCAAGCAGGAAAGCACCCCTCACGGAGCGCGGCGCCTCGACGACGGCCTCACAGAAAGCCTCGATTGGCGCCTCGAGGTGGCGCCACTTGGCCTCTCCCGCGTTCAATCGTTGTAGCGCGCGGCTCACCGGGCCCATCCGGTTGGCCAAGCTAGCTGCCGGCTCGAGCGCCGCCCAGCGTTCCACGCCGGCGTCGACGAAGGCGCGCAGGTGCTCGTCGTCGAGCGCCATGGCCGTCTCGTCGATACCGTCATAGGCGATCGCCTCGCCCCAGTCCCACTCGTAGTACCAGTAGGCCATGGCAGCGTATGCCGCGCTGCGCAGGCGCGCGGACAGGGGCCTCTCGACCGACCGCGTGACCTTGTCGGGGCCCATCAGCACTGGTGTCAGTCGCCGATCTTCACGCTTGAATCGACGTCCCGACGGAAGCGCTGTTCATCGATGTCGAGGCCGAGTCCGGGTCCTTTGGGCACCACCAGGTGGCCGTTGTGGATTTTCAACGGCTCACGCAGCCATTCGTTGAAGGCCTTCAACATCACCGGCTGGTACTCCTGGATCAAGAAGTTGGGCAACGCCGCTGCCGTCTGCCACGAGGCCGACATGCCGACAACCGTTAGCGTCCCCGTGTGCAGCGCGACCGGCTTGTTGAATGCCTCGGCCACGGCCGCGATCCGCATCGTCTCGGTGATGCCGTTGCGCATGACGTCGGGTTGGGCTACGTCCATGGCGTTGGCGCGGAACCACGGCTGGAATTGGAAGCGCGTGCGTAGCGGCTCTCCGACTGCGATCGCCACGTCGAGCTCTGCTGCCAACCGGGCATGCCCGTCGATGTCCTCGGGTACCAGGGGCGACTCGAAGAAGCCGACACCCAGGTCCTCGCAGACCCTGCCGATGCGTACGGCGTCAGCGAACGAGTACTGCCAGACGCCGTCGAACAGCAGCTCAGCCTCATCGCCTATAGCCGCACGCACCGACTCGAGTTCAGCAGCGTCCTGCCTCACGCCGTTGCCGAGGCAAGGTTTGACACCCTTGTGACCGGCTTCGATCCAGGCCTTTGCTTCATCGGCACGCGCCTCGCGCGACTTGGCCCTTAGCCCGGTGATGTAACTCGGCAAGGTGTCGCGGAAGCGGCCACCCAACAACTCGCTTACGGATCGGCCCGCCACCTTGCCCTTTATGTCCCACAACGCCGTGTCAATGGCGGCGATGGCATCGAGCTGATAGCCGGTGACCTGTCCCCTCACCCGCAGCGTCTCATACATGTCGGAGAAGCGCACGGACGTATCTAAGGCGTTCTGGCCAAGGACGGCTGGGCCGATCACGCGTTCAACGATGGTCTGCGCGACCTCGGGGCCAATGGGAGCTTGCGCCTCGCCCCAGCCGACTACGCCTTCGTCCGTCTCGATGCGCACGATCATCGCCTCGGACAGCTGGGAGTAGAGCTGCGCATAGGGTGGGAAGCGGATGTAGTCCGAGCCCGGAAGTTGCTTGGTGGCGTCGCTCTGACCGGCCAACTCGTAACGCGTGCCGACCTTCACGGCGTTTGCCTCGATACTGCGGATCTTCATTCGACAACCTCCCGGCGGGCTATGCGCGTGCCGCGCCGCGAACGCGCAGCAACGGATCAAGATCGGCAAGCAATGCGTCGATCTCGCGGGTGTCAACGGCGTCCATGACCGGCGTGGGGACGCGACATACGGCGTGGTCGATGACACCCCGCCGCACGAGCACGTCCTTGATGAATCCGACGTTGTAGATCAACTCATAAGTGAACGCCTGGCCGGCCCGGCCGAGCAACTGTCGCGCTCCGGTTGTGTCTCCTCCTTGCGCCTGTTCGAAGACATCGACAAGCAGGTCCGCGAAGGGGGGAGCGGGCATCGTGCCCGCCGCGCCGCGGGCTAGTTCGTCGATTAGATAGATGCCGCCTACGCCCCCCAGGACCTGAACGTCGTGACCCTTTAAGGCGTCGATCGCCCTCCCAAGCTGGTGTGTCGAAGGCGCAGTCTCCTCCTTCACTGCTCTGACTAGAGGGACGGCCTCCACTATTCCGGGTAGTTGGGCGATCGGCAGCGGGTAGCCGATCCTGGCGTTCTGGAACATGATCGGCAGTTCCGCCTCTGCCACCATCTTTAGATGCCTTACGGCGTAGGCCGCGTCTGGCGAGAAGAAGTGGTGGACGAACGGCAGCATCGTAAGGACACCGGAGACACCAAGCGTGGCCGCATGCTTGGCAAGCTTGGCCGAGTATGGCGAGCTGGGTGACGAGACGCCGGCGATGACCGGCACCTGACCATCCACTTCCGTTACCACGATGTCGAGTAGTCGCCGGCGTTCTTCGAGATCGAGCGTGAAGAACTCGCTTACCACTGCGGGGTAGGCGAGCCCGTGGACACCCGCCTCGAGACAGAACCGGACCTCTCTCACGAGGCTGGCCTCGTCAACACTGAGGTCAGGCTTGAAAGGGGTCACCGGAATTGCGAAGACCCCGGTCCAGTCTGCGGCCATCTCGTGCCTCCTAGGCGCTGTTCAACTAGGTGCTATCCAACTAGGTGCTATTCAACGAGGTGCTCTCCTAGTCCCCGCTCCACGAAGGCAATGAGCCCTCGATTCGTTGTTGGTCTTACCAAGACTAGGCTGGGTTGGCTAGGTTGTCAAGTACCTCGACATCTGTTAATATGGCCGAGGATTACGTCAGCAACGGCAATATCTGTTTTCGAGCCGATCGCCAGCGATTGATATTGGGGCAAGGCCCGCGCTGTTTTTGGCCAGGTGGTCTTACCAGGAATTGGGGAGGGACTTGCGCAAGATCGAGATGAACGACCGTAAGCCCTCTTCGGATCAACCGCTGAAGGCACTTGCCCGCGAAGGCATCGCCGAGCAGGTCGTCGACCTGATCCTCGGGCAGATCCGCAGTGGCGAGCTCGCACCGGGGCAAAGACTCCCGACCGAGAGGGACTTGGCGGCGCAGCTGGGTGTCGGACGTCCCAGCTTGCGCGAGGCCTTGAGGGCGCTCGCGATTCTACGGGTCGTCGATATCAGACAAGGCGAAGGCGTATTCGTCTCGCAGCTGCTTCCCGATCAACTTTTGGAACCGTTGAGCTTCTTCCTTAGCCTCAGCGAGCACTCCATGGATCAACTATTCGAAGCGCGGATCGTTTTCGAGTCGGGAATCACCGGCATCGCTGCCCGAACGCTAGACGGTGACGGCATGAAGGCCTTGAGACGCTGCATCGAAGAGGGAGGCAAATCGATCGACGACCCGAAGGCCTTTCTCGAGTTCGACGTAACGTTCCACCAGACCATCATCAAGGCGGCACGCAACCCGTTCCTGGAGAAGACCGCCGACGCCTTCCGCGCCCTAACGATCGCCAGCCGGTCGCTGACGGTATCGGTACCGCAGATTCGAGAGCGCTCTCACCGCGACCACGAGAAGATCTTCGAGGCGCTCATGTACCGCGACGAAGATGAGGCCGCCAAGGCGATGACACAACACCTCAAGGGCGTGTGGCAAGAGTACCGGCGTCTCGGTGGTACGGCGGTCCCGATTCCAGAACAGGTCGTCGAAGGGAAGTTGGCATGAACACGAACTCGATCGACCTAAGCGGCCGTACTGCCGTCATAACCGGAGCGGCCCGCGGCATCGGCCGACAGACTGCAGAACGGTTCTTGAAGTCGGGCGCTAACGTGGTCATCTGGGACGTCGACGCAGACGCCGGGCTCGCAGCTGCCTCCGACCTATCGCTTCTGGGTCACGTCACTGGCGTGCAGGTCGACGTATCCGAACTGACGGCGGTCGAGGCTGGTTGGCGCGAGACATTGTCGATACACGACAGCATCGACATTCTCGTCAACAACGCAGGGATTGCCGGCCCCAACGCGCCAACCTGGGAGTATCCGGTAGACGCCTGGCACGAGATCGTGCGCATCAACCTCAACGGGCCCTTCTACTGCTGCAGGGTCGCGGCGCCCCACATGATCGAGAAGGGTTACGGCCGCATCGTCAACGTCGCGTCTATCGCTGGCAAGGAAGGCAACCCCAACGCCAGCGCGTACAGCGCCACCAAGGCGGGCGTGATAGCGCTTACCAAATCGCTTGGCAAGGAGTTGGCCGCGCACGATATCGCCGTCCACTGCATCACGCCGGCAGCAGCCCGGACGCCGATCTTCGACCAGATGAGCCAAGAGCACATCGACTACATGCTTTCCAAGATCCCGCGAGGTCGCTTCGTGGAGGTCGAGGAGATCGCGGCGTTGATCGCTTGGCTCGTCTCCAGCGAAAACTCGTTCACCACCGGTGCCGTGTTCGACATCAGCGGCGGCCGCGCGACCTACTAGGAGGCCGGATGAAGCTCGTCAGACACGGTCCGAGCGGCCAGGAGCAGCACGGGATCGTAGATCAAGACGGACAGCTGCGTGACCTGTCGGGCCGGGTCGACGCGGGCGAAGACGTCCTCGACCCGGCCATGCCTAAGCGCCTACAGGGCCTTGAGCTCGCTTCCCTACCTGTGGTGCGGAGCCCGTACAGGCTCGGGCCGTGCGTCGCGAAGGTAGGCAAGATCATCGGCGTGGGGCTCAATTATCATCAGCACGCACTGGAGTCGGGCATGGCGGCTCCTGCTGAGCCCGTGCTGTTCACGAAGGCCACGACGGCGCTCAGCGGCCCGAACGATGACGTTTTCCTGCCTCCATACGCAGCCAAGACGGATTGGGAGGTCGAACTTGCCGTCATCATCGGACGGCGCGCCAAGAACGTGCCTGAAACCGCTGCGTTCGACTACGTAGCCGGTTACAGCACTATGAACGACATTTCCGACCGGGCGCTGCAGTTGGAGGGCACGGGCCAATGGTTCAAAGGCAAGAGCCTAGACGGCTTCGCCCCACTTGGCCCGTGGTTCGTTACCGCCGACGAGGTCCCTGACCCACAGAACTTGCGCCTATGGCTAAGCGTCAACGACGAGATGAAGCAGGACAGCAGCACCGCTGACATGTTGTTCCCGGTCCGGCATCTGGTCAGCTACATCAGCCGCCACATGACCTTGATGCCCGGCGACATCATCGCCACCGGCACACCGCAGGGGGTCGGCATGGGCCACAAACCGCCGACCTATCTTCGCACCGGTGATGTCATGAAGTTGAGTGTAGAAGGACTGGGGGTCCAGCAGCAGGTCGTGAGGGCGGAGTAGTTGCCGGCGCCGGCTTGAACCAGCCTGCGCCGCCACCAACCGCTCCATAAAACAACCAGCCTCAAGCCACAACCCCGAGTTCACGCGCCAGCTCGTAAAGCTTGACGGCTCCCATCGCCGCCGCTGTGTCAGCCATCCCTTGCTCGACGACCCTCACGTCGTTGACGCCGGCCTCCTTCAGGAGCGCAACAAGGATGCGCGGGAACACGTCGCCGCCGTAGACGACGACCGGCGCGTCGGGGTCGGCTGCGGTGAGCAACGATAGATCGAGTGAAGCAAGCGCACCGAGTAGGTAGCTCGTCATGCGATCACGCCCCAGGCCCGCTAGTTGCTCACCCACGCGCACCAAGAAGAGCGCCCTACCGAAGCCGTGATCACGGGCGGCGTGCGCGCCGGCAAGTGCGGCCTCGAAGTCGAGCGCGAGCCCGTCCAACTCGACGACGCTGCTCTTGAGGATGGTGTTGCCGAGGATGGCGGCCAGCAGCTCCCCGGTCACGGCGGTACGAGACCCCAAGATGCTTCCGTCAACGTCGACCTCGATGGCCTTGTGGTGTGATCCGATGTGTAGATAGACGGTCGACCGGTCGAGGCCCAACATGTCGTGCAGCCCCGCGATCTCCGCCTCTTCACCCCGCAGCACATCGCCGGCGGCCAGCCCTGCAAGACCGTTTCCGGCCGGCAGCGTCTTCACCCCCGGAACGAACGACAGTGGAACCTCGCTGAGGTCAGTGAAGGACTTCTGCCGCATGCCGGCGGCCACGTCGTCGCGGCTCGCAGGGGCCGGCAGGTGCGGCAGTTCGAACAGCCCCATGTTCGAGGTGATCATGCCCGAGCAGATGATCGCTGTCGGTCGGGCGGCCGACGTTTCAAGTAGCTCCCGAAGGGCCGCAACTACCTTGTCCGTGTTGCCGTCCAGAGCGGTGTCTCTGGCGCCAACCGAACGGCTACCGGTCCACTGGACCGCATCGTCTCGCCACACGCGCAGACGTGTCCTGGTGGTTCCAGAATCGACGACGGCGTAGCAGGGGCTCATCACCGTTCGCCCACCGCGAGGGCTCGCACCTTGTCCTCGTCGACCTCGATGCCCAGTCCGGGGCCCTGCGGCACCGCCAGATGGCCGTCCTTGACCTCCAACGCACTCTCCGTCAGGATCGCGTCTCCCAACGGGTTCGTACCGAACCAGTACTCCATCTGATGCAGGTTCGGCACGGCCGCCGCGCAGTGGGCGCTCGCCACGAAGTGGATGGCGGAACCGATGCTCACGTGCGGCGTGAACGCCACACCGAACGAGTCCGTCAGCACGGCGATGCGTTTCAGCTCAGTTATGCCGCCGCTACGGCAGACGTCGGGCTGAACGACGTCAAGCGCTGCCGCCTTTAAGTACCTGAGCACCTGGTAGCGCGTAGTGATGACGTCGTTGGCGATCGGGAGCGCCAGCGCACGCGCGACCTCGGCATAGCCGTCGATGAATTCGTGGGGCAACGGCGCTTCCAGGAACCCCACCCCGAGGGACTCGAGTTCTCGCCCGACACTCACGGCCTTACCGACGTCGTAGTTGCCGGCGGCGTCAGCGAATATCGCCAGGTCAGTCCCGACCAGTTCGCGCACCGCCGCGACGGAGGCGACGTCGGCCGCCGGGTCACTGCCTATCGCCATCTTCAGACCACGGAAGCCACGTTCCACGGCGCTAGTCGCCGCAGCAAGCATGCGGGCGTGATCGGCCTCGCCGCGGGCGGCTCGGGTGGCGGGAACGCCCGAGGCGTAGACCAGTATGCGATCGCGGTAGGCGCCGCCCAGCAAGCGGTGGATGGGCTCGCCCGTGGCCTTGCCGATGATGTCCCAAAGCGCGATGTCGACACCGCTCATCGCCTCGACCAGGAAACCGCCCTCATGGCCCCGTAGGCGCATTGAGGCGTACAGCGTCTCCCAGATCACCTCGACGTTGCGTGGGTCGGCGCCGATGAGCATGTCGCGCAGTAGGTCGTTGATTATCAGTTGTGCCACGCGCGGCGCGACCGGAGCCTTCGCCTCTCCCCAACCGACGACGCCCGAGTCGGTTTCGATCCGGACCAGCGTGGTATCGATGCCGGTCGCATATGACGGGCGCATGCGCGCGGGGTGCGGTACCTGCGTGCTGTTCCAGTGCGCCAACGGATCGCTTGGCCCGGCCTGTTCTTCGGCACCCCATGAAGCCTTGCCCCAGTAGGTTCCCGCCGGGTTCGGTGCGCTCACGGCGATGGCTTCGACGTCGACGATCCTCATGTCACGCCACCCTGTGCTCGGCCACGAACTCGTCGCGAACCTCTATGCCCAAGCCCGGCCGGTCCGAAACGTGCAGCTGGCCGGCCCGCCAATCGAGCGGCTCGAAAAGCAAATCGTCGACCAGCGGGTTGTCAAACACCGGGAACTCATGGATGAACACGCTTGCCTCGCTTACCGCCCATTGGAGCGACGCTGCGATATGGATCGCCGAGCCGATGCTCACGTGCGGGGCGACCCGCAGGTTATGAGCGTCGGCCAGCACGCCGATCCGGTGGCAGGCGGTGATGCCGCCCGCGCGGCAGATGTCGGGTTGTAGGACGTCGAAAGTGCCCTGGCCGATCAGCTGCGCGAAGCGGTAATGCGTGCACTCGCACTCCCCACCGGCGATGGCGATATCGCATTTGTCGCGCAGCAACGTGTAGCCCGCCACGTCCTCGGGCGGGATAGGCTCCTCGAGCCAGGCGAAGCCTTCGCCTTCGAGCACCCTCGCCATCGCCACCGCCTCGGCGGTGCTGTAACGGCAGTTGGCGTCGGCCATAAGGTCCATGGAGTCCCCGACCGCCCTCCTCGCGAGTTCCGCCTTCTGCCGATCGACGTGCGGGTCCTGGCCGACCTTCAGCTTCATGGCAGAGAAGCCGGCGTCGTGATAAGCGGTGGCAGCCGCCGCCAACTCCTCGGGCGGAAGCCACTGCAGCACGCTGGCGTAGGTGCGCACGCTATCTCGGCGCTTGCCGCCAAGCAAGGCGTAAACCGGCACGCCGAGCACCTTGCCCGCGATGTCGTAAAGGGCGATATCGACTCCGCTCATCGCTTCCAACATGAAGCCAAGGGAGTGTCCGCGTGGCCGCATCAGGGCGTACTGGCGGTCCCACAACACGGTGGGTTGGAGCGCGTCGAGCCCGATGAGGTTGGGGGCGATGAGCGTATCGATGACGGTCTTGGTCACCTCGGGGGCAACTGGGGCGTGAACCTCGCCCCAGCCCACGACGCCGTCTTCCGTCTCGACTCGCACGAGAGTCGTCTCCGCGAACTTGAACGGCACCGCGAAGCTGGCGGCTTGCCAGGTCCCGATGCCGGGAACCGGCGCCTTCAGGACCATGGCCTCAATGCTCGAGATCTTCACGACACGACCCTCATGCTGTTATGCCTCCGGTGCGGCGGCGCGCGCCCAGTGAGCCGCTTGCCTGCGCCTCGATCAGGGTGAGGAGCAACGGCCCTTGGCCCCAGGGGAACACGCCAAGCGGGGCGTTGACGTAGGTATCGCGGGTGCCCACTGGGGTCGCGAAGGAGATCGGTAGGCTCCCGTCGTCGGAAGTGGCGGTCAACAGCGCAGTCACGGCTCGTTCCAGCATCAAGTCCAACTCACTTCCGGCGATCGCGTCGAGCAAGCCAAGCCTCAGCGCTTTGGAGACACCAGAGGCGAAGAACGCCGCCGCCGAGTACTCCAGGGGCGTCTCGAAGTCGTCGAGGACGGTGTGCCAGGCGCCTCTCGTCGCTTGCCGGCGCAGCACGGCGCTCACCTGCCGCTCGAGCAGAGTCGTCAAGTGGGCACGTGCAGCCAGGGAGGCCGGCAGCTCGGCGATCGTGTCGATCAGGCCGTGCATCGCCCAACCGTTGCCACGCGCCCAGTTGCAGTCGCTTTGGGTCCTGGTCCTCGCGTCGAAGCCGTGGCGGAACAGGTCGGTTGCCGGGTCATGAAGGACGCTCGTGTACGAGCTGACGTTGGTGATCGCGAGGTCGCGCCAGGCCTCGTCTGCTGTGACACGGGCCAGCCGTGCGAGGAAGGGTGCGTCAAGCGCCATGCAATCGACCCAGATCTGGTTGTTAAGCCCCTTCAGGTCCGGGCGGTGGACGGCCACACCACCGACTTCCGGGAACGACCGGTGCAGTTCCCCGAGCTCTAGCGCGGCGGCGAGGTACACCTCGTCGCCGGTAGTCTCGTGAAGGTCAAGGATGACAACGCCCGGGGCGACGTGGTCGGCGTAAGGGAAATGGGTCTTCGTACCTAGACGCGCCACGCACCAGGGGCGTACCAGACCGACTACGATCTCCGCGGCTCGAACGTCGCCGGTATGTCGAGAGAATTCCAACAGCGCCCGCAAGCAGATGTCCTCCCCGAATCCCCACACCTTGAACTCGTACGCCATGGCTCGCTCTGTGACTGCCCGCATGATCGCCGCGTATCGGCGCTCGTCTGTCACGTGGATCAGGCCGTTACCGGGACCAGCAACAGGTCTTCGATCTCCGCGAGCAGGGTGCTCAATTCGGCCTGGTCGGCGGCGTCAAGAGGCACAGCCCCAACACGCACGTGGGTGGAATCGATGACTCCGCGGCGTCTGAGCACCTCCTTGGTCATGTCCATGCGGAACACGGACTGGAAGGTGAGTAGCGGCAGGCTACGGTTGTACAGAGCCCGGGAGTCGGCCACGTCACCTTGGCGGTAGAGCTCGAAGATGCGCACGTGAACCTCGGTGATCTCGCTGGCCGGCATGGCCCCGATCGCCCCCCGGTTGAGCTCGTCCATGATGAAGCGGCCGCCGGCGCCACCGAACACGCCTGCCAACGCCGCCGGTGGGTCGTCGAGGAGCCGAGTGATGCGTTGTCCCCCCGGGCTCGTCTCCTCCTTCACGTAGCGGATCTGCGGCACCTTGACGATCAGGTCTTTGATCGCGTCGGGCCCGTAGGCCGAGCCCAGCGGCGGTGGGGCGTTCTGCAAGATAAGTGGCAGGTCGATCGCCGCAGCCAGCTCGTTGAACAGCCTGGTAACTCCAGGTGGCCCGTCGCGGACTACGTATGGCGGCATCACCATGACGGCGTCAACTCCGGCACGTGCCACGCCGCGCGCCAGCTCCACGGCGGCCTGGGGGCTCTGCGCGGTGGCCGTGCCCACCACCGGCACGGCGCCTGCGACCTCGTTAACCACCACTTCGGTAAGTCGTAGGCGTTCGGCGTCGGTAAGGGAGTAGAACTCACTCGCCATGGCGGGGAACGCCACGCCGTGGGCGCCGGCCCTGAGAACGTAATCCACCACTCGGCGCATGCCGGCCTCGTCGACGGCACCGTCGTCGCGAAACGGAGTAGGCAGGATAGGGATGATCCCCTGGATGCGAG
>Ga0075530_1001243_pt1 | contig 12189 bp, 12 predicted proteins | sample NGEPerD_2_FD_75101 | JGI IMG/M metagenome (GOLD analysis project Ga0075530, IMG submission 75101) | Arctic peat soil microbial communities from the Barrow Environmental Observatory site, Barrow, Alaska, USA - NGEE PermafrostL1-D | ecosystem: Environmental > Terrestrial > Soil > Wetlands > Peat ...
ACCACCCCCGCCGCCCCGAGCCCGAGCAGCACGTACCCCATGTGGTTGACCGACGTGTAGGCGATCATCCGCTTGACGTCCGTCTGCGCCAGCGCCACCAGCGCGCCCCAGACCACGCTCACGACGCCGACCACGATGATCACGACCGCCCACCGCTGCCAGGCGTCGGGCAGCATCGGCATCGCGATCCGGATGAAGCCGTACGTGCCCAGCTTGAGCAGGACGCCGGCGAGGATGGCCGACCCTGCCGCGGGCGCGTCCGTGTGGGCGTCGGGCAGCCAGGTGTGAAACGGGAACGTGGGAGTCTTCACCGCGAGGCCGACCCCGATCGCCAGCAGTGCCAGGCCGCCGGCCACCGGGGAGTCGGCCAGGGGCGGGTCCGCGGCGAGGGCGACCATGTCGAACGTCCTGGACTCCGACCCGAGGTACAGGGCGATGAACCCGACCAGCAGGGCGAGCGAGCCCACGAACGTGTAGAGGAAGAACTTCAGCGCGCTGCGCCGGTTGTTGCCGTGCCCCCACCCCGCGATCACGAAGTACATGCCGACGATCGACAGGTCGAAGAAGACGAAGAAGAGAATCAGGTCGAGGGCGGCGAACGTGCCGAGGCAGGCGGTCTGCAGGAACAGGAACAGTGCCGCGTAGGTACGGGGCCGGTCAGGCTGTCGCGCCGACCAGATCGCGCAGGAACCGAACAGCACGGCGGTCACCGCGAGCAGCGGCAGCGAGATGCCGTCGACCCCGACGTGGTAGCTCGCGTCCACCGACGGGATCCACGAGACCTTGACGTCGTAGGCCATCCCGGCGCCGAGACTGCCCTGCTGGGTGGAGGGGTCGTAGCGCCACCACATCCACGCGATCATCAGCAGGTCGACGACGGTCGCGGCGATCCACACGACCGACACGACCCGCGGCGTCATCCGCGGCACGGCGGCGAGGACGGCGGCGACGAGGGCCGGCAGCAGGACGACGACGGTCAGCAGCACACGTCACCTCACGATCAGCAGGACGGCGAACAGGACCGCGAGGCCGGCCACGGCCTGCGCGTAGTACTGGTGCAGCAGACCGGTCTGGGGACGACGGCTGGCCGCACCGAGGCGGACCATCCCCCGCGCCGTGGCCCGCACGGCGCCGTCGACGCCGCTGACGTCCCGCCGGGCAGCGTGGGCAGCCGCCCGGGCGGTGAGCGTCGCGAGGCCCACGGCGGCGCGGTCGATGACGGTGTCGTCCCACCGGGCCAGCCGCTCCGCGACCACCAGGAGCGGCCTTGCGGTGAGCAGCCGCGGGAGGCCGGCCCACGCGACCAGCGGCGTCCGCTCGGTGCGGGCGAGCGCGCCGGGCCACCGCATGGCGACGGCGGCCACTGCCACCGCCACGGTCGCGCCGAAGGCCAGGTCGAACGCGGTCGGCGCGGGCTGGGACTCGGCGGCGAGCAGAGCCCGCAGCGACTCCGCGACGGCCGGCACCGCGACGACACCCAGCCCGGCACCGACGGAGGCCAGCGCTACGGCCGGCGCCAGCGTCGTCCGCGGTACGTGCCGGCTCCCGCGGTGCTCGACGTCCACCAGCGGATCCGGCGACGGCTCGGCCAGGACGATGACGACGACCTTGGCCGCGTAGGCGGCGGACAAGGCCGCTGCGAGCAGGGCGACCAGGTGCAGGGCCGGGGCGCCGACGGAGGCCAGCACCTCGTCCTTGGTCGCCCACAGCGACAGCGGCGGGACGCCGGCCAGCGCCGCCGCGCTGACGACCCCCACGGCACCGAGGGCAGGGAACCGCCGCGCCGCGCCGCGCAGCCCGACGAGCTGCTTGGTCCCCAGCGCCGTCAGCCAGGCGCCCGCCACGACGAAGAGCGACGCCTTGACCGCGGCGTGCGCGACCAGCTGCGCGGTGCCGCCGGCGGTCGCGCCGACACCCGCTGCCAGCACGACGAACCCGATCTGCGCCGCGGTGCTGGCGGCCAGCAGCTGCTTGAGGTCGCGCTGCGCGCAGGCGACGGCCCCGAGCACCAGGGCCGTCAGCGCACCCACCCAGGCCGCCGCGGTCGCCGCCCAGCCGGAGGCGGCGAGCAGGTCGGCCAGCCGTAGCAGCAGGAACCCGCCGGCGGCCACCATCGTGGCCGAGTGCAGCAGGGCGCTGACCGGGCTCGGCCCCTCCATCGCCGCCGACAGCCACGCCGAGAAGGGCAGCTGGGCCGACTTGCCGAGCGCCGCCAGCAGGACGCCGGCAGCGGCCACGTCGGTCCAGCCGCCGGACCCGCTCGCCAGGTCGTCGAGGGCCAGGCTGCCGGTGCCGGCGAGGGCGGCCCCGGCGGCCACGTAGAGGCCCAGGTCGGCCAGCCGTGTCGTGATGAAGGCGGTGGTGCCGGCCGCGACCTTGCCCGCCCGGCGCCACTCGAAGGCGATCAGGGCGTACGACATCGCCCCCATCAGCTCCCACCCGATCAGCAGCGTCGGCAGCGTGGTCGCGGTGACCGTGACCAGCATCGACGAGGTGAACAGGAGTAGGCAGCCGAAGAAGCGGGGACGCGCCTCGAGGATCTCCCCGGACGCGAAGACGGTGACGGCCAGCGCCACGAGACCGACCGTCGGCACCACGACGCGGGCCAGGCCTCCGCCGTCCAGCCCGAGGTGCCCGCCGTCCACGCCGACGAAGGGGGCGCTCGCACTGTCGGCGGTCACCGCGACGGCGACCGACAGCGCCGCGGTGACGGCGGCCACGGCCACCGCGCCGGTGCGCCTGACACCGGCGCCGGACGCGCCCACGCAGAGCAGCACGGCACCGGCGACAGCGGGCAGCAGCACGAGCGCGACGATCATCCGCGCAGCCCGTCAGCCACGAAGATCCGAGGCCATGTCGACCATGTCGACTCCGCGGGCGCGGTAGATCGCGATCGTGGTTGCGAAGCCCATCGCCATCTCGACGGCCATCACCACGAGGGCGACGACCACGAGCATCTGGGCGTCCGGGAGCCCCGGCGTCAGGAAGAACCACGCGGCCCCGCCGGCCAGCATCACGCCGTTCACGACGAGCTCGAGCCCCATCATGATCATCACGATGGACTGCTGGGACAGCGCTCCGTACACCCCGGTCCCGACCAGGGCGGCGGCCACGGTGAGCACGATCTGCAGGGTCATCTGGGGAGGCCTCCCGGCAGCGGGTCGCTCGGCTCGCGGCGGTCGAGCTCGGCGCCGAACCGGTCGTAGCGCCCGCGGGCCGTCGCCAGCACCGTGCCGGCCAGGATGGTGGCGAACAGGCCGATGCCGATCACCAGCATCACCAGCATGTGCGAGCCCATGATCGCCTCGCCCAGCTGGCGCGTCGCGTCGGCCGGCAGCGACCCGCCGCGTGCAGGCCAGTCGACGAGCCAGACGCCTGCGGTGAGCACGACGAACGTCGTCGTGCCCGCGACGAACGACCCGCGCTGGTTGTGGGTCATCGTCATCGGCATCAGGCCGGCGGGGTTCATCATGAACATGATCATGAAGACGGCCATGATCGCCATCTCGATGGTCATCATCAGCGCGGTCACGACGGCCAGGTACGTCAGGCCGAGCAGGCCCAGCATCGCTGCGACGGCGAGGAACGACGCGAGGAGCGAGAAGGTCGCGCGGGCCATCGAGTCCACCCGGAACACGGCGATGCCGGTGCCGACGGCGACGATGCCGAGGACGGCGGCGAGCAGGTGGGCGGCGAGACCGGTGTCGGGCACTGGGGGTTCTCCTTCCGGGTTCTCAGTAGGCGCCGGCGAGGACGAGCAGGGCGACGACCAGGGCCTGCACGAGCGTGAGCGGGACCAGCACCATCCAGGCCACGTCGACGAAGCGGTCGGGTCGGACGACGGGCAGGCGACGGCCGAGCCAGACCAGCGCGCCCAGGACGGCGAGGGACTTGACCGCCGTCCAGACCACGTCGGGCAGCCAGGGCCCGTGGCCGCCGCCGAGGAACAGCGCCGCCGCCATCGCGGCCGAGACGCCCAGCAGCGTGTACCGGCCGACCTGCACGAGCAGCCGGTCGGGGCCGGAGAGCTCGGCGAGGACGCCGCCGCCGATGTCGCTGGAGGCGGGTGCCGCGAACGGTCCCCAGAACGCGAAGGCGGCTGCGCTCGCGACGAAGACCACGAAGGCCACCGGCATCGTGACGACGAACCACAGACCCTGCTGGGCGGCGACGACGTCGGTCGCGCGCAGCGAGCCGGCCGCCAGGCCCGCCGTGATCAGTGAGAACATCAGCGGCAGCTCGTACGCCAGCCCCTGCGCGAGGAACCGGTAGCCGCCCACGAGTGGGTGGATCGAGTTCGGGCCCCAGCCGACGAGCCAGACCGCGGCCCACATCAGGGCCTCCATCGCGTTGAACCACACCAGGTCCGCGCTCGTCGACAGCAGGGAGCGGCCGGCCACCGGGACGACGGCCGCGGCCGCGATGGCGAGCACCGGGACAGCGGCCACTCCCGTTCGCCACAGCAGGCGGTCTCCGGCGACCGTCGTCCGCCGGCCCTTCACGAGCAGCCGGACGCCGGACCGCAGCACCTCCGTCGTGGCACCACGCGGCCCACCACGGGCCGTGACGGCCCGGTCCGCGATCGCGGCTGCCGCGCCGAGCAGGACGGCGCCCGCGAGCACCGCCACGACGGCGGTCACGACTGGGCCGCCCGGTCGCGGGACGTCAGGGCCAGGGGCAGGGCGGCGACGGCGATGCGGGCCGAGCCGACGTCCAGGCCGTCGAGCAGCTCCGGGACGTCGGTCAGCGGGACGTACGCCGGCAGCGCGGCGGCCCCGGGCCTGCCGGCGACACCCTGCTCCACGACGTCGCACCAGCGCTGGACGCGCTCGTCGGTGCCACGCAGGTCGCGCAGCGACCACCCCAGGGCCCGGGACCGGCGCACCGCGCCCACCAGCGCCCGGACGCGGCGGACGGCGTCCGGTGTCGGGGGCCCATCAGCGGCGAGCACACCGCGCAGACGGGCCGCCTCACGCGCGGCCGCCGTCCACCCGCTGACGATCAGCACGCGCTCGAGCGCGTCGAGGGCGACCAGGGTCGGGTCGGGCCGCGGGTCGCCGGCGGTCGGCCCGAGAACGCGGGCACCCACGTCGGTCATCACGTCACCCTGCAAGGTCGCCGACACCACGAGTCCCGCGGGCCAGCCGGGCAGCACCGGGCCGAGGTGGACGGTCAGCGCGTCGAGCTCCATGCCGTCGCGGTCGGGACCTCCACCGGCCATCGGCAGCCCGGCGATGTCGCCGTCGCCGTCGCCGGCGTCGAGTGGCCGCGGCTCGGCCGGCTCGCGAGCAGGGCGCTCCGACAGCGCCCGGGCTGCGTCGTCGAGGACACGTGAGATGTCGTCGCCGCTGTCGATGTGAACCCGGAGACGCGGCGGCGGCACCTGACCCCACAGCACGTCGGCCGCGTCGTCCAGGTCACCGATCTGGGCCAGCGTGAGGAGGATGTCGGCGTCCGCGGGTGAGCTCGCCGCGGGCCAGCGGCGCCGGCCGAGCTCGGTCTCGACGCGCCAGCGCAGGGTCGTGCCGACCGGTGCTGCGACCAGGAGCACGTGCGGCCGTTGCAGCGCCCAGCGGGTGAGCCGGTCCCTCACGTCCACCGCAGCGCCCCCTCGCGCCAGACGTAGACGACGCCGACCATCAGGACGAGCAGGAATCCGAACATCTCGATCACCGCGCCGGCGCCCATGTCGGCGACCACGACGGCCCACGGGTACATGAAGACCATCTCCATGTCGAAGGCGAGGAACAGCAGCGTGACGGCGTACCAGCGGGCGTGGTAGCGCGACACCGCGTGCTGGGTCGGGGGCAGGCCGGACTCGAACGGCAGGACGTCGCGGTGACTGGCCACACCCATCGCCGCCGCGGCGCCGTACGTGGCGAGCACGACGACGAGCCCGGCCGCCAGCAGCCCCAGCGTCTCAGCCACGCACCCCACCTCCCACCGCACGAAGGACCCAGGCTGTCACGATGTTGCTTTCCGCTAGGTACCCTAGAGGGGTAAGGTTCCATCATGTCAAGAGGAATACCCACTGGGGGTGTCATGCTGACGAGATCGGCAGGAACCCGCGGACCGAGGAGAGACATGACCACCACGAAGGCCACCGAAGCATCCGTCGGCCCGGGCTACGGCTACATCCACCGCAAGGACGACTACCTCAAGCGCCTGCGCCGGATCGAGGGCCAAGCGCGTGGGCTGCAACGGATGGTGGACGACGAGAAGTACTGCATCGACATCCTCACCCAGGTCTCGGCGATGACGAAGGCGCTGCAGTCCGTGGCACTGGGCCTGCTCGAGGAGCACATGAGCCACTGCGTGGTCGACGCGGCGAAGTCCGGCGGCCCCGCCGCCGACGCCAAGGTGAAGGAGGCGTCCGAGGCGATCGCTCGCCTCGTTCGCTCATGAGCACACGAAACGAAGGGAACACCATGAGCACCAGCACGTACACCGTCGTGGGGATGACCTGCAGCCACTGCGTGAACGCGGTCACCGAGGAGGTCACGGAGGTCCCCGGTGTCACGGGCGTCGACGTGGACCTGGACAGTGGGAACCTGACGGTGACGAGCGACGCACCGGTGGACGACGACGCGGTGCGCTCGGCCGTCGAGGAGGCCGGCTACGAGCTGGCCGGCACGGAGCCGCGATGAACACGCCCGCCACGATGGGAGTCTTCGCCCTGGGCCACGGCGACGAGCACCGCGACGACGCGGCGACGGGCGACGAGGGCGCTCCTGCCGAGGAGCTCCCCGGCGGGCTGATGGTGTCGCAAGCGGGCTACACCCTGGACCTGGTCGAGGACGTGGCGCCCGCCGGGGCGCAGACGCCGGTGACCTTCCGGGTCCTGGGCCCGGACGGCGAGCCGGTCACCGACGACACGACGGCGCACGACAAGGACCTGCACCTGATCGCGGTTCGCCGGGACACGTCCGGCTTCCAGCACGTCCACCCCACACTGGACGCCGACGGCACCTGGCGCTCGGAGCTGGCGCTGACCGGCGGCGAGTGGCGCGTCTTCGCCGACTTCGTCCCGGCCGGTCACGACGAGGGCCTGATCCTCGGGGCGGACCTGTCGGTCGCGGGCACCTACGAGCCCGAGCCGCTGCCCCCCGCGGGAACCGTCGCGCAGGTCGACGGGTACACCGTCACCCTCGACGGCGCCCTGGTGGCCGGGCAGGAGTCGGAGCTCACCCTCTCGGTGAGCAAGGGTGGCGAGCCGGTCACCGACCTGCAGCCCTACCTGGCCGCGTACGGCCATCTCGTGGCCCTGCGCGACGGCGACCTGGCGTACCTGCACGTCCACCCGGCCGGCGAACCCGGGGACGGCGTCACCGAACCCGGCCCGGAGACCACCTTCTCCACCACCGTGCCGTCAACCGGCACGTACCGGCTGTTCCTGGACTTCCAGCACGCCGATGTCGTCCGCACCGCACAGTTCACCGTCGAGGAGGGCCGATGAGTTCCGTCACCGCCAGGGGAGACCTGGGCGCTGCTTCGTCCGACCGCCAGGTCGAGCTGGTGATCGGCGGCATGACGTGCGCGTCGTGCGCGGCCCGGATCGAGAAGAAGCTCAACAAGCTCGAGGGCGTGACCGCGACGGTGAACTACGCCACCGAGAAGGCGACCTTCGCCTTCTCCGACGGGGTCGCCCACGACGACCTGGTGGCGGCGGTGGAGAAGGCCGGCTACACGGCACGTCTCCCCGAACCGTCCCGCGCGGCGGGAGCGCCGACCGACACCGACGCCGAGCCGGACCCGGTGCGCCCGCTGCGCCAGCGGCTGGTCGTCTCCGCGCTGCTGACGGTTCCGGTGATCGCGATGGCGATGGTGCCGGCGTGGCAGTTCACGTACTGGCAGTGGCTGTCGCTGACACTGGCCGCGCCGGTGGTGGTCTGGGGTGCCTACCCGTTCCACAAGGCCGCGTGGACCAACCTGCGACACGGCACGTCGACGATGGACACGCTGATCTCCCTCGGCACGCTCGCCGCCCTGGGGTGGTCGCTGTACGCGCTGTTCCTCGGCACCGCGGGCGTGCCGGGGATGACGCACCCGTTCGAGCTGACCATCTCGCGGATGGACGGCAGCGCCAACATCTACCTCGAGGCCGCGGCCGGGGTGACGACCTTCATCCTCGCGGGCCGGTTCTTCGAGGCGCGTTCCAAGCGGCATGCCGGTGCGGCCTTGCGGGCGCTGCTCGAGCTGGGCGCCAAGGAGGTCTCCGTGGTGCGAGAAGGGCGCGAGGTGCGGATCGCCGTCGACCAGCTGGTCGTGGGCGATGCCTTCGTCGTCCGGCCGGGGGAGAAGATCGCCACCGACGGGGTGATCACCGAGGGCTCGTCGGCGGTGGATGCCTCGATGCTCACCGGGGAGTCCGTCCCGGTCGAGGTGGGCACCGGGGACGCCGTGGTCGGATCCACGGTCAACGCAGGCGGGCGGATCGTGGTGGAGGCCACCCGAGTCGGCGCCGACACCCAGCTGGCGCAGATGGCCCGCCTGGTCGAGGACGCGCAGAACGGCAAGGCGGAGGTCCAGCGGCTCGCCGACCGCGTCTCCGGGGTCTTCGTGCCGATCGTCATCGCCCTGGCCTTGGCGACCCTGGGCTTCTGGCTCGGCACCGGCGGCGGCCTGGCTCCCGCGTTCACCGCGGCGGTCGCCGTCCTGATCATCGCGTGCCCGTGCGCCCTCGGGCTGGCCACCCCGACCGCGTTGATGGTCGGCACGGGCCGCGGCGCGCAGATGGGCATCCTGATCAAGGGCCCCGAGGTGCTGGAGTCCACCCGCCGGGTCGACACGGTCGTGCTCGACAAGACCGGCACCGTCACGACCGGGAGGATGACGCTCCTGGACGTCGTCCCGACCGCCGGCGAGCGCGCCGACGAGGTGCTCCGTCTGGCCGGAGCCCTGGAGGACGCCTCCGAGCACCCGATCGCCCGCGCCATCGCCTCCGCTGCCGTCGAGCGCACCGGGACGCTGCCGGACGTCGAGGGCTTCGCCAACGTCGAGGGTCTGGGGGTGCAGGGGGTCGTCGACGGTCACGCGGTGCTGGTCGGCAGGACCAGCCTGCTGGCGGACTGGTCGCAGCACCTGCCCGCGGACCTGGCCCGGGCGAAGGCGGACGCCGAGGCCGAGGGGAAGACCGCGGTGGCGGTCGGCTGGGACGGCGCCGCTCGCGGAGTGCTCGTCGTGGCCGACGCCATCAAGGAGACCAGCGCCGAGGCGATCGCCCAGCTGCGCGACCTGGGCCTGACTCCGGTGCTGCTCACCGGGGACAACCAGGCCGTCGCCGAGTCCGTCGCCGCCGAGGTGGGCATCGCCGAGGTGATCGCCGAGGTCCTGCCGGCGGACAAGGTCGACGTCGTCAAGCGGCTGCAAGACCAGGGCAAGGTGGTCGCGATGGTCGGCGACGGCGTCAACGACGCGGCCGCGCTCGCCCAGGCCGACCTCGGGCTGGCGATGGGCACCGGCACGGACGTGGCGATCGAGGCGTCCGACCTCACCCTGGTCCGCGGCGACCTGCGTGCCGCGGCCGACGCGATCCGCCTGTCGCGCAGGACCCTGGGAACCATCAAGGGCAACCTGTTCTGGGCGTTCGCCTACAACGTGGCGGCACTGCCGCTGGCTGCAGCCGGGCTGCTGAACCCGATGCTGGCAGGTGCCGCGATGGCCTTCTCGTCAGTCTTCGTGGTGTCGAACTCGTTGCGGTTGCGCCGTTTCAAGGCGCTGGCTGCCAACCGGGAGGTGGCGGGGTGACCGCCGAGAGCCTCACCGTCTACGGCACGTCCTGGTGCCTCGACTCGGGAGGTGCGCCGGCTACAGGGCGGGGGGCGGCGCATCCCCACGATCGTGAGGCCGGACGGGAGCTTCCTCGTCGAGCCGAGCGACGACGACCTGCGGGACCGGCTGGGGGCGGGCTCCTAGCCGACGTTAGGTGTGCCGCGCGCCGCGCCGCGCAGAACATCCGCGCACCAGCGGCCCCCTTTCTGTACCCTGGGCCTGCGTCGGAGTCACTGCAGCCGAGGAGGTCGTCGTGGCCGCCACCGGGACGTCCCGCCCGATCCGGGCGCGGGTGCGCTCCCGCAGTTCGTGGCCACATGTGCTGACCACCGCCTCCCGGCGTCGCCCGCTCGCGGGCGGCGCCTTCTGCTGTGCTCCGGCCGACAGCGAGGTCCCGAAGCCGTCGGGATCCTCGAGAAGGGGCAGCAGATGCGAACTCTGGTCCTGAACGCCGGCTACGAACCGCTGGCCGTCGTCTCCTTCCGCCGCGCGATCGTCCTGGTGCTGGTCGGCAAGGCGAGCGTGCTCGCCGCCGACGACCTGCCCGTGGTCGGCGGCACCATCAGCCTGCCGAGGCCGTCGGTGATCCTGCTGACCCGGTACGTGCGGCTGCCGTTCGGTCGGTCCGTCCCGGTGTCGCGCCGCGGCGTCCTGCGACGTGACGGCCACCGCTGCGCGTACTGCCGCCGCAGTGCCACGACGGTCGACCACGTGCTGCCGCGCAGCCGCGGGGGCCCGGACAGCTGGGAGAACCTCGTCGCCTGCTGCGTCCGGTGCAACAACACCAAGGGCGACCGGACGCCGGAGCAGATGGGCTGGGTGCTGGCCGTGCGGCCCTACGCGCCGCGCGGGCCCGCCTGGGTGCTGCACGGGACCGAGACCCGCCACCCGCTGTGGGCCGACTACCTGCCCGAGGCCGCCTGAGACGAGCCGAGGTTCAGCGGACGACGAGCACGCCGCGGTAGCTGCCGTCGGCGGTGCTGACGAACGCGTAATCACCGGGCGTCGCCGGCGCGGTGAACGAGAACAACGAGCTACCCTCCGCCGTCACGTCGAAGGACCCGTCCTCGGCGGTGATGGTCTGCGCCTCGTCCTCGGCGTTGAACACGGTCACCGCGTCGCCGGGTGACACCGGCCCGCCGACCATGAACGTGCCCTCGGTGACCAGGATGCTCACGGACAGCTCGCCGTGGTCGTGCCCTGACATGTCCTGCACGGGCGGTGCGGACGCCGGCTCCCCGGCTGACGACGGGGCCGCCGGCGCGGACGACGCCGCCGACTGGTCCAGGGCGGGCGTGGGCGTGCGCGCCAGCGCGACGGCCATCGCGACCGTCGCCAGCAGGACGACGACCTCGACGGCGGCGAGCCGGCGGAAGGCGCGGGGCGAGCCGTCGGCGAGCCGGCGCAGGGTGCGGCGTCGGTGCCACCAGCCGAAAGCGCCCAGCACGACGAGCGCCGCGGTCTTGGCCAGCACCAGCCACCCGTAGCCGCTGCTCGACAGGGCCGCGATCGCCCGGTCACCGCCGCCGAGGGCGAGGTACGCGTTCAGCAGGCCGGACACGCCGATGCCCACGAAGCAGACCAGCGCCAGCTCGCTGAACCGCCTGGCGCCCCGGGGGAGGGACGAGCCGGCGGCGCGGCCGAAGGTCACGAGGGCGAGCAGCCCGCCCACCCAGACCGTCGCGGCGACCACGTGCACCATCAGGCTGGCGATCGCGATCTGGTGGTTGTCGGCCGTCGCGGAGTGCCCGGTGAGGGTGGGTGGCAGGACGGCGACCACGGCGACGACGAGCAACAGGCCCGCGCCCCTGACGGTGCGACACCTCCACGCGCCGACGGCGATGACGCCGGCGAGGGCCAGCACCGCGGCGTAGGCCCGGCCCTGGTCGATGCCGGTCACGACGTCGAGCACGGCCGCGGGCGTCAGGGCCCCGACGGGCACGCCGAGCAGGTCGGACACGGTCAGGACGCCGGTCACGGCGACGGTGACGGCCCAGCCGGCCGCCCACCAGGCACCTGCCCGGACGGCGCGCAGGGCGGACCCGACGAGGACGCCCCCGCGCCCGCGCACCAGGAACGCGGCGAACAGCAGGGACCCGACGGTGCCCACGGCGGCGACGTGCGAGGCGAGAGTGGCGACCGGCAGGCCCCAGCCGGTGAGCGGGCCGGATTCGCCGAGTGCCTGCGCGCCCGGGGCGGGACGGCCGCCGCCGACCACGAGGGCGAGGACGAGGACGGCCAGGACGCCCAGGGCCACGGCGGCCACCCCCGTCACCACTGCCGGGTCCCGTCGCGGGGCGGTCCGGGGGCGGATGGCGCCCCGGTCGCGCACCGGCACCGGCCGGGTGACCGGGGCGATCAGCTGGCTGCTCACGATCCGGCATCCTCGCCGCCGCGACGCCGACGCGACAGCAGGAC
>Ga0075530_1001244_pt1 | contig 12187 bp, 9 predicted proteins | sample NGEPerD_2_FD_75101 | JGI IMG/M metagenome (GOLD analysis project Ga0075530, IMG submission 75101) | Arctic peat soil microbial communities from the Barrow Environmental Observatory site, Barrow, Alaska, USA - NGEE PermafrostL1-D | ecosystem: Environmental > Terrestrial > Soil > Wetlands > Peat ...
AGGTAACGAGGTCAGGCACGAAGCCGAGGTCGACGATCCTTGGCAGGATCTCGGCCGCGTTCCCCAACAGGCCGATCGACTGCGCGCGGCCCTCGGCTTTGGCACGTTCGGCAGACTTCAGCGCCTCGTCGAGGCTGTCGGTCCAGGTGTCGAGGTAACGGGTCTTCAGGCGGCGTTCGATGCGGCTGCGGTCGACTTCGACAGCGATCACCACGCCGCCGTTGAGGGTGACGGCGAGCGGCTGCGCGCCGCCCATGCCGCCGAGACCGGCCGTGAGCGTGATGGTGCCCGACAAGGAGCCCCCGAAGTGCTTGCGCGCCGCCGCAGCGAACGTCTCGTAGGTGCCCTGCAGGATGCCTTGCGTGCCGATGTAGATCCAGCTCCCCGCCGTCATCTGGCCGTACATCATCAGGCCGGCCCGATCGAGCTCGTCGAAGGTCTCCCAGTCGGCCCACTTCGGCACGAGGTTGCTGTTGGCGATGATCACGCGCGGCGACAGCGGGAACGTGCGGAAGACGCCAACCGGCCTGCCTGACTGCACGAGCAGCGTCTCGTCGTTCTCCAACCGATCGAGCACCGCGACGATCTCGTGGAAGTCTTGCCAGCTACGCGCGGCCTTGCCACGGCCGCCGTAGACGATGAGTTCCTCGGGCTTCTCGGCCACTTCGGGGTCGAGGTTGTTCATAAGCATCCGTTTGGCGGCTTCCTGGATCCAGCCCTTGGCCGTCCTCTGGCCTCCGCGTGGCGCTCTTACGGGTTGGTAGTCGGTCATATTGGGTTCCATCTCCCTCTGCGTTGTGCTTTACAGGCCTAGATAAGCCCGCTTTACCTCGTCGTCGCCTGCGAGCGACCTCGCGTCGCCCTCCATCACGATTGAGCCCGTCTGCATCACGTATGCGCGGTCTGCTATCCCCAGGACTTTGGTGTTCTGCTCGACCAGCAGAATGGGAAGACCCGAATCGGCCAGCCTGCGCAGGACCGAGAAGAGCTCCGTCACGAGGATGGGCATCAGGCCCGTCGACATCTCATCGACGACCAACAACTCGGGCTGGCGCGATAGCGCTCGAGCTAGGGCCAGCATCTGGCGTTGCCCGCCGGAGAGTGTGCGCGCCAATTGAGTTTGTCGCTCGACAAGTATCGGTAACAACTCGTAGACCAGGGCGAGGCCCTCCCGCGTTGGCCGGGCGACCTCGATGTTCTCCGCCACGCTAAGGTCCCCGAACACGCGGCCCCTCTCCGGCACGATACCTAGACCGTTACGGCTGCGTAGCCATGGCGCCAGGCCGGTGACGTTGCGACCCTTGAACCAGACCTCTCCACTTCTCGGCTTGAGCCAACCGACCAGCGTGGCGACCAAGGTGCTTTTGCCCGCACCGTTGCCGCCGAGCAGTACCACGAGTTCGCCAGCGTCGACGCTGAGGTTCACGTCGCGCACGACCTCGAGGCTGCCGTAGCCAGCGCTCAAGCCCTTTACTTCCAGCAGTGTGGTCATATCGGCTCGTCCCCGAGGTACGCCGCGATGACGTCAGGGTTCTTCACGACCTCGTCTGGCGCCCCCTCCGCGATCAACTCGCCAGAAGCCAGCACCACCACGCGGTCACAAAGCCCGAGGGCGAAGCGCATGTTGTGCTCGACGAGGACGACGGCCTTGCCGCTGTCGGCGATGCGCCTGATCTCCGCGGCCAGTACTTCGGTCTCGGCGTGAGTGAGGCCGGCTGCCGGCTCGTCGAGCAACAGCACGTCGGCTCCGGTCGCGAGTGCCCGGCCGACCTCGAGCATCCGCAGCAAGCCGACGGGCAGCGCATCGGTCCGCACGTCGGCCTGCCCATCGAGCCCGATCTCGGCGACGATCGCGTCGGCTTTCCGTGAGCCTTCGCTGGCAAACCGCACGAAGGCATCAGTGTGGGGATAAATCGGCATGCCGAGCCCGGCGGTGACGTTGCCCGTCACACTCATGCTCGGGAATGGGCGCACGACCTGGAAGGTACGCGCGACGCCGCGCCTAACGGTGCGATGAGGAGGCAGGCCCTGAATCTCCTTGCCGTCGAACGTGATTTGGCCCTTGGTGATCGGCACGGCGCCGACGATGGCGTTGAACAGCGTCGTCTTTCCGGCTCCGTTAGGGCCGAGGAGCCCAAGGATCTCGCCCGTGCGGACTCGGATGGTCACATCGTTGAGGGCGCGCAGGCCCCCGAAGTCGACGATGACGTTCGCGGCCACGAGCTCGTGTTGGGTCGCTCGAGCGGAGTCCCGGACGGGCGGCGCCGGCCCCTTCTCAACGGTACGCTCAGCCGGCAGCGTTGGACGCTTCCTCCGGCCGATCCAGCCGTCGATGACGCGGCCAAAAGCGGTGTCCCTCCCCATCACGCCCTTCGGCATGAACAGGATGCCGAGCAGCAGAATCGCGCCGTAGATGGCGAAGCGGTACTCGCTGAAGCCCCGCAATAGCTCGGGTAGGGTCTTGAGCACCACGGCTCCGAACACCGCGCCGCGGACGGTCCCTAGGCCCCCGAAGATAAGCATGGACATCAACGTCACCGACTCGATGAAGTTGAAGCGACCGGGGGAGACGTTTCCCACGAATGGGGCGTAAAGGGCTCCGCCGACGCCAGCTATCGCACCGGCAAGCGCGAACGCCACGATCTTGTACCGCGCCGGGTTCACGCCGACCGCCGCAGCCGCTTCTTCGTCGTCGCGGATGCTCAGTAGGCCAAGCCCGCCCCATGTCAGGGGCAATCTCGAGGTGGCGTACATCGTCAAGCCGAGGAGCAGTACGCAGAAGAGGAGGTACTGCCAGTTGTCGAGTACGAGTCCGCCGATGGCCGGGCGCGGGATTCCGACGATGCCTAGAGTACCTCCAAGGAAATCCGTGTAGGACACCACGCCAATGAAGATGAAGTTGATGCCGATGGTCACAAGGACCAGGAAGTCGTGCTTGACGCGTAGACTCGGCAGCCCGATAACGGCGCCAATGGCGGCGGTCACCAACAGCGAGGCGAGTATGGCGACGAGGAAGGGCAATTCGTAGCGGGTCATGGCCACAGCGGCGGTATAAGCGCCCGCGCCGAAAAGCGCGGCGTGGCCGAGTGACACCTGGCCCCCGTAGCCGAGCAGCACGTTGAGCGAGAGCACGACGATGGCCCAGATGGCTGCGAAGATGCCTACCGAGAACAGGTACTCCATTCAGGCCCTCCTTGCGAACAGGCCCTGCGGCCGGAACATAAGCACCGCTATCAGCAGCGTGAACCCAATGGCATCGCGCGGGAGCACGTAGCCGAACACGGTAATGACAAAGCTCTCGATGAAGGCGAGCAGGAACGCGGCGGCCACGGCGCCCGGCACGTTGCCGAGCCCCCCGAGGACCACGACGATGAAGGCCTTGTAGGAGACGACGTCGCCCATGGCGGCGAACACCCGCCCCTCGTAGGCCGCGACCAGCACGCCTCCGAGGCCCGCGAGGAAGGAGCCGACAAAGAACGCTAGGTTCATGCTCATGCGAGCCGGGATGCCGAGAGCGTTGGCCATCTGCGCGTCCATGCTTAGCGCCCGCCAGTCGAGGCCGAGGCGCGTGTACCGGAATATCAGGAACAAAGCGAGGATCACGACAAACGCCACGATGATGAGCGCCACGCCGGTCGGGCCGATGTAGACGAGGTCAGACGCAATCGCCGGTAGCCCGGTCTCGGGCCGGAAAGGCAAGCGCCTGGTGCCGATCATGAACGGCTGCTCGAAGATAGCGCTTGCCACGATTAGGATCCCCACGCTGGCGATCAACGGGACGAGCTTGGGCCTGTCGGCGATGTGCCGGTAGACCGCTTCGAAGATGCCTATCCCCGCGATGCCCGACGCGGCCCCACCGGCGAGCAGAGCCAGCCAGAACGACCCTGTCGCCTGCCAGCTGATCAAGCCGATCCAGGCGCCGAACGTATAGACAGCGGCGTGCGCCACGTGAAGTATGCCGAGCAGGCCGTAGACCATCGTCAGGCCGATGGCGGTAAGCACATAGACCGAGCCTTGAGTTAGCGTGTTGACCGCGATTTCGAGTGCGACGATCATCTGGCGCTGTGCAGCGCGTCGAACACCGTCCTCTTACCGCCCATGACGACGAGGCGCCCGTCACTGAAGACGGTGTCGACATGGTTAGTTCCGAAGCGATTGATTACTAGCCCGTGCTGGGGGACGTCCCACATCACCAGGTCGGCCCGCTTCCCGACCTCGATGCTGCCGACCATGTTGTCGAGGCCTAGCGCCTTGGCCGCATTGATGGTGCATAGGTGCCAGATCTCCGCGTAACTGAGCCGGTATAGCCGCGATGCGAGCTGCATGGTCGTCTGCATGCTCAACGTGGGCGCCGTGCCGGGGTTGTAATCGCACGACAGTGCGACGATGACGCCCGCCTTTACTAGGCGCCTGGCGAGTTCTGGCATGAAGGGCTTCTTGGGACCGATCCAGCGCCCCTCCTCGGGCACCGGAGTCATCTCCAACATGTGGAAGGTGACGGCGGGCAGGAGCACACCAACGCAGTCACTGCTTGCGAGGGCGGCTATCGCGGCGTCACTGGCGTAGTCGAGGTGGTCGACCGAGGTCGCGCCCATGTCGACTGCCAGCTCGGTGCCACGTGCCCAGCCGGTCTGGTCGGCGTGGACCTTCAGTTTCAGGCCGAGGACCACAGCCTCCTCAGCGACGCGCCGGCACTCCTCGTAGGTGAAGGCGGTGGGGTCGCAACAGACGTCGCAGAACTCCGCATGTTGTCTGGCCTCCGGCAAGAGGCCGACCACCAAGTCGACGTAAGCGCCGCGATCGTCCCGGTATTCGTCCGGCAGGACGTGCGCACCGAGGAAGGTGCGGGCGAGCCGCACCTCGTGCTCCAATGCGGCTTGCAAGCGCAGGAAGCGCTGCTCGTGAGCGCGGTCCAACCCGTAGCCGGTCTTGACTTCAAGTGTCGTGGTCCCGTGTTCGAGCATGAGGTCAAGGTCCGCCCTCGCCTGTTCGAGGAGCTGCTCGTCGCTGGCTGCGCGGGTACGCGCGACTGTGTACCTGATACCGCCGCCAAGGTTCTTGGCGGGCGAACGCGTGCCGGCTACCAGGGATTCATACTCCTCGTGGCGTGTGCCGCCGTGCAGTAGGTGTGAGTGGCAGTCGACGAGGCCAGGTGTGACGACCTTACCGTCGGCGCTCACCTGTTCGCGGGCGGCGATATGCCGTTGGGAGAGCTCTACGCTTGGGCCAACGTCGACGATCACGCCGCCCGAAATCGCGATCGCGGCGTCCCTGATCACCTCTAGACTGTTGAGCTCGGCTTCGCCACGGCGATACCCTCGCGGCGACCGGCAGGTAAGCAGCTCACCGATGTCAGTGAGCAAGAGGTCAGTCAAGGCTGACCTCCGGCTGCAGGCTCCTGATGTTCTTAACCCTTGCTGTCTCGGCAGCGTCCTCATAGCCGGCGTCCGCGTACCTGAGGATGCCTATGCCGGTGTCGGCCTCAAGCGTGTCGACGATCCTGCCGACATCTCCTACACCGTCGGCGACCACGGTCAATCCCGCGCTCTGGTAGTAGCCGGCGTAACCCCCGCCCCCGCCGTGGATGGCGACCAGGTCGGCGCCGTTGCCAGCGTTGAGGAGGGCATTGAGAAGCGGCCAGTCGCTCACGGCGTCAGTTCCGTCCTTCATCCCCTCAGTCTCTCTCAACGGCTGACTAACGCCGCCAACGTCGAGGTGGTCGCGGGTGAATGCGATTGGCCCAGTCAGCTCGCCGCGGGCGATGGCCTCGTGAACCATCCCCGCCAGTCGTGACCTCTCGCCGTGGGCCAGCCACGCGATACGAGCCGGCAGTCCCTGGCTCCTCACGAATCGCCTGGCCATTGGTATCCAACGCTGCAACAGCTCGTTGTCGGGGAAGGCTTCGAGTGCCAGCGCGTCGATGACGTCGATGTCGCTATCTTCGCCCGAGACCGCGACCCACCTGAACGGCCCCAGTCCGCGGCAGAACAGGGGACGAATGTAGCGGGTCACGAACATCGGAATCTCGAACGCATCGACCACCCCGGCCTCCGCGGCCTGAGCTCGGATGTTGTTGCCGTACTCGAAGGCCACGGCGCCATCGCGCTGCCAACGGAGCATTGTGCGCACGTGTTCGGCGATCGACTGCCTGGCCCTGTCCTTGAGAGCTTGCGGGTCTGCATTGCGCAGCTGACGCCACTCGGCTAAGGTCATGCCTGCCGGAACGTAACCCTGCCGCAGATCGTGGGCGCTGGTTTGGTCGGTGACGACGTCGGGTCGTACTCCCATCGCGGCGAGCCGCGGTAGTACTTCTGCCGCGTTTCCGAGCAGGCCAACGGAGAGCGGCTCACCAGCGGCGAGTGCCTCACGGGCCCAGGCCACCGCCTCGTCCACACTTGCCGTGCTGCGCTGCAAGTAGCCGGTGTCGAGACGCCTATCTATGCGACTGGCGTCGACTTCGACGCAGATGCCCACGCCCCCGGCCATCGTGATCGCGAGCGGTTGCGCCCCGCCCATGCCGCCCAAGCCGGCAGTGATGACCAGGCGCCCCGCCAGCGATCCGCCGAAGTGCTCTTGGGCGACGGCCGCGAACGTCTGGAATGTGCCCTGCACGATCCCTTGGGAGCCGATGTACTGCCAGTCGCCGGCGGTGTAGCCGCCCCACATGGTCTTACCAGCGGCCTCCAGCTCGTACCAATGCTCCTCGGTGCACCAACGGCCAACGAGGTTGCTCGTAGCCATTAACACCAGCGGTGCGCGCTCGTGGCTTCGAAACACGCCGATCGGCTTGCCCGACTGGATTACCAGCGTCTCGCTTAGCTCGAGGGTCCGAAGCGCCTCCACCGTCCTTTCGAAGCTGCCCCAGTCGCGCGCCGCTTTGCCGAAGCTGCCGTACACGACGAGATCTTCAGGGCGCTCCCCGACCTCGAGCACGTTCTCGAGCATGCGCAGAAGCGCTTCCTGGCGCCAGCCACGGCAACGCAGCTCCGGCCCGCGTTTCGCCCGCGGCGCTCGGCGGTCGCCGCCGCCGGGGCCGTTGCTCACTCGAGTTCGAGCTCTCGTTCGTCAATCTCATCAAAGAAGTGGAACTCCCCGCCTTCGACGATCTGAATGGCGACGGGTCGAACGGCGTCACGCGTGTCGCTGAATTCGTGGATCGGTCCCGATACTGCCTGGAAGTCGGTGATGCCCGCCATCGCTTCGATCATCGCCACCGGGTCGGTGCTACCGGCCAACCGGATAGCTTCGGCGACGAGGAGCACGGCATCGTGACTGGTAGCGGAAACGGCGTCAGCGGGTTGGCCAGCGTGCTCGAGGTAGGCAGCAAGGAAGTCCTGCACCACCGCTCGTTCCGAGTCGCGGTTCAGCTCAGTCGTGATGATGACGCCCTCGGCGGTGTCGCCGGCGAGTTCGAGGAACGTCGGGGAGTCGAACCCTTCTTGACCGATTACTTGTGTGTCGATGCCAGACTCACGAAGCTGGCGCACGAACGACGAGGCCTCGTTGAAGTAGCCGATCGCGTATATGACGTCGGGATCGGCACGCCTAATGCCGCTGATGAGGGGCCGGAAATCAGCCTCGCCGAGCGGGTACATCTCCTGCATGACTACCTCTCCACCGAGGCGTTCGTAATGGCGAATAAACGACTCGGCCAGCGAGGTGCCGAAATCGTTGTCGACGATCAGGACCGCAGCCCTCATCAGGCCGAGGCGGTTTGCGACGAGGTCGGCGCCGGCCGCGCCCTGCGTGGTCGCCAACGTGCCCATGCGGAACACGTACTCGCCCACCCCGGTGATGCTTGGGTGGACGGCGTAGGCGGCCACGAACGGCACGCCGTTCTGCTGAGCGATCGGGGCGCCGGCTCGGGTAGTGAACGAGTACGAACCCGAGATTACGGCGACGACGTCGTCCTGCTCGATCAGGCGTCGTGTGACGTTGGCCGCTTCGTCCGGCGAGAAAGCGTCGTCATAGACGACCAGTTCGATTGGCCGCCCGAGCACCCCACCCGCTTCGTTGAGCGCCATCACGGCCACTTCGGCGCCGTTCAGAGCGGATTCCCCATCCGCCGCCGCTGGGCCTGTCAACGGGGCGAAGAAGCCGATCCTTATCGGGTCGGCCTGCGCTAGCGCTGCGCCCGAGATTCCCATAATGCCTAAGAGTGCGAGTACGCGTACGAGATGCTTCATGATGTCCTCCCGAAACGAGCGGCCGGGTCCCCCGGCGATGCCGGAGAAACCGAAACTTGCCATTCTTGAAGTCGTATTCCGTCTGGAGGTATTATCAACCGCGTGATGGAACGTGTCAACTAGCAGTGAGCGCGCCGTAGGCCGGGAAAACGACGTCGAGCATGCCGTCAGCCAAGGAGGCGGCGTGAGGTCGGTGGCGAGGGCCTTACGGGTGCTGAAGTCCTTCGGGCCCGGCCGGTCGAAGGCAACGCTAGCCGAGCTCGCCCGGGCAAGTGGGCTGGCGCCGAGCACGGCCGTACGCATCGTGCAAACGCTGAAGGACGAGGGGTTCTTAAGCCGCCTCGAGGACGGGTCGTACACCTACGGCCCCGCAATCCTTCATCTCGGCCTGGCGGCCAAGGAAAGCATCGAACTCGTCGAGATGGCAGGCCAGCACTTGGAGAGGTTGTCGGCCGCGACCGGCGAGACCACAAACCTTGGCGTATCCGACGGCGAAAGCGGCGTGCTGTACCTGGATCAAAGGCTGAGCACCTACTCGCTTCGGGCGCACAGTTGGTTGGGGCGGACCGTCCCCCAGGTGGGCACGGCGATCGGCGCTGCGATGAGCGGCAACGTCAACGCTACGGGGTGGGTCCTCGCTCCCACCACCCTGGAAGTCGGTGTCACGGCCCTTGCTGCCCCCGTCTACGATGGAACGGGGGTCATCATCGCGGCCATAAACATCACGGGGCCGACCGAGCGCGTGCTTAGCAGGGCGGAGGAGTTCGCCGACTACCTCACGAGCGAGACCGCCGACCTCACACGCCGGCTGGGCGGCAAGTGGCCCTTCGCTACACCGCCCGAACAGCGCATCCCATCGAGCGGACAGATCACGCCTACTGTTAAGCCGCAGCCACGCGACGGGGGTACAGAGTGACCTCAACCGACCCGCCCATCAGCGCCAGCTTCCTCGCCAGCACCGTCGAGACGGACCTGTCTCGGCTCGAGGCCGGCTTCGCGATCGTCGGCATCCCGTTCGGAGTTCCTTACGACATACGCGGGCTCGCCTCCGCTGCCACCTTGGCGCCGCAGGCGGTGCGAGAGCGCTCGTCGCGTTACGGCGCTTTCCGGGAGCATCACGACTTCGACAGCGACCGGGAGATGTTGCCGCGCTCGGTGCGGGTCGTCGACGTGGGGGACGTCAAGGCCGACGCCAGCGACATCCCCGGCAACGCCGCCCGTGCCACCGCGACGGTGAAGGCGATCCTCGCTGGCGGCGCGGTTCCCGTAGTTCTGGGAGGCGACGACTCGACGCCCGCGCTGGCCATCGCGGCGTTCGCCGACCACGGCCCCGTGACCGTCGTTCAGATCGACGCTCACCTCGACTACCGTGACGAGGTGAACGGACAGAGGCACGGTTACTCGAGTCCCATGCGCCGCGCCGCGGAGTTCCTCTGGGTGGAGAAGATCGTGCATGTGGGGATCCGCGGGGTGGGCAGCGCTCGTCGCGCCGACGTCGACGCCACGCTGGCGCGCGGGAACGACATCGTGACGGCCAGGGAGGTCGTCGAGAACGGTATCGCAGCGGTGCTGGCGCGAGTCCCTGAGGGCGGACGCTACTACGTGACCGTCGACGTGGACGGCTTCGACCCAGCCGTCATGCCAGGCACCAGTGCCGCGTCCCCTGGCGGCCTGTCGTTCCGGCACGGCCTTGACCTGCTCACGGGGCTGCAGGAGCGCGGGACCGTCGTCGGGATGGGCTTCGCCGAGTTCTACCCCGATCGCGACGTCAACGGCATCACCGCGTTGGGCATCGTCCGGCTGGCCGTCGTGACGATGGCGACCGCTGGCCGGGGCGGGCGCGGACCGAGCTAGGGCCGCGTGAAACGAAAAAACGCGCCTCCATGGGCGCATCCTTAACTTTAAAGATACCGCGTTATGCACGATTCGTCAAGATGATGCGCCGAAGTCGTGTTCCCCCGGCCCCCAACATCCCCTATCATCACTCGAAGTGTCAGAGCCAGCCAAAGTAACCTCGCCGACGGCCATGGCCGACCTGGCCAGGCGGCCGCCGTTCTTCATCGTCGGTGCCGACCGATCGGGCACCACCTTGTTACGGCTCTACCTGAACGCCCACTCGCGACTCGCCGTGCCAAGTGAGAGCTGGTTCCTCATCGACCTGTTCGCGGCGTTCGGGCCGCAAGCCCGCCTTAGCGGGGCCGAGCTCGACAGGGCCGTGCGCATCGTCACGCAGCACCAGCGCTTCACGGACGGTTGGCACGTCGACGCGCCCGACCTTCGCGCTCGCCTGGCCGCCGCCGAGCCCGTAACGCTCGCCGCCTTCTGCGACCGGCTCTTCCGGCTCGAGACCGGCATCGCCGACGACGCGCTCTGGGGCGACAAGACGCCCGAGTACGTCGAGCACGTTGTCGACCTCGATCGCTGCTTCCCGCAGGCGCACTTCATCAACGTCGTGCGTGACGGCCGTGACGTCTACCTGTCCCTTGCCAAGCGGCGCTGGAGCGACCGCGGCTACACTCCTCACGAGCTCGGCCGCTACTGGTCGCGGTGCGTGAGGGCCGCCGAGGAGGCGCAGGCTGCGCTCGGCGAGGAGCGCTTCCTCAGCGTCGCCTACGAAGACCTGGTGTTGGCCACCCGCCCCACGTTGGAGCGCGTGTGCGTCTTCCTCGGCGTCGGCTTCGAGTACCGCATGTTGAGCGCCCACGACGACGCCGGCCACATCATCACGGCCAGTGAGAGTGAGGCCGGCGTGCACGAGAAGCTGTTCAGGGCGCCACGGCCGAGCGACGTCGGGCGCTGGCGGGAGGTTCGCGGTGACCGGTACCTGAGCATCGCGGCCGGCGTCATGGCCGCCGAGTTGAAGGCTGCCGGCTATGGCGATGCACCCGGGCCGCTTGTCGGCGCCGCGTCGCGGGCCGCCGCGCTAGGCGACCACGCCTGGCGCCGACGGCTGCGCCCTGGACTGAGGCGCGCGCTCCGCAGGCTCAAGCGGCGCGCGCACTCCGCCGCGTGAACGAGATGCGGCGGCTGCTCGAGGCCAGCTACCGGCACGCGGTGAGCGCCACCGACCCAGGCCGGCTGGTGCGCTCACACCTGCCCGACGAGCGACCGGCCATGGTGCTGGCCGTGGGCAAGGCGGCATTGCCCATGGTCGCCGAGGCGCGCGAGGCGTACCGCGACGTCGCCTGGCTAGCCACGCCGCCGGCGGGGAGCACGAACGTCGGCGCCGAGCGGGACGCGGGCCGGACAGGACCGCACGTGCTGCCCGGTTCGCATCCACTGCCTGATGCCAGCAGCGTAAGGGCCGCCGAGAGCGCTCTCGAGGCGGTGAGCCGATTGGGCGCCGACGACCTCCTACTGGTGCTGGTATCGGGCGGCGGCAGCGCGCTCTGGTGCGCGCCCTCAGGGCTCGACCTGGAGGCGAAGCGCGCGCTTACCCTGGCGTTACAGAGGGCCGGCGCGGACATCCACGAGTTGAACGTCGTGCGGCGTCATCTATCGCGCATCAAGGGCGGCAGGCTGGCTGCGGCAACCGGGGCGCGAGTCCTCACGCTCGCGCTCTCAGACGTCCCCGGGGACGACCTCGCCGACATCGCCTCCGGTCCGAGCGTGCCCGATCCCACTACCTTCGCCGACGCCCTGGCTGTCGTCCGGCGCTTCGACGTGAAGGCTCCAAGCGCGACCGAGCACCTGGCTCGCGGCGTGGCGGGCGCTGTCGCGGAGACGCCGAAGCCGGGCGGTGCGGTGGCCGCCCGCTGCAGTGCCAAGGTCATCGGCTCGGCCGGCAAGCTACTGTCCGCCGCCGAGTCGTTCTGGACCGAACGCGGCCACGCGGTGGTGGTGCTCTCGGACAGCCTGCAAGGCGAAGCCAGCGAGCTGGCCCGGGCCCACGCCGAGCTCGTGCTGGCACTGCGAGCCGGCAGCGACCCGCGCCCGGCCGCGGCTCGGCTGCTACCTGAGGACGGTAGCCGCAACCGCGCCGTCTTCGATCGCCTCACCGG
>Ga0075530_1001246_pt1 | contig 12171 bp, 8 predicted proteins | sample NGEPerD_2_FD_75101 | JGI IMG/M metagenome (GOLD analysis project Ga0075530, IMG submission 75101) | Arctic peat soil microbial communities from the Barrow Environmental Observatory site, Barrow, Alaska, USA - NGEE PermafrostL1-D | ecosystem: Environmental > Terrestrial > Soil > Wetlands > Peat ...
CCGATAATACGGCGGAAATTGCTCGTCAGGAAGGGGCGACGGTTGTTTTAGAAAAACAGGCGGGAGTTATTTTTGCGCGGGAAGCGGGAACGAGAGCGGCTCAAGGAGATATTATTGTTCAAATATTTTTTATTTATGTCAAGGAATGTGCAAAAAATCTTGCAAACCACTCATTCATAATTATTATTGACATAATTAGTAGTTTATGATAAACTATTTTGATTATGTATAAATGAGCCATTGAGGATTGTAGGCCTCTTTTCTTTAAAAATTTGTAGTAATGAAAAAGAAAAAAAGATTTAGTAAACCGCCGTGCATATTTAAAATCGATATTTCATTAAAAACATATAAGTTATTGTTAAGAGATTTTAGGGACTCAGTTCCTAAAGAAATGTCATATTTTTATTTTGATACGGATGAGAATTCAGAAAAGGCCGAATTTTTAAATGCCGATGTGCGTTTAAGACTTCGAGTCAAAAAGGCTAGGTATACTTTGGAATTAAAAAACAAAGCGGTTTATCCGCTCCGCGAGTTTTCGCAGGAATTAACACTTATGAGCCTTCGTCTAATATTCAGAGGTACTGTGCCTAGTGGAATAATACGTCAACAACTTTTAGAATTAGGGTTATCTGACCGGATTTTATGGGTTGGTTGTACGCAGTCAACACGCATAAAAAGAAATTTTTATGATGGAGTGTTAGTGCTTGATAAAACAACCCACGTCTATCAAGTTCATTATTCTGTGGAATTTAGATCTTATCAGTCTATTTCCAGACATAAAATTTTATTGCTAAAGCGTGAATTAAATATTCCTCCTAGTTATAATTTATTTACTAGTAAGTTAAAACACTTTTGGGCAAGTAAGATTTAAGTGAGATCGGTATTCATTTACCGATCTCTTTTTTTAAAATAGCGTAAAATGTAGTTATTTTTAGATAATTTTGTTAGAATATTGGGGGTGGATAAGATGTAAATTTTATAAAATTTAGGAGAATTATTATGTTGAAAGATTGGCCAGAATTAGACCAGATATCACTTTTAGGAACTAAGCAGGCTTTTCAAGCCTTGGGGAGTGGGATGAAAGGCCTAAAAGATGAGGAGGTTGACTTAAGACGAAAACGCTTTGGCGCCAATCAGTTAGTTTTAGAAAAAAAGCATCAAGCTCTGCGTGATTTACTTAGTAAATTTTTAAGCCCAGTAATTTTGATTTTGATAGTTGCCGGTTCCTTGTCTTTATTCTTTCATGATAGTCGTTCCGCAATTGTAATTTACGTCATGGTTTTTTTAAGTGTCTTCTTGGATTTTATCCAAGAATATAAATCAGCTAAAGCGGCCGAAAAATTACAAGAAAAGGTAATTGTTAAAATTGAAGTTTGGCGCGATGGACAAAAAAAATCTCTTAAATCTGCAGAGCTAGTACCAGGCGATTTAGTCTTTTTAAGCGTTGGCTCTATTATTCCGGCTGATTGTCGTTTAATTGAGGAGCATAGCCTTTTTACTAACGAATCATCATTAACCGGTGAATCGTTTCCAGTTGCTAAAACCGCCACTGCTTCTAAAAACAAGGAAAATGTTTTATTAGCAGGCACTAATATTGTCAGTGGTTACGGATTAGCTTTAGTAGTACGTACTGGCGCTAAAACTGATTTTGGTCAAATTGCTGCCAATTTATCAACCACCGAAGGCCCGACTGAATTTGAAAAAGGGATTAGGAGCTTTAGCGTCATGGTTAGTCAGACTATTTTGATTTTGGTTATTGTTATTTTTTTTCTTAACACCTTGTTTAAGGGTTTCGACTGGTATAATTCTTTGTTATTTTCGCTCGCGCTGGCCGTTGGCTTAACGCCAGAATTATTACCGATGATTGTTTCTATTACTTTGGCTAAGGGTTCGCTTAACATGTCGAAGCACGGTGTTATTGTTAAGCGCCTGAATGCTATTCATAGTTTTGGGGCTATGAATATTCTCTGTACTGATAAGACTGGGACTCTCACCGAAAATAAAATAAAATTGGTTAAAAATGTAGATATTTTTGGCACCGAAAGCAAAGTTGTTTTAAATCAAGCATATTTAAATAGTTTTTTTCAAAGCGGTTTAGTTAATCCTCTGGATGAGGCAGTTTTAAAAATAAAAATTGATTTAGTCTCCAATATTTATTATAAGATAGGTGAAATTCCCTTTGATTTTAGTCGTCGCCGTTTGGCCGTAATTTTACAACCAAAAGAGGATGCCACTAAATTTTTTATAATTAGCAAAGGAGCACCGGAATCTTTATTTGGTCTTTGCAATAAATATCGTCAGGATGGAAAATTAAAAGAATTTTCTGCAGTCGCTAAAGCCCAGGCCTTAAATGAATATCAAGCTTTAAGTCGTGATGGGTTTAGAGTCTTAGCGATTGCTTATAAAGAAATATCGGTCGGAAAAGAAGAAGTCAGAAAAGAAAAAAAAGATATTTTGGCGCATGCGGATGATTATGAGCAAGATATGGTTTTAAGCGGTTTCATCGCTTTTTTTGATCCGCCTAAAAAGGCGGTTGCCAAAGCGATTAAGGATTTGAATCGGCAAGGGGTAGAAGTTAAAATTATTAGTGGTGATAATGATTTGGTAATTAGAAAAATTTGTCAAGAAGTTGAACTCCCGTCCAAAGGCTATATGAGCGGTGAAGAAGTGGAGAAATTAAGTCCGGAAGAGTTAGTTTTAAAAGTTAATGAGATTTCCGTTTTCTATCGCACCTCACCGCAGCAAAAAGAAAAAATAATTAGAGCTATTAGAGCTAATGATAATGTGGTCGGTTACTTGGGGGACGGAATTAATGACGCCTTACCGCTTAAGGCGGCTGATGTTGGTATTTCTGTCAATAATGGGGTTGATGTGGCTAAAGAGGCGGCTGATCTTATTCTTTTAACTCATGATTTATCAGTTTTATCTTTAGGGGTTGATAGTGGTCGCAAAACTTTTGCTAATACGCTTAAGTATATTTTAATGGGCTTAAGCTCTAATTTCGGTAATATGTTTTCTGTAGCCGCCGCTTCTTTCTTGTTGCCATTTTTACCAATGACGCCGTTGCAATTATTACTGAATAATTTTTTGTATGATTTTTCCCAAACTACGATTCCGAGTGATAATGTTGATGCTGAAATGATTGCTAAACCGCGGCGCTGGAATACTAAAAATATTAGAAATTTAATGATATTTTTAGGACCGATAAGTTCTATTTTTGATATTTTAACTTTTGTTATTTTATTTTTCGTATTTAAACTTAATGAGGGACAATTTCAAACTGGTTGGTTTTTAGAATCTTTAGCAACCCAAATTTTAGTCATTTTTGTTATTAGAACGAAAAAGATTCCTTTTTTGCAAAGTCGTCCCAGCCGACTTTTGCTGTTTTCTATTCTGTTGGTATTAGCTATCGGTTGGTTATTGCCGTTTATGCCGTTTGCTGCTTATTTCGGATTTGTGGCGCCTAATTACAAAGTGATGTTATCAATCGTTGTGTTAGTTGGCGCTTATTTAATTTTTACGCAAAAAATAAAGGGCTATATTTTTAAAAAATTCTTGGATTATTAGAAAGATAAGTCCGGTCTTTACTTTTTATAAACTTTAAATTATAATCAGTTTTGAGCAAAAGAAGTTTGGCTTCTATTGTTGGAAAAAAATTATGAATTTATTAATATTTAAAACCGGTAGCTTGTAAATATTGGCTAGTTGGTCTAAGATAAAATCATGAGAGTTAATAATATAGAAATTTTGAATATTTCCTGGCAGGCCGCCCCAGATAGAGGGTAGGCGATTTTGTTATATATTTTAAGTCAGCCGCCCGATATCGCTTTAAGATTTCGGGCGGTTTTTTATTTGTTTAATATGAAATATCAGAAAATAAAATATTATTTTTTACATAAATGCACCTATAGTTGGCGGTGCTAATTTTTGTTGAACTCAGCCGTATTTAACTATTAAAAAATTAATTAAAAATAATATGAAAAAGAATATAAAAAATAATTTAAAATCATTGCCAAATGAATTGGGATATTTCGGCGCTTATGGCGGTCGCAAACTTCCGCCAGAATTAGTGTCCATCTTTGAAGCGATTGAAAAGGAATACTTATTGGCTAAGGAAGACCCAATTTTTCAAGAGGAATATCAATCTTTGCTTAGAGATTACGTCGGTCGACCCTCGCCTTTATATTTAGCCAAGAATTTAACGGCGAAAATTGGTGGCGCCAAAATTTATTTAAAGCGTGAGGATTTAAATCATACGGGTGCGCATAAAATAAATCACACTTTAGGCGAAGCGCTTTTGGCAAAAAGATTGGGTAAGAAGAAATTGTTAGCGGAAACCGGAGCGGGACAGCATGGTGTTGCCTTAGCGACCGCCGCCGCCTTAGTCGGTTTAGAATGTGAGATTCATATGGGAGAAATTGATATCTTAAAACAAGCGCCGAATGTAGCACGCATGAAAATTTTGGGTGCCAAAGTGGTTATCGTTAAATCTGGTGGACGCTCGTTAAAAGATGCGGTTGATAGTGCTTTTGAGGCCTTTGTTAAAAATCCGCAAGATACATTTTTCGGCATCGGTTCAGTTGTTGGTGCACATCCTTTTCCAATGATGATGCGCGATTTCCAATCGGTCGTTGGCCGAGAAGCGAAAGCGCAGATAATTGCCAAAGAAAAACGTTTGCCTGATTATTTAGTAGCTTGTGTAGGTGGCGGTTCTAATGCTATTGGTTTGTTTCATGAATTTTTGGAAGATAAAGACGTTAAAATGATTGGCGTGGAGCCGGCTGGGCGGGGATTTGGTTTAGGCGAGCACGCCGCTACTTTAACCATGGGAAAACCGGGAAGTATTCATGGAATGTTTACTTACTTATTGCAAGATGAGCAGGGCGCTCCATTACCAGTCCATTCTATTGCTTCCGGACTTGATTATCCGGGCGTCGGGCCAGTTCATGCTGATTTAAAGGATAAAGGGCGGGTCATTTATGAGACAATTAATGACCAAGAAGCGCTAGCTGCCTTTTTGGAGTTATCTCGGACGGAAGGGATAATCCCGGCGCTGGAAAGCGCTCACGCCGTCGCTTATGCCCTTAAATTAGCTGCTAAACTCGCCCAGGATAAGATAATTATTGTGAATTTATCTGGTCGGGGCGATAAGGACGTCGATTTTGTGGTGGAGACTATGAAAATTTCGTGATTAATTGGGTTTCAGGTTTAGTTAAAACAAAAAATAGGCCTAAATTAGCCTATTTTTGCTATATGGTTGACAAAATAATAATAACGTGATATGATATTTTGATGCTAAAATAGCATTTTTTATTCTGAACATTAAAAATTTGTAAACTTAAATATTGGAAATCATGAAAAAAAATCATTTTTATGAAAAGACGAGTTATCTCGCTTTTCAAATTATGGCCATTATTATTTTGGTTAGCGGTATGGTATTGAATTTCTTTAAAGTTATTGATGAAAAAATAATTAATATAATTTCTGCCCCCTTAGCCATTTTTCTTATTGGGGCATTTATTTATATGATGCATTGCTCTCTTAAAGCCAAAAAATTACGTACTAAAAAAACTGAAATTTTTAAAGCTAGCATTGAACCGACAGCTGGACCGTTTGCTAAACCTGGCGATGCCATTATTAACATCGACGACTTTAAATATTTTATTCAAAGCCCCTTTGTAAAAGAAGGCGTCTCCCCCAGAACTAATGACACTTTTTATTCCTACCTCACCAGTAGTCGCATTTTAATAAAGCCGATTGCTAAAAAAATGGTCAGGTGGCTTAAAAAAGATATGAAATTGGTGGACACGTCGGTTAATGAATATCAACTCTGCAATTATTTTAGAGACTTAAGGGTTTTTGATTCTAATAATCCCTTATTTCTTTTTTATGTTGGCAATGAAAAATTAAATTTAATTATTGCCGTTGAATTATTGGAGAGAAACGACAAGGCTAGAGGCTTAGAGCATATTAGCGCTTTAATCAACGCGGCGAGTGCTCACGAGAGAGCATATTATGCCGGAGGGGGTCTTCTCGATGCTTTTGATTTATTCAAGAATGGCGAAATGGTGCCGAAAATTTTTAAAGCAGGAGAAACATTTGGATATTGTTTCTTGTACAAAAAACATTAATCAACTAGAGTTCAAACCAAAAACCCACAGAAAATTAAAAAGGTAAGTTGCTCACCTGTAACAAGAGTAATCAATAACGGACCAATCGGCCCGTTTTTGTTTTGTCTTAAATAAATCCATCTTGACAAAAGGCCTTAGTTTGTGGGAAATTATATGGTAAAATAAGATTAAGCTTATTTTTGTCTTTATGTTAAGAATTTTTCAGAATTTACGGGAACCCAAGAAGTTTTGGCGGATATTTATCTTGTTAGGTTTAAGTTTGCTCGTTATTATTATTTTTGCTCAAAAAATAGAGTTTTCGGCCGTTGATTTAGGTCGGCATTTAGAAAATGGGCGTTTGGTTTTTCAAAATAAAGATGTTTTGTTTAAAAATTTTTATTCCTATACCGAACCAGACCAGACTTTCATTAACCATCACTGGTTGGCCGGTGTTATTTTTTATGCCGTCTATTTATTGGGCGGTTTTAATTTGCTTTCCCTGTTTAATATTCTCTTGGCGCTGGCCGTTTTCTGGGCTTTTTTTCGGCTGGCCTATAAGCGCGCTGGTTTTTATTTGCCGGCCTTATTATCTTTGCCGGCGATTTTACTTTTCAGTGAGCGGGTGGAAATTAGACCGGAAATTTTTAGTTATTTATTTTTAGCGCTGACTTGGCTTATTTGGGAGAATGAGAAACTTTCCGTAAAGCGGAAAATGTTTATTTTGATACCCTTATTTATTCTGTGGGCGAACGTTCATATTTATTTCTTTTTTGGCTTAGCCTTATTAGCTTTTAAATTGGCAGAAAAATTTTTAGGGCAAGTATTTGACGGCGGTCAGGATAGTTTAAAAATAAGAGCTACGAATGCCTTTTTTAGAATCAAAAAAGATTTGTTTAATTTATTGTTATTAACTTCCGTTTGTTTAATAACTCCTAATCATTGGCGCGGCTTTTTTTATCCCTTTAACATTTTAAAAAATTACGGTTATCAAATCGCGGAGAATAAAAGCATCTTTTATCTCCAAAATTTAATGTTGAATTATAACTTTAATATTTTTAAATTATTATTGCTTGTTCTGGCCCTTGCCCTAATCGCTAATTGGTTTTTTTATAAAAAACCACGTTGGTTTGATTTGTTTTTTGGAATATTTATTTCCGTGCTGGCCTTATTTGCGTCTCGAAATTTAGCTTTTTTCGGTTTGATTTCTTTAGTTTTAATCAGTTCTTCTTTAAAACGACCGGCTGAGTTTTTATGGACTAAGTTAATTCCTTATCGTCAGGGAATTTCTGAAAAAATAAAAAAATATTTTCCGATTTTGCCACTAGCTTTAATTATGTCTTTGGTTGTTTTTTTAAGTTTAGACTATCACGGCCGAAATAATTTTTTAAAAGGTGGTTTTGGTTTAGGTTTAGCCGCTGGTGAAGAGGATTCTTTTCAGTTTTTCCATGACAGTGGCCTGGTTGGTCCAATTTTTAATAATTATGACGGCGGCAGTGCTCTTATATTTGGTTTAAAGGAACAAGAACAAGTTTTTGTTGATAATCGTCCTGAAGCCTACAATCCACAATTTTTTTCTGATGTTTATTTACCAATGCAAAATGATAATGCGCAATGGGAAAAAGTATTAGCACAGTATAATTTTAAAGTTGTTTATTTTGCTTATACTGATCAGACGCCTTGGGGAACGGTATTTTTATCAAGAATATTAAAGGACGCTGATTGGTCTTTAGTTTATTTTGATAGATATTATGTAATTTTAGTTCGCAAGTCAGAGGCTCAGGCTGACTTTTTAAGTAAATATACACTAGATGACTGGGCTTTTAGAACTCGTTTGCGTCAACTATCCCAAGTAGCTAATGTAAAAAGCCAATTTTATTTAGCCTATTTAGCTCAAAGTTATGGGATGTCGGATTTGGCTGAAGAAATATATCATCAGGTTTTGCTTAATAACCCTCAAAATCAAAAAGCAATTTTTTCGTTTGCTCATTTATATTCAAACTCAAGTGATAGAAATACGCTCCTAAAGGCTATCGATTATTTTTATCGTGGGCTTAAAATTGAAAATAAAACTCCCGGTACTTATAGCGATTTAGCTTTGGTTTATTGGCGACTAGAAGATTATCAACAAGCGGAAGCTAATTGGCAGCAAGCCTTAAAGATTAATCATCACGATGTTGACGCTTTATATTATTTGGCGCAAGTTGAGGATTTAAAAAAACGAGGCCTCTTGCCTCGCTAATAATTAGTGTTAAAAAATTTTAAGATTTTAATCTTTCTAAGAATAAAGTTTTAACCGCTAACCAACCGTCGTTAGCGGTTATTTTTTTGCCCTCCAGATAACTCCGCCGAGTATAGTTGATAGGAAATTCTATTATTTTATAGTTGGCCTTAAGAAGACGAGCAGTGATTTCCGGTTCAATTTCAAATCTTTTCCCGCTTAGTTTTATTTGTTCAAGTGCGCTTGCCGGAATAAGTTTAAAGCAAGTTTCCATATCAGTTAGGTGTGAATTAAAAAGAATGTTGGTGAGCAGGGTTAAAAATTGATTAACAAAATAATGGAAAGAGAAATTAAAGTTATTTTTGAAACGAGAGCCATAGATAACGGTTTTATCAGTCAGGGAATCGATTTTGGAATATAAGAAGATAATATCTTGAGAGCGATATTCTAAATCTGCATCGCAGATTATAAAATAGTTGCCGCTAATTTCTTCTAAGCCTCGTTTAACCGCCGCGCCCTTGCCTTGGTTCTTCTCCTGGATAACTAACTGAAATTCATAATCTTTTTTTAGTTCTTTTAGAATTTCTAAAGTTTTATCGCTGGAGCCGTCATCAATTACAATTACTTCTTTGTTTATAGATAACTTAAAAATCTCCGGCAGTGAAGTGGAAATTAGCTTCTCCTCATTATAAACAGGGACGATGATAGACAGTTTCTGATTCATAGTTTAATTATAGCAGATTTTCAAAATTTAAAATCTTTTCAAGAGATATATGGCAGGGGAATGAAAACCGTAAAGGCGGTTTCTTTATCGATTTCACTAGCTACATTTATCGATCCTAAAAATTCTTTTTCCACAATATTTTTAGTTGAAGATAGTCCCAATCCTAGCCCACCTTCTTTTTTAGTACTAAAGAAAGGCCGAAAGATTTTATTAATGTTTTCCGGGAGTATCCCTGCGCCGCAATCTTTAACTTCAATAGTTAGAAATTCCAATTGTTTTTTTAAGCGGACTTTAATTGTTTGAGTTAATTTTTCTTTCTTGACCTCACAGGAATCAATACTGTTAGATATCAGATTAATAATTATTTGACTAAATTTTACCGGATCGCCGTAAAGATTAATGTTATCATCATAAAAGAAATTAACTTCGGTGTTAGCTTTTCTCGCCTTATAGCTGAGAATGTTGATTACAACTTCAATTTCCGTTTTAGGCGAGAAATTTATTTTGATGTTTTCTTGTCTGATTGATTTTTTAATACAAGCGATTAAATCTTCCATTTTATGGGAGGCGGAAATAGCTTGGGATAAACAATCTCTAGCGTCAGTTAAATTAGTTACGCTTTCATTTTTTATTTGTTCTAAATTAAGCGAAACTGCCGTTAAGGGATTTATTAAGTCGTGGAAAACTCCAGAGGACAAACGGCCAAATTCAGCCAAACGATAAAGTTGGCTAATTTTTTCCATTTTTATCTTCCTTATTTTAGTTGTTCTTTCTTCAATCTTTATTTCTAAATCGTCGCGTTCTTTTTTTAAGGCTTCTTCACTTAAGCATGCTCGCTGGAGAGCTTTATGAAGACCATTATCAAATATCCAGACGATGACGACGGTAACCATAATTAAAATTGAATAAGCAATAGCATCACCAGGCTCATGTTTTTCTAGGCGCCAGTAGCTGTTGGTTACTATTATATTATTTGCTTGTAAATAGGTAAGCGTAATTAAGAATAAATTTAAAAGTAGAGCGCTGATTAATGAAGCCTTAGAACCCATTAGTGCTCCAAAAAAAGTAATTATTAGAATGGCTATTAATAAGGCGGCGGGTAAGTCAGCTCCCCAAATTAAGAAGGAGTAAAACATTGGTAGGGAGTAGATAATTATTAAGAGCCAAGAAGCGGTTTTAATTTTTCCTTTTTTAGATAACCAAAACAAGAAAATGAAGAATGCCAAAATCACCAAAGAAGAAATGATTGGCAAGCCGCGATCCGGTCCATGATCGATTAAATCTAATAAGCGAATTAGATTTAGCATCGAAAAGCAAATAATTGAGAAAAAGATAAGAATGTTTAAAATTTGCTCACGGCGAGCAATTTCTTTACTTCTGCTTTTAGGTGTTAAAAGTTTTTTTATTTTGCCGATCATTATTTTTATTAGTCGTGTCAGGGAGGGGCGGGAATGAGTAGTGCGGTTAAGATAATAGCCATCGGTAATAACTGCGAGGCTTGGTTTAATTTTTCAGACTTTTTGTTCTGCTTAGACACGTATTTTGAATGATTATTTAAATTAATATTTTTCATCTAATTTGTAGCCGCGATTTGGAATTGTAAAAATAAAACGATCTTTTTTGGTTTCTATTTTTCGACGCAGATTCATTATATGGACTTCAATCGTATTGGAGAAGGGGTCGGCATTTTCATCCCAAACATGTTCCATTATTTCTTGACGTGAAACTACTGCCCCCTTATTTTTCAAAAGATATTCTAAAAGCGTAAACTCTTTAGTTCGGAGTAAGATATTACGTCCATTTTTAGTCACCTTGAAACCAGTAGTATCAACTTCTAAATTTTTGCAAACTAATTTCTCTTTTTCTAATCTTATCGGACGTCTTAATACGGCTCTTATTCTAGCTAGTAATTCTTTTAGTGAAAAAGGTTTTATTAAATAATCATCAGCACCGATTTCTAAAATATTTATTTTATCTTCTAGGCCAGCTCTAACTGTTAGCATGATAATGGGAGTAGTTTTACCTTCTGTTCTTAAGTTAGTAATTATTTCTTTGCCACTTATTTTTGGTAAGTTATAATCCAGCAGAATTAAATCATAACTATTTATACTGGCGAGAAATAACCCGCGCTCGCCTTCCTCGGCAATATCAAAAACAACATTTTGACTTTTTAAGAAGGAGGCTAAAGAATTACTAATATTCTTATCATCCTCAATAATTAGGATTTTCATATTTTTAATTTTTCTTCTGATATGGTTTTTTAAAAACGTTATCTATATTATAGAATATAACAGATAAACTAAAAATAAAATATTTTTTGAAGGCGTTTTTGACCGTTTGCCTTTCTTTTATATTCGGGTTAATATTAATAATACTCAAGTATTTATTATTAAAATGGTCCAGAATACTAAAAAAAGACATTTGTTGGAAGCGCTTCAGGATAAGGAATCCGACCCCTTTGCTATCAAGGAAGGGCGCTTTCGTTTTGGCCAGCTTAAGGACTCAGTTTACTATTCTGATTGGACTGAGCAGTCTTTTTTATCCGACAGTAGCAACAAAGAAATTATTACCCGCAGTTTTAATTTTTCTAAACTCAAATATTTTGCGTTGATTGCTTTTTTGGCCCTAGCAACCATTTTTGCGCGCACAGTTTGGCTACAAATTATTAAGGGTAATTATTATTATCTGCTTTCTGAAGATAATCGTTTGCGCGCGGAAACCATTGAACCGAAAAGAGGGATTATTTATGATCGTAATTTAAAACCGCTAGTAAGAAATAAAGCTAATTTTGTTTTGTATTTGCGTCCGATAGATTTGCCGAAAAATGAATTAACCCGAGACGAGTTAATTAGACAAATAAGTTCCGTTCTTGATGATACTGATCAAGCCCATATCCCCTCAACCTTTATTTCTTCCAGTTCTAAGGAATTGAAGCTAATCTCCGATAGTCCGTCTTTTTATAAAATTAAAGAGTTATTAGCAACGGTTAAACTGGGATCATTAGAATCATATCAACCGTTGTTTATCCAAGATAATATTGAATATGATAAGGCGATGCTGATTTCTTTACGCTTGCCGCAGTGGCCTGGGATTTTTTTAACTACTAAGATTCGTCGTGA
>Ga0075530_1001247_pt1 | contig 12170 bp, 11 predicted proteins | sample NGEPerD_2_FD_75101 | JGI IMG/M metagenome (GOLD analysis project Ga0075530, IMG submission 75101) | Arctic peat soil microbial communities from the Barrow Environmental Observatory site, Barrow, Alaska, USA - NGEE PermafrostL1-D | ecosystem: Environmental > Terrestrial > Soil > Wetlands > Peat ...
CCATAACTATAGGAAGGTGCTGGATTCCCGGAACCAGTCTCATAATCCACCCTCTCGCTAGATGCATCGTAACTGGCATGTCCGACAATAGATTGGCCTGAATCGTCCAATACCGTTTGCACAGCCTCAGCAAAAGACGCACGATAACTTCCATTCGCGTTACCAGCCCGCACCTCTCCTCCACGGACTTCGAAAGTTCCCTCGGATATTCCTGTCATACTACTTAACTCCTCGAACAACTGGCGCTTCACATCCCGCGCAGCGAGCACAGCCGCGTTTCCCGCTACAAATGTCACCCGACTAGCATAGCTACCCAGATCCGGAGGAGTAACCCTGGTATCACCTGTGTAAACTTTCACGTTCTCCAATGCTATCCCCAACTCCTCCGCAGCAACCTGGGCTAGCATTGTATCCGACCCTTGTCCTATTTCAGCAGTGCCGCTCAGTAAATCCACACTACCATCCCTGTTTGTCTTAATTATGACGGTAGACGAATCATACGGCTCAATAGAGCGCAACCCACTTACGTAGTCATTGGCGGCAATACCTATTCCAACCCGACACCCGGCGCTGACCGTATCTGCCTCCGAGACTCTCCCGATAGCCCGCGCAACTCCCTTCAGACACTCTTCGAATCCACAACTCGTTATCACTCTTCCACTCGCCGTCTCATCGCCTTCCTTAACGGCGTTCAGCAACCTGAAGTTGATCGGGTCCAGCCCTAAATCATTGGCAATAATATCCATCTGACTTTCGTCAGCGAAACGCAACTGCAACGACCCATAACCACGCATAGCTCCACCCACCGGCTTATTTGTATACACATGCAAACCCTTAAACCGTATGTTTGGAATCCTATACAATGATGCTAGTGACGTCCCAGCATACTGTATTACACCCGGCCCTCTGCTATTATACGCCCCGCCATCGGCATACAAAGTGCATTCCTTCGCCACCACTGTCCCGTTATTATTTACACCAGTTTTTAAAGTAATCTTCATCGGGTGCCTCTGTCGTGAGGCAATAAACTCTTCATACCTGCTATATACTATTTTGACTGGCCTTCGCGTTTTGATGGCCAACAAAGCAGCGCAGAAGTCCGAACTCAATACCTCTCGCTTCCCGCCAAACCCTCCACCTACAGTGGGCTTAATAACCCTAATATTTCCCTCTGCTATACCCAATAATTTCGCTAAATCGCGCCTAAAGTGATAAGGCCCTTGGGTACAAGACCACACCGTCAGTTCACTTCCATTATATCTGGCTACCGCTGCATGCGGCTCTAAACTCGCATGAATTTGTGCCTGAGTCCAAAAGGAGTCTTCCCTGATATACTCGGCTTCCTCAAAACCGGCATCTACATCACCCCAACCAAAATCAGCTACGTAACTAATGTTACCTGGCACATCACAATGAATGGCTGGGGCGCCCTCTTTGGTGGCAGCTCCAATATCCGGAAGAGCCTCTTGCTCCTCATAATCCACTTCAATCAACTCTAACGCCTTCTCAGCCGCTTCCTCACTTACAGCTGCAACCGCAGCTACTTCATCCCCAATATAACGCACCTTATCTACTGCTAGACCATACTCATCCGCCGAGGAAACCCGACCATATTTCTGCCCCAGAGTATCCCTACCTGTCACCACTGATAGCACCCCGGGGCAGTCCCTTGCTCCACTAACATCAATGTCCCTAATCTTCGCATGTGGAAGGGGAGACCGCAATATTTTCCCAATTAACATACCCGGTAACTCAATATCCGCGGTGAATATCGCTACCCCGGTTACTTTGTCTCTGCTGTCGACGCGAGGTACAGCTTTCCCCACAACGGAAAACTCATCCATTTTTGCACCACCCCCAGTTGCTCTCGTGCTCCCCTCATGTTCAACCACCAATCGCTGTTCTTGAGCCCGCTAATCGGTCGGGCTCTCAAGTAGTTTAGACACTGGCGCGGCCGCTTCTGGTTGCACCATGTATCCGATTACGGACGGTCTTTCGTGCTTCATTGAAGTTTTCGACCATGTGCTGCCACACGCACTCCCCCCTCAGGGATCCCAAAAGGCGCTCGCTCACGGCCTTCTCTCGGGGTAGGGGTGTGAACTCCTGCTTTAGCCGGTGGTCCCGTATCGCCGTCGGGGCTACTGGTGCCGAAGCAGCTAAGACGGACACACTCAAGCGTCCTTTCCGCTAACGTCGCTTGTCGCGGAGCAACAACTCATACCCCCGCCACTTCCCAGTCGTGGCGGTTGACGAGGGATACCACCGTGGCGCCTATCCTTTCGGTAACCTTTCCATCTCCCATCCCTGACAACAACCTTTGCTGGCCCCCTCCGACTGATGCCCTACTATTGCATTCGCAATTTTCGAGAAAAAGTCGCCACCGTTAGCCTTATCCAGAAATACGCCGAAAGTGACAAACATAAATACATAGGTAGCCGCTACATATGTGGTGAATCCGAATATACCGTTAACCGTATAAACCATTTGATCTATAAACTCTTCTAACGGGAGAGGCCTGTGATAGAACTGTCCAGGTAACACGTGCCCGAACAAAGAATATGCAATCAAGACCAGGACCACTGTGGTTATACCCAGCCCTAACAATCTGCGCGTTACTTCAATTGCCACAAGCACTAAGATCACACCAAATACCCAATCCAACAATAACAGCGAGTCTACCTGCGGCCATCGTTCGTACAAGAATCTTTCCGCGTCCCACCAAATGTACATTGAAGCAGCCACCGTAAATACACATAACAATATATCAATGACATGGATCTGTTCGCGGCTTGACTTTCTTGGCTTATACAGCATTAATCCTGGCGGCGTCATGATGCCAAAAAACACAGCACTATGAATATAGGGATCCAATCCGCCACTGAATATGGCCCATATTTCGAAAGCAACGACTACTCCGCCCCAACCGACAAGAAACTTCGAAAGCCCCGGGCCGGTCTCTCTCAACTTGCCGCGCTGCGCCCACTCAAGTGCTGCAGCAATCTCCGGCTTACGTATATGGTCGTACATCAAGCTCTTTCGCAAGCACGAAGGACATCGCCTGTGGTCATGACCCATCCAAAATTATCCCTCACCACATTTAGCGTTGCCTCATGGGCTTCTCTACTCCATCCTGCCGTAGCATCGTCTACCAAGACAACATCAAAATCGCGAACAAACGCCTCTCTCAAAGTCGTCTCGACGCATACCTCTGTAGCTACCCCTGTAAAAATTAAGGTACGGATATCCCATATTCTTAATAGATACTCCAAATCCGTTTGATAAAATGCATCATGTCTCCTCTTGCTAACCACTGTGTCCGAGCTTCCAACACACAAATCTTCGACAATGCGTGCGCCCCACGTCCCTTTGGCAAGACGATCTCCCTCTAAAACCACTTTATCCTTACCTACCGATACCGGCCGTATACGGTGGAAACGCCAATAATCGTCTGCCCCATCGTGCTCCCTCTCCGTTATTACCCAAATCTTTTTTACCGCCTCCGGCACCCCGCTTTGCAACCTCAGCACTTGCGGAACTATATTCCTCAAAGGTTCTAGATCACGTCCATTCCTCCCGTGATGCCCGTCAGGATGCAAGAAATCATTTTGAATATCTACCATAACAAGAGCTGTGGTCTCAGGAAGCAATACGTTATTCATCGGTCACCCCCAGTTCCCGACTAAACAATAATCTCAGACACATTACCATTCGTCAAAAGCGGTGCATCAGTTAACTCTTGGACTTCTTCTAGGCTAAAACCAGGAGCCACTTCTGTTAGCACTAAACCCTCCGCAGCCACATCGATAACAGCCAAGTCCGTAAAAATCTTCGTAACTACACCGTAGCCCGTCGGCGGAAATGTGCACTCCTCCAATATCTTCGGCATCCCACTTCTAGTGACATGGCGCATCATTACAAACAGACTCGGAACGTTTCCCACTATATCCATCGCTCCGCCAACAACAGGCACCTTACCCGGAATACGCCAGTTAGCAATATCGCCCTTGGACGATACTTGATACGCGCCTAGTATTGATAAGTCGATATGTCCCCCCCTTAGCATCACGAAAGATTCTACACTTGGAAAACACGATGCGCCGAGCGCCGCTTTAAGATATCTCCTACCTAACCCCATCAAGTCATTGTCCGCTTCCTCTTCGCTGGCCACCTTGCCTACACCTAAAATTCCATGCTCAATATGGAACAAACAAAAACAGTCGTCCTCTACCTGCTGAGACACTTCGAAAGGCATACCTGCACCTATATTCACACACATCCCTACGTCAATTTCCCGCGCTATGCGTTTAGCAATTTCCACTTCTGTCAACTTCAATTTCTTCATAGCCTCAGGACCTACTCCTTTCCACAATTCTATCCACATAAAGCCCCGGAATAGTTATGTGGTTAGGATCTAGCTGACCAACCGGAACTATCCGCCTCACCTCTACAATAACAACGGTTGCTGCCGTCGCCATCACAGGATTAAAGTTCTTTGCGGTATAACGACATATGCAATTTCCCCACTCATCCGCAGTGTCGGCTGCTATTACAGCGAAGTCGGCTGCCAAAGGCTCCTCCAGCACATACTTAATGCCCTTTATTTCCCTAATCTCCTTCCCCTCAGCCAATTCTGTGTCGACCCCTGTCGTAACGTAAAAGGAACCGATACCGGCTCCGGCCGCACGTATCCTTTCCGCTAGAGTGCCCTGAGGTACAACCTCAAATTCAATTTGCCCGTTTTCGTATTGCCTCTCAAATTCCTTGTTCCATGCATGATACGAGCCAATAAACTTCTTGACCCTACCCATTCTCACCAACGCCGAAATGCCGTATTCCAGGCCTTCTTTCACATTTCCCGCGTCATTCGCAATGGCGACAATTTCGCTGACCCCTTTGTCGCCTATCGCGCCAGTCAATTCGCCGGGGTACCCGATCCGACCCCAGCCACCAAACATTATTGTCGCGCCGTCAGGTATATCCGAAATCGCGTCCTCAACGCGACGAAACACCTTATCCAAAGAAGGGACCTCCCTTTCTTCTGCACCAGTACTGGATCAGCTCGTCGTTCAGTGACAGCACCTTCTTGAGCAGCTTCTCCCCGTTCTGTTGCATATCCTCTAGCTAACCCCTCAACTGTCCTATTACACTACCTCAAGGGACATAGACATCTGGGCTGACACAGGGGCCGGAATATCAACTAATTCCCTAGTATCACTACGGCTGCTAGAGCCCCAGGGCCACCCAAAGTATGTGCTAAGCCATAACGCGGCGACGATACCTGTCTTGCACCCGCCTTACCTCTAAGCTGCAGGACTATTTCGTGTATCATCCTCAATCCTGAAGCACCGATTGGATGGCCAAATGCCTTCAGACCTCCATCCATATTCACCGGTAAATCTCCGTCTATATTTGTAGTCCCTTTATCCACTAGCTTCCAGCCTTCTCCGCGTCCGCAAAACCCTAAGTCTTCGTAATTAAGTATCTCAGTAATTGTGAAGCAATCATGAACTTCAGCCATAGAGATCTCGGTTCGCGGCTCCCGTATGCCCGCCTCGGCATACGCTTGGCTGGCAGCCTCCCTAGTAGGCTGGAAACCTAAATAGTCAAAATCCGCATCAAAGACATTCCTCTCGCTTCCTACAGCAAGACCCATGCCCTTGACCAAAACATAATCCTTACCCATGCTTTCTGCCCGTTCGCGAGTTGTGACCAATGCTGCAGCCGCACCATCTGAAGTGGGAGTACAATCAAGAACACCCAATGGGTGCGCTACTAACGGTGCCCCCATGACCTGCTCAATGGTGACCTCTCTTCGTAAATGCGCCCTCGGGTTAGTCATCCCATTCTTGTGGTTCTTCACGGCTACCTTGGCCAGCATTTCTCGATCTACCCCATACGTCTTCAGATATCGGTTCGCACACATTGCGAAAAAACCAGGTGCAGTCCTACCCTTGCCGTAGAAGGGATGCCCCTCATCTCGGTTAGCCCTACTCAAACTTCTCGACTCAACGTCGCGCATCTTCTCTACGCCTACCGCCAGAACGGTATCGTAAGCCCCCGCCCTCACAGCAAAACAAGCGTTTCGAAAAGCGTCCAAACCGGTCGCGCAAATATTGCTCACTAGCGTAATAGGCATATACATCAGGCTAAGCGCGTCAGCCAGAGGTGTGCCCGCATTCCTTTCTCCAGCCAGCCACGGCTTAAACGATCCTAACCAAGCAGCATCTACCTCCTCAGACGTCATTTCCGCGTCCCCCAACGCCTCAAAAACCGCGCTAGCAGCCAGGTCCGCCCAGCTATCCTCAAACCTCTCACCAAACCGGGTGCATCCGACGCCAATTACAGCCACTTCATCTCTGACGGCCACTCACACCCTCCTTTCTTAAGTTGCGGGATCATTTTCGAGAATTGCTTTTCAGCAACTTCGTCGTTCGCAAGACTCATGCCCGGTTGGGCCTCGCCTTCCAGAAATAGTGTGGAAGCCTTAGCGCGTCATGTATCCTCCGCAAACATAACTCTACATCCATACCTATTCCAAATTCCTCATGATTGCAGTCCGTTACCTGCCCGAAAAACCTGCCGCCTCCATCTAAATCAACGGCCGCCATTGTCAAAGGGGGCGTAGGTGTTGAATAAACATAATCGTGCGTATACGTATAAACCGTACCCTCTCGCGCTAATGGAAAGTCACTTAACCTATCAACATGTTTACATCGATCGCACACTTTTTTTCCAGGAAAGCTTATTTTCCCGCAATGCTCACATTTCGTTCCAACAAACTGCAGATCTCGCGTATGCTCACGCTGCAGCATGGCTAAAGAACTGTATGGCTTGTACGTCTTACCTCCGATTTTCCCCGTCATCCTAGCATATTGACCATAGCTTTCGATGGGCAAATAGTTATCCAACTGCCACTGCCAGCCCCTATTGGGCTTGCCTCTACTCTTGCGTTGGCCAGTCATTTTCAACACAACCGCGTCACCACCTTCGGCATAGCTTGTGAAAAGAATACGCTCGCCAGGTTGTGCCCTTCCCAACACGTCTATCAACTCTACCATCGGTGATATGGCTCCAAGATCTCCTACCTTACTCAAAGAACTCGGTACAAGCTGCTCATCTTTGAATCCTACCCGCTCAGCTACCCTAGCCCGCTGTTTCCGATCACCACTACATAGCAACACATATTCAACGTCGCTAGGATTTAAGGCGCTCCTATCCAATACGCTCGTTATCAGTTCCTCCATCACCCTAGGGAAGCCTTCAATTCTAGTGAAATGCTTATCCCCAACCTGCACCATAGCGTCTCCACTCATCCTCCAACGCTCCGGAAAATCCTCCTCTATCGAAACCACGTACTCTATCTCCGCTATTACGTTTTCGTCACCCACAACCAAAGCCGCACCACCACTTCCGGCAATACTCACGCCCTCCTCGTCCGTACCGGAATTTCCGTCGTTCGCAGCTGAAACCAAAACCGGACCCTTCCCCGCATCAGCTACATCACAAGCGGTCAATACCGCCTTCACTCCACTTCGGGCCGAGCCAAAAAAATCTACCGTCCTGCTTTCTCGAGAAATGCCAAGTGCAGACCCGATGGTAACCGCGTTTTGCTTCTCCTGCACAGCCGGAAGCATCGAGGCTAAGAATAGATGCCCTACCTTCCCACCGTACTCCTCCATACAATTCAAGCCTGCTTCAAACGCCATCGTTACTATATCTTCGTCGTAGTTAGCTATTGGTACTTGGTCACACTTCGCACCAAAACCCTGCCCATCAACCACCTCCCTAGGCAACCTATGGATTGGTAGATAACTTCCCCACGCACAGATTCCCGCCATCACCAACCTCCCCCGCGTTTGTAGCTCTACCGATAGTCTATCGACAGAAAGCTGTCGCCACCGTTTTGAAGCCGCACATACCGGACGTCCTTCTGCTTCGCTAGTCCGCTTATCAGATTAACCACCGGACTATCACTACTTACCGCCGAATTATTGTAATACTCATCACGCATCTTCCTCACTTCCTCCTCCTCTACTATATAGCGCAAGAGGAGCTCCTCATCCGAAACACCTGGCCCTCCCCATTTAGCGCGCATCTCTGTTACCGTAGGCTCCGAATACTCCCATTGCCCGATCTCCTTAGCCTTTGGCTGAGCTGCTATCATGTCCATAAGATCAGGGTCAATACGGTCAATCACGTCCTCTCCCCAAAAACCAGATGAATATTTCACCACCTCATCTGATATCTCCTGATATCTTTCGCCAAGCATGACATTCATGGCCGCCTGACTAACTACAAACTGCGAAAATGGCGTCACCATAATTGGGTGACCAAGATCCGCACGCACACGCACTACCTCCTCCAGTACTTCTTCAAGCCTATTCCCCATACCAACTTGCGACAACTGATGGTTAAGATTAGATATCACTCCACCCGGTACTTGATGCACGTACTGTCTCAGATCATATTCCAGAGGCGCACCTACTGGCAGTTGCTCACTTTCCGCAATGAAGTCGAAATGAGCGAATATGGACGCCACCTGCCCCTCATCGATGTCTGGCACTAATCCCATGGACCGAACGTTCTCGGCAATATTGACAACCGACGGTTGAGAAGAACCATTGGCAAGGGGCGGAATAGCTGTGTGAACCGTCCTGACACCGCACTTAATGGCCTCCAGGTAGCAAAGTGGGGCTAAACCTGTAGTGCAATGGGAATGAATTTCAAGCGGTAACTCTCGAATGTTCCCCATGATTGCTGGTACCAATGTTCGCGTACGCTCAGGAGTAAGGAGGCCTCCAGGGTCCTTCAAGTAAATCGCATCTACGGGCAGCGCAGCCGCTTCTTCCGCCTTTACACTGTAATATGCATCCGTATGAATAGAAGAATGGCTATATACTATTGCGACGGCGACCTCTAAACCGCACTCCCTCGCGAAGCCGATAATATCGGGTATCCTGAACTGCATGTTATTCAAGGCTGGCATTACTTGCACACGGCGTATCCCATTTGCAGCCAAACGCTCTATAAAAAGCTTCATGATTGCAAGCGGGGATATACTAAAGGTATTGACAGATAAACTCATCATTGCGGCCAACACGGTATTCGGCATTCTCTCCGCCAGCAATCTAATCCTATCCCAGGGATCCTCACGCAATTCGCGTACACATTTCTTGAAATGACTCGTCCCCATCACCTCAACAGCGGAAAAACCAATACCATCCACATCTTCCGCTACGGGAAGCATCATCGAGGTTTTCATCCTTTCCGCCCATAAGCTAGCATGACCATCACGAAAAGTGGTATCCACAAAATTAACCTTATCTACACACATTCCCTATTCTCTCCTCCGTACTGTACTATTCCCTGTCCATACCCTAGCAGCTGTTGATAATCAACACTTAGGCTCCTGCTAGCTTTTCTTCTAGCCACTTAGTATTATTTCCTCCCACTCGGAACTCCGTATCCGTCATTACAGATCTGAGGAAAGGTATCGTGCTGTCCACTCCGCCGATAACAAAACGATCCAGGGCACTTTTCATCATATCGATCGCCTCTACGCGTGTATTGCCCCTTACGATAACTTTAGCTAATAAGGAATCGTAAAAAGGAGGGACGAAATATCCGGAATAGCAGTGGCTATCCACCCTCACGTCAGCACCCACAGGTGCCTCCCAATGTGTCAATAGGCCCGGACATGGGGTAAAATCTAGATATACTGATTCAGCATTTATCCGACATTCTATGGCATGCCCCGACCAACTGACATCTTCCTGCGCAATACTCAAAGGCTGCCCGTCAGCTATGCTTATCTGTTCTTTCACTAAATCTATTCCAGTGATCATTTCAGTAACCGGATGTTCTACCTGAATGCGAGTATTCATTTCCAAAAAGTAAAACTCTTCCGTATCCTGATCTAGAATGAATTCAATTGTTCCAGCGTTCCGATAACTGATGGATTTCGCGATAGCTAATGCTGCATCACAAATATCCTCCCGCAAGGTCCTTGTTAGCTGAGGCGCTGGAGCTTCCTCAATCATTTTCTGATACCTACGCTGCAACGAGCAGTCACGCTCGCCCAAGTGAACAATATTTCCGAAACTATCGGCCACGATCTGAACCTCAATGTGGCGCGCATTAGCAATATGCCGCTCAATGTACAGCGTGCCATCGCCAAAAGATTCGTGGGCTTCTCCGGCAGCAGATTCAAACGCCGTCCTCAACTCTTCAAGACAGCCCGCGGTCCTTATTCCTTTCCCCCCTCCTCCCGCCGCGGCCTTGAGCAGTACAGGAAAGCCAATTTCTTCCGCTACGCTGATTGCTTCTGCAAAATCCCTGATACTCTCAGAGCCAGGAATGATACGCACACCGCTCTTCTCGGCAATTTTGCGCGCCGCCAGCTTATCTCCCATACTGGCTATGTTACCCGGGCTTGGCCCAACAAAAATGATGCCAGCTTCTTTACACCTTTCAGACAGTTCCGCGCGTTCTGCCAAGAAGCCATATCCGGGATGTAGGGCCTCGGCACGTTTCCCGACAGCGGCGCATAAAACAGCGTCTGTGTTCAAGTAGCTCTCGCCAGACCTCGAAGGACCGATGCATACAGTGTCGTCCGCCTCTTTCGCCGGAAGACTTTCCCGATCTGATTCCGAAGTCGCAAGTACCGACACAATCCCAAGCTCCTTACAAGCTCTAATAATCCTTAACGCAATTTCCCCTCTGTTCGCTATTAGTAGCCTAGATATACTTTGCATTCCCGACCTCACTTGCACTTAGCTACTACCCATATTATATTACTCTTCTAAGGGCATTACACCGAAAAGCGGCGCACCAAATTCTACAAATTCACCGTCGTCTACCAGAACCCTCTCTATGTAGCCCGTGACTTTTGCTTTAACCGAATTGAATACCTTCATTGTCTCAATCAAGCACACGGTGGAATCTACATCAATGGAATCACCGATCTCCACGAATGGCGGCTCCCCGGGCCCTGGGCACCTATAAAACGCTCCTATAATAGGTGACCTAATTATAAATAATCCATCATCTTCAAGAGTCTTGAGATCTATCCCATTTTGGCTATTTATAGTTTCTGTTTCTTGGCCTGCGTCGCTATTTTTCAACTGTTCCGGTTCTGCAAGCTTACGCCTCTGAAATGCTGCATCCCCAAGGTTATCATCATCTCGGCGCTCGCCTTTGATCACAACTAATTTCATTTCTCGCATTTCCAAATGAAATTCCCCAAAATCCGCTTGACGCACCAACTCAATGATTTTATATATGTCCTTTTCAGTTAAGTCCAACCCGGGATCTCCCTCTGTAGGCTAGTAGGCATTTCTCGGACATTCTCACATTTAAATTCTCGCATCCATTAATCCCTTTCACCTAAATGTAAACCAAACACCCCCCCACAGTGCTACCGCTCTTACAACTAGACGGAGGAAAGATGCGTTCATGAGAATAGGGAAAGACTTAATTATCCTTCTATGACAAATCGCACATTCCAGACGCACCACTTTCCGTTGCGTTGTCTCTTTGACTTAACTGCATCGCGCATCTGTACGAGACTCGAACATCCGCATAGTCCATCCCCAAAGTACCGGCGGTGTCCTCCTTTGCACCCTACCTGTAGAACGGCCTTTACTTGTTGCGTCGCTCCGGCAAGAGTAATAGTGTGATGATATAGTCCAATGTTCATTGCACTTGATTGTACATCCCGTACGACGAGGTATACACAACCGAATACCCTTGGCACGCCATCAACTAAAGAACATAAGGATCCCTAGTCACCTCAAACTCATGTTTGGCCGCAGGCTAAGCTTGCCCTCTAAGCCCCCACGGTGCTCAAACCCGTTCGTCCCGCCCACCGGTCCAGCGCTCCGGTATTCTGCCTACAGGCGGAATATAGCAGGCTGGCATGCTAGAATCAACCCGCCCTCGCATCTCGTTGGGCTAATCTGTCCGGCCGATATGCGACACTCGACGTATGCCGAGAACGAGCGCAGCAAATATGAAGTGCCCGAGATCTGAGCACGCAGGCTCTCGCGTGCCAGGAGGGGGCGGAAAGCCGCACGTGTTCACCGAGCTTCTGCCGCGGGAGGAGTCCTGGCACAGCTCGTGCGAACACTGCGAGCGGCAGCTCGAGCGACGCGAAGGACCCAAGGCGCCTC
>Ga0075530_1001251_pt1 | contig 12160 bp, 12 predicted proteins | sample NGEPerD_2_FD_75101 | JGI IMG/M metagenome (GOLD analysis project Ga0075530, IMG submission 75101) | Arctic peat soil microbial communities from the Barrow Environmental Observatory site, Barrow, Alaska, USA - NGEE PermafrostL1-D | ecosystem: Environmental > Terrestrial > Soil > Wetlands > Peat ...
GAGTAGAAGGGCGAGGAAGTTACCGGCAACCACTCCCCAGATCCCGAAAAACGGCGCCAGCGCGAGAGTGAAGGCGACGTTTGAGGCCGCAATCATCACCGAGTTCAGGGAAACCATCCCGGGGTATCCCGCTCCGATCGCGATCGTCGAGCCGACACCGGTGGTGATGTTCGCCATGAAGGCGATCGTCAGGAAGGGGACCAGCAACTCGGAGTCGCCCGGTGCCCTGCCCAGCCAGGCGACGAGCAGGAAGGGCGCACTGAACGAGGCGAGCATGAAGAGTGGGAAGGAGATCGCGCAGCTGCGCAGCATGTAGCGACGGTACATCTCGCCGACCACCTGCCTGCCCTCGGAAACGATCCGCGCCGCCGCCGTCGGGATGATCGCCGACACCGTGAGGATCGCCGCGCTGCGAACCGCCATAACCACGCGCGAGGCGATCTCATACACAGCTGCGGCGCGCACGTCGACCATGACCGCGATGATGATTTTGTCGGTCTGGAAGTTGATCAGGTCGGCGATCCACCCGATCTGGTTCTTGACGCTAAACGCAAGTACCTCCTTGACCAGGGCGCGGCCCGGCAGGGCCGCGTATGGGGCCGCCCAGATATAGCGCATGGCGAAGAATCCCGGAACGACTGCAACGAGTCCTGCTGCGACGTTGGCGACGGCGTAGACGACGAGGCTGGTGCTGGCGGCGAGGGCGGCGACACTGAAGGCGAAGTTGAGGCTAACGTTGATCCCATCAGCGACATTGGGGGGCACCATCCGGCGCTTGCCGATCCCCACGACGTTCAGCACACCTCGATAACCGTTCATGGTCCAAATCCCAACCGCGGCCATTGCGACGATTCGCATCTCACCGGTCGGAAGCACTCCGAGCTGTTCGCTTAACAGTGGAGCCGCGAGAGCCGCGGCACCACCGGCAGCAACGCCGACCGCGGTGACGGCAAGCAGCCCGAGGCCGACACACTGGCGGATCTTCTCCTCGTCTCCTTCGGCGTCGAAGACGGCGACAAAGCTGGCCAGCGATCGCCCGATGCCAAGGTCGAGCAGACCGGCATAGGTGGCGACTGCCCCGGTCACCGCCCAGATCCCGAACTTGTCGAGCCCGAGGCGCGAAATCATGATCGGCGCCAGCAGGAAGCTGAACAGGTAGCCAAGCAGGAGGCTCCCAGATTGCGCCAGGGTGTTCTTGAAGAGCATCGTGTCGCCTAGCCGGTCGGTGCTCTATCTATGCTGGCGCCGTGAATCCACGCGCGCTCAGGCTGCTGCTCGTCATCAACCATCTCTCGCCATCCGGGGGAGCGGAGGTACAACTCGCTCACCTTGCCAGGAGCCTCGCCGAGCTCGGGCATGAGGTCACGATCTGTTGCGTGCATAACTCGACGATCGATCCGACGGCGCTGGAATCCAGTGGGGTCGAGTTGATCTCCCTGCAGACAAGCACACGGCTCGGCCGCATCGCGGCGATTCCCCGCCTGGCTCGCCTGGCGCGCCGCGCCGACGTCGTGCACTGCACGATGTGGGACGCCAGCCTCTGGGGCAGAGTCGCCGCGATCCTGGCGCGGCGGCCCGTGATCGTCGCCGATCACGCAACCGATCGCGCGAGCCAAGTCGCGGCGGGAGGAGCGCCACGGGCCACCTGGATCTCGCGCCATAACCGGCTCCTCGATCGCTTCACGTATGCCACGGTGGCATGCAGCGAAGCGCAGCGCCCTGTCCTGCGGCGTGAGGGAGTCGCCCCCGGCAAGATCGTCCATATACCCAACGGCGTTCCGGTCGAGGATCTGTCTCGGGCGGCCGGGCACGGTCTCACGAGGGAACAGTTGGGCCTGCCGGGTGGCGCGCCCGTCGCGATGCAGGTGGCCGTCTTCCGCGCCGAGAAGAACCAGCTCGGCGCGCTCGAGGCCATGGCCCGGGTCAGAGAGCGGGTGTCCGAGGTGGAGTTGGTCTTCGTCGGAGACGGACCGACCAGGCCCATGGTCGAAGCTCACGTCGAGGAGCTCGGCGCCGGCGGCTGGACCCATTTCCTCGGGGAGCGCGATGACGTGCCGGCTCTGCTCGGGCTCGCTGATCTGATGCTGCTTTCCTCGCTGGCCGATGCGATGCCGATGACCGTCCTCGAGGCGATGGCCCTCGGCGTACCGGTAGTGGCCACGGACGTTGGCGATGTTCGAGAGGTCCTCGGCGATGCCGGGATCTGCGTGGCGGTAGCAGACAACGGGGCCTTCGCCGATGCCGTCGTGCGCCTGCTCGAGCATGACGAGCTCCGTGCGCGGCTCGGCAAGTCGGCCAAGAGGCGAGCGAAGGCATTCGACTCGGCGACGATGGCGCAGCGCTACTCCGCACTCTTCGAGGCCGCCGCAACGGGCCGGGAGCCGTCCTCCTCGCTGGCCCTCGCCGCGTAGCCTCATCGCGCCGCCAGGAGGTGTTCGCGATAGGCGGCAAGCGTCCGTGCTGCGACCGCGTCCCAGCTGCTGTCTCGGGTTGCCGTCCGAGCGCCGGCCGCCCCAAGCCGGCCGGCCAGGTCGCCGTCCGCCAGCACGGCGACGAGGGCTTGGGCGAGCGCTGAGGAATCTTCGGGAGGGACAAGCAAACCGGAGCCGTCGGAGATGAGCTCGGGCAGACCGCCGACCGCAGATGCGACCAGGGGCCGCCCATGGGCCTTTGCCAGCGCCCCGACCCCGCTCTGACTGGCCTGCCTGTACGGCAGCGCGACGCAGCCGGCTCCGTCGATCAGCCGCGAGACGGCGGCATCGGGGATATGTTCACGGCGAAGCTCGACCCTCTGGTCCGAGAACGCCGGGTGGTCCTCGATCTCGCCCGCCCCGGCGATTGTCAAGGTGGTAGCCGGAAGCTCTCGCCACACGTCCTCCATGGCATCCAGCAAGATGTCGAGCCCCTTGTAGTGGGAGAGTCGCCCGAAGAAGAGGATCGAAGGACGGTCCGGGAGCGGAGAGACCCGCTCGGCATCGACCCCGTGGGGGACCACGACGATCGGTGCCGGCGGCGCAAACAACCTGACCAGTTCCTCTCGCAGCGCCTCGCCATGAACGAAGATCAGGCCGGCGAAACGCACGAGGGCGCGGTTTGCCTGGCCGATCGCCCAGGACGATCTGTCACCGGGATGGCGGACCGGATCGTGGATCGTCAGCGCGAAACGGCCGGGTCGAACATCGGTCGCAAGAAGGAGTCGCACGTCGTTGCCAATCGACTCTTGAAGGTGGACAACATCGGGGGCGAAGCCTTGCGTCTCCTGCCGCAATCGGAGGGCGTGCTTCCACCCACGTGGCGATCGCACGCGGCCGGGGAGCATACGATGCGCAACCCCACTCCCAGCAGCGCGGTGCACGAAGTCGCGCCCGGCTCCGGTTTCTCCACCGAACTCGAAATCGTGATCTCTGCTCATAAGCGCCACATTGCTTCCCGCCCGCGACAGTCCTCCCGCCAACATGGCGGTGTAGCGTAGGAAGAAATCGCAGGCGAGAACCACACGCAAGCCGTCGCCGCCCGTGTCGCTCACGTCAGCAACCCCGAGTCCTCGCCAAGCGGCGCGCGGCCCTCGGCATCAGCGACCAGCACGCCGGTCAGCAACCCGAGCACCGCGGTCATGTCCTCGACCGTAAAGTAGATCGCGACCACCGAGCTGATCATGATCATCGCGATCGCCACCCCGCAGGCCGCAATTGCGGGATCCGCGGGCGTGCGACGGAAGGAGCGGGCCAGCGGCACCCCGAGAAAGACCAGGAAGGCGAGCAGGCCGGGGATGCCGGCGATCAGGAGCAGGTAGAGGTACTGGTTGTGCAGGAACAGCCGCGGGGTTCGTTCGAAGCTGTGCGGCCCAATCTGATGGGTGGTGAGGATGCCGAATGGAGCCCCTGCGCCAACTCCAAACAGAGGATTCTCGCGTGCCGTCCTCCAGGCAACCTTGGTCTCCTGCTCCCGTTCCTCGAACGAGGACTCCCCGGCCACCTCTTTTGGATTGAGAATCGTCGCGCCGCGCTGAACCACCGGGGTGACAACCTGGTTGTTTGCCGCCGAACTGCCGAAGACGACGAAGAGGGCAATTCCGGCCACCCCAACCGCCAACGCCGCAACCAGCCGGCTTCGCACCAGCGCCCCGCCCATGGCCGTCATCAAACCGAATCCGATCGCCAGGCCGAACCACATGTTGCGGTTGAAGCTGACGACGATGTCAAGCGAGATGCCGCCGAGCACCGCCGCCCATCCCAAACGCCTCAATCCGCGCGCGGAGACCAGCTTGACGGCGGCGTACCAAAAGAGCGCATAGCCGAGCGACAGGCCGGCGAGGCGGACACGGTCGATCGAGCCCGCCCCTTCCTGCTCGCGAACCGTGTTGCCCCCTGCTTCCTGCAGCGAATCGCCGAAGCCTGCCCCGAGGGAGATCATCAGGGCGACGACGCCGGTCGCGGCCGCCAGCACGGCCGCTCCGACCAGCAGCAATCCCCGCTGCCGGGGGTTGGGGAAGAGGCGCACAACTACATAGAAGAACGTGAGCAGCCCGAGCGGCCTTGCCCAGTTGAAGACATCGGTGAGCGGTGCCGCGTCACCTACGAACGCAAGCGTCCCCGAGACCGCGATGGCCAGCAGGAATATCGCAAGCGCCGCCCCCGTCACGCCGCCCCAGGTTCTGCTCTCCGGCCGGACCAGGGCGACGAGAAGCAGGGCCCCCAGCGCGACCTCGTGTGGACGTACGTCCAGCGCGCCGACCGAGAGGGCGAAGAAGGTCGGGTGGAAGAGGAAGTCCGACAGCGCGAGCAGCGCCAGCGCCGTCGCCAGCGGAAAGCGGAAGACGAAGGCAATGCCCACGACAGCCAGAAAGAGGAGGATGAATTTCGAGAGTTGCGGCGCAGCGGCGCCTCGAGCCAGGATTGCCTCTACGAGAAGCACCCCGGCTGCGAAGGCGCTGACTTTCAGGTAGTCAGCTGGACGATTCGCCACCGGCCGGGTCAGACCGGTAATAGTGCGAATACTTGGCACGTTCGGGCTCCGCGAAATTGACTATGACTCCGATCGGCTGTCGGTTGAGGAGAGAGAACTGCTTCATCAGTGCACGCGCCGCCTCGCGCGTAGTCTTGCCGAGCCCGCCTACGACGACGATCTGCGAGGCCGCCGGGACCAGGGCGAGGGCATCGCTGACCGCCCCGAGTGCCGGACTGTCCAGAATCACGAAGTGAAAGCTCGCGGCCAGCTCGTCGAGAACGGAACGCATACGATCGCCCTCGAGCAGCTCGGACGGATTCGGTGGCGCCGGCCCACTGGGGAGCACAGCGAGGGCTCGCGACTCGTCGCTGTTCGGGAGGGGCACGTCGACCTTCATCACCACTGACTCGAGTGGGGTGCCGGCGAGTACGTTGGATAGCCCTTTGACGGGGCTGCCGTCCACCTGGCGAAATGCCCCGCCTTTGCGCAGGTCCGTTTCGACCAACACGACGTCGTCGCCCATTTCCGCCATCGTCGTGGCGAGGCCCTGTGCGACGGTCGACTTCCCATCCCCCTCCTCCGGGCTGACGATGAGGATCGATTTCATCTCACGATCCACATCGAAGAAGCGCAGGTTGGTGCGCAGCACCCGGAATGCCTCGCCCTCGGGGGTCCGGGTGCCGAGCGTGCGCGCACGTTTACCGCCAAGCAGGGGACTGCGGGGGATGCGCGCCAAAACGGGCAGGCCGTAGAGATCCTCCATCTCCTCGCTGGTGCGTATGCGACGATCGATGCGCTCCAGGAGGGCGGCGAGCGCAAAGCCGAGCAGAATGCCCAGCACCAGCCCGATGACCGTGTTCCTCAAGGGCTTTGGCGAGGATGGGCTCGATGGCGGGGAGGCCTCCTGGACAAGCTCGGCACCACCGGTCTGCAGCGCCTGGATCAACCGCAGTTTGTCGAGCTGTTTATTGAGGGCGTCGCCCTCGGCGCCGGCTTCGTCAGCCGGGGTGAGCTCCTGCAGGCTGCTTTCCGCGAGATCGATCGCGTCCTGAACCTGGGCGCGATCGGCGCGCCGGCGGAAGTCGATGTAGGCGTTGCCATAAGCGTTGGCGATCACCGCGGAACGCTCCGGGGAGGGCGTGGTCGCTTCGATGGTCGCGGTATCCGCTTCGGCGCTCGGGGTGACGGTGACGCTGGCGAGGATCTCCCCTGCCGGGACATCCTCGAGTTCCCCGGCCGCACGCTCGGCGATTCCCGGAAGACCGACCAGCTCCCCGGTCGTCGCCGCTTCGCGGGTAGGATCGATGACGCTGGACGTTTCTTCAAGCGCCGGCGGGTGCCTGAAGAGGAGGGTTGCCTCGGCCGTGTATTCGTCCTGTTGCGATATCGAAAACAGGAAGGCGAGTAGAGGCACCGCGATTATCGCTTGCAGCACGACCCATTTCCGGCGCCGGACGATTCGCAGCACCTGCTCCAGCAGTCCCTCTCGATCGTTCACGAATCGATCATTCGACGTGGTCTCCCGCATGCCTTCGCGATTTGACGCATAATCATCGTCGAAATACCCGCGCGGCGCGACTCAAACCGGAAGCCTGAAGACGACGAGAGCGAGCGCGCACCCGGATCCGGGCGGCGCCCTCGCCACGGTAGACGCCCACCCGCGGCCACTCGAGCGGAAGCGAGGCCCGTGGGCCTCGCGGCACCGTTGCCGCAAACCGGTACCCGGCCGCTCCGGCCAGCCTCACGACGCGGTCGTCGTAATCGCTGTAGGGATAGGCGACGGACGTGCAGCTGACCCCCATCGCCTCCTCGCATTCGCGCCGCGAATCGCTCAACTCGTTCTCGATTTCCGCCTCGCTGAGGCTCGAGAGGCGGGGATGGGAACGGGTGTGCGAACCGACCTCCCAGCCGTTGGAGGCGAGATCGCGGAGTTCCTCCCAGCCAAGGCAGCGCAGCTCGGCCTCATGCTCGGTCGCCATCCATTCGTCGTACCCTTCCCACGCCATCGGAGCCTCGGAGCCTGCGTACCCGGTCGGGACGAAGACAGTCCCCGGCAATCCGAGTTCGGACATGATCGGGGCCGCCACGTCGAGCACCGAGCGGTGGGCGTCGTCGAAGCTGACGACGAGCGTCCGCTCGGATGGCGGAACCGTCAGCGCCTCGGAGAAGGTGGCGCCACGGTATCCCCGCTTGACAAAGCTTGCGAGCTGGTGTTCGAAATCCGCCGGGCGGACCGACGTCTCGGCAGGCCAGGTCTCGCTGATCCCGTGATAGCAGAGGACGAGAACGTCTCTCACGAAGCGGCTACTCGCCAGGCTCGCGTCGCGGCACGAGCACCAGGCGCTTGAACTCGGCGACGAGGATGCCGTCCTGGTTCAGCACGCGCGTGTGGACCTTGACCACGCCGCGGTCGAGCTTCGATTTCGACGGCTTGACGTCGAGCACCTCGGTCTCGCAGAAGAGCGTGTCGCCGTGGAATACCGGGTTGGGATGGCTGAGCTCTTCGGTCGCCAGGTTGGCGATCGCCTTGCCGGACACGTCGGAGACCGACATGCCGAGCGCCAGCGAGTAGACGAGCGGCCCGACGACGACGTTGCGGCCCTGTTGGGAACCCTTGGCGTAGACGTCGTTGAGGTGCAGCGGGTGGTGGTTCATCGTGATCAGGCAGAAGAGGTGGTCGTCTGCCTCGGTCACGGTCTTCGCCGGCCAGTGCTTGTAGACGGCGCCGACCTCAAACTCCTCCAGATAACGGCCATAGCTATGGGCGCCGGATGCCTCGCGCTCGGCCTGATCGGTGGTCAATTCGTACTTCTGCTCGCTCATCGTCTGCGGATTCTCCTCTGGTTGAACGGCGCGGGATGCTACCCGCTGACGACCCGGCGACGCCTGACGCGCCTCTACACTCCGCTCCGTGGAGGCGAACCAGGCTGTCTACGAGCGAGACGCAGAGATCTACTCGGATCTGTCGCTGATGCCTGCGGAGCAGGCGGTTCTCTCGCTGCTCGGCGACCATTGGCCCAAAATCGAGATGCTTGACGTCGGCGTCGGCACCGGGCGGACGGCCTACACGTTCGCCGCAGTGGCCGGTCGTTACGTGGGCATCGACTACTCCCCGCGAATGATCGAGCTGGCACGGCGGCTGCTCGACGACTCCGATGGGCGAGTCGAGCTTTCGGTCGGCGACGCGCGCGATCTGGCGCCACTCGGAGGCTCCTTCGACTTCATTCTCTTCAGTTACAACGGGTTGGACTCCGTCAGCCACGAGGATCGACTGAAGATCCTCACCGAGTTCCGGCGGGTGCTGAAGCCGGACGGGCACTTCTTCTTCTCGTCGCATTCGATGAACGCGCTCCCACTCAAAGCCCAGAGGCCCCGGGGCAAGCGCCGATCCAGGCTGCACGCGGCCTATTCATGGGCGAGATACGCCCGCCGCCTGCGGCGGGCGCGGAAGGTGAACAAGGAACTCGACCTCGATGCGGGGCGGCAGCGAGGCTGGATGATCGTCCGCGACGGCGCGCACGGCTTCGAGCTGCGTGTCTACTACGTGGATCCCTCCTACCAGCTCGAGCAGCTACGCGAAGCCGGCTTCGAGACGATCGCGATCTACGATGGGAGCGGTCGGCGGGTGGAGGTCGAGGATGCGGGGGGCGACCCCTGGCTGCACTACCTTTGCCGCCCAGCCTGACTCAGTGCGCTTTTTTCAGCCGCGCCCGCTGCTCCTGGCGCTCGACCACCTGGACGACGAGCTTCTTCACGTTGGAGTCGCCGGTCGCCTTGATGTGACCCGTCTCGGCCGCCTTGCGGTAGCTCTTCAAAGTCCCCTTCTCGGCCAGCTCGTTGAACTGCGCCCGGTCGACCTGGACCAGCACCCGCTCGTCCTGGCGCAGGTCCTTGCTGATCTCCGGCCCGGGCAGCTCGACCCGGTAGAGCTGGATGTCGCCGCGACCCTTCAGCTCCAGCCCGAAGACAAGTTTCAGCTTCTGCAGCGCCGGGACTTCCGCCTGGAAGCGCTCGACCGCGGTGCGGATGACGTCGGCGGTGGATGCCATCGGGCTAGATCTTGTGCCTCTGCAAAAGCTTCTTGCCGATCACCATGCGCTGGATCTCCGAGGTCCCCTCGCCGATCAGCAGCAGCGGCGCGTCGCGGTAGAGGCGCTCGATCTCGTACTCCTTCGAGTAGCCGTAGCCGCCGTGGATGCGGAAGCACTCCTCGACGCACTCCTTGCCGGTCTCCGAGGCGAGCAGCTTGGCCATCCCGGCCTCGAGGTCGGAGCGCTCGCCGGCGTCCTTGAGGCGGGCGGCTTTGCGGGTGACGAGGCGGGCCGCCTCGACCTTGGTCGCCATGTCGGCGAGCTTGAACTGGATCGCCTGGTGCTGGGCGATCGGCTTGCCGAAGGTCTTGCGCTCCTGGCTGTAGCGCAGGGCCAGCTCCAGCGCCCGCTGGGCGATGCCGACGCCGCGGGCGGCGACGTTGACGCGGCCGACCTCGAGCGCGTCCATCATCTGCACGAAGCCCTGGCCGACGCCGGCCTCCTCGCCGCCGAGCACGCGCTCCGGCGGGCAGCGGTAGCCGTCGTAGACGAGCTCGGTCGACTCGACCCCCTTGTAGCCCATCTTCTTGATCTTGGGCGGCACGGTGAGCCCGGAGTAGTCGCCCTCGTTGACTTCCACCCAGGGCTCCTTCTCGGTGATGAAGCAGGTCATCCCCTTATAAGGGGGATCGGCCTTGGGATCGGTCTTCATCAGCACGAAGACGACGCTGGAGCCGAGCCCGTTGGTGACCCACATCTTCTGCCCGTTCAGCTCCCACTTGCCGTCCTCGCCCTGCTTGGCGCTCGACTTGATCCCCTGCACGTCGGAGCCGACCTCGGGCTCGGAGAGCGAGAAGGCGGCGCGGATCTCACCGGTCGCCATCTTCGGCAGGAAGTAGTCCTTCTGCTCGTCGCTGCCGAACTTCATCAGCAGGTAGGAGCCGATGAAATGGGTGTTGACGACGCCGGAGATCGAGATCCAGCCGCGTGAGAGCTCTTCGACGATCATCGCGTAGGTGGTCAGGTCGAGCCCCATGCCGCCGTACTCCTCGGGAATCGTCACGCCGAACAGGCCGAGCTCTTTCATCTGCTCGACGATCGGCTCCGGGAAGGAATCCTCGTGGTCGTAGTGCTCGGCGTTGGGGAGGATCTGCTCGTCGGCGAACTGGCGCACCATCTCGGTGATGTCGCGCTGGATGTCGGTCTGCTCCGTGTAAGCGGCGGTCTCTACGGCCATGGCTCCTGATTCCGGTCGGGTAGCTGAAGGGAGCCGAAGGATATCGGCGCGGGTCCTCAGGCCGAGAGCGGCGCGGTCTGCAGGCGCTGCAGGCGTTCGGCGACGCGATCGGCGCGGGCATTGAAGTCGCCCAGCTCGCCGGGCTCGGGCCGCGCCGCGGGCGTCGCAGCCATGCCTCTCGCCGCTCGCCCGCCAAAGGATGGTGCGGTTGGCGGGGCAGGGGGCGCGCTCGTCCTCTCGCCGGCTGCGCCAATCGCCTCGCTCGCCCGCTCAGCCAGCTCAGCCGCGCGCTTTGCCTGCTCGGCAGCGTCGAGCGCGGCGGCTCCGACCGTCATCACCGCCGCTTCGGAGGCGCGCGCGGTCGCCAGCGCCTCGTCGATCCGTTCGACCAGCTCACCCAGCAGCGGCGGCCGTGAACGCTCGGACAGGCTCCACTGCTCGGCAAGCTCGCTCATACCCTCCATGTACGGCGGCTGAGAGAAATTCCCTGCGTTAGGCGGCAAACAACGGCGCCAACTCGTCGGCGCCCTTCTCCACGGGCTCCGGGATCGAGACCCGGACGTGACCTTCGTGCTGAAGGATGTAGCGGGGGCTCATCATCGTGAGGCCGACGATGCGATCGGTGCCAGGCGCATACCGGATCACATGCCCCTCTGGCGTGTCCTCGCCGGCGCCTACCTCTGGTTCACCGACGTGAAGGTAGAGGACATCGTGCTCCGCGTCGTAATCCGCGTGATCGAAGATCACATCCCCGATCTTGATACTCACGTTCTCCATGTCGGCGGGTCCTTTCGCTTTGCGAACGCGGACACGATCCGCGCTGGGTCCTGCTCGTAGCTTACGACCACCTGCAGCCAGTTGCTTATCCCGACGCCGCGAGCAAAGCAGCGCTCACGATCAGGACGCACCGGGTCCGCTTCGACATGGCTGGGATCTGAGACAGCCGCGAGCACGGCGCCGCGAAACATCGCCATCTCAGGGTGATCGGTAAGCACCTTGCCATGCCAGACACGACGTAGCAGGACCACGCGGCGCCCCCGCCGATCCAAAACCTCCGCAACAATGCCGTCGCCCGTCATCGTCTTCCACCGGCGTCGCAGACCATGCGCCGACGCTAGGCCGGCGGGGCTCACGCGTGGCGCGCACAGACAAACAATTCAGCGACACCTTTGAATAGATTTCCAGCCGACCTTTCCCGACCCGAGGAGCAGCTTGAGAAACCCCAGAGACTTCTTCCAGCCGCAGGCGATGGGCGCACCGGAGCCGCTGCGCGAGATCCCCGTGACTCCCTCGCGGATGATCCACTTCCTCGACTTCTCGAACGAGAAGATGGTCGCCAAGGCCGCCGCGATCGCCGAGAAGACCGACATCCTGCTCGGCAACCTCGAGGACGCGATCCCGGTCGACCGCAAGGAGGCGGCGCGGGCCGGCCTGGTCAAGGCCGCGACCGAGTCCGACTTCGGCCAGACGGCGCTGTGGACCCGGGTCAACTCGCTGGAGAGCCCCTGGGTGCTCGACGACCTGACCACGCTGGTCGGCGAGATCGGCGACAAGCTCGAGGTCGTGATGGTGCCCAAGGTCGAGGGTGCCTGGGACATCCATTACGTCGACCGGTTGCTGGCGCAGCTCGAGGCCAAGGCCGGCCTCGACCGGCCGATCCTGATCCACGCGATCCTCGAGACCGCGCAGGGCGTCGTCAACGTCGAGGAGATCGCCGCCGCCAGCCCGCGCATGCAGGGGATGAGCTTCGGCCCGGCCGACCTCGCCGCCTCGCGGCGGATGAAGACGACCCGGGTCGGCGGCGGCCACCCCGGCTACCGCTCGATGGAAGACCCGGCCGACCCCGAGAACCCCGAGGCCGGCGAGCGGGTCACCGCCCAGCAGGACCCCTGGCACTACTCGATCGCCCGCATGGTCGACGCCTGCGCCTCGACCGGGATCCTGC
>Ga0075530_1001252_pt1 | contig 12153 bp, 10 predicted proteins | sample NGEPerD_2_FD_75101 | JGI IMG/M metagenome (GOLD analysis project Ga0075530, IMG submission 75101) | Arctic peat soil microbial communities from the Barrow Environmental Observatory site, Barrow, Alaska, USA - NGEE PermafrostL1-D | ecosystem: Environmental > Terrestrial > Soil > Wetlands > Peat ...
CGCTCGGTCAGGTGCGGCCTGATCGCGTCGTACCGGTGGGCAAGGGACTCCATCACGGGGCTCATAGCACAGACCATATGCACGACGAGAACGGAAACTAAGTTATTTCGCTACGTGTCCTTACGTGCGAGGCGAGGAATCATTAGCGGCGCCCCCATCGAGGAGAACGTACCCCCCGGGACACCGGCGACGGCGAAGAGTCCGCTGACCCGTGCGGGATGCACGACAGCCAGCTCGAACGCGGTGTTCACCCCGATAGACCAGCCCGCCACCACGCACGAGTCGACGCCGGCGTGATCGAGCACCGCGACGGCGTCCTCGACGAACGCATCGACGCCGACTCGTTCCACGTCAGCGGGACGTTCGGAGCCACCCACGCCGCGGTGGTTCCAGGAGATGACGTTGACGCCGCAGTCCGCGCGGAGCAGCGCCGGCCATGCGTAGGGGCTGGTGCCCAGACCGTTGCAGAGAAGTACCGTTGGCCCCTCGACATCGTTCGTCCAGGCTTCGATGCGGGTTCCGTCGGCGCTGGTGACCGGGTAGAAGCGCAACGAGAGGTCGTCGTCGCCGGGACCGGGCGGCCCGGCCTGGCGTGCGCGGACGGGGAAGGATGCCATGGCGAAAGTGTGCCGGAAACTCAGCCGCCGATGACATCTTCGTGCCGGAAGTCACCCGAAGTTCGGGTGGGGGGTCGGGTCAGGTGTTCGCTCTGCGCGCGAGGTAGTCCTTCATGAACCGATCCACCTCGATCCGTTCGCGACGGCGCTGTGCCATCGCCGACGATGCGACGAGGGCGTTGCGACGCGCCGCCACATGGCTGCGCGCAGGGAGTTCGCCCAGTTGTTCGCTCAGGTGTCGCACCGGTGACCAGGGCACAGGGAACTTCATCGCGTCCTCCACGGTGGGGTCTGTCTCATGAAGTACGACGTTAGGGCCGGTGCGATTCTTGGGTGTCAACACGATGTGACATTGCGGTGAACTGTTGCTCGACGGGCGTGGCTTCGGGGACAGCGTCACAGATAGGGTCACTGGGTGACTGAGTCGAAGCCGTTGGTCTGGCTGCCGTTCGCACCCGATCTGCTGGGGAGCCGACCGGAGTCTCTGCGCTACGAGGTGTTCCTCCCGGAGGAGGGCGTAGCCCCGCCCCCGGAGATCCGCGACGTCGAGTTCTACGTCCCGCCGTTCGGGTTCTCGGCGCGTGTCGGCAGTGTCCTCGAGCAGATGCCCTCGCTGCGGGTCGTGCAGTCGATGAGCGCCGGGGTCGACCACCTGCGCTCCTTCGTGCGACCGGAGGTGACGTTGTGCAGGGGAGCCGGAGTCCACGACGCCTCGACCGCGGAACTGACCCTCGCGCTGATCCTCGCCTCGCTCCGCGCTCTCCCCGACTTCGTCCGGGCGCAGGACCGGGCGGAATGGAGCCCGCGTTGGACCACTTCGCTGGCCGACCGCACGGTGCTCATCGTCGGCTACGGGTCGGTGGGCTCGGCGATCGAACGCCGGCTCGAGGGGTTCGAGGTCGAGGTGATCAGGGTGGCCCGCACCGCGCGCGAGGGGGTGTCCGCCTTCGCGGACCTGCCCTCGCTGCTTCCCCGCGCCGACGTCGTGATCCTGATCGTGCCGATCACCGACGAGACGCGGGGGCTGGCCGATGCGGCATTCCTGTCGAGGATGAAACAGGGAGCCCTCCTGGTGAACATGGCTCGTGGGCCTGTCGTCGACACCGCCGCCTTGGTGAGCGAGCTGGAGAAGGGGCGGATCCACGCAGCCCTCGACGTGACCGACCCCGAGCCGCTACCGACGCACGACCCGCTGTGGAGCGCTCCGAACCTGCTGCTCTCTCCGCACGTGGGTGGGGCGTCGAGTGCGATGTGGCCGCGCGTCTACGCAGCGCTCGGGGCGCAGCTCGAACGCTATGCCGCTGGTGCGCCGCTCGAACATGTCGTCACCGGCGCATATTGACGCACTTTTCGGCGCGGAAGGGTGCTGCGATGAGTTCTGAGGAGCCCTAGAGTCTGCACTGGTGCGGGCGGGGACGCTGTTCGCAGGACGGAGGCAGAGACGATATGGCAACAGGCAAGCAGGCGAAGCTGTTGGTCGGCACTCGCAAGGGACTCTGGATCGGCACATCCGACGAGTCCCGCGAGCAGTGGACCTGGGACGGTCCGCACTTCAACATGGAGGAGGTCTACTCCTGCATGGTCGACACCCGTCGCGACACACCCAGGCTGCTCGTCGGCGCCGCCTCGAGCTGGATCGGACCACAGGTCGGCCGGTCCGACGACCTCGGCGCCAGCTGGCAGTCGTCCCCCGAGGGAGGGGTGCGCTTCCCCGACGACACCGACGCCTCGGTCGAGCGGGTCTGGCAGCTCCAGCCCGGACTCGGCGAGGACGTGGTCTGGGCCGGCACCGAGCCCGGTGCGGTGTTCCGCTCCGACGACCGCGGCGAGACGTTCAAACTCGAGCGCGCGCTCTGGGACCACCCGCACCGGACCGAATGGGCGGCGGGGTACGGCGGCCAGGCCTTCCACACGCTGTTGCCGCATCCGACCGACCCGGATTCACTGACTGTGGCCATCTCGACGGGCGGCGTCTACCAGACCTCGGACGGCGGCGCGTCATGGGCACCGCGCAACAAGGGGATCCGCGCGGACTTCCTCCCGGAGGACCAGCGCTACCCGGAGTTCGGACAGTGCGTGCACAAGGTCGCGCGACACGCCGCACGTCCCGAACGCCTCTTCGCCCAGAACCACGGCGGTGTCTACCGTTCCGACGACGAGGGCCAGACCTGGGAGTCCATCGCGGACGGGCTGCCCTCCGACTTCGGCTTCCCGATCGTGGTGCACCCCCGTCACCCCGACACCGTCCACGTGTTCCCGCTCTTCGGCGCGGAGGGCCGGTTCCCTCCTGACGCTCACGCACGGGTGTGGCGCTCCCGGGACGCCGGAGAAACCTGGGAGGCGCTGGGCTCCGCCGACGAGGGTGGCCTGCCGGACGCGTTCTTCGTGGGCGTGATGCGGGACGCCCTGACCATGGACGACCACGAGAACGCCGGCCTCTACTTCGGGGCACGCAACGGGAGCGTCTGGGGATCCTTCGATGCAGGCGAGACCTGGCGTGAGCTCGTGAGCGAGCTGCCCGACGTGATGGTGGTCCGGGCGGCCATGGTCTAGCGCGCCCTCGGGCGGCGTAGGCTCCCGGCATGACGAACGACCGCCCGCAAGGGCACCACGACGTCGACCTCAAGCCCCGTAGCCGCGACGTCACCGACGGCCTCGAGAAGGCGGCCGCGCGGGGCATGCTCCGCGCGGTCGGGATGGGCGACGACGACTTCACGAAACCCCAGATCGGTGTCGCCTCCTCCTGGAACGAGATCACCCCGTGCAACCTGTCCCTGGACCGGCTGGCCAAGGCCGCGAAGAACGGCGTACACGCGGGCGGCGGATATCCTCTCGAGTTCGGCACGATCTCCGTGTCCGACGGGATCTCCATGGGCCACGAGGGCATGCACTTCTCACTGGTGTCGCGTGAGGTCATCGCCGACAGCGTCGAGACGGTGATGATGGCCGAACGCCTCGACGGTTCGGTGCTCCTGGCCGGCTGTGACAAGTCCCTTCCCGGAATGTTGATGGCCGCCGCTCGGCTCGACCTCGCGTCGGTGTTCCTCTACGCCGGCTCGAGCCTGCCTGGCCAGGTGGACGGCAACGACATCACGATTATCGACGCGTTCGAGGCGGTCGGGGCATGTCTGGTCGGAAGGATCACCCGTGAGGAGGTCGACCGGATCGAAAGAGCGGTCTGCCCCGGCGAGGGTGCCTGCGGCGGGATGTACACCGCCAACACGATGGCCTCGGCGGCCGAGGCGCTGGGCATGTCCCTGCCCGGCTCGGCTGCACCGCCCTCGGTCGACCGGCGTCGAGACGGGTTCGCGCACAGGTCCGGCGAGGCCGTCATCGAGATGCTGCGCCGTGGCATCACCGCCCGGCAGATCATGACCAAGGAGGCCTTCGAGAATGCGATCGCCGTGGTGATGGCGCTCGGCGGGTCCACCAACGCCGTACTCCATCTGCTCGCGATCGCGAGCGAGGCGGAGGTCGATCTCACGCTCGACGACTTCAACCGCATCGGGGACAACGTTCCGCACCTCGGCGACCTCAAGCCGTTCGGCCGGTTCGTGATGAACGACTTCGACAAGGTCGGCGGCATACCAGTGGTGATGAAGGCGCTGCTGGACGCTGGGTTGCTGCACGGCGACTGCCGCACTGTGACCGGCAGGACGGTGGCGGAGAACCTGGCGGACCTTGCTCCTCCAGATGTGGACGGCACCGTTGTCCGGGGCCTGTCCACGCCGATCCACCGCAGCGGTGGCCTGACCATCCTGCGGGGTTCTCTGGCTCCCGAAGGCGCCGTGGTCAAGTCCGCCGGTTTCGACGATGAGGTCGCGGAGGGCACTGCGCGCGTGTTCGACGGTGAACGTGCCGCGATGGACGCGCTGGAGGCCCAAGAGATCGTGTCAGGGGACGTCGTCGTGATCCGCTACGAGGGGCCCAAAGGGGGACCGGGCATGCGCGAGATGCTCGCGATCACTGGCGCGATCAAGGGTGCCGGCCTTGGCAAGGACGTGCTGCTGCTGACCGACGGCCGGTTCTACGGAGGTACGACCGGCCTCTGCGTCGGTCACGTAGCCCCCGAAGCGGTCGACGGTGGGCCTATCGCCTTCGTGCGCGACGGCGACGTGATCCGTCTGGACGTGGCGAACCGGACGCTCGACCTGGTCGTCGACGAGGCTGATCTAGAGGCACGCAGGCAAGGATGGACACCGAACGATGCGGTGCATCGCCGTGGTGTGCTCGCGAAGTACCGCAAGCTCGTGCATTCGGCCTCGGTCGGCGCCGTCTGCGGGTGACATCCCTGGATCTTTTCCGCGCGAAAGCGCTAAGTTATGGGATGCCCCGACTAGTCCACGTCCGAGGGGACCGGCGCGGTGAGCGAGTGGATCCCAACCAATCGGGAGGTCAGTCATGGGAGAAGCACGTGATGTGATGGATCGCGCAACGGCTGCGATCTTCAGCAACGACATGGCCGCCATAGCGGAGTGCTACGCCGCTGACGTGGTCGCGCAGACTCCGGACGCGGGAACGATCAACGGCAGGGATGACCTGGTGGACTACATGCGTCAGATGTCAGACGCGTTCCCCGACCTGAGCTACGAGATGACGCGCACGATGGAGGACGGCAAGTTCGCCATCGACGAGGGCACCGTGATCGGCACGAACACGGGGCCGCTCGCTCTAGCGACGGGTGAGGTCCTCCCCCCGACCGGGAAGCCGGTTCGCCTGCGGTCGATCGATGTGGCAACCGTCGAGGGAGGGGTCATCACCAGTCATGACATCTACTTCGACCAGATGGCGTTCGTCGAGCAGCTCGGACTTATGCAGCAGGGAGCTGACGCGTAACCCGACGCGGCCTGTCACGATGTGGGATGCGCGTCCCGTATGATGGGACGCTCATCCGACCGGCTTGACGAGGAGTGTGCTTGCGGGAACGGTTGGGCTATGCGCCTCGACATTCTTGTACGCACGCGACGCGGAAGCTAACGCTGGAGGCCGCAGCTCACGCGTCACCCCTCGATCGCCCCAAAACGGGCCGAGGGGTTTTTTTTGTTGGGAAGAGCCAGAGGAAGAGCCAGAGGAAGAGCCAGAGGAAGAGGAGCCATGAGCGAGCAGGTCACCGGCGCGCAAAGCCTGATCCGGGCCTTGGAGTGCGCGGGAGCCGAGAACGTGTTCGGCATTCCGGGCGGTGCCATTCTCCCGGCGTACGACCCGCTGTTCGACTCCGTCAAGCTTCGCCACATCCTCGTCCGTCACGAGCAGGGCGCCGGGCATGCGGCTCAGGGGTACGCCGCGGCAACCGGCAAGGTGGGCGTGTGCATGGCCACCAGCGGCCCGGGTGCCACGAATCTGGTGACACCGATCGCCGACGCGCACATGGATTCGGTTCCCCTCGTCGCGGTGACCGGTCAGGTGCCTAGCGCAGCCATCGGCACGGACGCGTTCCAGGAGGCGGACATCCGTGGCATCACGATGCCGATCACCAAGCACAACTTCCTGGTGACCGACGCGGGCGATATCGCACGCACGATCGCGCAGGCCTTCTACATCGCCTCGACGGGCCGCCCGGGGCCGGTCCTGGTCGACGTGGCCAAGGACGCGATGCAGAAGCAGACCACGTTCGAGTGGCCCACCGAGCTCAGCCTCCCCGGCTACCGGCCCGTCACCCGCCCGCACGCCAAGCAGGTGCGCGAGGCGGCCCGGTTGATGCTGGAGGCGCGGCGGCCGGTGCTGTACGTCGGCGGGGGTGTGATCCGCGCGCGAGCCGCCAAGGAGCTGCGCGTCCTCGCGGAGATGACCGGGATCCCCGTGGTCACCACGCTGATGGCTCGCGGGGCGTTCCCCGACAGCCACTCGCAGCACCTCGGCATGCCCGGGATGCACGGAACCGTGTCGGCGGTCGCCGGCCTTCAGCGCAGCGACCTGCTGATCAGTCTGGGCGCCCGGTTCGACGACCGGGTGACCGGGAACCTCGACTCGTTCGCACCGGGGGCCAAGGTGATCCACGCCGACATCGACCCGGCGGAGATCGGCAAGAACCGCCCCGTCGACGTCCCGATCGTGGGTGACTGCCGCGAGGTGATCGCCGACCTGATCGTCGCTCTGCGGGCCGAGGCCGACCTAGGTCACCAGGGCGACTACGAAGGCTGGGTGGCGTTCCTGGCCGGCGTGAAGCAGAAGTACCCGCTGGGCTACGACCAGCCCGAGGACGGGTCTCTGGCGCCGCAGTACGTCATCGAGCGGCTGGGCCAGATCTCCGGGCCCGACTCGATCTACGTCGCCGGGGTGGGACAGCACCAGATGTGGGCCGCCCAGTTCATCCCGTACGAGAACCCCAACACCTGGATCAACTCCGGTGGGCTCGGCACGATGGGCTTCTCGGTGCCGGCTGCGATGGGTGCGAAGGTCGGCCGGCCGGACACGACGGTGTGGTCGGTCGACGGCGACGGGTGCTTCCAGATGACCAACCAGGAGCTGGCCACGTGTGCGATCGAGGGGATTCCGATCAAGGTCGCGGTGATCAACAACGAGTCGCTCGGCATGGTCCGTCAGTGGCAGACCCTGTTCTACAACCAGCGCTACTCGAACACGGACCTCCAGCGCCGCGAACAGGTGCGGATCCCGGACTTCGTGAAGCTCGCGGAGGCCTACGGCTGCGTGGGCCTGGCGTGTGAGAGGCCGGAGGATGTCGACGCCACGATCAACAAGGCGATGGACATCAACGACGTCCCGGTGGTGGTCGACTTCCGGGTGCACCGTGATGCGATGGTGTGGCCGATGGTCGCCGCAGGCACCAGCAACGACGACATCAAGTTCGCTCGGGACATGGCCCCTGCGTTCGAGGACGACGACCTTTGAAGCGAAGTAGGTAGGCAATGAGTAGGCATGAGTAGACACACGATCTCCGTCCTGGTGGAGAACAAGCCCGGTGTCCTGGCCAGGATCGCCGGACTCTTCAGCCGTCGCGGCTACAACATCGACTCGCTCGCCGTCGGACCGACCGAGAATCCCGAGGTGTCCCGGATGACGATCGTGGTCAATGTCGCCGACTCCCCGCTGGAGCAGGTCACCAAGCAGCTCAACAAGCTGGTCGAGGTGATCAAGATCGTTGAGCTCGACGCTCCCGCGTCGGTCACCCGCGAGCTGCTCCTGGTCAAGGTCAAGGCCGATGCGCAGTCGCGCGGGCAGGTGCTCGAGACGGTGCAGCTGTTCCGCGCCAAGGTGGTGGACGTGGCCACCGACGCGGTGACCATCGAGGTCACGGGGGGCGCGGAGAAGCTGGAGGCGTTCCTGCGGGTCCTCGGACCCTTCGGCGTACGCGAGCTCGTGCAGTCCGGAATGGTGGCGATCGGCCGGGGCGGACGCTCGATCACCGACCGCACCCTGCGGCCGGTCCCGGTCCCGGTCCCCGCGCGGGTGACCCCGGTGCCCCCCGTGACCCCCAAAATCCCGTTGTAACGCGGGGTTATGGACGCTTAACCAACGGCATACCGCTGGCAAACCGTCCACACCACCGCGCCAGAAGAGAAGAAGCCCCAGTGCCGACAATGCTGACAACAAGGAGAGCCTGACCATGGCCGAGATGTTCTACGACGATGACGCCGACCTGTCCGTGATCGCGAGTCGCAACGTTGCGGTGCTCGGCTACGGCAGCCAGGGGCACGCTCACGCGCTGTCGCTGCGTGACTCCGGCGTGGATGTGCGCGTCGGCCTGCTCGAGGGATCCAATAGCCGCGCGAAGGCCGAGGCCGAGGGTTTGCGCGTCCGCACCCCGTTCGAGGCCTGCGAAGAGGCCGACCTGATCATGATCCTCGCGCCCGACCACGTGCAGCGGAAGCTGTACGCGGAGGCCGTGGAGCCGAACCTGGTCGAGGGCGACGCGCTGTTCTTCGCGCACGGTTTCAACATCCGATTCGGCTACATCACTGCGCCCGAGGGTGTCGACGTGGCCATGGTCGCACCGAAGGGCCCGGGCCACCTGGTGCGACGTGAGTACGCCGAGGGCCGTGGTGTCCCCGTGCTTGTCGCCGTCGAGAAGGACGCGACGGGCGAGGCGTGGGACCTCGCGCTGTCCTACGCCAAGGGGATCGGTGGCCTGCGCGCCGGCGCCATCAAAACCACCTTCACTGAGGAGACAGAGACTGACCTGTTCGGTGAGCAGGCGGTGCTCTGTGGTGGGATGTCCGAGCTGGTGAAGAAGGGCTTCGAGGTGCTGACTGAGGCCGGGTACCAGCCCGAGGTGGCCTACTTCGAGTGCCTGCACGAGCTGAAGCTGATCGTCGACCTGATGTACGAAGGCGGCATCGCCAAGCAGCGCTGGTCGGTTTCTGACACTGCTGAGTACGGCGACTATGTGTCCGGTCCGCGGATCATCGACGACTCGGTCAAGGTGCGGATGCAGGACGTGCTCGGGGACATCAAGAGCGGGGCGTTCGCCCAGCGGTTCATCGACGACCAGGACGCGGGGGGACCGGAGTTCAAGGAGCTGCGGGCGAAGGGCGAGAACCACCCGATCGAGGCGACCGGCCGCGACTTGCGCAAGCTGATGTCCTGGGTGAAGTCGCACGACGCGGACTACACCGAGGGCACCGCGACCCGCTGACCCAAGTTGCCCCGAATCCCCCACGACCCTGCGGGAGGTCATCCGTTGCGGTCGCGATAGCCGCCAGTGCGTATGACGTCCTGCGGGAGGTGCAGATTTCTCGTGCCTCATTGGTACGTCGCCCCGCCCGCCCGCACGAGGGGAGGCTGCCGCGCATCGGGTAAGGTTCGGTTCGGGCACAGCGTCGTGCACGGCCGCCCTCCGCGAACAGCGAGAGGCCGAGGCCACCAAGCCGACTCACTATCACCACTCGCTTTTCACGAAGGACCTTCCCAGTGAGCAAGCCCGTCGTACTCATCGCCGAAGAGCTCAGCCCCGCCACAGTGGAGGCGCTTGGACCCGACTTCGAGATCCGCCGATGCAACGGCGCCGACCGCGCCGAGCTCCTGCCGGCGATCGCCGACGCCGACGCCATCCTGGTCCGAAGCGCCACCAAGGTCGACGCCGAGGTGTTGGCGGCCGGGAAGAGGCTGAAGGTGATCGCGCGCGCGGGTGTGGGTCTGGACAATGTCGACGTGAAGTCCGCCACCCAGAGCGGGGTAATGGTCGTGAACGCACCCACCTCGAACATCGTGTCCGCGGCCGAGCTCGCGGTGGGGCTGATGGTCGCTGCCGCACGGAACATCGCCCCGGGCAACGCCGCGCTGAAGAAGGGGGAGTGGAAGCGCAGCAAGTACACCGGCATCGAGCTCTACGAGAAGACCGTCGGCATCGTCGGCCTCGGCCGGATCGGTGTCCTGGTGGCCCAGCGGCTGTCCGCGTTCGGGATGAAGGTCATCGCCTACGACCCCTACGTGCAGGCCGGTCGCGCCGCCCAGATGGGGGTACGTCTGGTCGCGCTCGACGAGCTCCTCGAGGAGGCCGACTTCATGTCGGTGCACCTCCCCAAGACACCGGAGACACTCGGCCTGATCGGCGAGCAGCAGCTCGCCAAGGTCAAGCCGAGCCTGGTGCTGGTCAACGCCGCCCGTGGTGGCATCGTGGACGAGCACGCGCTGCACGTGGCCATCAAGGAGGGTCGCATCGCGGCCGCGGGGCTTGACGTTTTCGCCTCCGAGCCGTGCATCGACAGCCCACTGTTCGAGTTCGAGAACGTGGTGGCCACTCCCCACCTGGGTGCCTCGACCGACGAGGCGCAGGAGAAGGCCGGAGTCGCCGTGGCGAAGTCGGTCCGGCTTGCGCTCGGTGGTGAGCTCGTGCCGGACGCGGTGAACGTGCAGGGTGGGGTGATCGCCGAGGACGTCCGTCCCGGTCTCCCGCTGACCGAGAAGCTCGGGCGCATCTTCACCGCGCTCGCCGGCGAGATCGCCCAGCAGCTCGACGTCGAGGTCCGCGGCGAGATCACGCAGTACGACGTCAGGGTGCTCGAGCTCGCCGCGCTCAAAGGCGTGTTCAGCGAGGTGGTGGAGGAGCAGGTCTCCTACGTCAACGCCCCTCTTCTCGCGGCCGAGCGTGGCGTCGCCGTACGACTGGTCACCGATGGCGAGAGCCCGGACCACCGCAACCTGATCACGCTTCGGGGGACGCTCGCGAACGGTACGCAGGTATCCGTGTCGGGCACCCTGGTCGGGATCGCCCAGCGGGAACGCCTCGTCGAGGTCGACGGTTACGACGTCGACATCGAACCCACCGAGCACCTGGCCTTCTTCCGTTACTCAGACCGGCCCGGAATGGTAGGCACGGTGGGGAGGATCCTGGGTGATGCGAACGTAAACATCGCCGGGATGCAGGTGGCCCGGCAGACTAAGGGTGGCCACGCGCTGGTGGCGCTCTCGGTCGACTCGGCGATTCCGGCTTCGGTGCTCGAAGAGATCAAGGCAGCGATGGACGCCGAGTCGGTGCGCGCCGTGGACCTCACTGGATGAGTCGAGGACCCTGCACCCGGGAACTCGTGGCCCCACCAGTGACACCTAGAACGTGCGCGACCCCGCCGGATCTGGTCTCCCGTGATCCGGCGGGGGTCGTTGCAGTCGCGAACTGTGGCCGCTCCCTCAGGCCCGGCCGAGTCTCACTCGATGAAGCCTTTCTCCTTGAGGAACTGCTCCGCGACCGCCGACGGCTTTTCGCCCTCCGAGCTGACCTTGGCGTTCAGCTTGGTCACCTCCTCCGTCGTCAGTGCCTCGGCGATCGGCTCGAGCGTGTCGAGGATCTCGGGGTTCTCCTCATCGGTGTCCGCCATCACCATGGGCCCGGCGTTGTAGAGCGGGAAGAATCCCTTGTCGTCCTCGAGCACGGTCAGCCCGAGAGTGGCGATCCGGCCGTCGGTGGTGAAGACCTCGCCGAAGTTGCAGGTCTCACCCTTGTCGAGCTGGGTGTAGACGACACCAGTGCCGAGCTTGCCGATGTTGCCCGACGGGATGTCCTCCATCCCATAGGCCTTCAACATGCCTGGCAGGCCGTCGGGGCGTGCCGAGAACTCGCTCTCCACACAGATCGTCGCGTCTTCCGGTGTGGACGATGCCAGCTCGGCCATGTCGCTCAGCGTGGCCACCCCCGACTCCTCGGCGAACTCGTCGGTGACCGCCATGGCGTAGGTGTTGTTCAGCGGCGCCGGCTTCCCCCAGACGATGTCGTTCTCTTCGAGATCCTCCTTGCGGACCGCTTCGTACTGCTTCTGCTCGTCCGGGATCGGCTTGTCATGGCCGAGATAGACGAGCCAGCCCGTCCCGGTGTAGTCCCAGTAGACGTCGATGTCTCCACCGATCAGTGCCTCGCGGGTGGCGGTGCTGCCCTGGATGTTGGTCTTGTCGGTCACGTTGGCTCCAGCAGCGTCCAGGGCCAGGAGCGTGATCTGGCCGAGCACGAGCTGCTCGTCGAAGTCCTTCGAGCCAACCGCCAGGTCGACGTCCGCGAGCGACTCCGCGTCGATCGATCCCGCGGTGACGTCGACTGACTCCTCCTGCGCGCCCAGACCGCACCCGGCAAGGGTGAACGGGAGCGCGA
>Ga0075530_1001254_pt1 | contig 12144 bp, 14 predicted proteins | sample NGEPerD_2_FD_75101 | JGI IMG/M metagenome (GOLD analysis project Ga0075530, IMG submission 75101) | Arctic peat soil microbial communities from the Barrow Environmental Observatory site, Barrow, Alaska, USA - NGEE PermafrostL1-D | ecosystem: Environmental > Terrestrial > Soil > Wetlands > Peat ...
AAGTGGAAACGCTGGCCAGACCAGCAGAACAGTCCTGCCCAAGCCAGGCCCCAGGACACCGACGCCCAGCACGAGCCGCATCAAGACCTACCAGGCCCATCCCTCCACGGATCGAGGCTTAGTGCTGTTGCGCTGGGACCGGACTACCCGCCGACAGCCATCTCGGCGGAGATCGGTCGAGTCGCCGTCGCCGCTGCTCGCGTCGACCAGGAGTACGCCCTGCTCCTGCACGCCTTGCACAGCGGGAAGCGTGCCGACTGGGCTCTCGAAGACGTGCAGAAACACAGCAGCAGCAAACTGAGAAGACAGGTGCTGCAGCGCCTGGATGAGCTGTTCGAGGGGCAGTTGGCTTCTGACGCACGTATCGCGGTGCAGGACGCGTACGACGCTCTCAATCGTCGACACGCCGTCATGCACACGGTCTGGACCCTGGAAGGTCCCGACGCGATGACCTCGGGAGCCGAACTTGTTGCCGCCCTCGAGAGCACCGACCCCGACTCCGCGCTCTCGACCCTCGTCGGCCGTGACGTCGACAGTGACGACTGGCAGACGCTGCATCCGAGCTCAGGCAGTGCAGGACCAGCTTCCGTGGTCGAGTTGCGAGACATCCGGCGCACGCTGGAAGCGGCACAGAAACGCCTCACCGACCTGAGGTTCGGACTGGCCAGCGCCCTCTACTGCGGCCGGCCGGCAGGGGCGATCCGTGTCCTCAACCCCGAGACAGGCGAAGAAGTCGCACCGTAGCTTGCTGGCCACTTGTCGTCGCCCCTTCAAGACGAATCGCCCGGCCGTCTCGTTGGCATCCCGCAAGGCGATCCGCTTGCGGTGATCACTCAGCGACCTCGAGAGTCTGAACTCGATGACCGGACCAAGGACTCGGCGCCGAATCTGAGACAGATCCACGGCGCGCAGGCGTGAGCACAGCCAAGTTCATCGGCGAGGTCGCCGGCGGCGACAGGTTCCGCACACGCCATGCCTTCGCCCGGCGCAACGGCACCGCCCCCAAACCGGTGCGGTCGGGCAACAACGAACGGCACAGGCTCAGTCGGGCCGGCAACCGCCAGCTCAACGCCCCCATCCATCGAATCGCCCTGACCTAGGTGTGATGACCCATCCAGACGCGCGGGCCGACCTCGCCCGTCGCGCCGAGAAGGGAGCGGACCCGCAAGGAAGCCGTCCGTTCGCTCAAGCACAGACTCTCCGACATCGTCTACCGCGCCATGCTGGCTGACGCTGAACTCACTGCCGATGGGCGAGAACGAAAGGCCGCTTGAATGACACGATCCGCGCGATCGCGAGGTGCGTGTGTCCGGCCGCGTCTTCCCACTCGCGCAGGGTCATGTCCTGTCTGATGGTTGAGGATGTTGCCCTGTCCATCGACGCCGGGGCCGTGCTGTCCCGAACCGCGTCTGCAGGACACCTGGGTTAGGCGTCGCAAGTAATGGCTGGGCTCGCAACGGCGTTGCAGTGACACGGGAGGTTCAACAGGATCAAGAGGGGCCCAGTTCACCGCCCACGTCATGACGGAGGCCAGCATGACAATCGACCGGGACGCATCGAAGGGCGAGCAGCCGCCCCCGTCACGACGCGCGCTTCGCACAGTCGTGGCACTCACGTTTCTATGCCCGGCGCCGGCGGGCATGGTGTTCCTAATGGGATCGGACCGCATCGCCCAACTTCCGCTGAGACTGCAGTGGCCACTGGTGGTGATTGCCTTTCTTGGTGCGACGTCAATGTCTGTCGCCATCGCCCTGCCCGTTCTACGTCGCGCCTGGCTCGTGATGGTGGGTCACGAGACGCGGCGGCGGCCGGACTTCCTTCCTCTCCTGCTATCGCTGTGGCCAGCGACCTTTACTTCGGTCGGATTCGCGCTGCTGTCTGAGTTTCTGCAGGAACAGGGGGTCGGTGCGAGCGATCCGTCCGGAGCGCCGTCGCAATCGGGAGCGCTGGCCTACTACGTGTGGCATTTCCTCGATGCCATCCCCTACCTCGAGATTCCCAGGACCGTTGGCTGGGAGCTGGGGTTCACCTATGTCGATCACGTGAATCCGGTGCTGCTCCTCGTCTACAAGCTGGTCGTGATCACCCCCGTCCTGGCGCTCGGATTCACACTGTGGCGTGAGCGTTCATTCACACACGGCCAGCAGTCCGCCGATCCCGGAACGGGCAGCTGACGCAGGGGCGCGTCCGCCGCCGCGACAGCGCAGTGCCCCCCGCCGCGCTCCCATCTGCTCCAGAGGTGCCGCTCGCCTAGCCATGATGTGTGCGTTCGGGTTCGCAAGCGGGAAGAGCACGGTCAATGAAGGCGCGACGCTCCAACGCGATTGACGCCGCTGCCGACCCTCCGCTGCGTAAAGGTCGTTCCGTATGCGGATCGGCTTCCGACCCATGGCCAGGTTCGCCGGCGCCAATGCGGTGATGGACAAGGTCCACAAGCGACACGTCAGCCAGCCGTCCTGGCAATTGTTGATCGTGGGCGTCGACCCGGATCTCCAGGGGCAGGGCCGAGGGAGTGCCATCGTGCAGGAGGGGCTCGCCCGGGCAGATCAGGCCGCACTGCCGTGCTACCTGGAGGCGAGCACGCCAGCCAACCTGGCATTCTACGAGCGGCTCGGGTTCACGAACATGGAGGAGGCCACGCTCGGCAAGGGCGGGCCACCGGCATGGGGCATGCGCCGCGAGGGAACTCCGCGCCCTGCTAGTGCAGGCGCTTGAACCTCGCCGGAGTGGCGTCGGCGCACACGCGGTATTGGTCAGCAGGATCCGTGGGCTTGTCGCGTACGACGTCGGCCATGCCGGTCAGGCCAGCCACCCTTCACGGCCGGGCCGCCTCGTGGCCGTCTTTCGTCAGCCCAGGTGCGAGCCGAGCCAGTCAGACGCACTTGTCCATGCGTTTACGCACGGCGTACTGATGGGGGGTGCAGACGCGGTGGAGCGTCGCGGCTTTCGCTGGCGTCGGGCAGCAGATCAGCCGACGGCGTCACCGTCCCTGGCTGCACTGATCGACGGTCGTGAGCGGTCGAGTCGAGTCAGGAGATGGAGCGGCGTCGGCAATCGAGCCGGTGGGGGGTGGACCATGACCTTCGCGGGTACGGAGGGTCATGCGCATCTTCTTCACCGGTGGCAGCGGCAAGGCCGGCAGGCACGTCGCGCCGTACCTCGCCGAGCAGGGCCACCACGTCACCAACGCCGACCTCGTCCCGCTGGGTCACCCAGCGGTCGCCGACCTTCGAGTCGACCTCACCGATGCTGGTGAGACCTACTCGGCGCTGGCCGGGTTGGCGACCTTCGACGAGCTGGACCTGCCCGAGAAGCCCACCTACGACGCCGTCGTGCACTTCGCCGCGGTACCGGCGATCCTGCTCGCCTCGGACGCAGCGACGTACGCGACGAACGTCCTGAGCACCTACAACGTGCTCGAAGCCGCGACCCGGCTGGGGGTGCGCAAGATCGTGTTCGCCGCCTCGGAGACGACCTACGGGATCTGCTTCGCCCAGGGCGAGCGGCGCCCGCTCTACGTGCCGGTCGACGAGGACCACCCGACCGTCCCCGAGGACGCCTACGCGATGTCGAAGGTCGCTGGCGAGGTGACGGCGCGCTCCTTCCACGCCCGCACCGGGGCGGACGTGTATGGCCTGCGGATCAACAACGTCATCGACCCGCACGAGTACGCCGAGATGTTCCCTGCCTTCCTCGTCGACCCGTCGCTGCGGCGCCGCAACCTGTTCGCCTACATCGACGCCCGCGACCTGGGCCAGATGGTGCAGTGCTGCCTTGAGACCGACGGGCTGGGCTACGAGGTCTTCAACGTCGCCAACGCCGACATGTCCGTAGCTGCGACGACGAAGGAGGTCCAGGACCGCTTCTACGACGAGGTGGAGGTGCGCCGGGAGATGGGCCGCGACGAGACCTTCTACGCCATCGACAAGGCACGCGACCTCCTTGGGTACACCCCACGTCACTCCTGGCGCGACGTACTGGCCGACCCCGGGGCCGGGCACGGCTGAGCGCTCACCACCATCGGCTCCGCCCTCCTTCGGGAGCTCAACTCGATACGCGCTGGTTTGGTGGCGAGGCTGCGCCTATCTGGGTGGTTTGACCGCCCCGCATGCGACCCGATTGCCACTGGCTCAGACGACGTCGGGAGGCGCGACCCGTCCCACAAGCCGATCCCCCTACGGGGACTGCGACGAGATCCATTGTCGAGGCTCAACAGTCGCCATACGTGGTTCGGCATGTGGGGCAGCCCACCCCGCATCACTTGTCGACTGCGGGCCGGTGCGGGATGGCGGCAGCGACCATGAACAGTGCGAGGAACGAGTAGTAGTAGAGAGCGACCCACAGCCCGCGGGGTGTGGTGATCGCCAGGTCCGCTCCGGCGAAGGACTCGACGGTCAGGGCCCAGATTGGAATGGCCGTCAGGGCCAGTGCGCCGCAGGCGAGACGGCCCCAGCGGGGGCCACGTCCGGAGATCGCGTACCCGCCTGCCATCGCGATGAGAGGTACGCCGATCGCTCCCCCACCGAGGCCGTCCTCGAAGATCCCGAGCACCCCCAGCGGGCCCTGGCTGACCAAGATCGCCGCGAACAGCAGGGGTGAGAGGGCCAGCCAGCGCCAGTGGCGCCGGCCACCCGTGCGGCGAAGATGCTCGGCCCAACCCAGGAGCAGCCCGATCAACAGGCCGGGGAGCAGGATGTAGCCGAACGTGCCCGACCAACTGACGCTCGAGTCCTCGTCGACGATCTGCGCCATGAATCCGCGCAGGCCGGCGGCCCACGCCAGGCCGCACAGTCCGCCGAGGAGAATCTGCGAGCGCGAAGTCACAGGACATCCCTCTTTGGTGTGACGAGGAGCGCGAGGACGGCCGTCACGGCGGTATAGCCGAGCAGGACAAGCCCACCCATGGCGACAGACAGCAACTGGTCGCCGTATGACGAACCGAGCTGAATCAGCGAACTGGCGGCAGCAAAGGGCATCCAGCGTCCCACCCCCGGGAAGAGAGGGATGACCATCTGCTCTACGGCGAGCATCCAGATCAGCACCCCGACGACGGCCGCGATTTGGTTGGGGACCAGGGCGCCGACCGCGACGCCGATGACGGCGTACACCGCCATCACGACGAACCCGGCACCGACCGTCTGCCAGAACTGCGCCGCCACCGTCACGTCGCCGTCCTGGGAGCGGATCAGCGCGATGCTGAGCGTCAGGGTCACGGCGAGCGTCACGGTGGTGATGACGGCGCTGGCGAGCGCCAGCGACAGCCCCTTGGCGACGAGGACTCGCGTTCGGCGCGGCTCGCCCAAATACGTTGAGGTGACCGTCCCGTATCGGAACTCCTGGGTGAAGGCGAGCACGCCGAGCAGCGTCATCAACACCAGGGGAGCGCCGAAACCGTTCCCCACGACGCTGGCCAGGAGGTCAGGGTCGTCGAGGGAAATCCATGCGTTCTCTTCGATGACCCCCGGCACGGTCGTTGCGACGGTGAGCACCGCGAGTACTAGCGTCGCGAGCACCAACAGCGCCGTCGCCCGCGTGCTGCGCATCTTGAGCAGCTCCGCGTCCAGCAGCGCCTTCACGAGAGCACCCCCTGGGCCGACAGAGGACGCTCCACTGGGGGGTGGGGCTCCTGGGTGAGTCGGAAGAAGGCCTTCTCGAGGTCCGCCGTCCCTTCCAGGCCGTGCAGGACGATCCGATGCAGTGCCGCGAGCTCTCCGACCTGCTCGGGCGTTGCGTCCACGGCGTCGCCCTCAACACCGGTGAGCGAGAAGAAGATTTGCTCCAGCCCGTCCTGGCTGGTCTCGAGGGCATGTAGCTCGACCCCGTGCTCCAGGGCCAATCGGCCCACCACCCTTGCGGGCAGGCCTTGCAGCTCCAGGACATCGGCGGAGCTCCGTTGCACGGCCGCACCCGCTGACTCCACGACCAGTGCGAACCGCTCCGCATCGGGACTCTCGACGTGCACCCTCGACGATGCGGTCAGCTCGTCGAGTCGGCCCTCGCGCACCAGCCGTCCCTGGTTGATGATCACCACCCGGTCCGCGATCTGTTGCACCTCGGATAGCGCGTGGCTTGAGACCAGCATCGTGCGTCCCTCTGCGGCGAGATCCTTGAGGAACCGACGGAGCCAGGCGATGCCGGCTGGATCGAGGCCGTTGGAAGGCTCGTCGAGCAACAGCACGGGCGGGTTTCCGAGTAGGGCGGTCGCCAGCCCGAGGCGTTGACGCATGCCGAGTGAGTACGCGTGGACCGGTCTGCGGGCGGCTTCGCGGAGACCGACGATCTCTAGCACCTCGTCGGCACGCGTGTCGGGGTAGCCGGCCACCGTGCAGTACACGCGCAGGTGGTCCCGGCCGCTCCGGCCGGGGTGGAAGCTGCTGGCCTCGAGGGCGGCGCCGACGATGTCGGGCGGATTGGGGAGGACGTGGTACGACGTGCCGCCGATCGTCGCGGTGCCGCTCGTCGGTTCGACCAGGCCGAGCAGCATCCGCAATGTCGTGGTCTTGCCCGCTCCGTTAGGTCCCAGAAAACCCGTGACCTCCCCAGGGTTGGCGAAGAACGACAAGTTGTCGACGGCGAGAACGTCCCCGAACGACTTGCTGACGTCGTGCAGCTCAACGGCACGAGGCACGACTCCGGTCATGGCGACGTGTCGGAGTTGAGGTAGGACATGACAGCGAGGACGAGCACGTGATCGGCGGGCTGCTCGACCGCGCTCAACGCATGGCAACAGAGCAGGACGGTGCGGCCCTCGTCGGCGTGCTGTCGCACGTAGCCACGCAGCCGACGCACGCCGGGGGGATCTAGACTGTTGGTCGGTTCGTCGAGCACCAGCACCGACGGGCCGCTGAGCATCGCCTGCGCAATCCCGAGCCGCTGTCGCATGCCGAGGAAGAACTCTCCGACTCGCTTCCGAGCGTTCTCTTTGAGCACGGTCTCGCCGAGGACGCTCATAGGTGCGTCCTGGGAGAGGCTCGAGGCCGTCGCGAGGATGCGCAGGTGGTCCAGCGCGGTGCGACATAGGTGGTAGCCCGATGCCTCGAGCACGGCCCCGACCTGGCGCATTGGATCGGTCAGCTCCTCGCCATGTTCGTCGGAGCCTGGAGTGATCCTCACGGCCGCAGTCCGGGCCTCAGCGCAACGGCGCACACCACAGCACCAATGAGCGCCACGCCCAGCCACACCGTTCGCACTGTGTCGGGGAAGTCGCCGATCGGGTAGAGGGTGCCCCAGCTGAACATCCCCGCGAGTGTCACCGGCGCCACCGCGGCCAACGCCACCACCGGCGCGAGCAGTGCGCCGGGCGTCGGCACGAGCCGTCGGGATGCCAGGGCCGCCGAGCCGGCGACCAGCAGGACGGTGGCGCCGCCCAGCAGCCACCAGCCCGGCCGCCAGAACGGGACCTCGCCAGGTCGCAGAGCCACCACCAAGGCCCACGCCGACAGCGGCACCAGCGTCACGCCGAGCCGGTTGGCGCGCCGCCAGCCCGCTCCGCGCGGCGTCACGGCCACCACCGGGAGGGCGTCCTCGTCGTAGGCGAACGCCGCGGCGGCCGCACAGCAGGCGAGCAGCGCCGGTGCGAGCAGGAAGGCGTCGTCCGGCCACCACGCGAGAAGCCCCGCGATGACGGCGGCGGCACCGCAGCCCCCGAGCAGCGGCAGCCAGGCGACCCCGCGCCGGAGGTACCAGAGCCGGGTGCTCAACTCGTCGCTCGGGACGGGATCGGGTCGGAGTCCCGGTTGTCGTGGTTACCGGTGGTGGCCGCGAGGACGAAGAACGCCACCGCGGCCGCCGCGACGGCTGCGACGAGGATGCGGAACCTGGGCGTCCGGGCGGTGCGGTCGTGCCACATCGCTCCGAGGACGGCGAGAGCGCCGAGAGCCAGCAGGTAGCCGAGGTAGGCAGCGGGGTTGCCGGCGATCAGCGTTTGGGTGCCGTCCGGGTTGTCCCCCGTGTGGAAGATGGCCCAGGGCACCCAGAGCCGCCACTCGGAGCTGCCGGTGTCGAGGAGGGGCTGTCCGAGCACGCTCACCACGATGAGGGCGACCACCACCATGGCCGAAGCGCCACGGAACCGGAGCCAGCGGCCGGCCAGCACGCCCAGCAGCGCTCCGTCGAAGCAGGCGACCGGGCACATGAGCACGATGCTCCACACCTGCCAGTCGGGCAGGGTGCCGAACCACCACTCCTGCGGAGCCACGCCGATCACCTTCGCGAGGACGACGAGGGCGACCGAGAACACCAGCCCGGCCACGAGCGGCGGGATGCCGGTCGCGGCGAGCGCGAGCGTCCGGCGGGCCTCGGTGCCGGGTGCCGTGGCGATGGTCTCGACGGCGACCTCGGTGGACCGGGTGAGCAGCGCGGCGGCGATCACACTGGCCAGGCCGATGTAGAACGCGCCGAGCAACGGAAGCGTGAGCACGACCGGGATCCCTGTCTCGTCGCCGACGAGGACGACGTACAGCCCCAGCACGACGAAGCCAAGAGCCACGCCGAGCACGAAGACGGGGTGGCGGGCCATCCGGCGGGCCTCGATGACGGCCATCGCGCGGTGACCGGCGATGCCGGACGCGGGTATGGAAAGACTGCTCATCGGTCGCTCCAGGTGTGGTTGGGACAGCGTTATGAGGGTGTGTGGACCCGGTGCGCGTCGGGCCCGAGCATCAGCAGGTAGGCGTCCTCGAGGGTCGGCTCGGCAGGGTCCGCGCCGACCGGCGCCCTGCCGCCGACGACGTGGTGACGGCCGGTGCCGGTCCGCCAGCTGACCAGTGCGTCGTCGCCGGGCTCGTCGGCGAGCCAGACCCGGCCGACCGCGGTGGCGACCAGGTCGGTGACGGCACCGTCGAAGCGGACGGTCCCGCCCGCGAGCACGACCACGCGCTCGCAGAGTGCCGCGACGTCCTCGGTCTGGTGGGTGGACAGCAGCACCGTCGAGCGGTGGCCCAAGGCGGACAACGTACGCCGCAGGTCGGCGCGCTGCGCCGGGTCGAGTCCGGCCGTGGGCTCGTCGAGCACGACCAGCCGCGGGTCCCCGAGCAGCGCCTGCGCCAGCCCGACCCGCCGGCGTTGCCCACCGGACAGACGGCTGATCCGGACGGAAGCCTGGTCGGCGAGCCCGACCGCGTCGAGCACCCGGCGTACCTCCTGGGACCGGGCCTCGCGGTCGTTCCACTCCTTGAGGACGGCGACGTACTCGATGAAGCCGAAGGCGGTCATGTCCGAGGGGTAGCCGAGCTCCTGCGGCAGGTAGCCGAGCTCGCGACGCACGGCGGTCACGTCGGCGTGTGAGCGGCTCGGGTCGCGCCCGAGCAGCCGCACCTCGCCGCTGTCCGCACCGATCGACGTGGCGACGATGCGCAGCAGCGTCGTCTTGCCGGCGCCGTTGGGGCCGAGCAGACCGGTGACGCCTCGGTCGAAGGCGAGGTCGACGTCTGCGAGGGCGCGCGTGCGGCCGTACCGCTTGCCGACGCCGGTCAGCTCGACGGTGCTCGTGCCGGCGCTCACAACGCCACCCCCGGCTGCCGGTCGGTGCCGGCCCGGATCGCGATAACGGCACAGGCGGCCACGGCCAGCCCGAGGTAGACGCCCTGCTGTGCCGCCTCGACCGGCCAGGTGGGCGCGAGGGCACGCGTCGAGCCGAGCACGACGCCGGACCAGGCGAGCGACACGATGGTCGCCGCGATCCGGGGGCCGACGAAGGCGGCCAGCGCGAGCAGCACCGGCACCAGCGCCAGGGCCGGGCCGAGCCACGCGGCGGCGAGCCACGGCGGCCCGGGCACGGCGAGCCCGAGCAGCACGGTGACCGGCAACACCGACACCAGGACGCCGATCGTGCGCAGCAGGATCAGCCTGGTGCGCCCGTACGGCGCGGTGGCCACCAGCGCCTCGAGCGGGTCCTGGCGAGGGCCGTAGGCGGCGGCGACACCGAGCACCGGCGCCAGGGGCGCCGCGAGGAGGAACGGCGCGAGCGCCGTCCCGTCGGACGCGTAGGCGGCCAACGTGGCGAAGGACAGCGACAGAAAGGCGCCGACCAGCCAGGCGGCGCGCAACGAAGCCGCCGAGGCGAGCAGCACCGCCGTCGGCTCCGGGAGGCCGAGCCGCCGGGCGACTCGCATCGGGTAGGGCGGGGTCGGGCGCTCGACGCCGTCGCGGATGCCGGCCCAGGTGCGCTCCAGCAGCTGCGGCTCGAGCAGGCGTCCCACCGTCGCCCGGCAGGTCTCGCACCGGCTGACGTGCTGCTCGACCGAGGCGCCGGTGACGGCGTCGAGATTCCCGGCGAGGTATCTCGACAGCAGCGCCGGGTCGGCGTGCCACTCTTCGGTTCCGGTTGTCATCGCCATCCCTCCTGGGGTTCGGTGAGCGTCGCCCTGAGCTGTGCCTTGGCGCGGTGGAGCCGGGTTTTCACAGTGTTCTCGCGGACACCGAGAAGTCGTCCCGCCTCCTTGGTGGTCAGGCCGTCGAGCACGACAGCTTGCACCACCGAGCGGAACTCCGGCGACAGGCGTCGCAGCCCCGCTGCCAGGTCGCCGTACTCGACGCCGAGCAGCACCTGGTCTTCGGCGGACGGCATCACCTGCTGCAGCGTCGGCGACACGTCCCACTCCGGGATGAGCACCACGTCCCGGCGGGAACGTAGCCGCGAGACCATCCGCCGGAACGCGATCCCCCACAGCCACGCACCGACCTCGCCGTCGTGACGGAACCGCCGCGCGTCCTTCCAGAGCGCGACGAAGGTGTCCTGCACGACCTCGACAACGACCTCGGGATCGTTGCAGCGACGGATGAGCCGGGCGTGCAGCCAGGCGCCGTGCCGCTCGTACAGCTCCCGCAGCGCGCCAGCGTCCCCGTCCGCGACCGCAGCGACCAGCGCTGCGTCCGTCACGATCGGGGTGCTGCTCATAACCTCATTGTCGCCACGACGACGCGGTTTAGTTCCCGGCTGCCGAGTCAAAACCCGGGACTGTGGGACCTCCTGCCGGCCCTCGGCTGCCCTTGGCCGCCCGTCGCCCGCGGCCGATCAGCCCGAGGTCGGCCCGGTCGACCCTGTCGCCGACAGCCAGCTGCGGTCATCTGGATGCCGCATGATCAACCAGTGCGCCGTTGACGCGGTTGCCCAAGCCGTCCCACACGGGATCGTGCCGCGGCACAGGAGTGGCCGGCATCAGCCGGGACGTGCGACGCTTCTGGGCATGGCGAAACAGGCGCTGGACATCGCCGAGAAGTTGTCCTTGTTCTCTGAGCACTGGTCACCCAAGGTGGTGGCACGGCTCAACGACTACGAGATCAAGGTCGTGAAGCTCCGCGGCGAGTTCGTCTGGCACACCCACGAAGACACCGACGAACTGTTCCTTGTCGTTGACGGCGAGCTGACCATCCAGTTGCGGGACGGCGACGTCGACCTCAAGCCGGGGCAACTATTCGTCGTTCCAAAGGGAGTGGAGCACTGCCCGATCGCTGCGGGAGAGGTTCACGCACTGCTCATCGAGCCAGTCGGCGTCGGCAACACCGGCAACGCCGGTGGAACCCTGACCGCGGCGTACGACGACTCACTCTTATAGCCGTTCCAGTCAGCGATCCCCGGGTTCGCGCGGTGGTCGCAACACCTGATCGATCCTGTGAGGGTGTTTATGACCGTGCGTTTCTCCAATCAGTTGGTTGCCGAGCTGTATCAGCCGTTCTGGGCGGCGTGGCAGGCCGGTGAGTTCTTGACCGATGCGGCCGCGGTGGCGGGCACCCATCGACATCGAGGGCTCGCTTGGCTGCGCCAGGCCGGCGGGGTGCGTCCACGTCGTGGCCGCAACCTGCAGGGGCGCTACTTGTCGTTTGCCGAGCGGGAGGAGATCGCGTTGGCCCGGGCGGCCGGTGAGTCGATCCGTCAGGTAGCGGCGCGGCTTGGTCGCAGTCCGTCGACGATCTCGCGGGAGCTGGCCCGCAACGCCGACCGAACCGGGCGGTACCGGGCGGGCTCGGCGCATGTGCTGGCCCATCAGCGGGCCTCCCGCCCGAAGCCGGCGAAACTGGTGGCCAACCAGGTGCTGCGGGAGCGGGTTCAGACCGAGCTGACCAAGCGGTACTCCCCGGAGCAGATCGCCGGCAGACTGCGCGAGGATTACCCCGACCAGCCGGAGATGTGGGTGTCGACCGAGA
>Ga0075530_1001255_pt1 | contig 12143 bp, 14 predicted proteins | sample NGEPerD_2_FD_75101 | JGI IMG/M metagenome (GOLD analysis project Ga0075530, IMG submission 75101) | Arctic peat soil microbial communities from the Barrow Environmental Observatory site, Barrow, Alaska, USA - NGEE PermafrostL1-D | ecosystem: Environmental > Terrestrial > Soil > Wetlands > Peat ...
AGATCGGATAGAGCTGCCGCATCACCGCCCCGGGTGGGTGTGCCTGGCAGGGCCTCGCTCCGGTCGGAGGAAGTGCCAACGTGTTCGCCCGTCCGCGCCCCCTCCGAAGGGGTGGTCCCGGTGCCTTCATCTTCTTCTTGGAGATCCTCTCCCGTCTGCTCCGTCCCTCCTGGTTCGGGCACCGGCCGCGGTTCCCCAGGCTCCGGGAGACTCGGCAGTGCGTCGGAAGGCGCCTCAGCAAGGGCATCTTCTGGTCCTGCGTGTGCGAAGTATGAGACGAGCCGGGTGAGGCCTGCGTCCACGGGGGAATCCTCGGGAAGCTCGGCAAGGTAGGACTCGAGCTCGGGAGCGAGACGCTCTTCTATCCACGTTCTGAGCTCCGCGGCCGACCCCTCGCTCGCGATCCGCTCCAAGGAAGGACGCAGACGATCGACGACCTCTCGGATTTCCGGCGGAAGATCGACGCCGGCGGAAGGCGCATCGGTCTCCCGGGCTGCTTCGATATCGCGTTCGGAAAAGAGGATGTGTCCCAACCGGTGGAGGAAACCGGCCTTGAAGACTTCGGCGTGACGCTCTCTCGCTGTCTGGAAGCGACCTCAGAAGGCCGACGGCCCGGTCCAGGTCTATCTCGAGACTACTCGACGATTCGAGACGGTTCTGGGATTCGAGGCGCATTGAAGGCCGTGGAGCAGCTTCATCCGAACCTTCTTCTTCACCGCCCGTCTTCCAGACGATCTCGATATTCCTCTCGGCGATCGCGGAGCCGAAAGTCTTGGCGGCAACGGAGAGGGCTTGGAGGCGGGCGAGGATGGTCTTTGCCTCGTGCTCCGGGACGTGTATCCATCCGTCCGAGTTCATAGGGACCTCGGCGGGGCTCAGGCGGACCAGCGGTGCGACTCGTCCAGCTTCTCGATCTCCCAGTCCGTCGCGTATGAGAACACCTGATCACGCATGACCGTTTTCGTCCGCTCTTCGAGTATGTCGTAGAAGCTCATCCGGACGGCATCGATTGAACCTATGTGCAGCGTGAGATCTGCCCACTCGACGAGCACTCCGGTGCTCATCACGAAATCGAAGTTGTGCCCGCAGTCCGCAAGGATGCGGCGGGCGAGAACGGCCACGTCGAGCATCTTCTCGAGGATGTCTCGAAGGGGCCCGCTCTCGTATTCGGGAAAGCGCTTGAGCAGGATCGCGCGCTCGTCTTCTCTCGAAGCGAAATTCACCCATACGGACATCCATCGACGAAGATATGCGGTCGGAAGATCCTTCGTCCCCGGATATAGGGTCGGGTACTCGGACGGGTTGAACGTGGAGAAGATGCGGCAGTACGGGTGCTGATGGACCACCTCGTTATCCTTCTCCACGAGAACGAGGCGCCGGCTGCCGTCGAGCAATCCATGAAGGGAGAACCAAACCTCCTGTCCGGTGGCGTTCATCTGCTCCAAGAGAAGCATTCCGCCGTGCCGCACCGCCGTCGTCACCAGTCCGTCCTGAAACTCCACCCGGCCCTGGCCGGCCGGCAGTAGCTTTCCGATGACGTCGTCCGTAGCGGAGAGCCCGTGGAGGTTCATCCTATATACAGGCGCGCCGAGAAGGGACGCGAAGTAGTACACGAGCTTGGTCTTACCCACTCCCGTGTGGCCGTGCATGGCAAGGGGCAGATCGACCAGATAAGCCAGGGCAGCCCGGAAGAGTAGGTGCTGGTGATCGCGATGGTAGAAGCGGTGAGTGACCAGGTCCTCCCGATCGCTCACGGCCTCATCGCTCCACTTGTCGAGCAGGATGCCCCGGGCGACTTCCCTGCGGTTCACGTCCTTGCCGGGGGCGGTGAAGAGCAGGGCTCCATCCCCCAGCCTGTATACGTGGTCGTCCTCGCTGGCGGCGGTCTCTTCCGGAGAGAGGCCGGTCTCGGACTCCACGGCCCTGCAGGAGGTCACGAAGCGTCGCCGCGTGAAACGCACGACCCGTTTCGCGCCGGTGGAATCCACGATCCCGGAAAGTGAGAGGTTGATCCATCGCCTAAAACTATACCAAAGGCGGGCCCGAACTATGCCGTCTCTGGCGGTTTGCCCAGGCCCGCCATCGTGTGCTCGGAGCGTCGATATCGTAATCCGCGAGGTCTACTTCCAGGTCATGCATGCGCCTGAACTGCCACGGACGGGGATGGGGAGTTGTGGCATCCAGGCCCATCTTCGTTCCCACTCCGTTGTCGGTGACGGGGTTCAGCTCGTGGCAGCGGGCATCCGTTGTGATCATTATGTCGCGGGCCGGATCGAAACGGGTGGCAAGCGCCCACTCCACATCCTCCGGACTGTAGACTCGTCAACGATGTAGCCCCGGCCGCCGGATTGGACAGCAGGAGCTGCCAACGTACAGCCTGCTTTAGAGCGGCGTGGAGGACACGGTAGTGATGCAATACCTTCCTCCTGGACAGACCACCGGACCCGTCTTTCCGCCCATTTCTCTCTGCGTCCGAGAGCATGGACTGGATGTGAAGGGGACGGAGCTTCGCGAGCTAGTAGTGCCCGATCGCCGGAATCAGATGTCCGTCAACTATCCCCTTGTAGCTTTCATAGGCCCGCATAGATACCGTTGGTCTTGCGTAATCCGCCAACCACCTCTTCAGGTAGTCCGAGACAAGCATGCGATGCGGCTCCGCATACATCCCCGTATTGAGCTCGTACAGGATCCTGGCTAGTTCCGCCTCCGCTTCTTTCTTAGTTCCGTGTACGGTCTGCCACTTCTGCCAGCGCTTCCCTTGGGCGTCCTTCCCCAGCTTGACAACGATTGCCCACGCCTTGCCGCGTTTGCGAATGTGTCCTTTCATCGGGCACCACCTATCCTTTTCGTGCGCGTTTTCGACGCTTCTGAACTGGCTCTCTGCACCGAGGAGAGCAGTAGACTGCCTGGTACGCCCGTGAGAGAAATGGACTGCCGCACCTCTCACAGTGACGGAGACCATATCCGTCGAGCAGGTCATCAGTAGCCATTCGAGCAAACGCGGAAAGCAAGGAAGGAAACACCAAGCGCTGCACGATTCGACCATCTGCTCTATCCGGCAGCGGGGAGGCCGATCCGGCAAGTTAGTCAAACCACTGCCGATTCCGAATGACATCTTCTTCCTCGTGCTCCCTGGGGGTACGAGGCATCTGCACCGCCGCCGTCAGCGCGTTCGAGAACCTGAACGCCTCAAACAGGAACCCGGTCAGCAGTTCCCGGTAAGTCCGCCAGAACTCCGGGCTTAACGGCAGGGGGACTTCAATCGCTTCGGAATGGCTCTCTTCCCGGCCGGGAAAGAAGGCCGATGCAAGACTCGAAAGACTCACCCAACCCAGTCCGATCTCGTCGGCACCGGGGGCCATCCAGCCGAGGGTCTTTCCCAACCATGTTCGTCAAGAAGCGGCAGTGCGTCCGCGAGTGCAGACGGCAGTGTCGCGACTATTCCGGCCTCTGACCCCGTGTGTGGACTTACCCGCGACGGCAAGATGCCCCGATCGCGTAGTGAGTTGATGACCCCCGGGACTCTCTGCTACTCCACGGACAGAGATGTCCTTTCGGCCATCCAGCCTCGAGCCATACGGACGTGTATGCGAAACACCACCTGCATCGTAGGTCGGGGCCCTCCCAGCTGATCGAGCCGCGCGATGATCGGCAGATTGATTTGTCGATAGCACTGCGGAAGGAGGCCGAGAAGCCCGTGGCGGCTCAACCATTTTCCGAACCATCTTTGACGGTTGTCGGACAGACTGACCTCGTTGAAGTCTCCCGGAGTTTCCGTCGCGAATCGGTCGATCGCCAGGCCGAGCTGAGCGGGCAACCGGAGAAGAGACTGATAAGGAGCGTCGGTAACACCTTCCCGGCTCCTAACGTCCCGAAGTTCAGCCCACGAGTCGTACGCTGTGAGCATTGCGCCTTCCAGGGGTCCGAGATAGCCCTTCTCGACCGCATACCAATCGAATTTGGGCCATGAACTCGCTGTGGTTTCAGGCTTCGATGCCATATGCGTATTGAAACCCCCGTGCAGTGTTGGCATTCTGTACGGGACATGTGTCATTATAGCTGTAGGGGAAGCGAGAGGCAACGAGCATATCGCGGAGGTCGCAGATGATCGCCAGGTACATAAGCCCCAAACAGGCGGCAAGAACGCTCGGGGTCGACCGACTCACGATCTACAAGATGATCAAAGACGGAGATCTTCCGGCGATCCGCGTGCACCGCGCGACCCGGATCCCGCGTTCGGCTATAGATGGATTGCCGAGCTACCAAGACGCCGAGGGCCAGCGCCAATGAGCGACGAACCGCCCCGTTCCGATTATTCGATGTGGTAAACGCATGTACGTGGCCAGAACCAGCCTGCTGCGGCTGCTCCAGTCGCGGGGCACCCTGGGGAGGAGTCATGAGGTTCAGCCGAGTTCATAGCCTGCCTGCAGGGTCAAATTGAAGCCGACGGAAAGTTCCAGGGCCATTGTCCTGCCCACGATGATCACAGACCGAGCCTAAGCGTCGCGGAAGGCGATGAGGGGAAGATCCTGGTGCACTGCTTCGCCGGGTGCCCGACCGCGGACATCCTGAGCGCCATGGAGCTTTCTTGGAGCGACCTAGATAGTTCAACGGATTTCGAGAACTCCGGCAATGGTTTCCGGCGGAGCCGCGAGCGCTGCTATCAGTATGAGGACGAACATGGGAATCCGCTGTACGAGGTGGTTAGAGGACCGAAAAAGAAGTTCCTCTAACCCAGAAGAACGGAGCACGGGACCGTCTGGGGCCTTTCGGCGGGGGAGTATGTGACCCACGACGGCACCACATGGTCAAGGAAGAAGCAGCGAGGGTCGGGATCGAACCGCGAGCGTAGCACTACTCGCTGGTTCGATGAGGCAAGACGGGTGCCGTATCGGCTGCCCGAGGTCCTAGAGGCGGTCCGTGGCTGCGAACCCATCTACGTGGTGGAAGGGGAGAAAGACGCCGACCGGCTCCGCAACCTTGGTCTTACGACCACCTGCAATCCCGGAGGAGCGGGAAACTGGCGTCGTGAATACGCCCCGTTCTTCGACGGCGCGACCGCAATTCTTCTGCCCGACGTAGTCTCGAAGCGCCATCGCCGGCGGGCGGGGCAGGGCAAGATCGCGCCGGCCGTGATGGAACCTGGGTAGCTCTGCCGTACCCATGATGGAACCGCTTTTGAGCCCGTAGCCAGGGAGAAAGCCCTCCACTGCAAGGACGGCGTACGTGCAGCGCTCGTCGTAGCCCCCGGTTGCCGGTGTGCGCCCCGTCGTGCCCTTGAGCTGCTTGACCATACGGCTTCGGTGGAGACATGCTATTCGCACTGCGTTTCCCCGTTCGCATCGGGGACGGGCCATCACCGCGGTCAATTTCTTCGGTATCGGAGGGGCGGCCGTGCTGCAGTGGGTCATGGGCGTCATCATCGAGTCGTTCGGGAATGCCGGCGACGCCGGGTCGCCGGTCTATCCCCCCGGAAGCCTACATGGCCGCCTTCGGACTGATATCAGCAGGGTTGCTGGCGTCGATCCTCTGGTACCTCCCGTCGGCTCGAATTCAGGCGGGTGAGGCCATCCCTTGTCTTCCCGGCTAGAGGGTCGCGGGGGTCGGGAACGGGACTTTGCTGGACCTTCCCCGGTGCCCTTCGCAGCCGATCCGTCCCCGACGGCGCGGGCTAGCTTCCATACTCCAATCTGATGAGATCTTCCCTTCTGCAAATTCCCTCTTGACACGTCCACCTCAAAGTTTATAATCAAATACCGAATGCAGGGTGTAGCATGTGGAATCTTACACACATGATTAGAGTGGCATTGCCTCGGGGAGAGAACGTGGCGAAGGAGTATGGCCAGCATAGTCAAGAACCCGCGCCGAGGGAGAAACGGCTGCATTTTGCCGACGTCTTCTATCGAGGCGTTGTCGATCTGATTGCGAGCCAGCGACTCGAGTCCGACCACCGCATCGGTTCCATAACGGAACTCGTAGTGGGCTTCAATGTGAGCCGGGCCGTGGTGCGTGAAGGGCTGCGTCTTCTCGAGCGCGACGGGATCGTCCGCGTGAAGCCGGGCCCGGGCGGAGGAGTATTCGTATCCGCGCCCTCGGTCGAGGGTCTCACCCGCTCCCTGGATATCTACAGCAGCCTCCATCAAATACCACCCGACGATCTTGCCGAGGCCGGGTTCGAACTCGAGGTGGTCATGGCGGGTCTTGCCGCCATGCGTGCCCAGAGTGCGGAGCTTTGCCACCTGCAGGCCCTCAATGGCCGGTGGAAGGACCGGGCTCACGAAGGCGGCACAAAGGAGCTTGCCGCGATAAACGTCGCCTTCCACAAGGCGATTTGCCGGGCTGCCCGCAATCAGGTTCTTCTGGCGATCATGGACGCACTGGAGGATCTCGTCTACGAGGCCGCTCTTCAGCCCGAGTATCCAGACGATCTATCCGGTGAGGTGCCCGGTTACTTCACCAACAGCCACGATCGCATCCTTATTGCGATTGAAGCGGGGGACGGTAATCAGGCAATGCAGGCAATGCGGGAGCACCTCATGGTATTCCGGCCCAATGCCCAGAAGGTGTTTATGGCCTATGTGGGCGACGATGGTATAGATGAGTACCGGAACTGATTGCGAGAAGGTGAACGCTACGCCCGCTTACGCCCCGAATATGTATTCAAAATGCTTCTCATGGACTTCTTGCGTTGTAATATGGCCAGCAAGGTGTTGGATTGGCCACCTAGATTCGCCGTAGATTGTACATACGTCAATCCTACGAACCTTTTCGTTGGTCAGGGTGCGAATGTGTAGGCCGATCAAGATGTTGAAGCCACTATAATTGTGCAAAGTAGTGATATGAGAGAGGAGTAGGGGGTCTAAGCATTATGGAATAAAGATGGCTTAATTAGCGAGGCGATACATATGTTGCAAGATGACGACTATAGGAGGGAAATGTCTCTTAAGAAGCTACATATATTCGTAACGATAGCAGTAATGATGGCTCTGATTTTGAGTGGATGCGGGGGGGAAGATACCGGAACTACTAAAGGTGAAGAGGTGGAATCTACGAGTTCGGATTCAGCCGAAGGAAGCCCTGAAGAAGCGGCAGAAGGTCCGATAGTATTGGGTATGTATGAACCATTGTCCGGTCCTTCCGCATACTACGGGCAATCTGCTGTGAACGGTGCTAGGATGGCTGAAAGCGAAATTAATGAAGCGGGCGGTATCCTAGGTAGAAGATTAGTATTAGTTACCGAGGATACAGAAGGTGACGTTACGGGTACATCTTCGGCAGTTAAGAAGCTTATCACACAAGATGAAGTGTCCGGATTGATTGGAGCCTTCTACAGCTCTAGTACCTTAGCAGCTATGCCTCTACTTGAACGGTATGAGGTTCCATATATCACAGGAGTGTCGACGTCACCGGAAATAACCCAGAAAGGTAACCAGTGGATATTTAGGTCAGTTGCAACCGATGCAATGAATTCTGCGCCGTACGTGGAGTACATGGTGGACGAACTTGGTCACAGTACTTTCGCTTTTCTGGCGAGCGACGGGGACTTCGGCCGAGACGCTGTCGCGGCCTATTCGCCGCTGATCGAGGAGAGTGGTGGCGAAGTTCTTGATGAAATGTATTTCGCGGACACTGAGACTGATTTCCGGTCAAGGCTTACGACGGTACGTCAGCTTGAGCCCGACGTTTTGGTCTTGGTTTCGGAGGGCGCGGCTGGCGCTCTAGTGGCCAAGCAGGCGAGGCAGATGGACCTACCCGCCACGATAATGGGCATAGGCACACAGGCGGAGCAGGAGTTTATTGAAACCGCAGGCGAAGGTGCAGAAGGGGTCTATTGTGCGACGTCGTATGTGGCTTCGATTGACACGCCCGAGAACGAAGAGTTCGTCGCTAAGTATCAGGGGCTATATGAAGATGAACCTACTGAGTACTCTCTTGCCGAATATCAGGACGTCTACATATTCAGCCAGGCAATTGAGCGGGCTGGCTCCGACGATCGTACGGCCATTCGCGACGCTCTCAAGGAAACGGATTACACAGGAATCTCGGGACGGATAGCCTTTGACGAGAACAACCAGGCGCATCCATGGGTGTTCATTACGGAAATCGTAGATGGCAATCTGACAATTGCGAAGAAGGCTGAAGCTGCGCAGGTCCAGTAGAGTAGGCAAGGAAAGGGCGCCTCTGATTGTTTCGTCGGGTAGGAGTTTCTGCTGGAACCTGCGTTCCGTGAGGGGTGGCGGGGAATCTGACCACACACTCCTTGCGACTATGGCTATTAAGTCAGTCCTATCAAATTCGAGTGCGATAATTGTGAGCTGAGGCCACCACGAACATCTCGATGGAGTGACCTATGCTAGAGCAGCAAATCATAAATGGACTATCCCAGGGAATGCTTTATGCACTTATGGCAACCGGCCTAACGATAATATTCGGGGTCATGCATATAGTAAACTTTGCACATGGTGAGTTCTACATGCTGGGAGCCTATATCACTCTTATAGCAAGCACGTTTCTCGGTCTGCCATGGATCATAGCCGTTGCTTTGGCCGCTGGTGCGGCATTTGTGTTTGGTATGGGTACCGAGATGACATTGTTACGTTCCGTGCGCGGCTCGCACATGCTCAATAAGGCGTTACTAATGATTGGGCTCTCCTTCGTCCTGCAAAATCTCGCGTTGGCGATTGCAGGTGGGAAAACCCGGGATATAGCTTTTAGTTGGGAAGGTATCAACATTAGTATGCCGGTAATTGAAGCCACCCTGACCCTGGAACATGTGTTCGCAATTGCTCTGAGCCTAGCAGCTTTTATGTGTCTGTATTTCGGACTCTACAAGACAAAGATGGGCAAAAGCGTTCGGGCCACCTTCGAGAACGAGCAAAGCGCGGCTTTGGTAGGTGTAAATATAAACCGCGTGCATTCCTTGACGTTCGGTATTGGCGGCATGTTAGCGGGGTTGGCTGGCGCTCTACTAGGAACTATGTTTTTGGTTAATCCCGAGATGGGGACACAGGCAATTGTAAAGTCGTTTATAGTTGTGATTATGGGTGGATTTGGAAGCATTCCGGGCGCTATAATTGGGGGTGTTAGTTTGGGCCTTATTGAGAATTTGGGCTCGGCATATGTATCCGGTCAGTATAAAGACGTGTTCGGATTTATAATTGTGATTGTAGTGCTACTTGTCCGTCCCCAGGGTTTGATGGGAAAGTGAGTCGCATAATGCATAGGTGGATAGGCGGAGTGGGATTGGTTATAGTGATCGGCATTTTGCCATGGCTTCTTCCAACATACAATCTGCACATTATCAATATTGCGTTGGTGTACATAGTTTTGGCGCTGAGCCTGAACTTTATGTTGGGATACGTCGGAGAACTGCCGCTATGCCAAGCGGCTTTTTTTGGAGTTGGTGCGTACGCGTCGGCTAAGATTTCGATGGGTCTCGGTGTGGATGTATGGGGTGCGGTCATTCTGGCGGTGATCGTTTCGGCTCTGGTCGGACTGGCGGTGGGCTATATGGCACTTCAGGTAACCGGACATTACTTCGTATTGATTACCCTGGCGTTCGCAGAATTGATTCATATAGTGGTGCTAAAGTGGGTTACTTTTACGGGGGGCGCGCAGGGGATAACCGAGATTCCACCTTTAGGTATCCCATTAATAGGTGCAAACGGGCTTGCGATACGATCGACGTTTGGGTATTATTTTGTGTTAGTAGGAGTTGCTGTATTGGTGGTATATATTGCGATTCGGGTAACGAAATCTCATTTGGGGATGACCTTTAAGGCAATGCGTGAAAACGACGCGCTGGCACAGGCTGTTGGAATCAACAGATTCAAGTACAAGCTACTTGCGTTTACAGGTTTTGCTTTACTCTCGGGTCTGGCTGGAAGCGTTTATGCGCATTACGTAGGGGTCATTTCGCCAACTTTGCTGACTTTTGGTTATACGTTGTTGCCGCTTGTAGCCGTGGTGCTGGGCGGCAAGGGCACAGTGGTCGGGCCTATAGTAGGTGGTTTGGTAGTTGCGGCTTTGCCGGAGTACCTACGTTTTATGGGCCAGTACCGTTTGGTGATGGTTGGTGTGGTCTTAATCGTTGTAATAGTGTTCTTGCCCGAAGGTATTGGGGGGTACATCGCCACCCGCCTGCCTCGGAGCATCAAGGAGGTATGGGCACGTGGCTGAAGTACTGAGGACGAGCGGACTTACGCGACATTTCGGCGCGTTGGCTGCGGTTGATGATGTGAGTATGGAGGTTTGCAAAGGAGAGATTCTCAGTATCATCGGGCCTAACGGAGCTGGCAAGACCACGCTATTCAATCTTATAACGGGCTTCGTTGCGCCTACCCGCGGTGAGGTGTGGGTGAAAGGGGAAAGGGTGACAGGGAAACGACCTGACGAGATTGCTGAGAGGGGAGTAATTCGAACTTTTCAAGAGACGGAGACGTTCGCTGGTGTACCCGTCTTGGATGGAATAGTTATGGGCTTCCATAGAGTTAGCAAGCCCCGGATCGGAGCCATACTTCTCGGGTTAGAATCAAACCGGCGGGAAGAGGACGCTATCAGAGCTCGTGCTGTTCAATTGTTGCGTAGCGTTGGCATAGAAGATAAGAGAGACATGGTAGCCAGAGATCTTACCTACGGGCAGCAGAAGTTGGTGGCTATTGCGGTGGCCATGGCCGCGGGACCTGAGCTACTCCTTTTGGACGAGCCAACAGCTGGTCTAAATGCCCGAGAGAGTTGGGACATGGTGGAGGTTATTCAAGGCATACAAGAGAGTGGTGTAACCGTGGGCCTTGTCGAGCACGATATGAACGTAGTAATGGGTATATCAGATAGGATTATTGTATTAGATGCCGGTTGTGTTATTGCTATTGGCGAACCCGATCAAATACAGAAAAACGAGCAGGTCATAGAAGCGTATCTAGGAAAGGAATATGCAAGTGCTTGATATTGATAATCTGTGGGTGCAGTATGGAAACGTGGTGGCAGTGAGAGGAGCTTCTTTAAAGGTAGAAGAGTCGCAAATAGTAACTTTGATTGGTGCTAACGGAGCAGGGAAGACGACAATATTAAGGACTATTTCTGGATTGCTTAAACCGACGGCAGGGCATATAATATACAATAAAATAGATATTACCGATGGTGACGCCTCAGATGTTGTGAAGATGGGTGTGGCCCACTGCCCTGAGGGACGGGGCATATGGCCTAGTATGACTGTACGTGAGCATTTAGAAATGGGCGCGTTTGTGCACAGGAAGGGTAATATAAAACGTGGACTAGAGTTTGTGTATGGTAAGTTTCCGGTGCTTAAGGAAAAAGAGGGGAACAAAGCGGGCAGTTTGAGTGGGGGACAGAGACAACAATTAGCGATGGGACGGGCATTGATGACAATGCCGAAACTGCTGATGTTGGATGAGCCATCGTTGGGTCTCGCACCAAAATTGGTCGAGGCAGTTGCCCAAATTATTGAAGCAATTAGAGACGAGGGTGTAGCCGTGCTTTTGGTGGAGCAGAACGCTTTCTTGGCATTGAAAATGGCTGATCGGGGTTACGTCTTGGAGAAAGGGAAGATCGTTTTGTCGGGTGATGCACGCGATTTGATGAAAAATGAGGACGTCAAGACCGCCTATTTAGGAAGATTGAGAGACTCGTAAAGCTTGAGTTCTTCGATCCGATATCGATCGAGTGGTTCGAGATCGAGGGAACTGACGGGATGATCCAGGAGAAGATCGTAAGCCGCGATCCGGACACCGGCGATTACACGAGGATACTCAAATTCGAGCGGGGGACGATTACCACCGAGACCCTCTTCCATGATTTCTGGGAGGAGGTCTACATCATCTCCGGGACCCTCTATGACACAGTCAAGAAGGAGGGCTATGAGGAAGGCTACCACGTCTGCCGTCCCCCGGGGATGACCCACGGTCCCTACGATATTCCCGACGGCTGCATGACCTTCGAGATCCGGTACTACAAATAGGGGAGGCTTTATGAACGGGGAATGGCATTACAGGAGCCTTTCGTTCGTGGTAAACGGTTTGCCGGTTCGCATAAGCACGGACCCCGAGCGCACCCTGCTGAATCTGCTGCGGGAAGATCTGAAGCTGACGGGGGTCAAGGACGGATGCTCGCAGGGGCACTGTGGG
>Ga0075530_1001256_pt1 | contig 12142 bp, 11 predicted proteins | sample NGEPerD_2_FD_75101 | JGI IMG/M metagenome (GOLD analysis project Ga0075530, IMG submission 75101) | Arctic peat soil microbial communities from the Barrow Environmental Observatory site, Barrow, Alaska, USA - NGEE PermafrostL1-D | ecosystem: Environmental > Terrestrial > Soil > Wetlands > Peat ...
ACAGCAGGTCTACTACGAGGCGGTCGGGGTGATCCTCACCCTGATCCTGCTCGGACGCCTGCTCGAGACCAAGGCGAAGGCCGGCACCGGCGAGGCCATCCGCACCCTGATCGGCCTGCAGCCACACACCGCCCGCGTCATGCGCGGCGACGTCGAGGTCGAGATCCCGGTCGAGGAGGTCACCCTCGGCGAGGTGATCGTGGTCCGCCCGGGCGAGAAGCTGCCCGTCGACGGCGAGGTCAGCGTCGGAACCTCCACCATGGACGAGTCCATGGTCACCGGGGAATCCATGCCCGTCACCAAGGTGCCCGGAGACCAGGTCATCGGCGCCACCATCAACCAGACCGGCGCCTTCCGCTATGTCGCCACCCGGGTCGGCGCCGACACGATGCTGGCCCAGATCATCAAACTGGTCCGCGAGGCCCAGGGCTCGAAGGCCCCCATCCAGCGGGTCGCGGACAAGGTGTCCAGCTACTTCGTGCCCATCGTGATCGGCATCGCGATCTGGACGTTCGTAGCCTGGAACCTCCTGGGACCATCACCGGCTCTGATCCACGCGCTCGTCGCATCCGTCGCGGTGCTGATCATCGCCTGCCCCTGCGCGCTCGGCCTCGCCACGCCGCTGTCCATCACGGTCGGTACCGGCAAGGGAGCCACCGCCGGCATCCTGATCCGCTCCGCCGAGGCGCTGGAGACCGCCCACAAGCTGGACACCGTGGTCCTCGACAAGACCGGCACGATCACAGAGGGCCGTCCACGGCTCACCGACGTACTCACCACCGATGGGTTTGCCGAGGACGAGGTGCTGGCCCTGGTCGCGGCGGTCGAGCGTTCCTCCGAACACCCCCTGGCCACCGCGATCGTGACCGGAGCGCAGGACCGCGGCCTCCCGCTGAGCGACATCGAGGACTTCGACTCCATCACCGGGAAAGGGGTCAAGGCCCGCGTGGATGGCCGCGAGGTCCTGATCGGCAACCGCCGCCTTCTCCTCGCCTCCGGCGTGGACCCCGACCCGCTCGTAGCCGGCCAAGAGCAGCTCGCCGCCCAGGGCAAGACCCCGATGGTCGTCGCCATCGACCACCGCCCCGCCGCGGTCGTCGGCGTCGCCGACACCCTCAAGGAAGGCTCCGAGGCCGCAGTCGCAGCCCTGACAGACCGCGGGATCGACGTCGTCATGATCACCGGCGACAACCGCGCCACCGCCGCCGAGATCGCCCGCCAGGTCGGCATCGAACGCGTGCTCGCCGAGGTGCTCCCCGAGCACAAGGCCAACGAGGTACGCCGCATCCAGGAAGAAGGACGAGTCGTCGGCATGGTCGGCGACGGCATCAACGACGCGCCCGCCCTCGCCCAGGCCGACGTCGGCGCCGCCATCGGAACCGGAACCGACGTCGCCATCGAAGCCTCCGACATCACCCTCATCTCGGGCGTCCTCTCCGGGTTGGTCACCGCGATCGACCTGTCCCGCGCCACCATGCGCAACATCCGCCAGAACCTGGTGTTCGCGTTCGTCTACAACGCGCTCGGCATCCCGATCGCCGCCGGCCTGCTCTACCCGGCCTTCGGACTCACCCTCAGCCCGATGATCGCCGCTGCCGCGATGGCACTCTCGTCGTTGTCCGTCGTGGCCAACGCGAGCAGGCTGCGCCGGTTCACCGCGCCACCGCTCCCCGCTCTGGCCTCCGTGCAGCACCCTGAGCCCGTCGTTGAGGCGGGACGCGAGGAGGGGAGCGATGAAAGGACCGGGCAGCCCGAGGAAGAGGAGACCGACATGAACAGCCCAAGCACGACCGTGACCGATCCCGTCTGCGGAATGGGCATCGACCCGGCCACCGCCGCGAGCCAGGTGGAGTACGGCGGAGCCACCTACCACTTCTGCTCCCAGCACTGCGCCGACGCATTCGCCGCCGACCCCGCAAAGTTCATCACCTCGGCCAGCACGCACTGAAGCGGGCGTCAGTGTGCCCTGCCCCTGCGCCACGAGCGGGACGGTCAGCAGGTTTCTTCAGCGAACCTTCACCCGATCACGACCACTTCACCGGGGTCAGCGGTCAACAGTGAACGCAGCAACCACAAGAAGAGGAGCTGAGGGCAATGATGGGTTGGTACGGAGATGGAGTTGGCTGGGGCGGCTGGATCGTGATGAGCCTGTCCATGGTGGCGTTCTGGGCGCTGGTTGTCTTCGCGGGGGTCGCGATCTTCCGCGGCACCGGATCCACGGGGCCCGTCGATGGCGGTGCTGTCCGTGACCCGATGGGGATCCTCGACGAACGCTTCGCGCGCGGCGAGATCGACGCGGAGGAGTACCAGGCCAGCAAAGACGTCCTGCGTAGCACTGTTCGTTGAACGCCACCGATCAGCCGAGTCCTGAGGGACCGCCTGCTCGTGGTGAAGAAGCCCTTCATTGTCTGATGACTAGCGGGCATGGATGAGTTCGGTGCCGCCCGGGTCCGATAACATCGCCGTATGACGATGATGACGCCCGGGCTCGCTGGATCGGCGCAGCCCACCGAGCGCGGCGCACTGACCGCAGCCGTGTGCATGTTCCGCAGCCTGGGCGACCCGACCCGCTTAGCGATCGTGCAGCACCTCGCGCTGGGGGAGCACCGGGTCGTCGACCTGACGACACATCTGGGCATGGCCCAGTCGACCGTCTCGGCGCATCTGGCCTGCTTGAAGGACTGCGGCCTGGTCGAGTCCCGCCCTGTGGGCCGGGCATCGGTCTTCTCCCTTGCCCATCTCGAGCTACTCGCGCTCTTGACCGCGGCGGAGACCGTGCTGGCGGCAACCGGAGACGCGGTCGCGCTGTGCCCGGTCTACGGCGAGGAGGCCTCGCCATGAGCACGTCCCAACTGCCTGAGGTCGTGACGCCCGATCGTCGTCGCCAGTTGGGTCGACGGGCACAACTGCTGGCTGGCGCGAGCGTTGCCTACAACCTGGTCGAAGCTGCCGCGGCGATCACGGCCGGCGCAATCGCAGGGTCGGTGGCATTGATCGGGTTCGGACTGGACTCCGTAGTCGAGGTGTCCAGCGGCCTGGTCATCTTGTGGCAGTTCCGCCACCCAATGCCCGAATCGCGGGAACGTCGGGCGCTTCGCCTGATCGCGGTCTCATTCTTCGCTCTTGCCGCATACGTCACCTTCGAGTCGGTCCGCACACTGCTCGGATCGGCAGAAGCGCGTCCCTCGAACCTCGGCATCGGGATCGCAGTGGCGTCGCTGCTGGTGATGCCTGCACTCTCGTGGGGCCAACGCCGTACCGGTCGCGAGCTCGGATCGGGCAGCGTTGTCGCCGACTCGAAGCAGACCCTGCTGTGCACCTACCTGTCTGCAGTGCTGCTCGGCGGACTGGTACTCAACGCCACACTCGGCTGGCACTGGGCCGACCCTGTCGCGGCCCTGGTGATCGCGGCAGTCGCGGTCAAGGAAGGCCTCGACGCATGGAGGGGCGACAACTGCTGTCCGCCCCTGCCCCGCGCTGAATTCGTGGACGAAGGCACCGCTACGGAGGCCGGGTGCGGCGACGACTGCTGCCAGGCCGATCTGGCCAATCCCGCTATGCGCCCGGAGACGCAATGATGGCTGTGCGACCTCATGCGGGCCACCGTGACGGCCGGATCCTCACGCACCCGCGAAGTGTTGCTGCGGCACGCACCTTGGTTGGCAATGCGCGAACTAATGGGTACGTCAGGCTCACAGCGCGCGGGCAGCCCGAGGGGTTGGGCCAAGGAGGCGTTCGAGCAAGCTCGGGTCGGTCGGCCAGGCGGCGAGCAGTGTCTCCCGGGGGATGCTGCGGGAGGACGCCGAGGAGCCCGACGACCACGATGACGACCACCAACTCAACGAACTGATCGACGACGAGATCGTCCTTGGCTGGTGGGTCAGGCCCGACGGCTCCAGCGAGGAGACGATCGGGTTGCGCTTGGGCGGCCACGAGGTCTGCACCGCCACGCCGACGAGGTCGATGACGCCGTACGAGACCGAGTACGAGGGCTACATGGGCAACTACGGCGACACGCTGGACCGGTGGTACCGGCGAGCAACAGTGGTGGTGTGGCCGAAAGAGAAGTCCTTCGCGGCGCGCGCCGAGGCGGTACCGGCCTGGGCGCTGCGAACCCTTGACCGGATCGACGCCGGCGACCTGGACGGTGCTCGCGCGGACGCGGCGTCGCTGGAGCCGTACTGGCGCCACGTCGAGACCGCGTTGCTCGCGCCCGCGCTTCGTGTCGCGGCGGGGTTGCGTGACGCCAGGATCGCGGAGGTGGTGGCGGCGCCGTTCAGGCTGGAGTTGTTGGCGGCCGACCACGCCCCACTGTTGGCTGCACTCGGCCGGGAGTACGACGACCTGTGGCTGATGGATCTCATCGACGGCTGGCAGGCTGCGAACCGGTTCGCAGGACAGGATCGGCTCACGTGGGCCACCGAGGCGCTGCTGCCGTTGTGCCAAGCGCTGCGCGAGCACAATGCGGAACCGATTGCAGATGGGTGCGCCGACCTGGTGTGGCGCTGGCTGTCCAGCCGGATCGACGCGTGGGTCGGTCACGCTCACCCCGAGCGACGGCGTACAAACCTGGCCGAGCTCGGACTACCGCTGGCCCGGCTCCTCGAAGCTGCGTCCGACGAGCTGGGCGCAACCATCGCAGGGGCGCTGGGAGTCCTCGACGACAACATGGTCGAACTACTGGTTCCGGTTCTGCGGGCGCATCGGGCCCATCGGGCGCCATCCACCACGGCGCTCGTCACCATCGCCCACGACTGCCGAAGCCGGTTGACCCGCCTGCTCGACCACCCGGTGCGGAGGGCAGGCGACTGGTCGATCCGCTGGACCGGTTGCGGCTGCGAGCTGTGCGATCGGCTCGCGGAGTTCCTCGGCGCACGCTCTCAAGGCACTGAGGAGTGGTCCCTGGCGAAGCCGGGCCGGCAACACGTCCACCAGCAGATCGACGCCGCGGACTTACCGGTCCGACACGTCACCCGGCGACAGGGCCGTCCCTACACCCTGCTCCTGACGAAGACCGAGGACCTGTTCGGTCACGAGGACGAAGTGCGCCAGCAAGCGCGAGTCGACCTCGAGTGGCTGACGTCCGCGTTCGAGTAGGGCGAGCCAGCCTTCGCCCTCTGGCTGGCAGTGGCGGTGTGCGCGACCGTGGACGGAAACCCCGAAACGTGGAAGCGGGCCTTGCCAGTACGCTGGGACAGGAGGTGTTGAGCGATGACCGCAGCAGCGTTCGACCCGGAGCCCGTCCCGCTGGCTAGGGACGAGGCTGGCCGGCTGGTGGTCATCGGAACACGTGTCCTGCTGGACAGTCCGGTTGCGGCCTTTGAGCGTGGCGACTCGCCGGAGGCGATCCACGAGTCATACAGCACCGTCTCCCTCGGCGACATCTACGCCATCTTCACCTACTGCGTGCGACACCGCGACGAGGTGAATGCCTACATGGCTGAACGCGACAAGGCGCGCGCCGAAATCCAGGCGGAGGTCGAGGCACGCTTCCCTCCCGAAGGGCTCCGCGCCAGGCTGCTTGCCCGGCCCACCCGATGACCATCCGGTTTCTTGCGGACGAGAACTTCGATCGAGCCATCGTCAAAGGCCTGCAACGCCGCGAGCCAGGCATCGACATCGTCCCCGTCCAAGAGGTCGGCTTGCGCACGCTCGATGACCCAACGGTCCTTGCTTGGGCAGCCGACGAGGGGCGCATCCTGCTGACTCACGACTTGGCGACCATGAAGGACTTCGCCTATACGCGCGTTGATGCGGGGCTTCCGATGCCCGGGGTGCTGGAGGTCCGCGAGTCGCTACCCCGAGGGCTGGTCATCGAGGAACTTATCCTCATCGCGGGTGCCAGCGAACCTGAGGACTGGAAGGACACAGTGCACCATCTCCCGCTTCGATGACACGGACCAGGGCATACAACGAGACCTTGACGCCGAAGGCTGACACCCGTGCCACCGATGTCGACGGTCAGATGGCCGTCGGCCCAGCGCGGGGGTGGACAGAAAGTAGACACTTTGCAGCCCCGAGCCGGCTCGAAGCGGCCCCAGATACTCCGAAGTGGGGCGGGTACAGTTGGCCGCAACAGCAACCCGACTCACGGCATCACCGCAGGTCAGCGGCTGTTTCTTGGAGAGACGTCGAGGAATCTCGAGGTCCGGGCTCCCGGCACACGGGTACAAGGGGCCAGGGGTTCGAATCCCCTCAGCTCCACGTTTGCGCAGGTCAAAGGCCTATTCGCTCGTGAGAGCGGGTCGCCCTTGGACATCTATTTGGACCGTTTCCGTTCCGGCGTGGGGACTGTGCCTCCCGAGGTAGGTGTCCATCGCTCGTTTGGATCGGGTTACTTTCGGTTGCTGGGAGGAGATGCGGACTTCCGGTGCCCGGCATGGGGTCCAAATCTCGTGTTGCGGTTTTCCTTCCCTCATCTCCGAACGTGACCTGGTGGCGGTCCGGTAGGGGGTCAGCGGCACACACAAGGGGGCGTTCAACGGCATTCCAGCGCGGTCGACCTGCCCCGCACATCGACACTTCGGATCAGCCACTTCCCGGACCGCGAAACCGACGCTAGATTCGACCTCGGCTCGCCGGAAGACCACCAAGTCGGGAGTACTCTCATCAGCTTCTTGACATCAGCTTCTTGACAACAGAGGGAGCCGGAATGGCGTGCTGGGTGTGCCGTCCCTCCTGGTCCGGGTGCGCTCCCGTGTCTCGAGTGTTGGAGTGTGCCAGGGACGGGCTCACCCGATCGGGGTGACTCCGCCGTCTCGCCCTGGCTGAGAACGTGAGGGCTCAATGTCTGAGAGGGCGTGGGCACCATGGCCGACGAAGTAGCAGGAGCCGCAGCTGGCCGAGACGCGATTGAGCGAGGTGTGCTGCCGCAGGAGGTCTTGGTGCAGGCGCTCATCGACCTCGAGACCACCGAGATTGTCGAGCTCAGACACGCGCTACATGTGGCCGGGGCGGGGACGATCGGCGTGACCGAGGCGCACGTTCTCAGTGGCGCGACCAGGGAGGTGACTGTCCGCAGTGGCATCGGATCGACGAAGGTGGTCGAACACCTGCGAGTGGGGGTGCTGGCGACTCGCAACCGAGTAGACGACGCAAGGTCGGGGTTCGACGCACACACCTCGGGTGGGGTGCGGCCCGGCTTCACGCTCAATGTCACATCGCCCAGCTGATGTCGCCTTCGCAGAGCTCCTCGAGCGGGCCGCCGCCGGTGAACGGGCAGTCCGCACCGCCGTCGGCTCCGCCGGCGCTCGACCCGCTGGTGGTGATCCGTTCCCGGCCGTATCTATCGGCGCTGGTGCTCGCAGCGATCCTTGGCATCCCGATCTCCGCCGTTGCGTACGGGTTCCTGGCGCTGGTCAGCAAGATCCAGACCTACATGTTCGACGACCTGCCGCATGATCTCTTCACGAACCAGGTGCCTGCATGGTGGCCGATCCCCTTCGTGGCGCTCTGCGGACTCCTGACCGGGTTGACCATCCGCTACCTGCCGGGCAACTGCGGGCACTCGCCTGCCTTCGGCTTCCACACAGGCGGGGGTCCGCCGGTCGACCGAGAGCTACCCGGAGTTGCCTTGGCTGCGCTGACAACGCTCAGCCTGGGGGCGGTTCTCGGCCCCGAGGCACCACTGATCGCCATCGGTAGCGGACTGGCAGCCCTGACCGTACGTCTGCTCAAGCGCGACGTACCACCGATGGCACTGACCATCATGGCCTCCGCTGGCAGCTTCGCGGCCATCAGCACACTTCTCGGCTCACCGCTGCTCGGCGCGTTTCTGATCATGGAGGTAGCGGGTGTCAGCGGCGCGACGCTGAGTCTGGTGGCGCTGCCCGGACTGCTCGCCTCGGGCATGGGTGCACTGGTCTTCGTTGGCCTCAACAACTGGACCGGACTGGGCACCTTCTCGCTGGCCCTGCCGTCTGTGCCCGCGGCCGTGGACCCGACCGTGGCCTCCATGGGGTGGGCGTTGGTCATCGGCACGATCGGCGCGTTGCTCGGGTGGCTGGTTCACTCGCTCGGCCTCGTGCTAAGGCCGGTCGTGCACCTGAACCGGGTACTCGTGACCACCGCCTTCGGCGCACTCATCGGCCTGACGGCCATGACCTACCAGCTCCTGTCCGACCACAGCTTCACCCAGGTGTTGTTCTCCGGCCAGAACGCCTTGCCCGAGCTGGTCGAGCATGCCGCCGACTACTCGGTCGGCGTTCTGATCCTGCTCGCCGCCTGCAAAATGCTCGTCTACGGGCTCTCGTTGAGCGCGTTCCGCGGTGGGCCGGTCTTTCCCGCCATGTTCGTCGGGGCGACCGTTGGAATCGCACTCAGTGGGCTGCCCGGCTTGAGCCTGGCGCCCGCGATCGCCGCGGGGATCGCGGCCATGTGTACGGCCATGCTCCGACTGCCGTTGACCTCGGCACTGTTGGCCACCCTCCTGCTCGGCAGCGACGGCATTTCGGTGACGCCCCAGGTCGTGGTCGCGGTCGCCGTGGCGTTCGTCCTCACCATGGTGCTTCCGGTCCCAGAGCCGAAGGAACACGGGCTCCCCTCCGGCACGGCGACGCCTGGCCAGGCGCAGTAGCCAACCACCCGCGAGCCGTTTTCATGCACCGTGCACAAGGCATTGCGCGGAGGCGAGACGTATCGGTCGCATCCCCGCACTCTGCGAATCGCGACTGGAACGACGAGGTCACACGATGCGGGCCAGGCATCGAAAGGAGCCGTCGGCTGATCTCTGCCGTGATGGATCGCCGGGTCTCATGGGCTTACGCGGCGCTAAGACGCACGTTGGGATCGGTTCGGCCTCACGCGGATCCGATCGTCAACTGACGCCCGGTACGGACACCGTCATGGCTCGTCACCAAACCCGTGACACAGACGTCTAGCTGGAACTCCGACTCGATAGGCACACCCCCGAGCCTGCACCGCATCAATGCAACAGAGCCCCTGCTGGGGCACTGTTGAGGTCGCGGCCGACGTGCGTCCAGGTCCCGGAGCGGTGCTCGGTGGCGCCAGCCGAACTCAACTTCACCCGGGTGAACGGTCGCGTGGGTGAGCACAGGCACCCACACCCTAAACAGGCTCTTGTCAGACGCGAGGTCGGACTTGACGCGACTCCTCGGACCAAGGAAGGTCACCATGCCGTTCGCTGACGCGGTCCTGGTACACCCTCTCGCAATGTTGACTCTGCGGGCGGAGCGGCGGGGCGAGCGCCCGTGATGATGCCGGTTGCCGTGCTCATTCCTGCCCTTGCGAGTGTCGACCCAGTGCCGTGGGCGCGCTCGCAGATGGCGTTCACGCTCGGGTTCCACATCATTCTGGTGCCGCTGGGCGTGTCATGGGCAGCGATGACCCTGATCGCCAACTACCGCGCGATCAAGCACGACGATCACGATGCGTTGCTGTTGGCTCAGCGCTGGTCGAAGTACATGGCCGTGACCTTCGCTGTCGGGGCGGTGACGGGGACCGTCCTCAGCTTCGAGTTCGGACTGCTGTGGCCGAAGTTCATGGGCCAGTGGGGCGGAGCGTTCGGCGTCCCGTTCGCGTTCGAGGGGATCTTCTTCTTCACCGAAGCCATCTTCATCTCGATCTACATCTTTGGGTGGCAACGGCTGAAGCCCTGGACGCACTTCTGGACCGGTGTCCCGATTGCTGTGGCGGGGATCCTGGGCAGTGTCTCGGTCGTCGCGGCGAACGCCTGGATGAACACACCCGAAGGCGTCACTCTCGACGCTTCCGGAAACGTCATCGACGTCGACCCGATGCAGGTGATCTTCAACAGCGCGATGCCCCTGATGTCAGCGCACATGGTCGTCGCTGCGTACCTCGTGGGTGGCTTCATGGTCTCGTCGGTCTACGCAGTCGGCATGTTGCGCGGTCGCCGAGATCGCTACCACCGTCTCGGATTCCTGATCGGGTTCACGGTCGCGGCGATCGCGACGCCTGTCCAGATGGGGGTCGGCGATGCGCTCGCCCGGTGGGTCTTCACCGAGCAGCCAGCGAAGTTCGCGGCGATCGAGATGGTGCCGGAGACCAGCAGCGACGTGCCGGAGGTCTTGTTCGGTCATCTCAACTCCTCGGGCGAGGTGGTCGGAGGTATCGCGATCCCGGGTCTCGCCTCGATCCTCTCCGACCCCAAGAAGGGGACGTCCACGGAAATCCAAGGCCTGAACACGATCCCGGCTGACGACCGACCGACCAACGCCAATGTGAACGTCACCCACTTCGCGTGGGACATCATGATCGGCTTGGGGACCCTGCTGTTCTTGTTGAGCCTTTGGTACTGGGCATCGTGGCTTTTCCGACGAGACATGCCCAAGAGCCGATGGTTCCTTCGATGCGCGGCAGCATCTGGCGTGCTCTCCGTGATCACGCTTGAGGCGGGGTGGACGGTGAGCGAGGTCGGACGCCAGCCGTGGATCGTCTACGAGAAGATGAAGGTCGAGGACGCCGCCACCGCGAACACCGGGGTCTGGGTCACGTTCATCGTTGTGCTCCTGCTGTACGCCGGGCTCGGCGTCACGACGATCCTGGTCCTTCGCGGCATGAGCCGCCGATACCGCAGCCGTGATGGCTTCGAGGAGGCCGATTCGCCGTACGGACCGAACAAGCCTGTGGACCTGGACCAGGACCAGGACCAGGACCAGGTGCCCGCGCCATGAGCACAGTCGCCGCGCTCATCCTGTTCACCGCCGTCACGGTGTACGCGGTTTTCGGCGGGGCCGACTTCGGCGCCGGATTCTGGGACCTCGTCGCCGGTGGAGCGAAGCGAGGGGAACGACCACGCGAGGTCATCGATCACTCAATCGCTCCGGTGTGGGAAGCGAACCACGTCTGGCTGATCTTCAGCTTCGTGCTCCTGTGGACCTGCTTCCCCAAGGCCTACGCCTCGATCACCCTGACCCTCTTCGTGCCACTGACGATCGCGGCCCTCGGCATCGTCCTGCGAGGGGCTAGCTTTGCGTTCCGCAAGGCTGTGTTCCGCACGCGTGACCAGCGCAACTTCGGCGCCGCCTTCGCCCTGTCGTCGGTCCTGGTCCCGTTCTGTCTGGGCACAGTTGTCGGCAGCATCGCCTCCGGGCGCGTTCCGTCCGGGGGCGAGGCGGGGGATCCCTGGTCCAGCTGGCTCAATCCCACCTCGGTCGTCATCGGCGTGCTCGCCGTGTGTGGCTCGGCGTACCTGGCAGCGTTCTTCCTCGTCTCGGACGCTCGCCGGCTGGGGGACGACACGATGGTGGCCTATTTCCGGCGTCGCGCCACCACAGCCGCCGTCGTCGCTGCGGTCGTGGCCCTGGCGGGCATCTTCGTGCTGTCCAACGACGCCACCTATCTCTTCGACGGGCTCACTTCCAAGGCGCTGCCGCTGGTGATTCTCTCGGCCGTCTCCGGTGTGGGCGCACTGCTGCTGATCAGGCAACCGACGAGACCCGGCGCTCGCCTTGCTGCCGTGGTTGCGGTCGCCAGCGTGGTCGTGGCGTGGGGCGTGGCGCAGTGGGACTACCTGCTGCCAAAGACGCTCACGGTCTCGCAGGCGGCTGCGCCGTCTGGCACCATCCAGGCCGTGCTCGTCGCAACAGTTCTGGCGGCGGTACTGATCGTGCCCTCGTTCGTGCTGCTGTATGTGCTCGACCAGAAGACACTCCTCCCCGAGGAGGGCATGCCCGAACCGGAGGCGATCGAGCTGCCGGACATCACTCGCGGCCACGGCCAGCCGTCCTGAAGCCGCACCCGGAGAGTCGCATCCCCCGCAAGCGAGCCATCACGAGCGGCGGATGCGGCGCTGGACGATCAGCGTCAATGTTCCGGCAAGCACGAGCATCGCCACATTGGGCGATCAGCACCGCAAGCGCACCACTGGCGCCGTCACCGTCATCGAGGACCGCCGCGGCTCCGATGTACGCCGCTGCCGGGATGGTCGTGATCGAGATCGCGACGCCGACCGCCGAGCTGGAGCGCGTCTCGAAGGCGAGCACTCCCGCCACGCCAGCGACGAAGGCCACGGTCACCGTGGCGACGTTGACTGTGGGGAGGACCCCGAGGCCGCCGTGACTGAGGGAACCGGTCGCTGGCCCTTAGCCTCGATCCGTGGACGATCCGCGGCTGATCGGTGCCCGCGCGGCGAGGCGGACGTAGAAGTGCCTTCTGGGAC
>Ga0075530_1001259_pt1 | contig 12117 bp, 12 predicted proteins | sample NGEPerD_2_FD_75101 | JGI IMG/M metagenome (GOLD analysis project Ga0075530, IMG submission 75101) | Arctic peat soil microbial communities from the Barrow Environmental Observatory site, Barrow, Alaska, USA - NGEE PermafrostL1-D | ecosystem: Environmental > Terrestrial > Soil > Wetlands > Peat ...
CGCACGCGCCTCGGCATGGGCCGGACCTTCCAGATCGAACGACCGTTCGAGGGACTTACCGTCCTCGAGAACGCCCTCATCCCGTCGTTCCTTCACACCTCCAGCCGCGCCACGGCCGAACGCAAGGCGTACGCCGCGCTCGAGCAGGTGGGCCTCGCCGACCGGGCCATGCAACCCTCCTCCGACCTGAACCTGGCCCGCCGCCGCCGGCTCGAGCTGGCCAAGGCGTTGGCGCTCGACCCCAAGGTCCTGTTCCTAGACGAGCTGATGGCGGGCTTGAACCCGCCAGCGTTGCGCGACATGATCGGCTTCGTGCGCTCGCTCTCCGAGCGCGGCATCGCGATCCTCATGGTGGAGCACATCATGCAGGTGGTAACCGAGCTGTGCGACGACGTCATCGTGCTCGCCTTCGGCGAGAAGATCGCGCAGGGCACGCCCGCCGACGTCACCAGCGACGAGCGGGTAATCGAAGCCTACCTAGGCGGTAGCGATGACGACTGAGCGGCAGGCAAGCGACCGACGCATGCTCGACGTCGTCGAGGTGGACCTCGGCTACGGCGAGGTTCAGGTGGTGTTCGGGGTCTCGCTCCACGTCGACAGCGGGGAGCTGGTCGGGCTCGTCGGGGGCAACGGCAGCGGCAAGTCGACGATTCTGCGCGCCGTCTCGGGCATGATCCGGCCGTGGAGCGGCAGCGTCGTGCTCGACGGCGAGAAGGTAGACCGCCTCAACCCTCACGACCTCGCCCTACGCGGCCTCGCTCACGTGCCCATGGGCCGGCAGCTGTTCCCCGACATGACGGTCGAGGAGAACCTCTCACTTGGCGCCTACCTGCCCGCCGCCCGCAAGCGCCGGCAGGAGGGCTTCGCCAGCGTCTACGAGCTGTTCCCGGATCTTCACGACAAGCGCAAGGCGATGGCCGGCTCACTGTCGGGCGGTCAACAGCAGATGGTCGCCATCGGGCGCGCGTTGATGCTGCACCCGAAGGTGCTGATCATGGACGAACCCAGTCTCGGCCTGGCGCCCCTCCTCGTCAAGGAGGTCATGCAGGTTATAAGACGCGTCTCTGTAACCGGCCTGCCCATCCTGCTCGTCGAGCAGAACGTGGCCCAGGTGTTGAAGGTGAGCGATCGCACCTACGTGCTCGAGAACGGCTACCTGGTGCTCGACGGCCCATCACGCGAGCTAGCAGGCGACCCCATGATCAAGAAGGCCTACCTTGGCATCTAACGTAGTCAAACGCACAGCGCCGCCGCGTGGGCGCGGTCGACGATGGTCGTGCATGAACGGGGAGGAACGATGATTAGCGAGAGAACCGGGCGGACGGCCGACGCTAAGGACGTCGCCAACGACGCGACGCGTGAGCTGGTGGAGCGCCAACGTGCGGTGTTCTACCCCATCGTCGGCAAGCTGCAGTTGTACGGCGACGAGCCGCTCGCGGTCGAGCACGCCGCGGGCATGTACCTCTACGACATCGCGGGCAACGAGTACCTCGACTTCTTCGGCGGCATCCTCACCGTCTCGGTCGGCCACTGCAACCAGGAGGTGACCGAGGCGACTATCGCCCAGCTGCGCACGGTGCAACACACCAGCACGCTGTTCATCAACGAGGTGACCATCCGCTTCGCCGAGAAGCTTGCACAGTTGGCGCCCGGCCGCCTGTCGGCCTCGTTCTTCACCTCGTCGGGGAGCGAGGCGAACGAGACGGCCATCATGACCGCGCGCATGTACACCGGCCGCACCGACATAATCGCGCTGCGGCACGGCTACAGCGGCAGGACCCAGACCGCGATGAGCCTCACCGGGCAGGCGCCATGGCGCTCGGGCGGGGTCTACGACGGTTATGTGAAGCACGTGCGCAACCCTTACCTTTACCGGCGGCCGCGAGGCATGAGCGAGGAATCGTTCGTCGACCTCTGCATCGACGACCTCGAGGAGGTTATCGCCACCACCACCGAAGGGCGCGTGGCGGCGTTCCTGGCCGAGCCCGTGCAGGGCGTCGGCGGCTTCATCCCCGCACCGGTCGACTACCTGAGGCGGGCCGCCGAGGTCGTCCGCGCCGCCGGCGGGCTGGTCATCATCGACGAGGTCCAGACCGGCTGGGGCCGCACCGGCAAGCACATGTTCGCGATCGAGCACTGGGGGGTGACGCCCGACATCATGGTGTTCGCCAAAGGCGTGGCCAACGGCTACCCGCTCGGCGTCACGCTGACCACGCCCGAGATCGCCGCCGCCGTCGACCACAACAGCCTCGCCACCTTCGGCGGCAACCCGGTCGCCATGGCCACGGCGCTGGCGACCGTCGAGTACATCGAGAAGCACGACTTGGTCGCCAACGCCGACGAGCAGGGAGCGCGCTTGCGGGCGCGGCTCGAGGCCAGCAAGCGACGCTACGACTTCGTCGGTGACGTGCGCGGCATGGGGCTTATGCAGGCCCTCGAACTGGTCGTGCCGGGTGAAGCCAAGAAGCCCGACGCGGCGCGCGCCAGCGCCTTCGTGGCGGCCGCCAGACGCGGCGGACTGCTGCTTGGCAAGGGCGGCATGCGGGGCAACGTCATCCGCATCGCCCCGCCGCTGATCGTCGACGCCGGCGAGATCGACCGCGCCGCCGACATCATCGACGCAGCCCTCGCCGAGGTGGCCTGAGCGACGCGGCCTGAGTAACAGCACGTCGGCTCGGCGCTGCCCGAGCACGCCTGGACGACCCGGCGACCGCTTGCGGACGTATGCCTGCGCTAGCGCGCGGCGAAGTTTGCGCATAACCTCGGCGTGAGCACCTGGCACCGCGGCGACCTCGGTCGGGCGGGCGAGTTCGCCAGCCAGGCGTTGGAACTCTACGAACAGCTTGGCATGGAGAGCGGCAGGGCCAACGTCTGGCATCGTCGCTGCCTAGTGGCTCTGGAGCGCGGTCGCCTGCAGGAGGCCGAGCAGGAGGGCAACCGCGCCCTCGCCGTGCGCATCGCCCAGGGTGAGGACCGCGCCGGCGCCTTCGTGCTCTACGACCTGGCGCGCGTGGCGCTGGCCTCGCGCCAGCCGGCGTTGGCCAAAGAGCGACTGGCTCGCGGGTTCGAGCTAGCCCGGCCGCAAGGGGCACCGGTTATCGACGTGTTGTTCGTTGAGGGCACCGCCGCCTACTTGGCGCAGGTCGATGAGGACGAGGACGGCTACCTGTTGTTGGCGGCAGCCGAGTCGTGGCGGGCGCGCCTCGGGGTGCCGGTGGCGCCGGTGGTGGTCGATAACCAACGTCGTCTCGGCAAGCGCTTGAGGGGCAGGCTCGACGGCTACAAGCGGGCCGCCATCGAGGAGCGAGCGCGCTCGCTTGGGGTGGCCGAGCGGCTCGAGCTAACCGCAGTTCACCTCGCCTGATGAAACTTCACGAACCCTTGGTTGCTGAGTCAGTCGCGGTTGCCCATGAACATCGAGAGGTAGTACAGCAGGTACATCACTGAGCTGGCGGCGGCGGCGACGTAGGTCATGGCGGCGGCGTTGAGAACCCGCTTGGTCCCGCCGATCTCGGACGCCGTGGCGATGCCGAGCGTCCGTAGCTGGTCGTGAGCGCGGCTCGAGGCGTTGAACTCCACAGGCAGCGTGACCAGCTGGAAGAGCACCGCGCCGGCGAAGAAGATCACGCCGATCTGGATGAGACCGAAGATGCCGAGCAGGGCGCCGGCGATGATCAGCCACGGCGCGAAGCGGGCGCCGATGTTGGCGACGGGCACCAGGGCTGTGCGTATCTGGAGGGGGGCGTACGACGTCGCGTGTTGCATGGCGTGGCCCACCTCGTGTGAGGCCACGGCGTGGGCGGCGACGCTCGACCCCTGGAAGTTCGCGGTCGAGAGGCTGACGACACGCTTGCGCGGGTCGTAATGGTCGGTGAGGGCGCCCTGCACCTCGGCGACCTGCACGTCGTTCAAGCCGTTAGCATCGAGAATGGTGCGGGCCGTCTGGGCGCCGGTTAGGCCCGAGGCCGCCGGCACCTTTTGCCATTTAGCGTACGTGTTGCGCAGCCACATCTGCACGCCGATGGTGAGAACGAAGACAGCGATGAATATCAGGATCATCTAAGGTTCGACCTCCGCTGGCAAGGGCCCCACAGGTAGGGAGCCGACGTTGTCCACGCACCCGAGATTACCCTCTCGACCCCGGAGGACGAACCTGCCACACGACGGCGACGCGTAAGCGCGTCGACGTTCGCTCAGCTGATAACCGCGTCGACGTTCGCTCAGCTGACGGTGCCGGCCAGGTTCCAGATCAGGCCGAGGCCGAAGACCAACAGGCCGAATACCATCAAGATCATCGTGAAGATCACGCCTTCGGAGCGGCGCGGGCCGAGCTCTTCGAGTTGCCCCGGCCCTAACCCGACGGCGAACACCACCATCCTGGTAATACCGAACATCAGCGCGAAACCGCCGACTACCATCATCATCGTGATCACGTTGCACCTCTCGTTCGCTTTCCCTTTGGGCGCTTGAGGTTTGCAGCAACGTAGACGGCGGCGGCTAGTCGGCACGTCGCGTGGCGGACGAAAGGACACCGACGTCAGCGTCGACGTAGACAGGTTCGATGGTTAAACCGTGCGGAGCTAGCGCGGCTGCGTGGCGCGCGGCTAGCGCCGGTTCACAAGACCCGGCGCCGCAGAGCAGCGGACACCAGCTCGCCCAAGATCACAACGCCGAGGATGGCGATGAGGATGGTTGCGACAGTCTGCCAATCGAAGAGGTCGATCGAGCTCTGCAGGATCAGACCGATCCCGCCTGCCCCGACCAGGCCGAGCACCGTCGACTCGCGGATGTTGATGTCCCAGCGCAGGATGGTGACGGCGAAGAAGGCCGGCAGGACCTGCGGCACGATGCCGTATAGCACTACCTTGCCCTTGCCCGCCCCGGTGGCCTCGATGGCCTCGATCTGGCGCTTGTCGATCTCCTCTATCGCCTCGGCCATCAGCTTGCCGATGAAGCCTATCGAACGAAACGCGATAGCCAAGATGCCGGCGACGACACCCGGCCCGAAGATGGCGACGAACAACAGCGCCCAGATGATGGTGTTCACCGACCGCGTCGACACCACGATGAGGCGGCCAAGCCACAGCAGCAGGCGGTTGGGCGTGGTGTTCTGCGCGGCGATGTACGCCGTCGGCAACGCCAGCACCAGCGCCAGCAGCGTGGCCAGCGTCGCGATGTGGACGGTCTCGATGAGCGCGGCGCCGATCTGCCGCAGGCCGCTAAGGTTGAGTGGGCTCATGCGAGCGAAGAGGTCGCCGATCTGCACCGGCGCGTCCCAGACCCATGGCCAGAAGATGTCGAGGTCGCTCACCGACCACACCAATACGGCGACCGTCGCCAGGTAGATGAGATAGCGCACGAGGCGCTCGGCGAAGGTGTAGCGCTGCCACTTGTAGGAGTTCACGTGAGCGACCTGCGGATGCGACCGCTGAAGGCCTCACTGAAGAGGATTATCACGATCATCACGATCAGGATGGCCAACGCGAAGTCGTAGTCGAAGCGCCGGAACGAGTTCATCAAGGTGCCGCCGATGCCGCCGGCGCCCACTATGCCGACAACTGCCGAGGCGCGCAGGTTGCTGTCGAGCTGGTAGATGCTCAAGCCGACCTGGCGCGGCAGCACTTGAGGGAACACGGCGTAGGCAAGTACCTTGAGGAAGCCGCCCCCGGTGGCGCGCACCGCCTCCACCTGGCCGGGATCGATCTCCTCGATCGCCTCGGCCATGAGCTTGCCGACGAAGCCGATCGAGTAGACGATGAGCGTGAGGACGCCGGCGAACGGCCCGAAGCCTACGGCCTTGACGAAGATGATGGCGACGATTATCGGGTGGAAACTCCTGGCGACGGCGATTACCGCCCTGCCGAGGAGGTAGACGGCGCGGGGCACGACGTTGCGCGCCGCGAGGATGCCGAAAAGCAGGCTGAGGATGACACCGATGAGGGTCGCCACGATCGCGATCTGGATGCTCTCGACGAAGCCGTCGACCATCAGGCTGCGCCTCGAGAAGTCAGGAGGGAGCGCGCGACTGAAGATCGCCACGGCCCGCGGAACGCCTTGGGCGACGCGCGCCCAGCTCAACTCGAGCGAGCCGGTCGCCCACGCGAAGTAGGCCGCGACGGCCGCGTAGAGGCCGTAGCGCAGGTACGGGTTGGCGATGGCGGGGGGCCGACGCCAGGTCCGCCGCCCCAGGCCGGGAGAAGACGCGCTCACCTAAGCCCGGTCCTCGACGAGCGTGCTGTCGTCCTCCTCGACCCCGCACGTCGCCGCGCCGGCCGTCGAGGTGGTCGAGGTGGACGTCGAGGTGGGTGTCCAATCGTCCTCGTCGCCGGTGCCGGCGGTGCCCTCGTAGATGCGGTCGAGAGCAGCGCTGTCGAGGTCGGCAGCGGTGCCGTCGAAGATTATGGTCCCGAAGCGCAGGCCCACGATGCGCTGAGCGAACTGCCTGGCCTGCGAGACGTTGTGGATGTTAAGCAGCACCGGCAGGTCGAGCTCGCCCGAGATGTCCCCGATGAGCTCGAGGATCTGCACCGACGTTTTGGGGTCGAGCGACGCGGTGGGCTCGTCAGCCAACAGCAGCTTGGGCTCCTGCATGAGCGCCCTGACCACGCCGACACGCTGGCGTTGGCCGCCCGAGAGCGTGTCGGCGCGCTTGTTCACGTAGTCCTGCAGGCCCACGCGCTCGAGCAGGCGGAACGCCCTGTCGATGTCCTCCTGGGGGTAGCGACGCGAGGCCGCCTGGAAGAAGGTGACGAAGCCCAGCCGGCCCGAAAGGACGTTTTCCATCACGCTGAGACGGTCGATGAGGTTGAAGTTCTGGAAGATCATGCCGATCGAACGCCTCATGTTGCGCAGTTCGGCGCCATGCAGCGCGGTAAGCTCGACGCCGTCGAGCGTTATCGACCCCGAGGTCGGCTCCACCAGGCGGTTGATGCAGCGCAGCAACGTGCTCTTACCGGCGCCCGACGAGCCAACGATAGCGGTGATCCCGCTACCCTCGATGTGCAGGTCGAGTTCCTTCAGTACGAGCTCGCCGGCACCGTAGCGCTTGGATAAGTTGTCGATATCTAAGATCATCGCAAGATAGGTAAGGCACGAACTGCGGGCGGGGCGCGCCGGTTTCGGGCGCGCTTCAAGCGGCGCGCTCGTTGGTTACCGGCCAAGCGCCCCGCCCGCAGGTTCGTTACTCCAGGTTATCCGGGGTGTAGACCACACCGTTCACTTCTTGGATCTCGCGGATGATCTCCCAGTCCTTCGCGTAGTCGATGGGTACGAACTGCGTAAGGCCATCGAACTCTTCGCCGAGGGCGGTGCCCACGAAGTCGAAGCTGAAGAACGCTTCCTTGATCTTCTCGACGAGGTCGGGATGGAGGTTGTAGACGTAGTTGTACGAGGTGGTCGGGAACGGGTTGGTCTCGTAGATGATGCGCAGCTCATCGGGGTCGTAAAGGCCGCGGGCGGCCATGCGTTCGACGACCTCGGAGGCGACGGGAGCCGCGTCGTAGTCGCCGGCGACCACGCCGAGGATCGAGTTGTCGTGGCTGCCCGAGAAGACGATCTCGTAGTCCTCGCCCGGCACGACGCCTTGGCGCGGGAACAGCGCCGACGGCGCCTGGTGGCCCGAGTTCGAGGTCGGCGAGGTGTGCGCGACTACCTTGCCGGCCAGATCGGGGATCTCCTGGATGTCGGAGTCGGCCTGCACGTAGACCTGGAGGGTGTAGCCGAAGCGGCCGGATTCGTTGCCCATGATCGCGAACGGCACGGCGCCGGCGAGGTTGACGGCGAACGGCGTGGGACCCGTCGAGAAGCCGGCGATGTGCAGCCTGCCTGAACGCATCGCTTCGACTTGCGCGGAGTTCGACTGCACGGCGAAGAAGCGCACGTCCTTGCCGGTCACCTCGGCGACGTGCTCGATGAAGGGGGCCCAGACGTCTTCGTATATCGCCGGGTCTTCGACCGGGGTGTAGGCGAAGAACAGCGTGTCGGGGTTGATCCACTGGCTCTCGTCGGTGGGGAGATCGGCGACGAGGTCGCCGTCGGCGTCGCAGTACATCTCGTCGAGCGTGCCGCGGTCCGCGCAGTCCTGCGCCAAGCCGACCGGTGCTAGTGCCAGAGCGAGTGCGGCCAACATCACGGCGGCTGCCAAGAAGCTGATGCCCTTTCGGGCGCTGACCAAGTACATAGTGCCCTCCTCCTCGGCCCTGGTTCGACGCTCGCCGCGAAGCGAACGCGTCCGTGGAGCCTATGCCAAGTTTGCCGCCGTCGCTCGGTGCCGGGGTTAGAGCCCGTCCATCGGTCGCTAACGGAAGTCTGGTGTCGTGTAACCCTAGCACCGGCTTTTGACGTCTGTCAATCATGTCGGAACAGATGTAACGCCCGTCCCTGACGTTATTCCTTGACCATACTCGGGCGCGGTGCTAATCTCGCTACACTTGTGCGACGAGCCGGAACGTTCGTAAATCCCCGCGCATTCGCGGCCGCGGAAGCCGGCTAGGCGGCCGATGGACGGCTTTGTCCCCGACGCCCTGGCCTTCGACCTCGACGGCACCATCTACCTCGCCGAACGACCGTTACCCGGCGCCAGGGAGCTGGTCGCACACCTGCGTCAAGGCAGCATCCCGCATCTGTTCGCCACCAACAACTCCAGCGTGACGGCAGTGCGTTACGTCGAGCGGTTGAACGCGATGGGCGTCGCTGCGGACCGCTCGCATCTGCTGACTTCGACCGACGTCGCCATCGACGAGCTCACTGACGCCGGCGTCACCAGGGCCTACCTGGTCGCCACGGCCGAGGTAAGGGCCGAGTTCGCGGCCAGCGGCATAGCACATGACGAGGACGACGCCGAGGCGGTAGTGCTCACGTTCGACACCTCCCTCGATTACCGCAAGATCCGGGAAGCTGCCGCACTGCTGCGTGCGGGCGCGCCCTACTTCGCGACCCACCCCGATCTCGTCTGCCCCACGCCCGACGGGCCGATACCCGACTGCGGCTCGTTCATCGCGCTGTTCGCTGCGGCCACGGGCCGCGAACCGCTGGTCCTCGGCAAGCCGAGCGCCGCCATGGCCGGAGCCATCCGCAGGCGCCTAACGCAGCAGGCGACAGCTAGCGGAGCCGCGCCGCCGGCTCGCATCGCCTTCGTTGGCGACCGGCTCTACACCGACGTGCGCATGGCCAACGACCACGGCTTCACGGCTGTGCTTACGCTTACGGGTGAGGCAACGCGAGAGGACCTCGCCACCGGCCCCTACCGCGCCGACCTCGTCGTTACTGACCTTCACGAGTTGCTCGCCTTGATCCGTGGCCGCGCTGACGTGGAAGCGGCAAGACGATGACCGCCGAGACCGCCGAGACCGCCAGAAAAGGCGACGCGTTCGTCGACCCCGCCTTCGACGACGCACTGAAGGTCGCGCGCATGTACTACCACCTCGGCATCACCACGACCGAGATCGCGCGCCAGTTAGGGGTCGCCCGACCGACGATCTCACGCCTCCTCGGTTGGGCGCGCTCGCACGGCCTAGTCGAGTTCAAGATCATCGACCACCGCGAGCGGCAGCTCGCTCTGGAGACGAGACTCGAGCAGAGCTTCGACGTCGCCGACGTCAAGGTCGTGCCGCTACATCCCGACAGCACGGTCGCAGCGCGCCAGTCGGCGGTCGCGTCGTTCACCGCTCACTACCTCAACAGCCTCATGACCGCCGGGACCACCATCACGCTCGCCTGGGGCGCGACGGTCTCGCTGCTCGCCAAGCGCCTCATACCCAAGCCGCTCGCCGGCGTGAACGTCGTGCAGATGAACGGCTCGGGCAACAGCGGCCTCGGCATCACCTACGCGGCCGACATCGTCGCGGCGTTCGCCGACAACTTCGCGGCCAGGGCCCACCTGCTGCCGATCCCCGCCTACTTCGACGACCCCGCCACCAAGCAGGCGATGTTCAAGGAGCGCGCCATCGCGAGGACGCGCACGCTCTCCTCGCAGGCCGACATCGCGCTCTACAGCATCGGTGTGCCAGACGCCGACAGCTACATCTACAGGGCCGGTTACGTCGAGCAGGCCGAACTCGGTTCGCTGCGCGAGCAGGGCGTGGTCGGCGACATCGCGACCGTCTTCTTCCGCCGCGACGGCAGCTACGACGACATCGCGATCAACGGACGCTCCAGCGGCCCCGACCTTGCCTCACTGGCGAGCCACCGCCACGCGATCTGCCTGGTGGCGGGCAACGACAAGATCGAGGGCGTGCGCGGTGCCCTGCACGGGCGCTTCCTCAACACCTTGGTTATCGACGAACCGAGCGCGGAAGCGCTACTGGCGCAGGAGATGGGGACTTAGATGAGTGAAGGTCTTTCACGGCGGGAGGCTCGCCTGCGGCGGCTGGCGAACGAACGCTTCGACGTGTTGGTCATCGGCGGCGGCGCGACGGGCACAGGCACTGCCCTCGACGCGGCCAGCCGCGGCCTCAAGGTCGCGCTCGTCGAGCGTTTCGACTTCGCGCAGGGCACCAGCAGCCGCAGCACCAAGCTGGTGCACGGCGGCGTGCGCTACCTCGAGCAGGCTGTCAAGCACGCCGACCGCTCGCAGTTCAACCTCGTGCGCGAGGCGCTGCGAGAGCGAGCGGTGCTGCTGAAGAACGCGCCCCACCTCGCCCACCCGTTGCCGCTGCTGACGCCGATATACGGCGCGCTCGAGCTGCCTTACTACTTCACCGGCCTGAAGCTCTACGACATGTTGGCCGGTAAGGCTAACCTCGCGCCGAGCAGGCTCATCGGCAAGGTCGAGGCCGTCAAGCGCTTCCCCATGCTCAAGCACCTCGGCTTGCGCGGCGCCGTGGAGTACCACGACGGGCAGTTCGACGATGCCCGCATGAACGTGGCGCTGGCGCTCACCGCCGCCGAGAGCGGCGCGGTAGTAAGCAATCACGTCGAGGTGACCGAGCTCGTCAAGCGTGACGGCCGCCTCGCCGGCGCCGTGGTGGTCGACCGCTACGATGCGAGCGCGAGGCCGTTCGAGATCGCGGCCAGGGTCGTCGTCAACGCGACGGGTCCGTTCGCTGACACGGTCAGGCAGCTCGACGACCCCACCACGGCGGAGATGCTCAAGACCAGCTCAGGCGTGCACCTGGTGCTACCCGCGCGCTTCAGTCCGCCCGACACCGGCCTGCTCATCCCCAAGACCGAGGACGGCCGCGTGCTGTTCCTGCTCCCCTGGCTCGGCCACACCGTGGTTGGCACCACCGACAACCCAGCCGAGCTGCAAGCCGACCCCAAGCCGGAGAGTGAGGACGTCGAGTACATCCTCAGGCATGTTCGGCAGTACTTCGACCTGCCGGTCGGCAACGACGACGTACTGTCGGCCTGGAGCGGGCTGAGGCCGCTCGTCGAAGCCGAGCCCGGCAACGGCGACGCCGGCACCGGCAAGAGCACGGCCAGGTTGTCGCGTGACCACACCATCGTTACCAGCGAGTCGGGTCTGGTGACCATCACCGGCGGCAAATGGACGACCTACCGAAAGATGGCCGAGGACACCGTCGACGTCGCCGTCGAGGTCGGGCGGCTCGAGCCCCGCAACGACACCCTCACCGCCGACCTGCCGCTGGTCGGGGCTGTCGGCTTCGAGCCGACCGGTCACCTGGCGCTCGCGCGGCGCTTCGGCCTGCCTGATGATGTCGCCAGGCACCTGCACCGGGCCTACGGCTCGCTGGCCTACCGGGTGCTCGAGAACGCCGGCGGTTCACGGTTGGAGCGCCTGGTGCCCGGCCACCCCTTCATCGAGGCCGAGGTGGCGTACGCCCGCAACCACGAGTACGCCTGCTTCGCCGATGACGTCCTGGCCAGGCGGTTGAGGCTTAGCTTCCTCGACAGCGCGGCGGCCGAGCTGGCCAGGCCGCGGGTCGAGGAGTTGTTGGGCCTGCCGGTCGGGGTTTGAACGGCAGGTCCTGGTTTCTTTGGAATCACGGCTTGCTATTTCTTGGTCCCTGGTAGTGATTGGGCCCCGGTCCTGCTCAGGCCTTGGACTTGGTGTTGCCGCGCAACGCGGCTATCACCGACATGAGTACGCCACCACCCACGCCGCCGCCGAGGACCGCCGTGAGTATCGAGGCCAGATCGAGGTTGGCGCCAGCGGCG
>Ga0075530_1001260_pt1 | contig 12117 bp, 10 predicted proteins | sample NGEPerD_2_FD_75101 | JGI IMG/M metagenome (GOLD analysis project Ga0075530, IMG submission 75101) | Arctic peat soil microbial communities from the Barrow Environmental Observatory site, Barrow, Alaska, USA - NGEE PermafrostL1-D | ecosystem: Environmental > Terrestrial > Soil > Wetlands > Peat ...
CGGAGAACCGCATCGTGGAAGCGCAGGACAGACCAGCAGATTCAACCTGCGCGTCTCCAGTCAGTTACCGATCGTTGCGAATCACGGTCACACAGCTCGGTGGCTCCACGGATTCAGGTTTAGGCGGAAGGGGTTCAGTGCGTGAGTGGCTTCACAGAGGAAGCGGGTGGCGCATCACGCCGGCTCCGGGGAGTCGTCCGGAGAGGGTGCGGATGAAGTCGAGCGCGTCCATCTCGACGAGCTCGCCGTCGTCTCCCCGGCTGAACGTGCCGCCGGCGGTACCTGTCAGGTGCAGCGCGAAGGGCTGTCCGTGGAGCTCTGCCCACTCCCCAACGATGTCGGCCACCAGGCGCCCGTCGTGGGCGGGGTCGAGCTCCATGGGTCGGCCGATAACCGCGTGGATGTCGATGCGGTGCGCCCAGACGTCGCGGGTGAAGCCCACCTCGAGCAGGTAGTTCACCGGCTTCCAGCCGATCGGCGCACCGAACGGGACCGGTGTGTAGCGCAGCGGCAGCGGAGTGCCGAACCGGCCGTTAGTCGCCTTCGCGCCGACTGCCTGAAGTTGTGCGATCACTTCGGCGTCGGCCAGATCGGCGCGCTCGCGGATCTGGAGTTCGTTGAGGCCGTCGACCCAGTGGTGGGAGTCGATTTGCTTGTTCAGCGGCAGACCGCGGCGCAGTTGGTGCAGGAAGACCAGCGGGGACGCCTGGGCATCCGCGGAGCCGAGGACGTGAAGGACCATCTTGCGGACATCCCAGCCGACGCAGTCGGTGTCGGTCGTCCACTCTGCGGGGCTCAGCGAGGCGGCCAGGGCCGCGAACTTCTCGAACTCGGCAGAGGCCAGGCCCCGGGCTTCCGTGCGGTTGATGCGGGTGACTCCGGTGGTGCATGTGGTTCTCATCGGGGGTTCCTTTCCAGGGCGTCGTCCACAAGGACATCGGTCATGCGGTTCAGGTGCCGGAGCCAGCGGTCGCCGCTCGGCTCGTTGCTCAACTGGGCCTCGATCAGACCGGCGGTCATCGCGACGAGGCAGTCGATGTCACCGGGGTCGGTCACGCCGGCCGCGTTCATCGCCACGACGACGCGGCCGAGCGCCTCCTGGGCCACGGCGTAGGACTCTGCACTCGGCTCGAAGCCCGGAATCACCCGACGGAAGAGCAACGAGTTCCGCCCTGGGTCCTCGGTTGCGAAGTCGGCGAAGGCGCCGAGGTAGGCCTTAAGCGTCACCCTCGGGTCGGCGGACAGGTCGACCGCGGGCAGCACCTTCAGGAGCTGCTGGTTGCCGTCTGCGAACATCGCGTCGTACAGGGCGTTCTTGGAGTCGAAGTAGGCGTAAAGAGATGGCTGCTGCATCCCGACCCTCCTGGCGAGGTCCCGCAGCGAGATCAGCTGGATCCCGCGCTCCCGCGCCAGACCCCAGGCAGCGTCGACGATCGAAGCGATCTTGACTTCCCGGCGCTGAGCGACCTTACTGATGGGCACGTCGCATCCCTTCGCTGGTTCCCTATCGGTGATAGAAGGATTACCTATCACCGATAGGATGTCAAGGTTTGAAGCCTCGCGAAGGTCTGAGCACTTCCGCACGACCGAACAACGGACCGCCGCGCACCGCGCGATCCGGGCGTGCGCGAGCGACGGTCTTTCCGCCGCCATTTGACGCGGTTGCCCGGGCCGTCCCACACGGGGATCCCTGATCGGAACGCACGCTGTCTGCGGCCCGAATGGCCTGGCGGATCGCGGCAAATCCGATAAACACTCACCGGCCACTTGGAGCGCTAGTCGAGGGTCTCCACAGTGGCGCCGGCGGTGACTTCTCCGTCGCTGAGTACGTCTGCGCGGAGTCCACCGCGGTGGATCAGCGCTCGTAGGGCGCCCTTCGTGGTGAGGCGTTCGAGGTGCGAGCAGGGCTCACAGAGTCGTTGACCCAGACACTCGACGTTGCCGATTCGAAAGCGTCGTCCGACGAGGGCGTTGAGGTCGATCCCTTGGGTGACGATGTTGCGTCGCGCGGCAGCGTATTCGAGGCGGTTGCCGTCGGGCAGTGTGAGGCCGTCGAGGACCTCTGCCTCGATCAGGGTGAGGTCATAGCCGCGGGCGGTGTCATTGGCCGGGGTGAAGGTGCCCGCCTTGGCGGCGTAGCGATCGCCTTCCAGGCCCCGGTTGGCGATCGCTCTGGAGTGCTCGACGATGTCCAGGTCGCCGGTGGCCTGCCCGGCGAGCGCTATGGCCTTCACCGTGCCGTGCATCGTTGGCAGTGGGGACCTGGGAGAGGTGATGGAGGCTGGGTCGAGCCCGCTGAGGACGTAGCCCTCCCTGACGGGAAGGTCCGTAGCGGCACGACCGAGGAGGTTCGGGTCCTGGGGGCTCAGCACGACCCCTGAGGGGGTCCCGAACATGAGCACCGCGGTGGCGTCGTCAGTGGTGCAACCGGGGCCGGACTCGCCCAGCACGGCCAGCCAGTACCCGGGCCGGTTGAACGACGCCGGCTTGGCAAGGGTCACCAGCCCCGCTCCCCGGCCCGCGAGCCAGCTACGCCAGTGCGCGAAGGCACCGCGGAGGTCGGCTTGTGGCAATGGCACCTCGGCGATTGGCGTCTCGGTCACCGTCGCCACGCAGGCGGCGAAGGACCGAACCAGCTCGGGAACGCCGTCGCCGTCCGGCAGGTCAAATTCGATCATTGGTTGCATCCTCCTTGCAGGTCGGCGGCCCCATGCGCCGGGACTTGTCGTTGTGTGGCGTGGCCGAGGCCCGCAGGTCGGCCAAGGTCGCCCGCGACCGCCTGGGTCATTGGTGGGCGCCGTAGACGGTGGCTAGTGCGGCGTCGAGGTCGTCGATGAGGTCGTGGGCGGACTCCAGACCGACGGCGACGCGGATCAGCCCGTGTTCGCGGAATGGTGCGTCAAAGGCGGCGGCGCGTGCCTCGGGGTACCGCTCATAAGCGATCAGGGTCTCGTCGTGTCCGAGGGAGACGGCTGAGGTGATCACCCGCAGGTCGTTGACGAACCGGACGCGGTCTTGGTGGGTGCCGGCGATGGCAAAAGAGATGACGCCGCCGGAGCCGCCGCGGAGCTGGGCGGCGGCGCGCTGGTGCTGGGGGTCGTTGGGCAGCCCGGGGTAGGCCACATGGGTGATGCGGGGATCGGCGGCGAGGAACTCGGCGACCTGCTGGGAGGTCTGGCACTGCCGTTCCAGACGCAGCGGCAGGGTGACCGAGCCGCGCATGATGAGCCAGGCGTTGAACGGTGAGATCGCGCCGCCGACGTGGTGCAGGGCGCCGGTCCGGATCTCCTCGACCAGCTCGGCCGTGCCGATGACCGCGCCGCCCATGGCGTCGCCGTGGCCGTTGAAGTACTTGGTCAGGGAGTGGAGGGTGAGGTCGGCGCCGAGGTCCAGGGGTCGGAGTAGGGGTGGTGGGGTGAAGGTGGAGTCGACGGTGAGGCGAGCGCCGGCGTCGTGGGCGATGTCGGCCAGGGCCGTGATGTCGGCGACCCGCAGGTCGGGATTTGCGATCGCCTCGGTGTGGACGAGCCGGGTGTTGGGGCGCACCGCTGCACGGACCGCGTCGAGGTCGGTGATGTCGATGAAGTCGACCTCGACCCCGAGCTTCTTCGGCAGCATCGAGTCGAAGAGCCCCCATACGCGCATGTAGACGACGTTGGAGACGATCGCGTGGTCACCGGGGTCGAGCAGGGTGAAGAACGCGGCGGACAGAGCGGCCATGCCGGTGCCGAAGACGGCGGCCGCCTCACCGTGGTCCAGCCGGGCTAGCTTCTGCTCGAGCCCGCGCTGGTTGGCGCCGTGCTCGCGGGTGTAGACGAACCCCTGGTAGGCGGGGTCGTCGATGGTCGTGGGGTCCTCGGGGAGCAGATAGCTGTTCGCCATCACGATCGGGGTGCGGATGGCACCGGTGGTGCCGTCGGCGCGGTTGCCGCCGTGCACGAACCAGGAGTCCTCGGTGAGGGTGGCGTAGTCATGCTTGTCCGACCGGGCTCCGGTCGTACCGTGCTCGCTGTCGGTTGGTGTACTCACTGGAGCTCCTCGGGCTGGTCTGCGGCTTGGGTGTGATGCTCGGCGTCGGTGATGAGGTCGGTGAGGTCGTCGGTGAATGCGGCGGCCCGGGTCGCGGTGAGGGTCGAGACGGTGACGCGCAGGGCGGGCGTCGGGTTGTCGGTCAGGGCGTAGATGCCGCCGTCGCTGACCGCCCATCCGCGCACGGCAAGCCCGGCGACCACCGGGCCCGCTGGCTGGTCGAGCTTGATCCAGACGTTGAGGCCATCGGTTCCGATGGCGGAAACCGGGGCGCCGCGGCGCCGAAGGGTGTCCAGGAGCAGGTGGCGGCGTTCGCCGTAGGTCGCCGCGGCCCGTGTCAACAGCTGGCTGACGGCCGGGTCGGTCAGCAGCTGGTGGGCGATGTGCTGGAGCAGGCGGCTGACCCAGGTAGCGCCGACCGCGAGGCGTGTTTCAAGGCGCCGGGTGGTGTCGGGGTCCGCGGCGACCACGGCCATGCGCAGGTCCGGGCCGAGGAACTTCGAGAGCGACCGGACCAGCGCCCACCGCGAATGCCTTGGCGGTGTGACCCGATGATAGTCCGTGGTGGCGATCCCGGCGAAGTGGTCGTCCTCGATCACCAGTACGTGCGGGTGTTTCGCCAGCACGGCTCGCAGTTCGGCGGCTCGCTGTGCGGGGACGCTCGCACCTGTCGGGTTCAGCGCCCGCACGGTGCACACGACGGCACGTGCGCCACCGCTGATCGCCTCGGCCAGCGACACCGGGACCATGCCGTGCTCATCGGTGGCCACCGGTGCGGGGCGGTATCCGTTGACCCTCAGCATCCCGATGCTGGCCAAGAAGCAGGGATCTTCTACCGCGACCGCGTCCCCGCGGGTCAGGTGTGTGCCCAAGACGCGATCGATCGCATCCACGGCGCCGTGCGCGACAACCAGCCCATGAGCGTCAGGAAGCAGCGGCGACAGTTGCTCGCTTGCCCATGCGAACAAGCCCGGATCAATCGTCGGGTCGCCGTACAGCACCGTCTCGTACCCGCCGACAGAGGCGGGTGTGGCCAGGCTCGGCAGCAACGCCGGGTCGGGATTCCCGCTCGCCAGATCGACCAGGCCAGAGCTACCGCCCAGGCCCGCCGCGCCACCTGGGCCGGCAGCCGGTGCCCGCCCGGCGTCGGCGCCGTCGGACGTCGTCCGGTCGGTCGTCCAGTCGATCTCGCGCGGTACCTGAGGGATACCCGCGATGCGCGTCCCACGGCGCCCGCCGGTCTCGGCGACCCCGGCGTTGACGAGCACCGCGTACGCCGAAGCCACGGTGTTGCGGTTCACCCCCAGCCGGTCGGCCAGCGCCCTCACGGTCGGCAATTCGGCCTCCGCTGCCAGGGCGCCGGAAGCCACGAGGTCGCGCACACTCGTGGCGATCTCGGCAGCCGTCCGACCGTGAATCACAGCCTCTACTTTGTCATAGGACAAACCCTGTGTCACGCGCCCGGATGTTGCGCGTTTGCGGTCGACGGCGACTGCGCCGACTCACGAGGGGTGCGCGGACCTCGGCATGTCGGGACCTCCCGGAAGCCGAACGTCGTCCGGCGTCGTCGCTAGAGCACGCGTCAGGCTGTCGATGACGTCGCTCTGCTCCACACGACAAGTAAAACGTTGCAAACCACTCTTTGCACCCGAAACGGGCAAGGGCGTGGTCAAGCACGAGTTTGTCGGACTGGACATCTCCCGGTCGTCGTCTTCGCCAAGCTCGTCTTCGTGTAGCCCACAGAGTCTTGGGTGGACAAGGTGATCATGCTGTCAATGCGGTCACCGCACGCAACCTCCACCTCGACCGTCTGGCGTCATGGGCATCGAAGAGGCGATTCAATCGTTGTCAGTACGCCCAAGACCACGCCAACGCGGACAGTTGGAGTGACCGCCAATGACGATTTCACTGCCCTCGGCTGTTCCCCGAGACGAGACCCTCATGGGCGAGACCCAGCCCGCGGCAACGCTCCTTGAACGGGATCTTGCACTCTCCCTTCTCCCCCGTTTTTCCCCGGCCAACACCCGATAGGGAGAAGATTTAGCCGCCGGCACGCCCACGTCAGGGCTAGTGAGCGACGCCAGTAGTCGCGCGGCGGAGGACCTCGGGTGCCGCTGAGCGGGCGCCGGGGCGCGTCAACACGCTATCGTGACCCAGCGTCCTTTCGGCCCAGATTGACGGGCGAACACATGGCTTCTGGAGCGCCGTTTAGCCGCCTCCCGGGCCTGATCGATGTGTGGTTCGGCGGTGGAAGGTGGCGCGGTTACCGGGTCGGAGCGTTGCCCAGAGGCGCTGGAACCAGTCTTTGTCGCCTCTCCGCGAGCAACCCAGGGCCGCGTCGGTGATCAGGTGGTGGCGGAGGGGAGGGTCTTCATCGTCACGTAGCTGGTGACTGCGGCAACGCTGGGCAGGTTTGCCATTCGATTGGCGTGGAAGTTCTCGTAGGCGGGCAAGTCGGCGACCTCGACCTGGAGGATGTAGTCGTAGTTGCCGGTCACGTGGTACGCGCACACCACTTCGGGCAGTTTGATGACGGCGCTTTCGAAGGCGACCACGTCGGTCCGGGCGTGACGCACGAGCCGGACACCGACCAAGACGCGCAGGCTCCGGCCGATCGCGGCGGGATCAATCACCGCCCGATAGCCGCGGATCACCCCGGTCCTTTCCAGTCGCCGCACGCGCCGAAGGCAGGGCGAGGGCGAGAGGCCAACGCGCTCAGCGAGCTCTGCGTTGCTGATCCGTCCGTCCGTGTCGAGGACAGCCAGGATCGAGCGGTCAACTTCATCCATGTTGGCAGGATATTGCTCTCAGAGAGCCAGTACCACAATGTGGTGCTCACTGGTCGGGCCACTTACTGCCGAAGTTGCCGACGCCGGCTGACCTGGGCCCTCTGGTCGAGCACTCTGGGACAGCACAGATCGGCTGCACGGGAAGGGAAACCATGACGGGTATCAGCACGGTGGTCATTCACGCCGATCGGGACGTCCATCCCAGCCGTTCCGTCGCGCGGCCGATCTACCAGACGGCCGCCTTCTGGGCCGAGGACTCGGAGTCGTTTACGCGGGCGGCCGTCGAGCCACGGGGCAAGGACTTCTACACGCGCTTCGGCAACCCGAACCACGCGCAGGTCGCCGCCGTGGTCGCCGAACTCGAGAACACCGAGGCGGCGATGGTCATGGCGTCGGGGATGGCCGCCCTGACCACGACGGTGCTGGCCTTGGTGTCCGCGGGTGACCACGTCATCGGACAGAAGTCCACCTACGGCGGTACGGCCTCGGTGCTGTTGAACCTCTTGCCGCGTCTTGGCGTAGCGACCACTCAGGTGGACCAGACCGACCCGGAGGCATTCGAGCAGGCGTTGACCCCGCAGACCCGGCTGATCCTGCTGGAGTCACCGAGCAATCCTTCGCTTCAGGTCACCGACCTTCGCGCCGTGGCCGACCTGGCCCGCGCACATGAGGTGCTGACCCTCGTGGACAACACCTTCGCGACACCGCTCAATCAGCGGCCGACCGACTTCGGCATCGATCTGGTCTGGCACAGCGCCACCAAGTACCTCAACGACCACTCCGACGTGTCCGCCGGAGTGGTGGCCGGCCCGGCGCAGCTCCTGGACCGGATCTGGGACGTCGCGCTGCTCACCGGTGCCGCACTGGGACCCTTCGATGCCTGGCTGCTGCTGCGTGGTCTGCGCACCCTGCCCTTGCGCGTGGCCCGGCACAACGAGAACGGCCAAGCCCTTGCTGAAGCGCTGGTGCGCCATCCCGCGGTGACCCGGGTGCATTACCCCGGTTTGCCTACCCATCCACAGCACACGCTGGCTGCGCATCAGATGAGCGGCTTCGGCGGCGTGGTGGCCCTCGAACTCGCCGACGGTTTCCAGGCGGCCGACGCCTTCGTCGGCCACCTGCGGTACGCCCGCCGGTCGGCAAGCCTCGGCGGTGTGGAGTCACTGGCCGTGCATCCGGCGTCCATGTGGCGAGGGATGCTCAGCGAACAACAGCTCGTCGCCTCAGGCCTTCCCATGGGCCTGGTCCGAGTGGCCGCGGGAATTGAGGACACCGCCGACCTGATCGCCGACGTGCTCGCGGCCGCTGACGCCGTGGCCGTCGCGGAAACTACGGCTACGTGAACCACCCGCGGGCGCTCGTGGCAGGAGGTACCCGATGAGGACTCTCATCACTGGCGGCAACGTGATCAGCATGGACCCGGGAATCGGCGACCTCGACCGCGGTGACCTTCTGCTCGAGAACGACGTGATCGTCGACGTCGCCGAACACATCGACGCACCGGATGCTGTCGTGATCGACGCGAGCGACCGTGTGGTCATGCCCGGCTTCGTCGACACCCACCGCCACACCTGGCAGACCGCCTTCCGGGGTGTCGGGGTGGACTGGACCTTCACCGAGTACCTCGCAGCGGTACATGGGACCTTGAAACCCCACTACCAGCCCGAAGACGTCTATCTCGGCAACCTGCTCGGCCGACTCGAAGCCCTGCATTCGGGCGTGACCACGATGCTCGACTGGTTCCACTGCGGGCGAACTCCCGAGCACGTTGACGCCGCCGTCCAAGGTCTGCGCGATGCGCCCGGCCGCTCGATCCTTTGCTACGGCGCGGGCTGGGGCACCACGGCGTCCGTCGACGACGAGGTACGGCGTGTGCGGTCCGAGCTGACTGGCAACGGACCGGTGACCATGGCGTTGGGGCTGCGCGGGCCCGAGCTGACCGACATGGACACCGTCGCAGCGGAGTTGACCCTGGCAGGGGACCTTGGGCTACGAACCAGTGTGCACATCGAGACCGGCGGCCGAAATCGGCCGATCGCTGATCTGCACGAGCACAGACTCCTTTCGAGCACCACCACGTTCGTGCACGCCAACGGAGTCGGCGACGACGAGCTGCACATGCTTGCGGACGCCGGCAGTTCGGTGTCGATCAGCCCCGACGTCGAGCTCAAGATGGGAATCGGGTGGCCGATGACGGGCCGCGTGCTGGCCGCCGGCCTGCGTCCGTCCCTGTCCACCGATGATGCTCCATCGGCTGGTGGGGACATGTTCGCCTCCATGCGCTCGGCGCATGTCGCGCAACGCGGCCTGGACGGCACCCTGAACGCGAGGGACGTGCTGGAGTTCGCCACCATCGACGGTGCCGCGGCGTGCGGACTCGTCGACCGAACCGGCAGTCTCACGCCCGGAAAGGACGCCGACGTGATCCTGCTCAGCGCGGACGATCCGACCGTCTTCCCCTTCAACAACCCGGCCGGCACGATCGTGGCGGCCGGCCATCCCGGTCTCGTCGACACGGTTCTGGTCGCCGGCCGCGTAGTCAAGCACGGCGGTCGACTCCTCGACATCGAACTGCCCACCTTGCGGAACAGACTCGTCGAATCCCGCGACCGGATCGCTGCCGCCGCGGGCATCCCGCTCGACGGTACGTGGCACCCCAGCTCCGACTCGCACTGACCGAAAGGCCACCCGCATGCGACGCCAACACCCGTTCGCCCAGGTCGACGTCTTCTCCACCGCCGCCTACCTCGGCAACCCGGTGGCCGTGATCCTCGACGCCGAGGATCTCGAAGACGAGGACATGCAGCGCATTGCTCGGTGGACGAACCTGTCAGAGACGACATTCGTCCTGCCGCCGACCACGCGTGAGGCGGACTACAGGTTGCGGATATTCACCCCAGGCGGCGAGCTCTCCTTCGCCGGCCACCCAACGCTCGGCTCTGCGCACGCCTGGCTGGAACGGGGCGGCACACCAAAGGTCTCGGACCGCCTCGTCCAGGAGTGCGATGCAGGTCTGGTCGAGGTACGACACCGGGCCGGGTTGTTGTGGTTCGCGGCTCCGCCCACCCGTCAAAGCGGGGACATCGAGGAGGAGTACCTGAGCCAGATCGTCGATGCATTCGGCATCGAACACGATCAAGTGCTCGCCCACCAATGGGTGGACAACGGGCCCGGCTGGGCCGTCGTCCGGCTCGCGACGGCGCAGGCGGTGCTGGAGCTGCAGCCGGATCTGTCGCGAATCCCTACCGCGATGGTCGGCGCGATCGGAGCCCACCCGGACGGCAACGAGCACGCATTCGAGCTACGCACGTTCGCACCCGGCGTCGGCGTCGCCGAAGATCCTGTCTGCGGCAGCATGAACGCCGCTGTGGCGCAATGGCTCCTACGGACCGGGGCGGTGTCGGGAAGCTACCGCGTCTCCCAGGGTCGACGGCTGGGCAACGCCGGAGACGTCACGATCACCCCCGACCCGGACGGAACCATCTGGGTCGGCGGCAACACGAACACCCTGTTCCACGGCGCCGCGTTAGCGCATTAGGACAGTGGATCGTTCGGACCAGAACGCCGGGACGGATTACTGCGCCCCTGGGCACGCGCACCGCCACATGGGCGGCCAAACGCGACCCTGACTCGGTGTCGCTGACACATCGCTCTCGGAGTGCCCACAAGCGTGCTGGCGCTTGTGATGCTGGTGGCACACAGGATGTGAATGGCGACAGGCTGACTCGGGTGTGCCGGAGCCGGCCCGAAGGTCTGGCCGGACTGATGGAGTCGGCGACTGACATGACTCCTGCGGCCCCACGCAGCGAGCGGTTGATTCGTAGTGCCGCTGAGTTGGTCAGGCGTCGAGGCGCAGTCATTCCACCGCCATTGACGCGGTTGCCCGGGCCGTCCCACACGGGGATCCTCCTCCGGACGCGGATCAGGCGAGACCGAGAAAGACCACCAGCGCACGTGACAGGGCGAGCATGTCCGTGTCAGACACGCCTCCGATGTACTCGCCGAGCTTCGATCTGGGCATGGTCGTCAGCTTGTCGACCATGATGCTGCTGGGCTGGGCGAGTCCGCTGCTCGATTCAGGATCTAGCCGGATCCGCAGCAGCGGGATCTCGGTGGGGTCAGTGGTCAGTGGGCAGATGGTGATCGAGTCAGTGGCATCGAACCGATCGTCCTGTACGACGAGCACCGGTCGCGGCTTGCCGGCGTAGTGCTGGCCCCCGGCGGCCGTCCATATTTCGCCGCGCCTCACTCCTCATCCTCGTCGTCGCCGTCGTTACCAAACCACGAGATGGCGTCGACGAACGCTTGGTCCTCGGCTTCATGCGAACTGGCGGCCGCGAGCGCAGACTGTCGGTGCGCCTCGGCGGCAAACCCAGGAGCTCGCACGTCGGGCACCCAGATCTGTACCGGCCGTAGGCCTTGGCGGCGCAAACGGGCCCGATGCTCGGCCACGCGCTGACGAACCGGCGGTGTGTCATGTTCAGCCATTCCTCTAGGTTACATGTAACTTACCGGAAGTCGAAGCAACATCCCGCAACAGGATCCGCTTCCGAGATGTCGGTGCGGCGCCGACCATGGCCGTACGATCGCTTGGAGCGCCCACGACGATGAGTTCTCGTCTCGCGATCGGTCACTAACGGCGAAGCACACCTCAGAAGGAAGGAGAGCCCGTTGTCGAGCTTAAGGGTGGACCTCATCGCCGATCATCGTCGGTCGCTCCGGCCCGACGGTCTGAAGCCATGCTGATCTACTCGATGAGCGTCTCGGTGGACGGCTTCATCGGCGACCGCGAGGGTGCGTTCGGGTGGACGACCCCCAACGAGGAACAGTTTCGTTTCCACATCACGCAGACACGCGAGCTTGGCGGCCATCTGTGCGGCCGCAGGCTCTACGAGACGATGCTGCCGTGGGAGACGGATCCGTCGCTGCGCGACAACGAGCTCGGGGCCGCGTTCGCCGACGTTTGGTGCGCGATCCCGAAGGTCGTCTTCAGCCGCACGCTCGACAGCGTCCAGGGCAACGCCCGGCTTGCCGACGCGTCACTGGCCGAGGAGGCCGCTGCGGCGCTCGACGCAACCGACAAGGATGTCCCGATCGGCGGCGCCGGCCTGGCCGCGGCGGCTATCGAGCTCGGCCTTGTCGACGAGCTGCGCATGTTCCGCAATCCGGTCGTCATCGGTGGCGGCACGCCGTTCCTGCCGCCGGTCACCGAAGACGTCCCGCTCGACCTGATCGAGACCAGGACGTTCGGCTCGCGCGTGATCTACGAGCGCTACCGGCGCGTCCGCGATGACTCGGA
>Ga0075530_1001263_pt1 | contig 12095 bp, 10 predicted proteins | sample NGEPerD_2_FD_75101 | JGI IMG/M metagenome (GOLD analysis project Ga0075530, IMG submission 75101) | Arctic peat soil microbial communities from the Barrow Environmental Observatory site, Barrow, Alaska, USA - NGEE PermafrostL1-D | ecosystem: Environmental > Terrestrial > Soil > Wetlands > Peat ...
CAAGCCACACGCTGTCATCTCGACCGGAGGGAGAGATCTTGTAACTGACTGAATTAATTAGTCTCATCGCGGCGCAAGATTTCTCGCGGCACTTCGAAATGACACTTGTTCAGAGCTTCCCTAACGCCAAAAAAGAACGGCACCTTTACGGTGCCGCTCTAAAGTACTTTCGAACGATTCGCTCAATCGGGGGGCCTGTTCGGGTTTTCCATCGATCCGCTCGGCTGACCGCCGACACCTTGTTTGCCAGCGGATTTTCCGCCGATAGGCGCCTTTTCGGCTGCCTTTTTGGTGCCCTGCATGGCATCCTTCCCCGCCTTTTTAGCGCCTTGCATCGCCTCCTTGCCCATCTGTTTGGCTTTCTCCATACCCTTTTCTGCCATACCGCTCGCGCCTTCCGGCGCGTCCTGCTGTCCGCAAGCACTCACCGCCAGCGCGATCAGCAGAGCGCTGCCGGCCGCCACGAGGCGTGGCGTCAAGCGCGTTGAGGCGCGCAGGGTTTGCTTTGGATTGTTGATCAGATTCATAGGCGTAACTCCTTGGTTGTAATGTAGCGTGTCGCCGCAGGCTGCGGGGTTCCTGACCAAAGTGCAAGTCCGCGATACCCGCGCGGCATTGGCGCGGTGGGTCCAGCGGGCGTGTCGCGCGCGTCATGTCCGCGCCTGACAACGGCGCTTACCACTAGATTAATGATTGCGTGCGGCAACATTTCGTTCCGCTATTCTTACTTCTTGATGACGCGATATATCCACAGCAGCAGGATCGCACCCAGCACGGCGACCACGAAACTCCCGAAATTAAAACCATCTACGGACCCAAACCCAAGCGCCGAACCGATTAAACCGCCGAGCAGGGCGCCGGCGACGCCGAGCAGGATGGTGATGATAAACCCGCCCGGGTCTTTGCCCGGCATGATGAGCTTGGCGATGACCCCGGCGATGAGGCCGAAAATAATCCAGGTCAGAATACCCATAAAATTTTCTCCAGGTTTTTGCTTTAAGATAACTACACAAAGCGTTTATACGGAGTGCAATGCGCTGGTATGCAATCTCTATTCCCACAGAGGCGCGCCGGCATAAAAGGCTAGTTGCGCTCGCGCCGGAGGTGCCGGCAGCAGCGGTCATATAATTCGCCGCACCGCAAGCGCCGGGAGTGTAAACGGACGAACATGCTATAATCCACCGGTTTTTGATGAACCCTCTCACTATTTAAATAAGCGTCTTTCGAAGGCGCACCCCGCTTTAGTCAATATGTAATGGCCGAATTCGCCAAAGAAATCCTGTCGATCAATCTCGAAGACGAAATGCGTCAGTCGTACCTCGACTACGCCATGAGCGTAATCGTGGGCCGCGCTCTACCGGACGTCCGGGATGGTCTCAAGCCCGTGCATCGCCGCGTGCTCTACGCCATGAGCGTGCTGGGCGTGGACTGGAACAAGGGTTACAAGAAGTCGGCCCGTGTAGTCGGCGACGTCATCGGTAAATATCATCCGCATGGCGAGTCCGCTGTTTACGACGCCATCGTGCGTATGGCGCAGCCGTTCTCCATGCGCTACATGCTGGTGGACGGACAGGGCAACTTCGGTTCGGTGGACGGCGACGCGCCAGCCGCTATGCGCTATACCGAGGTGCGCATGGCGCGTATCGCGGCCGAGATCATGGCGGATCTGGACAAGGAAACGGTCGATTTCGTCCCCAATTACGACGAGACCGAGCGCGAGCCGCGGGTATTGCCCGCCCGTGTGCCCAACCTGTTGATCAACGGCTCCTCCGGCATCGCCGTGGGCATGGCAACCAACATCCCGCCCCACAACATAACTGAAGTCATCAACGCCTGCGTGGCGCTGATCGATAACCCGCAAACCGAAATCAGTGAACTGATGGCGCATGTGCCGGGACCGGACTTTCCCACCGCCGGCATCATCAATGGCACGCGTGGCATTATTGAAGCTTATTTGACGGGCCGCGGCCGCATTTACGTGCGTGCGCGCAGCCACATCGAGACTGAAGACAACGGCAAGCAGCGTATCGTCGTCACCGAGTTGCCGTATCAGGTCAACAAGGCGCGGCTACTGGAGAAGATCGCCGAACTGGTCAAGGACAAGCGGGTCGAGGGCATCACCGAGTTGCGCGACGAGTCCGACAAGGACGGCATGCGCATGGTCATTGAGCTTCGCCGCGGCGAGGTGGCGGAGGTTATTCTCAATAATCTGTACCAGCACACCCAGATGCAGAACGTATTCGGCATCAACATGGTGGCGCTGGTGGATGGCCAGCCACGGCTGGTGAATCTCAAAGAAATCTTGCAGTCGTTCGTGCGTCACCGGCGCGAAGTGGTCACGCGGCGCACGATTTACGATCTGCGCAAGGCCCGCGAGCGCGCGCACGTGCTGGAGGGGCAGGCCGTGGCGCTGGCGAATATCGATGCCGTGATCGAGCTGATCAAGGCCAGCTCGAATCCCGCCGAGGCCAAAAGCGCAATGATGGCGCGCGCCTGGGCGCCGGGTGTAGTCACCGAGCTGCTGGCGCGCAGCGGCGCGGAGGATACCAGGCCCGATGGACTCGCGCCGCAGTTCGGCATGAACGATGACGGTTATCGGTTATCCGACTTGCAGGCGCAGGCGATCCTGGATTTGCGCCTGCAGCGGCTCACCGCGTTGGAGCAGGACAAGATCGTCAAAGATTACGGCGAGCTGCTCGCCAGCATTGGCGAATACTTGCAGATTCTACGCGAGCCCGAGCGTCTGTTGCAGGTCATCCGCGACGAACTGGTGGCCGCGCGCGAACAGTTCGGCGATGCGCGGCGCAGCGAGATTCTTGAGAATCAGCTGGACCTGACCCTCGAAGATCTGATCCCCTCGGAGGAAGTGGTGGTAACCCTGTCGCATTCGGGTTACGCCAAGTCTCAGCCCGTTGATGTGTACCGTGCGCAGCGGCGCGGCGGTCGTGGCAAGGCGGCCACCTCGTTCAAGGCCGAGGACTTTATCGACAAACTGTTTGTCGCCAATACGCACGATACCCTTCTGTGCTTTTCCAGCCGCGGCAAGGTTTACTGGCTCAAGGTTTACCAGCTGCCGCAGGGTGGCCGCGGCGCGCGCGGCAAGCCCATAGTGAATCTGCTGCCGCTTGAGGAGGGCGAACGCATCAACGCCGTGCGACCCGTTCGGGAGTTCACCGCCGAGCGTTTCGTGCTGATGGCGACCAGCGCCGGCACCATCAAGAAAACGCCGCTGGTAGAGTTCTCCAGACCACGTACCAACGGCATCATTGCCATCGACCTGCACGATAACGATGCGTTGATCAGCGTTTGCATTACCGATGGATTCGCGGACATCATCCTGGTCAGCAACGCCGGCAAGGCAGTACGTTTCAAGGAATCCGAGGTACGCTCCATGGGCCGCACCGCGTCCGGCGTGCGCGGCATCCGGCTGAGTGGGGAACAACGGGTCATTTCCCTGCTGACGGCAGATGCCGCCGCCAGCGGCAAGGCGGTGCTGGTCGCGACCGAACACGGCTTTGGCAAACGCACGCCGATCGTCGATTTCCCGTTGCAAGGCCGCGGCGGCCAGGGTGTCATCGCCATCCAGGCCACATCGCGCAACGGCACCGTTATCGGCGCCGAGCTGGTCAGCGACGACGACGAGATCATGCTCATCACGGACAGCGGCAATCTGGTGCGAACCACGGTCGCCGGGATTTCGCTTTTGAGTCGCAACACACAGGGCGTAACCCTGATCCGGCTGGGCGAGGGGGAGCGGCTGGTGGAGGTCGAACGCATCGAAGGCCTGAACGGTGACGGGGACGATGCCGGTGAGCCGCTGACCGTCGACGAGGTGTGAAGCGCCACGCGGTGAGAGTCGAAGCCAGCTTATTCACGGGAGACAACGTGTCGAGAATATTCAATTTCGGCGCCGGCCCCGCCATGCTGCCGGCGGAGGTCATGCAGGCGGCCAGCGAAGAACTGCTGGACTGGCGCGGCAGTGGCATGTCGGTGATGGAGATGAGCCATCGCGGCGACGAGTTCATGTCGATCGCGCTCGAGGCCGAAGCCGATCTGCGCGCGTTGCTGGCCATACCGGACCGCTACCGGGTGCTGTTTCTGCAAGGCGGGGCGAGCAGCCAGTTCGCGATGGTGCCGATGAATCTGCTGCGCGGCAAACGCGGCGCGGATTACATTAACACCGGCTACTGGTCCAGACAGGCCATCGCTGAAGGCAGGCGATTCTGCAAGGTGAATGTGGCCGCCTCGGATGAAAATGATCATTTCACGAAGATCCCGCCTTTCGACTCGTGGGCTCTGGATCCGACAGCGGCGTATGTGCACTACACGCCGAACGAGACCATCGGCGGGGTCGAATTCCACTGGGTGCCACAGACCGGCGGCGCGCCGCTGGTCGCGGACCTGTCATCCAGCATTCTGTCGCGCCCGTTCGACGTGGAAAAACATGCCGTGATTTATGCCGGCGCGCAGAAGAACATCGGGCCGGCCGGTCTGACCGTCGTCATCGTGCGCGATGATTTTGTCGGTGAGCCCGTCGTCGGCACGCCGGGCATGTTCAGCTATCGCAATCACGCGGACGCGCAGTCCATGTATAACACCCCACCGGCGTTTGCGTGGTATATGGCCGGACTGGTGTTCAAATGGCTCAAACAGCAGGGTGGTCTGGAAGCGATGGCCGCTAGCAATGGCCGCAAGGCGAAAAACCTCTACGCCGCCATCGACGCTTCAGGTTTCTATCGCAACCCGGTACAACGCGACTGCCGTTCGCGGATGAACGTGCCATTCACCCTGGCCGATGCGTCGCTTGACGGTCTGTTCTTGTCGCAGGCGGCCGACAATGGACTGCACGCGCTCAAGGGCCATCGCTCGGTCGGCGGCATGCGCGCCAGCATTTACAACGCTATGCCGGAGTCGGGGGTGAACATGTTGATCGATTTCATGGCCGAGTTCACGCGCACGCAGGGCTGACGAGTATCCCGGCCGGGGTTTAAAGACACGGGCTTAACGACTGGGTATCGAAAGTGTACAAGATTCTGACACTGAACAATATTTCCGCCAAAGGAATAGAACAATTGCCTCGCGAGCGCTATGAAGTCGCCGCGGAGATAGATCATCCCGACGCGATTCTGTTGCGCTCGCATAACATGCACGGCATGACGTTTCCGCAAACGTTAAGAGCCGTGGCGCGCGCGGGCGCGGGGGTTAACAACATCCCGGTCGATGCGTTGAGCCGGCAGGGAATTCCGGTGTTCAACACGCCGGGCGCGAACGCTAACGCGGTCAAGGAACTGGTGCTGGCTGGCATGCTCATCGCGTGCCGCAACATCTGCCAGGCATGGGACTACGCGCGGGGGTTGAGCGGCGAGGATTCCGCGCTCAACAAGGCGATCGAGGCCGAAAAGAAGCAATTCGCGGGTTACGAATTGCCAGGCCGCACCCTGGGCGTGTTCGGTCTGGGCGCAATCGGCGTGCAGGTGGCGAACGCCGCGCGGGGCTTAGGGATGCACGTCGTGGGCTACGATCCCCGCATTACCGTCAAGCGTGCCTGGCAGTTGTCGGCCGATGTGGAACGCGCGCACAGCATCGACGACCTGCTCTCCAGAGTCGACTTCGTCACCTTTCATGTGCCGCTGATGAAAGAGACGCAAGGCATGATCGACGCGAAGCGTCTGGGGATGATGCGCGACGGCGTGGTGATCCTCAATTTCGCGCGCAGCGGGATCGTCGATGACGACGCTGTTTGCGAAGCCATAGACACCGGCAAGGTCTACGCGTATGTGTGCGATTTTCCGTCCCGCCGGCTGCACGCGCAGTCCCGCGTGATCGCGCTGCCGCACCTGGGGGCGTCCACGCGCGAAGCGGAGGACAACTGCGCGGTGATGGCCGCGCAGCAGCTCAAGGAATACCTGGAGCAGGGAACCATCAGAAACTCTGTCAATTTCCCGGAGGTAACCTTGCCGCGCAAGGGCCATATGCGGCTCGCGGTTGCCAACGAAAACGTGCCCGATATGGTGGCGAGGATTTCTCACATCCTGGGCCGCGAGCAGGTTAACATCGTGCACATGGTTAACGAGTCCAATGGCGCGCTGGCGTATACCTTGCTCGACACCGATACCGCAGTATCGGACAACATCATCGCGCGCATCGCCACGACCGAAGGCGTGTTGCGGGTGCGCGCCGTTTGAAACGCCGGGACACGAATGACCGCGATGCACTGAGCGTCGCCCGCGACCAAATCGACGAACTGGACGCCGAGATTCTGCGCCTCATCAGCGAACGTGCTGAGGTGGCACTTGAGGTCGCGCGCATCAAGCGTCAGACCGATTCGGATGCATCGTGCTACCGTCCGGAGCGCGAGGCCGAGGTGTTACGCAGAGTGCTGACGCGCAATCAAGGGCCGTTGAGCGAGGAGGAGATGGCGCGCCTGTTTCGCGAGATCATGTCCGCATGCCTGGCACTCGAACAACCGCTCAAAGTGGCTTTTCTCGGGCCCGAGGGCACGTTTACGCAGGAGGCGGTACTAAAGCATTTCGGTCATTCGGTCAAGGCCATCGCGCTGGGCGCCATCGATCAGGTGTTTCGCGAGGTGGAATCCGGCGCCACGCAATACGGCGTGGTGCCGATCGAAAATTCCACCGAGGGCGTGGTCAATCACACCCTGGATATGTTTTTGCAGTCGTCGCTCAACATCAATGGCGAAGTCGAACTGCGCATTCACCATCATCTGCTTTCGACCCTGGACGACGTCGCGAGGGTCGAACGCGTGTATTCGCATCAGCAGTCGCTGGCGCAGTGTCGTGGCTGGCTGGATTCGAATCTGCCCCAAGCCGAGCGCATCGCGGTCAGCAGTAATGCCGAGGGCGCCCGCCGCGCGGGTGGCGAGGACGTTGCCGCCGCCATCGCTGGCGACGCCGCGGCGCGTACTTACAGCTTGCAGGCCTTGCGCAAGAACATCGAGGACAATCCGAACAACATCACGCGCTTTTTGATTATTGGCCGCCATCGCGTGCCGCCCAGCGGTTTCGACAAGACCAGTCTGGTGGTGTCGGGACGCAACCAGCCCGGGTTGTTATGCCGGCTACTGGCGCCGCTGGCGCAAAACGCGATCAGCATGACGCGTATCGCCTCGCGCCCGTCGCAACTGGTGAACTGGGAATACGTATTTTTTCTGGATGTGGAAGGTCACATGGACGACGGCAAACTCAAGCCGGCGTTGCACGACCTCGAGAAACTCGGCGACCTGTTCAAGGTGCTGGGTTCTTATCCGCGCGCCGTGCTTTAGTGCGCGTCGTGATCCGGCCATTCAAGCGATCATCTTCCGGCTAAAATTATTTTTGCAATCCGGTTTTTACAGCCCAGATTCTGTCTCATTCGCTTTTTGTCCTGTGTCTCTAGATTTAACATGAGTTGTGATTTTTTAACTTTGGCAGTCGACGGTGTGCGGCTACTGCAACCGTACGAACCGGGCAAGCCGATAGAGACGCTGGAGCGAGAGCTCGGTATCCGCGATTCGCTCAAACTCGCATCCAATGAAAACCCGCTGGGTCCCAGCCCGCTGGCGATGGCCGCCATGCAGCGGCAACTCGGCAAGATTTCCGTTTATCCCGACGGCAACGGCTTTGCGCTCAAGGCCGTGCTGGCTGATTATCACCGCGTGGGTCGTGAATGTGTCACGTTGGGCAACGGCTCAAACGAGATTCTGGAGCTGGTCGCGCGCGCTTTTTTAAGGCCCGCTCTCAACGCGGTGTTCTCACGGCACGCGTTTGCCGTGTACTCGATCGTGGTGCAGGCGGTGGGCGCGACAGCGCGGGTGGCGCAGCCTAACGCGCCGGAGCACGCCATGCCTTTCGGCCATAATCTGCAGGCGCTTGGCAAACTGGTCGATGGCGAGACGCGGGTGGTGTTCGTCGCCAATCCGAACAACCCTACCGGCACCTGGATCAATGGCGCGCAGCTGCGCCAGTTCATTCGCGAGTTACCCGCCACCACGCTGGTCGTGGTCGACGAAGCCTATTTCGAATACGTGCAGGCGTCGGATTATCCCAACGCGGTGGCGTGGCTGGCGGAATTTCCGAACCTGATCGTGACTCGCACGTTTTCCAAGGTCTACGGGCTCGCGGGCCTGCGTATCGGTTACGGACTTTCGCACCCCGCAGTAGCTGACCTGCTGAACCGCGTGCGTCAGCCGTTCAACACCAGCAGTGTCGCGCAGGCCGCGGCGCTGGCGGCGCTGGATGACGCCGGGCACGTGGCGCGAAGCCGCGAGATGAACAACGCCGGCCTCGTGCAGTTCGCGGGTGCGTTCGAGGCGCGGGGCTTGAGTTTCATCCCGTCGGTGGGCAATTTTATTTGCGTCGACGTCGGCCGCGACGCCTCCGCGGTGTACCAGGCGTTGCTGCGCGAGGGCGTGATTGTGCGCCCCGTCGCGAGTTACGAACTGCCGGAGTATCTGCGCGTCACCATCGGGCGCGAGGATCAGAACCGGCGTGTAATCGACGCGCTGGACAAGGTGCTTAGCCCATGATCCGGCGCTTGTGCGTAATCGGCGTGGGCCTGATCGGCGGCTCGCTGGCGCTGGCGCTGCGTCGCGCCGGTGCGGTCGGCGAGATCATTGGCGCGGGGCGGGACGAATCGCATCTGCGCAAGGCCGTTGAACTGGGCGTGATCGATCGATTCGAGATCGACGCCGACCGCGCGGTGGCCGGCTCGGACGTGACGGTTGTCGCCGTGCCGCTGGGCGCCATGCGCGCGGTGTTCGCCGCCATCAAGGGTCATCTGGCGCCTGGCGCGGTGTTGACCGACGTCGGCAGCGCCAAGCACTCGGTAGTTGAGGCGGCGCGCAACGCGTTCGGCGAATTGCCGCCGTACTTTGTCCCGGGTCATCCCATCGCGGGCACGGAGCACAGCGGTGTCGAGGCTGCTTGTGCCGAGCTTTATCGGGGCCGCAAGGTGATCCTGACACCAGTTGAGAAAACCGATCGCAAGGCTCTGCAAACCGTTAAATCCATGTGGGGGCAGGCGGGCGCAACGGTTGAGGAAATGGACATCGCCCATCACGATCGCGTGCTGGCCGCGACCAGTCACTTGCCGCACGTGCTCGCGTATGCCCTGGTCGAGAGCCTGGCGCGGCTGGCCGAACGCGATGAGATCTTCCGCTATGCCGCTGGCGGATTCAAAGATTTCACGCGTATCGCTTCCAGCGATCCGGTGATGTGGCGCGATATCCTGCTGGCGAATGGCGATGCGATCCGGTCGCTGATTGGCCGCTATCGCAATGATCTGGAACGCATCGAAGACGCCATCCTGAAAGAGGACGGGCCTGGCCTGCAGGCGCTGTTCGCGCGCGCCAAGCAGGCGCGTGACGGGATCGCGACCGGTGTGAATGATCTTGAGGCCTGATCCGTCTGGCGATGCCCGCGAGCCGGAGAGCGGGACGCAGCGGCCTGTAAGCTTTCACACGCGGCCGGGCGGCAGCTTCAATGGCACATTGTGGGTGCCAGGCGACAAGTCGATCTCCCATCGCTCACTCATGTTCGGGGCGATTGCGGAAGGGACGACGCGCGTCGTGGGTTTTTTGCGTGCGCAGGACTGTCTGGCCACGGCGTGTGCGTTACGCGCCATGGGCGTGCGGATCGACTTCGCCGAAGACGGCGAAGTGAGAATCGAGGGCGCGGGTCTGCGCGGACTGCAAGCGCCGTCCATGGACCTGGATGTGGGTAATTCCGGCACTTCCATGCGGTTGCTGGCAGGTCAGCTGTGCGGACAAGCGTTCGCATCGAAACTTGTCGGCGACGCCTCACTCATGCGCCGCCCCATGCGCCGTATTGCCGAGCCGCTGACGGCGATGGGCGCCGTCATCCGCACCAGCGCGCAAGGCACCGCACCGCTGCTTATCGAGGGTGGCGGCGAATTACGGGGCATCGCGTATGACATGCCGGTGGCGAGCGCACAGGTCAAATCCTGTCTGCTACTGGCGGGGCTTTATGCGCAAGGCGAGACCTCGATTACCGAGCCCGCCGTGACCCGCGACCATACCGAGCGCATGCTGGGCGCATTCGGCTACTCGCTCCAGGTGGTACGCGGTAGCGTGAGCCTGCGTGGCGGCGGCAGGCTTATCGCGTGCGACATCGAAGTCCCCGCGGATATTTCCTCCGCGGCGTTTTTCATGGTCGGCGCCAGCATCGCGTCGGGGTCGGATGTGATACTGGCGCAGGTAGGCGTCAATCCGACCCGTCGCGGCGTGATCGACATCCTGCGACTGATGGGCGCGGATATCGAATTGATCAATGAGCGCACCGCCGGCGGCGAGCCGGTGGCGGATCTGCGCGTACGGCACGCGCCGCTGACCGGCATCGAAATTCCGCCTGCGCTGGTGCCGCTGGCGATCGACGAGTTTCCCGCGATTCTCGTTGCGGCGGCATGCGCAAAAGGGGAAACGGTGTTAACCGATGCTAAGGAACTGCGGGTCAAGGAGAGCGACCGCATCCAGGTGATGGTCGCGGGATTGCAGGCTTGCGGGATCGACGCCACGCCTGCCGACGACGGCATGCGCGTGCGCGGCGGGCGGCTGCGCGGCGGCGTGATAGACAGCCACGGTGATCATCGCATCGCTATGGCGTTCGCGATTGCTGGCGCGGTGGCGGACGGTGATATTGTCATTAACAATTGCGAACACGTCGCGACCTCGTTTCCGGGTTTTGCCGTACTGGCCACAGGCGCGGGCTTGAATATTTCAGAACAGGTTTGCGCGTGACAGGCGCGGCGCCGGTTATCACCATCGATGGCCCCGGCGGCGCCGGCAAGGGCGCGGTCAGCAGCCGCCTTGCGAGTCATCTGGGATACGGCCTGCTCGATAGCGGCGCGCTTTATCGCGCGCTGGCGCTGGCGGTGCGGCGGCACGGCATTTCTCTGGATGCGGTTTCCGATCTGGCAGGTCTGGCCACTGGCTTCAACGTCGTATTCAGCACCGAACCGGACGGCAGCCGCCGCGCATGGCTCGATGGTGAGAATCGTACCGAGGCGTTGCGCTCGGAGGCCTGCGGGGACGTGGCGTCCCGGTTGGCGTCCATCTCGGCGGTACGCGAGGCGCTTATGTTTCGTCAGCGCGCGTTTCGCCAGCCGCCTGGGCTGGTCGCCGAGGGCCGCGATATGGGTACCGTGATATTTCCCGACGCCGCGCTCAAGATATACCTCACGGCAAGCCTCGAAGAACGTGCCCACAGGCGCCATAAGCAGTTGATGGCGCTAGGGATTGGTGCTAAGCTCGCCGACCTTCTGGAAGAATTGAACACCCGTGATCAGCGGGACATAGAACGTAAGGCCGCACCGCTCGCGCCCGCGGCGGATGCGGTTATTGTTGATTCTACGGGAAGAAATATCGATCAGGTGTTTGCAGGTGTCGTGCGCCTTGTGAACGAATATCAACCAACCTCAAGGGATTTATTGCAGTAATCCCTTAAGTCTATGAGTCCAGTCAACCCATGAGTGAAAGCTTTGCGCAGCTGTTCGAAGAGAGCCTGAACAATATTCAAATGCGACCCGGCACCATTATCAATGGTACCGTCATCGACATCCGCAACGACACCGTAATCGTCAACGCCGGCCTCAAGTCCGAAGGTGTTATCCCCATCGATCAGTTTCGCAGCGAACGCGGCGAGCTCAATGTGCATGTGGGTGATATCGTGGAAGTGGCGCTGGATGCGGTCGAGGACGGCTTCGGCGAGACCAAGTTGTCGCGCGAAAAGGCGCGGCGCGCGCGGTCATGGGCGGTGCTGGAACAGGCTTTCGAAGCAGGAGAGGCGGTAACGGGTAGTATTACGGGCAAGGTCAAGGGTGGTTTCACCGTGGAAGTGGGCGATATCCGCGCCTTCCTGCCGGGTTCGCTGGTCGATGTGCGTCCCGTGCGCGACACGACTTATCTCGAAGGCAAGGAGCTGGAGTTCAAAGTTATCAAGCTGGATCAACGGCGCAACAATGTGGTGGTTTCGCGCCGCGCGATCGTCGAGTCCGAATACAGCGCCGAGCGCGAGGCGCTGCTGGAGAATCTTCGCGAGGGACACGTGGTCAAGGGCATCGTCAAGAATCTGACCGATTAC
>Ga0075530_1001264_pt1 | contig 12094 bp, 11 predicted proteins | sample NGEPerD_2_FD_75101 | JGI IMG/M metagenome (GOLD analysis project Ga0075530, IMG submission 75101) | Arctic peat soil microbial communities from the Barrow Environmental Observatory site, Barrow, Alaska, USA - NGEE PermafrostL1-D | ecosystem: Environmental > Terrestrial > Soil > Wetlands > Peat ...
CAACCGCGACCGCATCCTGGCCGCCATCGAGCTCGGCCTGAGCAACTCCAAGCTCGAGGGCCTGAACAGCAAGATCCGATTGATCAACCACCGCGGCTACGGACACCACAGCGCCGCCGCTCTCATCGCCATGATCTACCTGTGCTGCGGCGGAATCACCATCCAGCTACCCACGGAAAGGTGAGGAGAACCCAATTTGGTCGGGCTGTCAGAGCCCGTTAGAGTCATCCGTTGTAACCAAGGACCGCCGGTTCATCATCTCCGGGTGATGTGAAGGTTCGCGAGAGCGGACGGCCTGCGCAGGTGACACCGAGTGAGGCGACGTGACCGTCGCCATCCGCCCCGTGTGCCTTGCGCCGGGGCGTTTTCGTTTCTCCGTCCGAGGTCACCGGGCGTCGTGCAAACCTGCGCGTCGCCGGCGCACACCTGAGTGCACCAGTTGGAAGGAGATCCATGGCGCGGCCAGAGAAGGAAGCAGCTGTGGCGGAGATCGTCGACTCGTTCAACGACTCCACCGGCGCTGTCCTGACCGAGTACCGCGGTCTCACCGTGAAGCAGCTGCAGGAACTGCGGCGAACCCTCGGCGAGAACGCCAACTACGCCGTGGTCAAGAACACGCTGACCAAGATCGCTGCCAAGCAGGCGGGCGTCGACGGCTTCGACGACCTCCTCAACGGCCCGACCGCCATCGCCTTCATCAACGGCGACCTGGTCGAAGCGGCGAAGGGTCTGCGTGACTTTGCCAAGGCCAATCCCGCCCTTGTCATCAAGGGTGGCTATGTCGACGGCGCCTCGATGGATGCTCGGGAGATCGCCAAGCTGGCCGATCTCGAGTCCCGCGAGGTTCTCCTGGGAAAGCTGGCGGGCGCGATGCTCGCTTCGCTCAGCCAGGCCGTCTACCTGCTCAACGCGCCGCTCGCCCAGGCTGCCCGACTCGTCGGCGCCCTGGAGGCGAAGGCCGAGCAGGACCCATCGATCCTCAAGGGTGGTGCCGGCGTACCGGTAGCCCCGGCTGAAGAGGCCATCGAGGACTCCGCAGCGGGCGAGGCACCCACCGAGGGGGCCGAGTCGACCGAGGCTCCTGCCGAGGACGTTGCATCCGAGGACGCACCCGCGGCCGAGGAGACCAGCACTGAGGCCCCTGAAAGCTCGCAGAGCACCGAGGCCTGACCACCCGGTGCGGCGCAATCGCACATCACAAGTCGCGGCTGTCGCCGCACATCACTGAAAGGAACGCCACCATGGCGAAGCTCAGCACCGACGAGTTGCTCGACGCCTTCAAGGAGATGACCCTCCTGGAGCTCAGCGAGTTCGTGAAGCAGTTCGAGGAGACCTTCGGCGTGACCGCAGCCGCTCCGGTTGCCGCCGCCGCAGCCCCCGTCGCCGGTGGCGGCGACGCGGGTGAGGAAGCCGCCGAGCAGGACGAGTTCGACGTCGTCCTCGAGGCCGCCGGCGAGAAGAAGATCAACGTCATCAAGGAGGTCCGCGCGCTCACGAGCCTCGGCCTCAAGGAGGCCAAGGACCTCGTCGAGGCGGCCCCCAAGGCTGTTCTCGAGAAGGTCACCAAGGAGGCCGCACAGAAGGCCAAGGAGTCCCTCGAGGGCGCCGGCGCCTCCGTCACTGTCAAGTGACGCGTCCTCTGAGCCCCCCAAGCTGAAGGCTCGCTCGCACGTCGTCGCGATGGCGTGAGCACCAGCGGCCGCTTCGGACCCAATGGGTCCGGGGCGGCCGATCTGCGTCTCAACCATTGCTTATCGGTCGCGAACTGACATCAGGGTCGATTTCGTGCGACTTATGACCAACTATCGGACGTCCGGTACAAAGTGGGCGTAACTTGGCGAGCGGCTACTCGTTGGTACGCGGTCACTGGGAAGACCTGTGCGTACGCCGTTGGCACCAGTCCTGATCGACGAGTCAGGAAAGTTCGAGGGAGGCCCTGATGGGTGTTGAGATCGAGATCAAGGACCTGGCGAAGAGCTTTGGCAAACAGCTGATCTGGGGCGACGTCAGCCTGACCGTTCCGGCAGGCGAGATCTGCGTGATGCTCGGCCCTTCCGGCACTGGCAAGTCCGTGCTCCTCAAGACCATCATCGGCCTGCTCAAGCCCGACCGCGGCAGTGTCGTGATCCAGGGCACCGACATCGCGTCCTGCCCCGAGAAGGAGCTCTACGAGATCCGCAAGCTCTTCGGTGTGCTGTTCCAGGACGGTGCGATGTTCGGCTCGATGAACCTCTACGACAACATCGCCTTCCCCCTGCGCGAGCACACGAAGAAGACCGAGTCCGAGGTCAGGGAAGTGGTGATGGAGAAGCTGGACCTCGTCGGTCTCCTCGGCACAGAGGACAAGCTCCCCGGTGAGATCTCCGGTGGTATGCGCAAGCGCGCCGGACTGGCCCGCGCCCTGGTCCTCGATCCCGAGATCGTGCTCTTCGACGAGCCCGACTCCGGCCTCGACCCGGTCCGAACCTCGTTCCTCAACCAGCTCATCGTCGACCTGAACGCGCAGATCGACGCGACGTTCCTGATCGTCACCCACGACGTCAACACTGCCCGGAAGGTACCGGACAACATCGGTCTGCTCTACCACAAGCACCTGGCCATGTTCGGCCCCCGGGAGATGCTCCTCTCCTCCGAGGAGCCGGTAGTGCGCCAGTTCCTCAACGCCCAGGTCGTCGGTCCGATCGGCATGTCGGAGGAGAAGGACGCCGACGAGCTCGAGTCCGAGAAAGACATGGAGCTGCCTCCGCTGCCCCCCATTCCGTTCCAGCTCGAACCCTCCAACGGACAGCCCCGGCGCAGCCAGCGCGAGCCCGGTCGGTGGTGCAAGGAGAACGGCATCGAGCCCCCTCCCGGCTCGTTCGACGAGTCCATGTCGATGACGACCGGAGGATGACGGGCTGATGGCTTCCGCCGTAGCCGACCGGGTTCTCGTTCCAATCGGGACCGCCGGGAAGCTCTTCGCGTTCGGGCTCGACGTGCTGCGCAGCTTGTTCAGGCGACCCTTCCAGGCCCGTGAGTTCATCCAACAGGCCTGGTTCATCGCCTCTGTGACGATCGTCCCGACGGCTCTGGTCGCCATCCCCTTCGGTGCGGTCATCGCGCTGCAGGTCGGCAGCCTGATCAAGCAGTTCGGTGCGCAGTCGTTCACTGGCTCGGCGTCGGTGCTGGCCGTCGTCCAACAGGCCGCGCCGATCGCGACCGCCCTCCTCATCGCCGGGGCGGGCGGCTCTGCCATCGCCGCGGACCTCGGCGCCCGCAAGATCCGCGAAGAGCTCGACGCGATGATGGTGCTCGGGATCGACCCGATCCAGCGGCTCGTCGTACCCCGCGTGCTGGCCTGCATGTTGGTCGCGGTCTTCCTCAACGGCCTCGTCACCGTCGTCGGCGTGGCGGGCGGCTACGTCTTCAACGTGGTGCTGCAGGACGGCACACCCGGCGCCTACATCGCCAGCTTCACCGCCCTGGCGCAGCTGCCCGACCTCTGGGTCGGCCTGGTCAAGGCACTGATCTTCGGGTTGATCGCCGCCATCGTCGCTTCCTACAAGGGCATGAACGCCGGGGGTGGACCCAAGGGGGTCGGTGACGCCGTCAACGAGGCGGTCGTGATCACGTTCCTGCTGCTGTTCGTCGTCAACCTGGTGGTGAGCGCTCTGTACCTGCAGATCATCCCCCCAAAGACAGGCTGAGCCGGATGGCGAACTTCAAGCAGGTCTACGAGAAGCCGCTCGCCTCCCTGGACACGATGGGGGAGCAGCTGGCCTTCTACATCCGCGCGATCCGGGTGACACCGCGCTCGGTCACGCGCTACCCGAAGGAGATCCTGCGTCTTCTCGCCGAGGTCACCCTCGGCTCGGGAGCGCTGGCCGTCATCGGCGGCACCGTGGGCGTCATCACCGCGCTGACGTTCTTCACCGGCGCCCAGGTCGGGCTCTCCGGGTACGCCGCCCTCAACCAGATCGGCACCGCTGCCTTCGCCGGCTTCGTCTCGGCGTACTTCAACACCCGGGAGATAGCCCCCTTGGTGGCGGGCATCGCGCTCGCCGCCACCGTGGGCTGTGGCTTCACCGCTCAGCTCGGTGCGATGCGCATCTCCGAGGAGGTCGACGCCCTCGAGGTGATGGCGATCCCGTCGATGCCGTTCCTGGTGACCACGCGCATCGTGGCCGGCCTGGTCGCGATCGTCCCGCTCTACGTCGTCGGCCTGCTCTCCTCCTACTTCGCCACCCGGCTGACGGTGACGCAGTTCTACGGGCAGAGTCCGGGCACCTATGACCACTACTTCAACCAGTTCCTGCCACCCGGAGACGTGCTCTGGTCCTTCGGCAAGGTGCTGGTCTTCGCGGTCGTGGTGATCCTGATCCACTGCTACCACGGCTACACGGCCAGCGGCGGTCCCGCGGGAGTGGGCGTCGCGGTGGGCCATGCCGTGCGGACCTCGATCGTGGCGATCAACGTGATCGACCTGTTCCTGTCGATGGCGATCTGGGGATCCTCGACCACCGTCAGGCTGGCGGGCTGAGGACATGACCAGGATTCTGGACCACCACCGCGCCCTCGGCGTCGTCTTCATCGCCATGTTGATCCTCGGGGTAGGGCTGGTCAACGCGGTGTTCACCCAGAAGTTCGTTGCGTTCGACACCGTGACAATGAAGGCCAGTACTGTCGGACTGAACCTGCCCGCCAAGGCGGACGTGAAGGTGCGCGGCGTCATCGTCGGCCAGGTCAACAAGGCTGAGTCAGCGGTCGAGGGCGCCACGCTCACGCTCGGGATCAGGCCGGACCAGATCAAGGCGATTCCCGCGAACGTCACCGCAGCGCTCGTACCCAAGACCTTGTTCGGCGAGAAGTACGTCGCGCTGAGCATCCCCAGTGACCCCGCCCCGACGTCGTTGGCGGCCGGCGACGTGATCGAGCAGACCAAGCTGCCGATAGAGGTCGAGCGCGTGCTCAACGACCTCTATCCGCTGCTTCGCACGGTGCAGCCCGCCGAGCTCAACTACACCCTGAACGCTCTGGCTGAGGCTCTGGAAGGTCGCGGCGAGAAGCTCGGCGAAGGCCTGGTGACGCTGGACAGCTATCTCAAGCGGCTGAACCCGCAGATCCCCGACATCATCAGGGACATCAAGCTGCTCGCCACGGTCACCGACACCTACGCCGACGTGGTGCCCGAGCTCGCCGCGACGCTGCGCAACACCGTCAAGACCGGCAACACCTTGGTCACCAAGGAGCAGAAACTGAACGACTTCCTCACCGACTTCACGGCCTTCTCCAACACCACGAAGACGTTCCTGGACGACAACGGCAACAACATCATCCGGCTGGGCCAGCTCAGCGAGCCCATCCTGGCGCTGCTCGCGCGCTACTCCAGCAGCTTCCCGTGCATGCTCGAAGGGATCGTCAGGCAGGCCCCCAGGCTCGCTGACACCTTCCGCGGTTTCATCTTCCACATCAACCTCAAGGTCCTTCCTAGGCAGCCGCGGAGCTACGCATCAGGCGACCGCCAGGTCAACGGGGCGAACAACGCGCCCAACTGCGCCGGCCTACCCAATCCGCCGATCCCCTACTTCCCGACCCGGAACCTCCCGGACGTGAACGACGGCGTGAACGACAACAGTCTGGGCAAGAACGCCAGCGAGCGCACGGCCCCCGGCTTCGCGGCCACGCAGCAGCGCCGCGGCCTCACGACCGGCATGTCCGGCACCCCCTCGCAGAAGGCGCTGCTCAACTCGCTCACCGCACCACTGCTCGGGGTGCCGGTCGACGAGATGTCCGACGTGGGCTCCCTGCTGTTCGCTCCGGCCATGGTCGGCACGGAGGTGAGTGTGGGATGAGCATCCTGGACAAGCAGACCAGGGGAGACCTGGTCAAGCTGATCATCTTCATCGTCGTGACCACGCTGTCGACCGGTGTGCTGGTCGTGCTCATCGGAAACCTGAGCTTCGGATCGAGCCGCGACTACAAGGCGGTCTTCTCCGATGCCACGGGCGTTGTCAAGGGTGACGACATCCGGATCGCAGGCGTGAAGGTCGGCAGCGTGAAGGACGTCAAGGTCGTGGACGACACGCGAGCCATGGTCTCTTTCAACGTTGCCGACAGCTCGATCGTCACGAAGAGCTCGACCGCGACGATCCGGTACCGCAACCTCGTGGGGCAGCGCTACATCTCGATGACCCAGGGCGTCGGTGACCTCGAGCGGATGCCCAAGGACTCGACGATCCCGATTGACCGCACCCAGCCGGCGCTCGACCTGACCGTGCTGTTCAACGGGTTCAAACCGCTGTTCGCGGCGCTGTCCCCGGCAGACATCAACAAGCTCTCCGCCGAGGTGATCTCGGTCTTCCAGGGGGAGGGGGGCAACTTCAACGAGCTGCTGCAGAGCACAGCCTCGCTGACCAACACCCTCGCCGACCGCGACCAGGTCATCGGTGACCTGATCACCAACCTCAACGACGTGCTGGCCACGCTTGCAGGACGCGACAAGCAGCTGAGCGAGCTGATCATCACCTTCAAGACCTTCATGGCCGGACTGGTCAAGGACAGGGATGCCATCCTCGACTCCCTGGACTCGATCTCGACGCTGTCCAACGAGACCTCTGACCTCGCGGTCGGCATCCGCCCGCCCCTCGTGCGGGACATCAAGGGGCTGCGTCAGGTGGCGACGAACCTGAACAGGGGCAAGTCCGAGCTCGACCGGGCCCTGCAGGTGCTGCCGGTCAAGCTGACCAAGATCGGGCGGACGGCCATCTACGGCTCGTTCTTCAACTTCTACCTGTGTCAGTTCCAGGGCAACGTCATCGCGGGTGGGCAGCGACTACCCATCGAGTTCGACTCGGACACCCTCGGCAAGGACGCGAGGTGTCACCTCGGGTGAGTGTTCCGTTCCGTCAACGAAACCCCGTCCCCATCGGCTTCATCAGCATCGCCGTCATCCTGATACTGCTCGTCCTGGCCTTCAGGGCCAACGACCTGCCCCTCATCGGCGGCGGCGACACCTACCACGCCGCCTTCGCCGAGTCCGGCGGCCTCAAGGTCAACGACGAGGTCCGCATCGCCGGGGTCCGGGTCGGCAAGATCACGAAGGTGGAGCTGGACGGCGACGAGGTCAAGGCGACCTTCAAGGTCAAGACACCCTCGAAGTTCGGCACGGAGACCGCCGCCGCGGTCAAGGTGAAGACCCTTCTGGGCGCGATGTTCATCTCACTGGAGCCGGCCGGTCCGGGTCAGCTCAAGGAGGACTCCACGATCCCTGTTTCCCGGACCGAGTCGCCGTACAACGTGGTCCAGGCGTTCTCCGGCCTCGCCGACCGAGCCGAGCAGATCGACACCAAGCGGCTGGCCACATCGATCAACACCCTGGCTGACCTGACCAAGGACACGCCGGCGGCGTTCAAGAGCACCCTGCGCGGACTCTCGCGACTCTCGGAGACCGTCGCGAGCCGCAACGACCAGATCGGGGAGCTGCTCGGGAACCTCGACACGGTTTCCGGCACGCTGGCCGATCGCGACGAGGACATCGTCGCCCTGATGAACGACAGCGACGTCCTGATGCGGGCCCTGGTGGCCCGTCGCGAGTCCGTCCACCAGATGCTGGTCTCCACCAGCAGGTTGTCCACCGAGCTCACCTTGCTGGTCAAACAGTCCCGCGCCGACCTGAAGCCGGCCCTGAGCAACCTCCAGAGCGTGGTGAACGTGTTGCTCAAGAACCAGTCCAACCTCGACGAGAGCCTGCGCCTGATGGCGCCGTTCTATCGCGTCTTCGCCAACACGCTCGGCACGGGCCCCTGGTTCGACACGTTCATCTCCAACCTGCCCCCCGTTCAGGCTGGTGGGTGATGAGGAGGTTCGGCAAGCTCAACCCGGTCATCGCCGTCGTCGCCGTCGTGGCTGTCCTGGCTGCCCTGCTGGTCGCCTTCTGGCCCGGGTCGGACAAGAGATATGTGACTGCTGACTTCCCGCGCGCGGTGTCCCTCTACGAGGGGTCGGAGGTGAAGATCCTCGGCGTCGCCGTCGGCAAGGTCGAGAGCGTGGTGCCGTCCGGCACCACCGTGAAAGTCAAGTTCTACTACGACGAGCAGTACAAGGTCCCGGCTGACGCCAAGGCTGCGGTGATCTCGCCCTCGATCGTCGGGGACCGGTTCGTTCAGCTCACCCCGGTGTACCAGCGCGGCGACGTGCTCGCCCCCGATGCCAACCTTGGCCTCGATCGCACCGCCACCCCGCTGGAGCTCGACGAGATCTTCGGCAGCCTCAACGACCTCAACATGGCGCTGGGTCCGGAGGGGGCCAACCAGCCCGAATCCGGAGGCGTCGGCCCGCTGACGCGGCTGCTGGACTCCACGGCGCGCAACTTCGGCGGGCAGGGAGTGCAGTTCAACAAGACCCTGAAGAACTTCGGAGCCCTGACCAAGACCCTGGCCGACAACAAGGACGAGCTGTTCGGCACCCTTGCCCAGGTCGAGGACTTCACCAGCACCCTGGCCGAGAACGACGACACGGTGCGGAAGTTCAACGACTCCCTCGCCGGCGGCGCCGACCTGCTTGCCGACGAGCGCCAGGAGCTCGCTGCGGTGTTCCGCAACCTGAGTGTGGCCATGGTGCAGGTGCGCGGCTTCGTGAAGGAGAACCGCAAGTCCCTGACGAGCAACATCTCCGGTCTGAACCGGATCTCCAAGACCTTGGTCAAGCGCCGGGACTCACTCGACAAGACGCTGCAGTATGCACCGTCCGCCTTGAACAACCTGTTCCTCGCCGGCAACGTCCAGAGCGGCACGCTGGACACGCGTAACAACGCCGGGCAGTTCCTCACCGGGCTCGAGGACAACCCGGCGGAGGCGCTCTGCACCTTCGTGCGGGGCGAGGGCTGTGGCCTGATCAAGGAGGCACTGGCGAACCCGCCTGGGCGGTCTGCACCGTTCGCCGTCGACCCTGCCGCCAAGCCACGCGTGACGGAGCCGATCGACCACTCCCTCGGTGGTCTGGTGGAGGTGACCCGATGACGTCCACCACCAGGAGCGCCGGCCTGCGTCGTCGTACGTCGGCGATGCTCGGCGGCCTCCTCTCCGTCCTCCTCGTCCTCTCCGGTTGTTCCGGCTCGGTCTACGACGTCCCGCTTCCGGGCGGCGCCGACACCGGCGAGAACCCGATGAAGATCACCGTGATGTTCCGCGACGTCCTCGACCTGGTGCCCCAGACCACCGTCAAGGTCGATGACGTCACCGTGGGCAAGGTCAAGTCCATCAAGCTGAAGGGCTATCTCGCCCAGGTCTCCGTCGAGGTGCGCAAGGAGGTCGACCTGCCGGACAACGCCCGAGCGGAGATCCGACAGACCAGCCTGCTGGGCGAGAAGTTCGTCTCGCTGAGCCCGCCGCAGGACCCCGGCAGCGGCAAGCTGTCAACCGGTGACGTCATCGGCCTTGACCGTACGGGCCGCAACCCCGAGGTCGAGGAGGTTCTGGGCGCGCTGTCGCTGCTGCTGAACGGTGGTGGCGTGGGTCAGCTCAAGACCATCTTCTCCGAGCTGAACAATGCCTTCGACGGGCGCGAGAGCGAGGTGCGGTCAGTGCTGACCCAGATCCGCAGCTTCGTGGGACAGCTGGACCAGAACAAGGGGTCGATCGTGGCGGCGATCGAGAACACCAACCGCTTGGCGGTTCAGCTCCGCAACCAGGACGGCACCATCAGGAGCGCCCTGGACAACGTGCCCGCCACGCTGCGCTCGGTGAACCGCCAACGTGACGACCTGGTCAAGCTCCTGGAGGCGCTGAGCCGCCTCAGCGGCGTCGGGGTGCGCGTGATCCAGGCGTCCAAGGAGTCGACCATCAACAGCCTGCGCGACCTCGGCCCGGTCCTCGAGGGGCTCGGGAAGGCTGGGGAGAGCTTCCCCAAGTCCTTCGAGGTCTTCCTGACCTACCCGTTCGTCGACGCGGCCATCGGGCGCGACCCACAGGTGGCGCGCAACCTGCACATGGGTGACTACACGAACCTGTCGGTGAACCTCGATGTCAACGTCGCGGATCTGCCACGGGTGGATGCGCCCACCATCCCTGTTCCCGCGGAGATCTGTGCAGCGGTCAAGCAGGCCCGCAAGTCGGCCAGGGAGCAGATCGACCAGCTCCCGCTGACCAAGAAGCAGAGGGACGCCGTCGAGAAGACGGTCCTGGCCCAGATCGAGGACAAGGACTGCAACATCAGGGCCGCCCAGGTGCAGGCGTACATCGCCTCGGCCATCAACGCACTTGGTGCCGCCGTGGTGGAGGGAATCTGCCCGCAGGCCGGCCCGGAACTCTGCACGCTGCTGGCGGACCCGAACGCGCTCCCGCCACTCACGGCGCCTCCCGTCGTCCCCATCGGTGGGGTCGGCGGCATCGTCCCGCGGGCCGGGCTCAGCAAGTCCTACCAGGCGCCCACGCCGATCGACCCGTTCGGACTTGGGGCGCACGAGCTGGACCCCGGTATCGGCACAATGCTCCTGCAGGGGGTGGCTGAGGTCAGATGATCACCTTACGCACGAAGAAGCAGCTCATCGCGTTCGTCATCCTGACGCTGGTCGGGGTCACGTTCGTCGGCGCTCGCTACGCGCGGCTCGACCGGCTGTTCTACGACTCGTCGTACACCGTCAACACGCACCTCGACGAGTCTGGCGGCATCTTCGCCGGGGCCGAGGTCACCTACCGCGGTGTGGGGATCGGTCGCGTCGAGGAGATGAAGCTCACCGACAAGGGGGTCGACGTACTCCTGTCCATCGAGAAGAGCAGCGAGAAGATCCCGAAGGACAGCCTCGCCCTGGTGGGCAACAAGTCAGCGGTCGGTGAGCAATACGTCGAGCTCCAGCCGCAGTCCGACGAATCTCCGTACCTCGAGGACGGCTCGCAGATCGCCACCGCCGACACGCAGGTCCCGGTGTCGACCACGGAGATCCTCACCAACCTCTCCAACATGGTGCGCTCGATCCCACAGGCCGACCTGCGCACGGCGGTCGCCGAGTCGGGTGCTGCGTTCAAGGGCGCCGGCCCCAGCCTGGGCCAGATCATCGACACCCAGAGCTCGTTCATCGAGACCGCCAACGCGAACTTCGGCATCACCACGGCACTGATCCGCGACAGTCGCGTGGTGCTCCAGACGCAGGTCGACAAGGGATCGGCGATCCGCCGCTTCTCCCGCGACCTGTCCCTCTTCACGGGCACGGTGGCCGAGAACGACAAGGCCCTGAGGTCGCTGATCGACAACGGTTCGGCAACCGCCAACCAGCTACGTACGTTCCTCGAGGAGAACCGGGTCAACCTCGGTGAGCTGATCAACAACCTGGTGACCAACAACGAGGTGGTCGTGAAGCACCTCAAGGGCATCCGCCAGCTGATGGTCCTCTACCCCTATGTCGTGGCAGGTGGCTTCACCGTGGCCGCGAAGAACGCCGACGGACGCTACGACGCACGGTTCGGCCTGATCCTGACTGAGGAGCCCACAGTGTGCGAGAAGGGCTACGAGTCGACCGACAAGCGCGAGCCGCCGGACACCGAGGACCTGCCGATGAACACGCAGGCGGGCTGCGCCGACGGGAGCACGACCTTCCGCAGTGGGGAGAAGGCCCCCAGCGACCGCACCGGGGCGGCCTACCGCTCGCCGGTGGCGACTTACGATGCCAAGACCGGCAAGGTGGTCTGGTCCGACCAGGACACCAGCGCCAAGATCGCCTACGACGGCGGCGCCGCCCAACTGTTCGGCGAGGACTCCTGGAAATGGATGTTGCTCGGGCCCGCGCAGGCAGAGAACCAGGAGTAGTTCTTGACTGAGACAACCAACGCCTGGATCACGGATCCCGGTGGACCCGAGCGCCCTGCCCTGCGCCCGCGCGCCCGGACGCTGCGGGTCATCAGCGCTGTGCTGGTGGTCGTTCTCGTGCTGGCTGTCGCAGCGGCAGCGTGGTTCGGGCTGAAGGCTCGCGCAGACCAGGATGCCCAGAAGGAGCGGGCCGACGCGGCCAACGTCGCCTCTCAGTTCGCCTTGCGCATGGACAAGGTCGACGGGAGCGCCTTCGACAATTACATCAAGGCAGTCAACGAACTGCTCACCACCAACGCGATGGCGAAGAACACCC
>Ga0075530_1001265_pt1 | contig 12089 bp, 8 predicted proteins | sample NGEPerD_2_FD_75101 | JGI IMG/M metagenome (GOLD analysis project Ga0075530, IMG submission 75101) | Arctic peat soil microbial communities from the Barrow Environmental Observatory site, Barrow, Alaska, USA - NGEE PermafrostL1-D | ecosystem: Environmental > Terrestrial > Soil > Wetlands > Peat ...
GCATCCGCACCTGTTGCCTTAAAGGTGTTTGAAAACGACTTTAAGGGCACTGAAACCGAGGGGGAGGGTTTTTCATTTTTGCTGACATTTTTCTTTGTTTCGTTCGGGGCGGGACTGGTGGCCAGTTTGGAGCGCCCTAGAGTTTTGAAAAGGCTAAAGGCAGATTTTGTGGCGGTTGCCCTGTATGTTAATGGTTCTTAATTATTCGAATCTTCATAAATGGAAGAAGATGCTGGTTCGCCTTTTCAGGAATTGTCGCTGGGAAGTGGGCATAGCACAATACCAAGACATCGAACTTTTTATCCGTATTAAAATCCAGAACACTAACCACCTCGTAAGCTGATTTTTAGACGGTGGCTCTTGGCCGGCCGAAACGCTTTTTTCTTAGCTGAGGACTAAAATCAAAAGCTGTAACATCCCATCCTTTTCTTAACGCGTAAACCGTATTCCTTCCTTCCCCTTCTGCCGGAAGCAAAACGGATTTGGGCATCAATTTATCGAGTTCTTGCTTGAAAAATACATTCGGAAATGTTAGGTAAAAAAAAGCTTCCTAGGCACATCTGTTGCTCCAGAGATCTATCATTCTCTACCTACGCTAGGGCATAAAAACATAACCTCTGAGCTGATAATTGGAAAGAACACTGAGCGCGGAAAGCGCTAATTCAACATCCGGGTTTAAGTCCTTTGCCGAGATGTTTCTTGCAGCGGTTGCCTGGGCACAAACAAAGAGCTCGACACCGAATTCATTGAGACGGCGAATCAATTGGGCATTCGGGTTAAGCTTTCCGTATTTTTCCTGATATTTTTCTTCGTTCAGGGCAATAAAGGTGGCCTCCCCATGTAACGCTGCGACAATTTTTATATTCTCCGGTGCAATTTTCGCCGCTCCCAACATATTGATGGTGCGCGCGATTTTAAATAGCCCTGCGTTCACGCCGTCCTTTTCCTTTGCATCCTTGACATCGAATACCAGCTTATAGTTTAATGTACTGTCCGGCTGCTCGGCTACCTCTTTGAAGTATTTAATTTTTCCATAGCCTTCGATAACGGGTGTTTCCCATTCTTGGGCTGTCAACAAGGTAGTTGCCAAAAAGAAGAATGCAAGGGACGTAAATTTATTCATGTTAGGAATATTATATGGATGATACTTATTTTAATGAGACAATAATCATGTAATCAAATTTTTAGCAAGTATAGCGGATTTTATTCGAACTCCTTAACGGCTTCGCCAAGGTCGAATACCGTAACCAGGTTAAGCTGTTTTGCTAAAATACTGCTGCCCGCCGCGCTACGATACCCACCCTCACAATGTACGACTATGGGTCTGTCCGTCGGTATTTCATCGCTCGTATCGCGTAACGTGTTCAAGGGATGGGAAAGCGCATTATCAAAGAATTTACCTTCGGCAACTTCGCTCTTGTTGCGAACATCTATAATGGTATAGTTGCCCGGGTTTTTTTTGAAATCTTGCACGTCTAGCGGTTGCATTTGAACCAAATTGTCTCCGGAAAGGGTCAGTATGGATTGCAGCTGCTTTTCGTAGCCAATTTTTGCGACACGATGTAAAACCGTTTCCAAATCTTCAGGGGTGTTGATAACTAAGCTGAATTTCTCCTCAGGCTGGATAATAGCACCTAGCCAAGTTTCAAACTTTGACTCTTCGGACGTTGCCTGAATGTTGATACTTCCCTTTAAATGTCCATTTTTAAATTGAGCTTCTTCCCGCACATCAACAATAAGGCCCTTAGCGGCGGCATTCATCCTAAAGGGCACTTCCGCTATTCCAGGGCGAAGGTTTTCCGCTCCTATTTTATTTACGTCTACATTAAATCCAAAGTAAGAGGGAATAAACGGCTGGTTATCGAGCAGCGCATTTACAAACTGCTCTTGGCTCTGTTCCTTGAACGCCCAATTGCCCATACTCTCGTTTCCCAAGGTACTGCTATTGGCTTCGCTCATACTCTTCCCGCAGAGCGAGCCGGCACCGTGGGCGGGATAGACGATTGCACCGTCCGGCAGGCCCGTAAACTTATTTTGAACGGTATGGTACATCGCCTCCGCGAGTTCGTGGCGTTTAACCTTCATATTACCGGCTTTTTCACGCAAATCCGGTCGACCTACATCGCCTATAAACAGGGTGTCGCCGGTAAACAATATAGTTTCCTCGCCTTTTGTGGCGGCTATGGTAATGCTGTCCGGCGAATGGCCAGGTGTGTTGATAGCCTTTAAAGTAGCATCGCCCACCTCAATGCTGTCGCCTTCGTCAAAAGTGGTATGTGGATAATCGGCACCCAACTTTTTACTGTTGTAAATCACCGCATCGGTCTCTTTATGGATTTGCAAGTGAGAACTCACGAAGTCTGCATGAGGGTGTGTTTCAATAACTCCTACGATTTTGGCTTTCAGGGAATTCGCGAAAGCGTAATATTGCGTCGGGTCGCGCTCTGGGTCAATAATAACCATTTTGCCTTTGCTGACCAATGCATACGAGTAGTGGGATAGGGGCTTATATTCAAACTGTTTTATTGTCATAATCATCGTCTTTATAAGAAAATAAAATTACGATTCTCAGAAGCTTTAGTCAGTAACATAAGTTACATCAAATCATATTTCATTGAAAAGGATGAAACCCTAAGGTTTATTGTGTATCGTTACGAGGCAGTGATTGCTAATAGTTATAACCTTTCATATTTTTACTTCGAGGTCTTTTAACATACTGATCCTTAGCGTTACTTGTTATTAGAACAACATTTATAATATTTATTTTTTGAAAGGGAACATTACTTGACCTGCAAAATTTTTGGGGAATGTCTCATCTCCTTTAAAGCCGATTTCTAGATCCTTACCGCTTCTAGGAACGTAAGCGGTACCAAAAAGATAATCCCATATACTCAGGGTAAGTCCGAAATTCATACCGTATCTGTGCTGTGGCGGAAGTTCTTTGGCGTGATGCCAAATGTGCATTCTCGGGTTATTGAGCAGATAACCAAATTTGCCATAACTCCAGTCTAGGTTGGCGTGGTTCAAATGGCCGACGAAAACAGAGAACATATGAACGATAAAGAACTGTTCTATGCCGAAACCTATCATTGCCAAGGGAATATACTGTATGGATTTGTAGACTATGGTCTCCATAAAATGAAACCGGAACTGTGCGGCAAACCCCATTTCCTTAACGCTGTGGTGTACTTTATGGCATTTCCACAGCCAAGGTATCCGGTGCAACAATCGGTGGACGTTCCATTGTACGAAATCGGCAATAACGAACATTATCAGCAACTGGCCCCAAGCCGGAAGATTATTTACCTCGATGGCCACGATATTGGTCATGTCGAAAATACCCAAAAAGTCCCTGAAAAGTTCAACTCCTACATTGGACAATGCATTATAGCCCACCAAGGAAAACAGGAAAAAATTAAATAGGATATAAAATGTATCCAACCAAAAGCCTTTTCTAAAAATAGGCTGTTTCTTTCGCCATGGTATTAAGATTTCCAATAAGAACACAAATAGTGACAGACCCAATAACCAATAAAAATAGTTGTCCCACGCGGGATCTGAAATTTCCGAGACCAGATAATTCCAATACCCCGAAAAGGATTGTTGTATAATTTTCAAATATTTGTCCATAATCCCTTAAATCAAAAGTTCTTTGACCACTATGTAGACCCCCATCAGCAAAACGAACCAACCAAAGCCTTTTTTCTTTCGGCATTTAACTCCGTTACACCGATAAATGACGGGCTTATTGTTTTTATAATCTTCCATAATGCCATTGTTCATAGTTAATGCTTGATTTGGGCTTCTATATTTTTCATAGCAGATACTTGAGCATAGGCGTCTTTGATTATAATTTCATCTGAATTAATATTAAAACCTTCAGGAAATGTAATCGCTATAGCAACTAACCTATTTTCCTCAATATTAAATGTTTTGAATTTCCATCTCTTTCCCTTGGTCTAAGAAACAGATACACAATTAGTAACAACGACAGAGTAATGATGCCGCCATAAAGAAATTCTTTTTCAGGAAAATTAGTACCTAAAAATCCAGCTATAGGATAAGAAATAGCCCACCATAGATGTGAAAATGCAAAATGGGATCCGTATACCTTCCCCTGTTCACTATCCGATATATTTTCTCCTATAAGTGTTTCCGAAGGTATTTCTGCCAAACTTTGTCCCAAACCAGCAAATATCCAAAACACAAAGAGTAGGGAAAAATTCAGGTAATTTGCGGCACTAATCGCCAGGCCTAATACTAAAGCTCCCAATATTAAGGAAACTTGCCTCGATTTGGATTTGTCTATAGCTCCTGAAACAAAGGCTGCCACTGTTGCGCCGATACCGAAGGCTGCCATTATTAAACCATAATCCTTATCCGTGAGGCCCAATCCACCCTTGACAAGAACAATTGTATTTACCAATATGAAAGCGCCAGCCATTGCTGACACCAGTTCTATGAAAAGTGCGAAACGTATGTATTTGTTCTTAAACAAAAGTCTACCGCCTTTAGTAACATCTTGCCAAGTCGTACGGTGCTTTCTTGGTATATCTTCTTTTGGCACATTTAAAAAACCTTTTGGAAGGGTTAAGAGCAAAATTCCTGCGATAATAAATGTAGCTGCATCAATGAAAAAAATTTCCCTCGCACCCAACCAGACTGCAAGTATACCTGCCAACCCTGGCCCTAAAACTCCCAATAACTGATACGTGGCAGCCGATAGACCGATAGCTTGCCGATATAATTTTTTGTCAACTATCTGTGGAATAATAGATCTGTAAGTAGGACTGAAAAAGGCATTAAAAATATTCATAAGAAACACTAGGGCATAAATTTGCCATTCGGCGGTAATGAACGGTAGCAAAGCAACAAGACCCATTCTAATAAAATGGGTAGTGTACAAAATCTTCTTTCTGTCTATCCGGTCTGCAAGCACGCCGGCAAAAGGCGAAAAGATGATAAAAGCGGTTACCCGCAAAGTGAGTGCCGTGGCCAAAATTACCGCAGCCCTTTCTTCCCCAAATTGATAGGCAAGCAATGCCAGACCGACCCAAGTAAACGCATCACCCAACAGACTGATGGTCTGCGCGAGATATACTTTTGCAAACAACCGGTTTTGCAGCGCTTGAAAGGGCTCTGTTAGTTTGGATATAGCCTTGCCTATTTTCATCCTGATATCCTAAAATTAGTTTTCAAATTATAACTATTCTTCTTCTTCAGAATTTCTCAAAGCGGACAAGATGGAATACGCGTTCTTGACCACAGGTTTAAAATTATTGACATCGGCATTTTCGGCAAATGTTATGGCAGTATAACCTTCCTGTTCGATACCTTTTTTAACCTGCTCCAACTTAAAGGTATAACCACTTTCCATTTCTTGGGTTTGTAGGATTACGAAGTCTTTTCCTTGATATTGGACGATAGCTTCAGAGGAAATCGCATTTTGCTTATTTGTACCGCTTTCCAGCCAAGCTTTTACGTACATGCCTGGCAAAAGGCCTTTCTCGTCCACTTTGTCTATGTGACAATGAACCGGTGTCATACGGTCGTTACCGGTCGCTTTTCCGATTAAGAAAACCTTGGCAGAACGGTCGAACGTATTGTCATTGGAAAGCGAAAACTTAACGGTTTGACCAACCTCTATCTTTTCCAAATCTTTTTCAAAAGCATTCAATGCCAAATGAATATCATTTAGATTGACTATCTCGAATAGAACATCCTGTGGGGACACGTAATCTCCAATATTAACACTGCTCGTTTTTATAAAACCTGCAATAGGGGCATAAAGGTTCGCAGTTCGTGTAATATTGCCATTTTGGACAGAACTTCTACTGATTCCCGCCAGGACAAGTTGTTGTTCGTATGCCTTGACCCGCCCCTGTGTTATTTTATAATCAGAAGAAACCTGTTGAAACGTTTTTGCAGAATTGATGTCTTCCTCCCTCAATTGTTTTTGCCGTTTATATTCTTCGTCAAGAAATTGAAGTTTACTTAAACTTTCCAAATAGTCCTGTTGGATTTGGATAAATTCAGGGTTTTCAATCGTAGCCAGGACTTGCCCTTTTTTAATCTCTTCACCAGGTAATCTTCCGGCAGTTTTTAAATAACCTCCTAGCGGTGCAGATACAGAAGCCATACTTTTAGGCTCTACGTCGATGACCCCATTTAGTTTTATTATGTTACTAAGATTTCTCAATCCAATCTCCCCGGTTTCAATTCCGGCGAGATTGTATTGATCTTTGGTAAAAGTGATCTGCTTGGACCCGTTCGCAGCAGGTGGCTCTTTTTGCATAGAAGATTCTTCGGAAGTTTCCGTTTTTTCTGAATCCTTATTGCCACAGGCCACTATAAATAGGGTGGAAAAAATAAGTAGCGAAATTTTTATATTGAACTGAGTTTTCATCTTTTTATGTTTTAATGTGATATCACTTGATTTTTACAAGCCCAATAAGGCTTCGATTACTATGATGGACTGGTTATATTGATAAAGTGTATTTAAATACTCCGTTTGAATACTATTTGCCAAGGTGAGGTTTTGCAAGTATTGAGTATAGGAAACATTACCGCTTTTAAAGCTCTTTTCCGAATTATCGATAATAAGTTCGGCTTGTGGCAGGGCTTCGTTTTGATAGTAATTTAACGTGCCTTGAAGTTTGTAGTACTCTTGCAACAAATTTTGTAATTCCCCCTCTAATTGGGTCTGGTTCAGCTCAATCTGGGATTGGGCGATATCCTCTTCAATTTTTGCGGCCTTTATCTTAGAACGATGCCCCCCAGGAAGAATAGGGATTGCAATACCTACCTGAAAAAAGGAGAAACGTTCATCGTCACTAAAATTTTGGTTTGCTGCAGTATTCGTTTGAGCACCAATAAAGGTTTGGCTATTATAACCGAACATAACATCCGGTAAAATTTTATTCCTTTCCACATTTGTCTCCCGTTTCCTTACCTCTAATTGTTGTTTCAGATAAACGTATAAAGGACTTTGCTCCACAGATTGACTTTCAATATCCAAATCTATCTCGTCAGGAACGAGTTTAGCATCTTTGACACTTATATTGTCATTGGTGTTCAAGACTACCTGTAATCGTTTTTTGGCAATTCTCATATCGGCCTCGTTTTGTTGAAGCTTATTTGTTATTTGCATCGACTGTGTTGCCGAGGTCACACTTTCGAGCTTTGTGGATTCGCCAGTTTTATAACGCATCGAACTTGATCTATCAAGATTACTGTACAGACTATCTTGACGCTGCAATAAACGTTTATTCATCAATAAGAACATGTATCTTAGATATGAGGATTTTACATCTGCAATCAGTTCATTTTCGGCTATGACCTTAAGTTGCTCACCGCTATTAACTCTAGCTTTAGCCAGTTTGAACTGACTGGTGTAAACCGTAGGGAAATTGATTCGCTGTGTAACTCCATACAGATTATCAATTATCGTGGGCGTATTGAATTCCCCACTTGCATAAGAAAATTCCGTTTTTGCAATGGTTATCGCGCCATACTTTCCAGTTTTTTCGACTTCTATTTCATATTGCGCAATTTTAATACGGTTATTGTTCTGAAGTGCAATTTCAATGGCCTGCTGTAAAGTAAGTTCTCGCCCCTGCACCTTATCCATTTCTTGTGCTTGAAGTTGCATTGCAGGAAATAACATTCCTCCAATCACGATTAAAGTGGTCGCTATTTTCTTTCTTCTAAAATTGAATTTGACCTTCCCTTCCGTAAAATAGATGTACAAGACCGGTAAAACAATAAGCGTCAATGCGGTCGCCGTAATTAAACCACCTATTACAACTGTGGCCAATGGTCGCTGTACCTCCGCACCTGATGAATTTGACAATGCCATAGGCAAGAAACCTAAGGCGGCTACGGTAGCGGTCATTAATACCGGTCTCAGTCTCACGCGTGTACCTTTGAGGACACGTTCATAAATATCGGTTACACCTTCTTGGTCGAGCCTATTGAATTCCGCCACCAATACGATACCGTTTAAAACGGCCACGCCAAATAATGCAATAAAGCCGATTCCAGCTGAAATACTGAAGGGCAGTCCCCGTATCAAGAGGGCAAAAACACCTCCAATGGCGGATAAAGGTATCGCCGTAAAAATGAGCAAGCTTTGTTTTACTGAGCCAAAAGCAAAATACAAAAGAATTAAAATTAGTAATAATGCTACCGGTAAAGCGATCATTAGCCTTTGATTCGCTTCTTTCAGGTTCTGAAATTGACCGCCATATGTGACATAATAACCTGCTGGCATATCAACGTTAGCACCCATAATTTGCTTTATGTCGTCAACTATACTTTGAACATCCCTCTCGCGAACATTAAATCCTATGGTAATACGCCTTTTGGCATTATCACGCTGAATCTGCACAGGTCCAGGTTCAAAGGAAACGTTGGCTACCTCACTAAGGGGAATTTGCCTTCCCTGTGGAGTGCTGACATATAAATTCTGTACATCGGTAATATCCGTTCGGTATGACTTATCCAACCGGACCACAAGATCAAAACGACGCTCGCCTTCATATACCAATCCGGCGGAAGTGCCCGCAAAGGCAGTTTCGATAGCATTATTTACATCCTCGATATTCATCCCATATTGAGAAATCTTATCACGGTTCATTTGAATGTTGATCTGAGGTAATCCGGTCACTTCCTCAACATACAGATCTTCAACCCCTTCAACCGATTTTATTTTACTTCCCACGTTGCTGGCAAGATCGGATAGGATGTTAAGGTCTTCTCCGTAAATTTTGATAACTACATCTTGTTTGGCACCGGTCAAAAGTTCATTGAACCGCATTTGTATGGGCTGCTGGAAACTAAAAGTGGCGTTAGGAATAACCGACAAGGATTCCTGCATTTCCGCTATCAAGCCTTCTCTTCCTTCGGCACTTGTCCAGTCGTCTTTTGGACTCAGGATTACCATCATATCTCCGGCCTCGATGGGCATGGGATCCGTTGGTATCTCCCCTGAACCTATCTTATTGACCACTTGGGTCACTTCATCTGGATATTCATTCAATAATATGGTCTGCGCCTTTTGGGAAACATCGATCATTTGGTCAATGGAACTCCCAACGGGCACTCGTGTCTCCACTGCGAAATCCCCTTCGTCCAACTGTGGGATAAACTCCCCACCCATATTGGCAAACACGACCAGCGTAACAACAAATAATCCTATTGCCAGTCCAAGTACCAAAAGTTTTGCGTGAAGGGCAGCTTCTATAACAGGTTTATACATACGCTGAAAGAAATCCATCATCTTATCGGAAAAATTCCTTTTGTGTTCAGTTTTGCGACCTAATGCAAGGGCAGACATCATCGGAATATACGTGAGCGATAAAATCAAAGCTCCCAAAATGGCGAAAGAAACCGTTTGGGCCATGGGGTGGAACATTTTTCCTGCGACCCCGCTTAAAGCCATAATGGGCAGGTACACGATGAGTATGATTATTTGTCCGAATGCAGCGGAATTCATCATTTTACCAGCAGATCGTTTTACCTCGGTATCCATCTGTTCAGAAGACAACTTTTCAACTCCTGCATACTTCTTTTTACTGGTATGAATCCCGAACATTACAGATTCAACGATGATCACAGCCCCGTCTACAATTAGTCCAAAATCTATAGCGCCCAGACTCATCAGGTTTCCGGAGACCCCAAAGAGGTTCATCATTGCGATTGCAAAAAGCATGGAGAGCGGAATGACCGAAGCCACTATCAATCCACCTCTTAAATTTCCCAGAAAGAGGATCAGTACAAAAATCACAATCAATGCCCCTTCAGTAAGATTGGTGGTTACTGTTCCTATAGCGCGATCCACCAATTTTTTTCTGTCCAGATAGGGCTCAATGGTCACTCCTTCGGGCAAGGTTTCCTTGATCTGTTCAATTTTATCCTTTACATCATTAATAACCGCAGAAGAGTTCGCTCCTTTGAGCATCATAACGATTCCGGTGACAACTTCGCCCTCGCCATTTCGGGTTGCAGCTCCATATCGTACACCGTGACCAAACTGTACGTTGGCAACATCCCTTATAAGTATAGGGGTGCTGTTACTTACTTTAACAACGATCTTCTCTAGCTCTTGTAGGTTATTTACGAGGCCTTCACTACGTATGAAATAGGCATTTGGCCCCTTATCGATATAAGCCCCACCCGTGTTTTGATTATTTTTTTCAAGTGCGCTGAAAATCTCTTCAATAGTAACGTTCATACTTTGAAGTTTATCGGGATTTATTGCAATTTCATATTGCTTAACAAAGCCGCCAAAACCACTGACTTCTGCAACGCCAGGTGTTCCTAAAAGTTGCCTTTTGATAATCCAGTCCTGTATGGAGCGTAACTCCGTGGCATCGTATTGATTCTCATATCCCTCTTTAGGATGAATAACGTATTGATATATTTCACCCAATCCAGTGGTTACAGGTGCCATTTCAGGCTTTCCCACACCTTCGGGTATATTACTTTGGGCGGAAGAAAGGCGTTCCTGTACTTGCTGCCTGGCCCAATAGAGATCGGTAGCTTCCTCAAACACGATGGTTACAATAGAAAGCCCAAAGCGGGAAAAAGATCGCATATCCTTTATTCCAGGTATACTTACCATTGTCTGTTCGACCGGAAATGTAACAAGTTGTTCTACCTCCTGCGCTGCAAGGGTAGGGGAAACCGTTATGACCATTACCTGATTATCCGTAATATCCGGTACGGCATCTATGGGCAATTTTGTTAGGGAATAGACTCCCCAGCCTATAAGGAACAAGGTTAATATTCCGACAACAAGCTTGTTGTTGATCGAAAATTGAATGATTTTATCTAACATTATAGTAGAAGAATTTTGAGATGGAAAACGAAAATGTGAAACACCAAGAGCTGTTTTTACAAGCCTTTTAAAAAAGGTGCTTATAGTTTTTTAATGCTAATGACGAATAATATAAATAGTTATGATAGAAGATTACTACATAACTGGATAGTGATATAAGTAGCCTCAAGCTCAATTAAGCCTGAATAATAAATATCACCGTAAGGAATTAACAGGAGGGAGGTCCCCGAAGGGTATGGGAGGATAATGTTGAAAAATATGGAATTATAGCATAATCCCGAAAGCGTTGCTTTTCAAAGTTGGTATGCCAAATAAATTGATTGTAAATATCCACTACTACAGCGGAATTTTGTAGAACTTTTATTTTAACACTCAGGTTTTTAACAGCTCCAACTACATATTTTAAAGTTCTTTCGTTTGAAAAATGCTGAAAGTGTTCGAATATATGGCTTAGCTCTGAATGTTCTTCAGCTATTTGTTGGGAACCAATTGCGGAAACAGAAAAATCTTCGCCTTTGGAAAAATGAGTATGAGGCACGATATCGTGACCTATCATAATGAAGGCTGCCGTAAAGAATAGTATATTTCTAAATAACTTCAAAGAATTATGAATCCAAAATTAGTTGCAAAACTAAGTATTTAATTTTACAATGTAACCCTAACTTTTGAAAATTCAATGCTTATGAAAATTCCCTTTTAGCACAAAAAGGTAAGGCAAAAAATGCAGTATACCTAGAAATGTAACTAATCAGTTCTTTATCTGAGGCTGCAATTTAGCGATAAGAGATAGGGCGTCCACTAAGTTCATGCCGTTCTTGATGGTCGTATCGATGACGGACCTAATTTTGGCGAAGTTCTGCGCCGTCCTTCCGCTTTTGAACTGTCCCGATATTTTCTGTTTTACCTTCACGTTGCGGATCGCACGTTCGGACCCGTTGTTGTCCGGCGGGACTCCGGGGAGATATAGGAAGGTGAACAGGTTCCTGCTTTCCTTGCACATACGCTTGTAAAAGGTACAAAGTTCCCTGTCCTTCCCGTCGAGCGGTTTCTCCAATATTTTTTGTAGCCGCTGTACGATCTTGCCCCTTTCGGCGTTGTATTTTTCGCAATGTCCGGCCTTGCCCAGCTCGACGTGTGCTGTGAGTGAAGCATAAGCTTCACGTAACTATTTATAAGATGGTGGGACCGACCCACCAGAATCTGCTTATAGGAGCCGGTTCTAAACCACTTTTCTGATGCATTCAAAGTA
>Ga0075530_1001269_pt1 | contig 12075 bp, 16 predicted proteins | sample NGEPerD_2_FD_75101 | JGI IMG/M metagenome (GOLD analysis project Ga0075530, IMG submission 75101) | Arctic peat soil microbial communities from the Barrow Environmental Observatory site, Barrow, Alaska, USA - NGEE PermafrostL1-D | ecosystem: Environmental > Terrestrial > Soil > Wetlands > Peat ...
CATCTGCGCCAGCAGGCGCGAGAAGGTCTCGGTGTGGCGACCGTCGCGTCCCATGCCTCCGCTCACCGGTCCCACCTGGGGCAGCTCCGGGCGGTCGACGCCGCTGACCGAGAACACCTGCTCCAGCAGGCCTGCGACCTCGTCGGCCACCGTTGCCGGATCGACACCCACACCGGCGGACGCGACCGAGGTCTCGACCCTGGTCGCCACGAAGAGCTCGTCGTACATGCGCCATACCAGGTCGAGCCCGGCCAGCAGCCGCGAACGAGACTCCTCGGTCCCCTGCGCGAGCGTCAGGAACCACCGACCCGCGTAGTCGCGGTGGTAGGTGACCTCCTTGACGCCCTTGGCCGCGATCGCCGCCATCACCTCGTCACGTGAGCTGACCAGCCGCTGCAGCAGCGCGAGCCGCCACGTCGAGAACAGCAGCAGCCGCACGATCGTGACCGCGAAGTCGCCGTTGTCTGCCTCCAGCAGCCGCACGTTGCGGAAGGCGCCGTCTTGCCGGAAGAACGCCAGGGCGTCCTCGGGCGGGACAGGGGAACCGGCGGGCATGGCCGGCACGACGGAGGGATCGGCAGCAGCCGCCCGCGCGAGCAGCAGCCGCGCCTGGCCGAGCAGGTCGAGCGCGATGTTGGCCAGCGCGATGTCCTCCTCGAGGTCCGGCGCGTGGCTGCACCACTCCGAGAGCCGGTGGGAGCAGATGAGCGCGTCGTCCCCGAGCATCAGGCAGTACGCCGCCAGCGCCGTGTGGTCGACCCCCTCGCGAACGGTCGTGTCCACGCCAGCCAGCGGGTCCTCTCCCTGCAGATCGGGGTGGGCAGTTCCGAAGGCCCACTGCGAGTCGTCCATCACGGTGTCGTGGTCCAGCAACCCGGCGTACGCGGAGTCGTGGAAGTCCTGGGGGTCTGCCATCACATGTGCGGAACGTTGTCAGGGATGTCGTAGAAGGTCGGGTGCCGGTAGACCTTGTCGCCGCTCGGCGCGAACAGCGGGTCCTTCTCGTCCGGGCTGGATGCCGCGATGGCATCCGAGCGCACGGCCCAGATGCTCACGCCTTCGTTGCGCCGTGTGTAGACGTCACGCGCGTGCCGCAGCGCCATCTCGTCATCGGCTGCGTGCAGCGAGCCGACGTGCACGTGGTTCAGGCCGCGCTTGCCACGCACGAAGACCTCGTAGAGGGGCCATTCGTCCCTGATCTCGGTCATGACCGTCCTTCGGTGGTTGAGGAGGGAGCGTCAGCGAGCGTCCCGAAACCACTCTTGGCCGACTTGCTCGCAAAGGCCACCGCCGCCTCGCGCACCCAGGCCCCGTCCTCGTGGGCCTTGCGCCGATGCGCGATGCGCTGGGCACTGCAGGGTCCGCCACCCTTCACAACGGTGGCGAACTCCTCCCAGTCGGGCTGGCCGAAGTCGTGGTGCCCGCGCTCCTCGTTCCACACGAGGTCCCGGTCGGGCAACGTGACGCCGAGGGCTTTGGCCTGCGGCACGCTCATGTCGACGAACTTCTGGCGCAGCTCGTCGTTGGTGTCGCGCTTGATCCCCCAGGCCATCGACTGCTCGGTGTTGGGCGACTCGGCATCGGGTGGGCCGAACATCATCAACGACGGCCACCAGAACCGGTCGACCGACTCCTGCACCATGGCGCGCTGCTCATCGGTGCCGCGCATCATCGTCGCGAGCAGCTCGAACCCCTGCCGCTGGTGGAAGGACTCCTCCTTGCAGATCCGGATCATCGAGCGCCCATAGGGGCCGTACGACGTCCGGCACAGCGGCACCTGGTTGCAGATCGCCGCGCCGTCGACCAACCAGCCGATCGTGCCTACGTCGGCGTAGGACAGGGTCGGGTAGTTGAAGATCGAGGAGTACTTCTGCCGGCCCTCGATGAGCATCTCGGTCAGCTCGCGCCGTGAGGTGCCGAGCGTCTCGCACGCGGAGTAGAGGTAGAGCCCGTGACCGGCCTCGTCCTGGACCTTGGCCAGCAGGATCGCCTTGCGCCGCAACGAGGGCGCCCGCGTGATCCAGTTGCCCTCCGGCTGCATGCCGATGATCTCGGAGTGGGCGTGCTGGGCGATCTGGCGCACGAGAGTCCGGCGGTACTTCTCCGGCATCCAGTCCCGCGGCTCGATCCGGTCGTGCCGCGCGATCGTGGAGTCGAAGCCGGCGAGCAGCTCGGCCTCCTGTGTCGTGGTCATGGCGCTCCTCCAGCATTTACAGACCGATCGGTCAGTATATAGTCTGACACGCGTCCCTGCGGCCCGCAACGATCGCCTGAGCCGCGGCTCCGTGTTTCGACCCGCCGGGGCCGGGTACCGTCCGGAAGGGACAAACCAGGTGTCTGGTAACGCAGGCGCCGCAATCAGGGAGAACTCATGAAGCTGGTCGTCGTCATCCTGATCATCCTGGCCGTCGTACTGGCGGCCGCGCTGATCTGGACCGCAATGAATCGCAAGAAGGACAAGCTCGCGCGTGTGCGCGCCAGTGAGCTGCGATCGGACGCAGCCACGACGGCCTCCGACAAGCAGGAGCAGGAGGCCCGCGCACGTGAGGCGCAGGCCGAGGCGGACCGGGTTCGTGCCCAGGCCGACAAGCTCGAGGTGCGGGCGGACGAGGAGCGCACCTCCTACGACATGACGCGAGCCCAGCAGGAGGACTCACTCCGTGCCGCCGACCGCCTCGACCCGGACGTCGACCACCGCTCGCAGGAATACCCGAAGGACCTCGACGGCGAGCCGACCCACCGTGGCGAGGCCACCGAGTCGGGGACCTTGCCCCGCCAGCCCACAGGTCCTGCCAACCCGGTGCAACCCGCGCCCGAGACCGGAGTCTCCGAGCAGGACCAGGCGGCCTACGAGCGCGACCAGGAGCGGCGCGACCAGGTCTGAGCGCCCTCAGAGGTAGAGACCGGTCGGACTGTCACCGAGTCGTTCCGCCGCGACTGCGTGAATGTCACGCTCGCGCAGCACCACGTAGAGCTCGCCGGTGACCTCGACCTCGGCCTTGTCGTCGGGGTCGAACAGAACGCGGTCGTCGACCTCGATGGTGCGCACGTGCGGACCGACTGCGACCACCCGGCACCACGCCAGTCGCCGAGCTCCCAGGGCAGCGGTCGCGGGGATCAGGATGCCCCCGCTCGAGCGCCGCTCCCCAGGCTCGAGGTCGACCGCCACCAGCACGCGGTCGTGCAGCATCCGGATCGGGGTCTTCTCCCCCGTCGGCTCGGTGACCTCCGCGATGCCGCGCGTGGTCACGTGACGATCTTGCGCACGATCACGAACAGTGCCACCGCTCCGACCACGCCGCCCGCGACCTTGAGGATGCTGTCCTTGCGAGCCGCGCCGCTGGGGTCCACGAAGTAGGCCTTCACCGACGCAATCTCACGGCGCACGATCGTCTTGGGGCTGGCACGGTAGATGAGCTGGTCGATCGTGGCGCCAAGGCGCTCGCGAGTCTGCTCGATCTCGTTCTCGAGGGACGAAACCTGGTCGGACACAGTCCTTTGCTCCTTCTCGGTCGTGCACGCAGCCCATGCCCTCCGCACGGGCCGGGCGTTCAGGCAGGAAGGCTACCAATGCCCGGGATGCTCGCCGGATCGAACCCGAAGGGCAGCTCCAGGCGATGCCGCCGCATCAGCTCGGGGTCGGTGAGCAGGTCGTAGGTGGCGCCGTCGGCCACCACCTGCCCGTCGTGGAGTACGACGGACCGCGGGCACAGCTCGAGGGCGTAGGGCAGGTCGTGGGTGACCATCAGCACGGTCACGTCGAGCGAGCGGAGGATGTCGGCGAGCTCGCGCCGCGAGGCCGGGTCGAGGTTGGAGGACGGCTCGTCGAGCACCAGGATCTCTGGTTCCATCACGAGCACGGTCGCGACGGCCACGCGGCGACGCTGGCCGTAGGAGAGGTGGTGTGGCGGACGGTCGGCGTACTCAGCCATCCCGACCTGCTCCAGCGCCTCGATCACCCGACGGTCGAGTTCCGCACCGCGCAGCCCCTGGTTGGCCGGTCCGAACGCGACGTCTTGACGCACGGTGGCCATGAACAGCTGGTCGTCAGGATCCTGGAAGACGATGCCGACGCGGCGCCGGATCTCCTTGAGGTTGGCCTTGTCCACCGGCATCCCCGAGACCGCCACAGTCCCGGCGCCCGGGGTGAGGATCCCGTTGAGGTGCAGCACGAGCGTGGTCTTCCCGGCACCGTTGGGACCGAGCAGCGCGACCCGCTCCCCGTCGTGGACGTGCAGGTCCACACCGAAGAGCGCCTGGTGACCGTCCGGGTAGGCGTGCGCCAGGCCGCGCACCTCGAGCACGGGGACAGCCATCAGCGCGCCCCCACTTTCTCAGGGGGCGACACGCTCGGCAGGGTGCCGTCGTACCCCCGCGCCAGCATGGCCAGGTGCACGCGCTCACCGCGCTCATAGGAGCGGATGAACAGTGACCCGAGTGACCGGGCGAGCACCGGCCAGTGCCGTGGTGACCGAGGGTCGCAGCCGCGCGACTTCATCGCGGTGATCATCCGGCCCAGCTCGGCGGTGACGACGTCGAGATAGCGCAGCATGAAGCCCATGATCTGCACGATCAGGTCCGGCATCCGCAGCCGGCGGAGCCCGGTGAGGGCGTCCTGCGGGTCGGTGGTCGCGGCTAGGGTCAGCGACGCGAGGACGCCGAGGGTGCCCTTGGCAATCAGGGCCCCGGCAGCCCACAGGCCTGGTTCGGAGACCGAGAGCCCCAGCACCTCGACCCGCGGCCCCTCGGCGATGAACGGTACGGCGATCGCGAACAGCACGAACGGGGTCTCGATGAGCATCCGCTTCGCCAGGTAGCCCGCCGGCACACCGCTGAGCGCGACCACCGCGACGAGGATCATCAGGTAGGCACCGTAGAGGGGGTACCACTCCCGCGGTGTGGCGACCACGACGAGCATGAAGGTCACCAACGCGACCAGCTTGAGGTGCGCCGGAGCTCGGTGGACGACGCTGTGGCCGTGGTAGTGCAGGCGGTGGCCGTGTCCGGCGCCCACTGTCTAGCCGCCCGAGGTCGAGGGAGTGCTCTGCTCTGCGTCGGCGCTGTCCGCCTCACGGCGACGCAGCACCCAGAACAGGCCGCCGGCGAGACCGAGCACGATCAGCGAGCCGGCGACACCTGCGATGCCGCCGCTGAGGCGGCCGTCGTCGACGCCCATGGTCGAGTAGTCGGCGAAGGGGCTCGACGCCGCCGGCGAGTCGTCGGCGCTGTCGATGAAGCCGGTCTTCTCGGCCACGAACTCCAGGCCGTCGGGGTGCGAGCTGGCGTAGTAGCTCGCCACGCCGGCCACGAGCAGGGCCGCAAGCAGGAAGACCACGAAGAGCTTGCGGGTGCTGGTGGTGCCCTTGGTCGGCGTGCTCATGCCGTTTTCCCTGACTGTGAGGGGGTCGTCGGCGCCCCTGCCGGGTCCCTGATCTCGAGCGTCCGGGCGCGCAGGGCCGATCTGGCGCCGTACACGAGGTCAGGGCGTACGGCGACCACCGAGGCCACAACGAGGAAGGTGATGATCGCCTCGCCGATGCCGATCACGGTATGCCACGTGACCATCGCGACGAAGACCTTGTCCGTGGCGACGGGGGCGGTCCCGCCGACCGCGAACAGCAACGTGAACACGGTGGCGGCCACCGGCACGCTCACCAAGGCGCCGAACGCAGCCGCCGGAGCCACGATGCCAAGCCGGTTGGGCAAGACTGCTCGCACGCCCTTGAAGACCAGCCAGCCGACGGCTACGCCAACGAGCGCCATCAGGGTGATGTTGGTGCCCAGCGCGGTGATGCCGCCGTCGGCCATGAAGAGCGCCTGCACCAGGAGGACGGTGCTGATGCAGAGCACCGCGGTCCACGGACCGGCCAGCACCGCGGCCATCGCCCCCCCGAGCAGATGGCCACTGGTGCCGGCGCCCACAGGAAAATTCATCATCTGTCCGGCGAAGACGAAGGTCGCGACGAGACCGGCCATCGGCGCGGTACGGTCGTCGAGTTCTCTGCGCGCTCCCCGCAGGGCGAGGGCGAGACCACCCACCGCGACGACGCCGGTCGCGAGGGACGTCGGTGCGTCGAGGAAGCCGTCGGGAACATGCATGCTCGCCACACTACGTTATTGCAAGTACTTCGCAACAACCTGCTTCGCAACAACCCGAACCGACGACAGGAGCGACTCCGTTGAGCGAGACCCAGCAGCCATCCGGGCGGCCCCCGGCCCGCCTCTCCCCTGGTGAGACTGCCCCGGACTTCACGCTGCCGACCGACACCGGGGACGACATCTCCTTGTCCGGGCTGCGCGGCCGCAAGGTGATCGTCTACTTCTACCCCGCCGCCATGACGTCGGGCTGCACGAAGCAGGCCTGCGACTTCACCGACTCCCTCGAGTCACTGCAGGGTGCCGGCTACGAGGTCGTCGGGGTCTCGCCCGACAAGCCGGGCAAGCTCGCGAAGTTTCGCGAGCGGGACTCCCTGTCGATCATCCTCGCCTCCGACGAGGACAGGTCGGTGATGAGCGCCTACGGCGCCTTCGGTGAGAAGAAGCTCTACGGCAAGGTCGTGGAGGGCGTGATCCGGTCGACGATCGTGGTCGACGAGGACGGCAAGGTCTCCCTGGCGCAGTACAACGTCAAGGCCACCGGCCACGTCGCCAAGCTCCGCCGGGACCTCGGCCTCCTACACTGACGAACTGCAGAGCCGGAGTGGTGGAATCGGCAGACACGCAGGTCTTAGGAACCTGTGCCTTCGGGCGTGGGGGTTCAAGTCCCCCCTTCGGCACCCAACATCTGCGCCACCACCGGGGCCATGGCACGCAGCGACTTCCCCCGGTGGCTGATCCGGTCCTTGGCTTCGGCCGACATCTCGGCCGAGGTGAGCTGGCCGTCCTGCTCGTCGGGGACGAACAGCGCGTCGTACCCGAAGCCACCGGTCCCCCGCAGCTCGCGGATGATCCGGCCCCGCATGTCGCCTGAGGTCACCCTCTGGGCTCCATCGGGGTGGAAGAGCGCAACGGCGCAGCGGAACTCGGCGCCACGGAGTCGATCGGGTACGTCGGCCAGCTGATCGAGCAGCAAGGCGTTGTTGCGCTGGTCGTCCTTGGGTGGGCCGGACCACCGGGCCGAGAGCACCCCGGGCATGCCGTTGAGGGCGTCCACGCACAAGCCGCTGTCGTCGGCCAGCGAGGGCAGACCTGTCGCGTCGAGAGCGGCCCGGGCCTTGAGCAGGGCATTGCCCTCGAAGGTCGGCTGGTCCTCCACCGGCTCGTCGTACGGCGCGACGTCAGCGGCACCCAGAACCACGACGTCGGGCAGGTAGCCACTCAGAATTCTTCGCATCTCCGCGATCTTCTTGGCGTTGCGCGAGGCGAGGAAGACCCGGAGGCGGTCAGCCAACGCGCAGCGCCTCCTGCTGGAGTCGGGTCAGGTCCGCGCAACCCTTCTCGGCCAGCGTGAGCATTGCGTCGAGCTCGGCGCGGTCGAAGGCAGCACCCTCGGCCGTGCCCTGGACCTCGACGAAGGCGCCCTCGCCGGTCATCACGACGTTCATGTCGGTCTCTGCGCGGACGTCCTCCTCATAGGGCAGGTCCAGACGAGGCACACGGTCGATGATGCCCACGGAGATCGCGGCCACGGAGCCGGTCAGCGGGTCACCCTTCAACGCGCCCTCGCCGCGCAGGTGCGCGACGGCGTCGGTCAGGGCCACGTAGGCACCGGTGATGGCGGCGGTGCGGGTGCCGCCGTCAGCCTGGAGCACGTCACAGTCGAGCACGATGGTGTTCTCACCCAGCGCCTGGTAGTCGATGATCGCGCGTAGCGACCGCCCGACGAGCCGGGAGATCTCGTGGGTGCGTCCACCGATGCGTCCCTTGACCGACTCACGGTCCGAGCGGGTGTTGGTGGCCGACGGGAGCATGGCGTACTCAGCGGTGACCCATCCCAGCCCGGAGTCCTTGCGCCACCTCGGCACCCCGGTCGATGCGGAGGCAGCGCACAACACCCGCGTGCGGCCGAACTCGACGAGCACCGAACCGGCAGGGTGGTCCTGCCAGTGGCGGGTGATCTTGATGGAGCGGAGCTCGTCGTCGGCGCGGCCGTCAGCGCGGGAGGAAGTCATGCCGCGACCCTATCTACGGCGCTACTTGACCTCGGCGCGCAGGACCCGCACCAGACCGGCCAGGAACGGCAGCACCACCCAGATCACCGTTCCGGTGACGATCTGCCACCACTCCTCACCGGTGAGGTTCCTGCCCTCGAACAACGGCGTCTGGGAGGTCCCCAGGTCCACCCAGGGCGCGATGTCTTCGAGCGCCCCCCACAGTGAGGCCACGATGGAGAACGCGATCGGCAGCACGAAGTAGGTCACGATCGCTGCGGCGCTGTTGAGGAAGATCAGCCCGAAGGCGAGGCCCTGGAGAACCCCGGTGACCTGGAGCAGGGTGAACTTCGCGAAGTCGTCGATCCCGATGTTCTCCCAGGCTCCGGGTGCACCACTCACGGCCGTGGCCAGCGCCGCGATCGCGCACGCGAGCGCCACGGCGATCAGTCCGAAGACCAGTGCGGCCGCGACCTTGGCCCCGATCACCTTGCCGCGATGCGGCTCCAGGGTGAAGGTCACCATGCCGGTGCGCTGGGTCCACTCCTGGGTGATGAGCAGGATCCCCATCACGGGCAGCAGGAAGCCCTGCGGTGTGGCCATGATCCCGATGTAGTTGAGGAACGTGCGCTCGTCGTCGGGCGCGGCGAAGAAGAAGATCACCGTGATCAACGCCGTGATCGCAACGATCGCGATGATCAACCAGAGACCGGCGCGCGTGTCGAGCATCTTGCGCATCTCGACCGTGACCAGACGCGTCGACGGCACCTTGGACGTCGAGGAGATGTCGAGCTTGCCGGGAGCGACCGATCCGTGGGGAGCGACGATGTTCATGCATTGACTCCTTCGGTGGTGATGCTGCTGTCGCGGGCGTCGTCGGAGGTCAGCTGGAGGAACATCTCCTCCAACCCGGCCCCCTCGGCGCGTTTGAGCTCGGTGAGGACGACACCGGCAACAGCTGCCGCCCTCCCGACGTCGATCGGCTCCGACTCGGACCGGAAGCCGCCGTCGCCCGAGGGGGTGGCGGTGATGTTCGCCGTCTGCAGCGCCTGTTGCAGCGCGGCCGGGTCCTCCGGCTTCACGTAGGTGCCAGCAGTGTGGAGCAGCTCGTCCTTGGTGCCCTGGGCCACGATCTTGCCGCGGCCGATAAGCACCATCTCGTCGGCGATCATCTCGACCTCGTGCAACAGGTGCGAGGAGAGCAGCACGGTCCCGCCACGACCGGCGAAGTTGCGCAGCAAGCCACGCATCCAGTGGATGCCGGCCGGGTCCAGGCCGTTGACCGGCTCGTCCAGGATCAGGACCGACGGCTCGCCCAACAACGCGTTGGCGATCCCGAGCCGCTGGCGCATCCCGAGTGAGTAGTTGCGCACCCGCCTCTTCGCCTCGGTGCCGGATAGTCCGACCAGCTCCAGCATCTCCTCGACGCGTTCGCGCCTCACGCCCATCGTCTCGGCGCTGAGCCGCAGCACCTCCCGGCCGGTGCGGCCGGCGTGTTGGGCCGAGGCGTCGAGGAGCACCCCGACATGCCGGGAGGGGTTGGGGATGTCGGCGAAGCGGTGTCCACCGATCAGTGCCTGTCCCCCGTTCTGCGGGGTCAGGCCGACCATGATGCGCATGCTGGTGGACTTGCCGGCCCCGTTCGGACCGAGGAAGCCGGTGACCTTTCCTGTCTGGGCGACGAAAGAGACGTCATCGACCGCGGTGAACTGGCCGTAGCGTTTCGTCACATTCTCGAGCGAGATCATGTCGGGGCCCCCGCCCGGATGTGAGCGGAGCGAGCAGCCTGGTGGGGTGACATCATGGGCTGCATCATGGCTGAAGCCACCGACGGCCTCAGCCCCCGGGGCACCCCCATGACGTCCGGAGAGCACCTCAGATGTCGTACGTCGTACCCGGGGTGGCGAGCTCGACGGGGCCGTCGTAGGATCCGACCGCCTCGGCCAGGGCCTTCTCCGGGTCGTGCCACGGAGGGATGTGGGTGAGCAGCAGGCGGCGGGACCCAGCGACGGTTGCCGTGCGACCAGCCTCGGCTCCGGTGAGGTGCAGGTCAGGAGGGTTGGGGGCTCCCTCGAGGAACGACGCCTCGCACAGGAACAGGTCGGCGTCACGCGCGGTGTCCTCGAGGCCGTGGCAAAGGCCGCTGTCGCCGGAGTAGGCAAGCGTTCGTCCGTCGGCTTCCACGCGCAGGGCGTACGCCGTCACCGGATGCACCACCTCGCGGACGGTGACGGTGAACGGGCCGCAGCGCACGGCCTGGGGACCGTACGGGGTGAACTCGAACTCCTCGTTCATCCCCGGGTCCTCCTCGAGGTCGTAGGCCTTGGCCATTCGGCGCGCCGTGTCGGCCGGTCCCCAGACGGGAATCCTCGCGAGCGCGCCCGATGGGTGGTACTTGCGCATCACGTAGTAGCCGCACAGGTCGAGGCAGTGGTCGGCGTGGAGATGCGAGAGGAAGACGGCATCGATCGCCGTGGCATCGGTGTACCTCTGCAGCGAGCCGAGGGCCCCGTTGCCCATGTCGAGAAGTACCCGCCAGGTGCGGTCGTCGAGCTCGGCCTCCAGCAGGTAGCAGCTAGCCGACGAGTTGGGTCCCGGATAGGACCCCGAGTTGCCGATGACGGTCAGTCTCATCCAGCCCCCACCGGCCACGCGCCACCGGCGAACTGAGTGACGCGGTCGAGCTCCGGGCCGAGGAATCGGCGACCGACCGTCGCGAACTCGTCGGGCTGACCGGTGGTCAGGAACCGGTGCGCGGGCTGCTCGCCGGAGCCCCCTTCGGGATCTCGCTCGATGTCGTGCTGAACCAGCATCCGGTAGACATCCTTGGCGCACTCCTCCGCGCTGCTGACCAACGTGACACTGTCGCCCATCACCATCGAGATCACTCCCGTCAGCAACGGGTAGTGGGTGCACCCGAGGATCAGGGTGTCGATGCCGGCCGCGACCAGTGGGTCGAGGTACTCATGGGCTGCCGCCTGCAGCTCGTGCCCGCCGGTGACTCCCTGCTCGACGAACTCCACGAAGCGCGGGCACGCCTGCGTCGACAGCGTCACCTGGGGCGCCGCCGCGAAGGCGTCGTCGTAGGCGAGGGACTGGGCCGTCGCTTGGGTGCAGATCACGCCGATGCGCCCGCTTCGGGTGGCGGCCACGGCTCGCCTGGTGGCGGGCAGGATCACCTCGACCACGGGCACGTCGTACCTCTCCCGGGCGTCGCGGAGCATGGCAGCGCTGGCGGAGTTGCAGGCGATGACGAGCGCCTTGACACCCTGATCGACGAGGTGGTCCAGACACTCCAGTGCGTACTCGCGGACCTCGGGGATCGGCTTGGGGCCGTAGGGCTGGCGCGCCGTGTCGCCGAGGTAGACCACTGCCTCGTGGGGCAGTTGGTCTATCACCGCACGAGCGACAGTGAGCCCACCGAAGCCCGAGTCGAAGATGCCGATCGGAGCATCAGTCACAAGGGACAAGGCTAGTGGCCAAGTTCGGAATCAGCAGCGATAAGCGACCCACATCACGTGTTGAGCTTCCGTCGCGGAGGTTGATTGCCCTAGGTTCGGGGTCCATCGGTCGCACAACCGCTCTCGTTGGGATGGCCTCAGGAACAAGCGAAAGACGTCACTGACCGCCCTCGCCGCCGTCACTGCGCTCGCCGCAGCAAGCCTCAGCGCCTCTCCGGCGGCCGGCGCCGCGGAGAAGCGCCGCATCGCCCGCACCGCCCCCGGCTGGGTGGCAGGGGCACGCAGCATCGGCAACGCGCCCGCGACCACCACCTCGACCTTCCGGGTCTACCTGGCTCCGAACGGCGGCCTCGCGTCGCTCAAGACGGACGTCGCCAAGGTCTCGGACCCGGGCAGCGCCACCTATCGGAACTTCCTCAGCGCCGCGCAATACCACGCGAAGTACGACGCCACTGCCGCCTCGAGCGCCAAGGTGTCGAGCTGGCTGCGCTCAGGCGGGCTGAAGGTGACCTCGGTGGAGCCGA
>Ga0075530_1001270_pt1 | contig 12074 bp, 15 predicted proteins | sample NGEPerD_2_FD_75101 | JGI IMG/M metagenome (GOLD analysis project Ga0075530, IMG submission 75101) | Arctic peat soil microbial communities from the Barrow Environmental Observatory site, Barrow, Alaska, USA - NGEE PermafrostL1-D | ecosystem: Environmental > Terrestrial > Soil > Wetlands > Peat ...
AATCAGAACTGTTCACTCATCAGCATATCTCGGCGCAGGAGCAGAGATGGCCACCGTCAGCGTTCGCTACATCGTCGACGACGTCGAGGCTGCCGTCGCCTTCTACGTCGCACGACTCGGCTTCGTCGTCGAGATCGGGCCCGCACCCGGCTTCGCCATGCTCTCGCGCGGCGACCTACGCCTGCTGCTCAACCAACCCGGTGCAGGCGGGGCGGGCCAGTCCACGCCCGACGGCCGCCGGCCGGAACCAGGGGCTGGAACCGCATCCAGCTCGAGGTCGACGACCTGGAGCACGAGGTCGCCGTGTTGCGTTCAGCAGGCGCGAGCTTTCGCGGCGACATCGTCACGGGACGCGGCGGCAGCCAGATACTGCTCGACGATGCCGCCGGCAACGCGATCGAGCTTTCCAACCCTCGAGCACCTGAGCACAAGCCACCGAAGCCTGGTCGAGAGAAGGGACAACGACTCATGCACCCCGCGGCCCAACCGCTCGCCGAAGTGCTGCTGCACGGCGAGGAGAACGACGCCATCGTGTCCGCGACCACCATCGTCGTCCCGCCGCACAATGCCGGGCCTCCGCTGCACGCGCACGACTTCGATGAGGCCTTCTACGTCCTCGATGGCGAACTGATCTTCCGGGTCGACGACGCGCTTATGACCAAAGGTGTGGGCGAACTGTGCTTCGCTCCCCGCAATACGCCTCACGCCCTCGCCAATCACGGCAGCGCGCCCGCGCGGTACCTCCTGATCTGCACGCCCGCGGGTTTCGAGCGGCACTGGGCGCGTATCGCTGCCGAGACGGCTGGAAGCGAGCCGCCGCAGTGGGCGCTGCAACCGATCCCGGAGATCACTGTTCTCGGTCCGCAGATCCCGCCGAGTGAACCCCACGGTTCGCGCACGCGTGGCGCGCCGCCGGCTCCCTAGGTTGACGAGGTCCGCGGACTCAGTTCGTCCCCCTCAAACATCCCGGCGAAGTGATCGTCAAACTCTCCTACTCTTCAGACGCGTTCGCGAGGGCGAGGCGCGGTGACTGGCTCACCGTCCCGTAGCCCGATCCGCTTGCGGGCATCGCAGGAGCACCGTGAGTGTCGTGATCATTCCGGACTTCGGCGTGAGGGCTGCGACGCCAAGTCAGAGGGTTGCCCGGCCGGCCATGAGCACATCTCCCTCGGTCAATGCGTTGATCGCGGCTCGCAGGGCTGCCATGGAAGGCAGCGCGACGGCACTTGATTGGGTGTGCATGCCGTTCCATGGGACGAAGGGTGACGTCACACCCGGCGGCGAAACGCCCACATTGACAGTGGCGCGAACACGGCCATGATGCCGGCCGCCCAGAGCAGTGAGTAGGTGACCGGCTCCGCTACCGGGCCGCCGACCATCAGGCCGCGAGCGGCGTTGGACAGGATGCTCACGGGGTTGGCCTCCACGATGCCCTGTAGCCATCCCGGCATCGTCTCCGCGGGCACGAAGACATTGGAGACGAAGGTGACCGGAAACAAGGCGGTGAACCCGAACAGCTGCACCTGTTCCGGATCCTTCGCGACGATCCCGACGAGCACCGATACCCACGAGAAGGCCAGCGCGAAGATGACACGAGCAGGAACGCGCCGAGCAGATACAGCCACGACGTGCCTACGCGGAAGCCGAGGAGGAGTCCGATTCCGAGCAGTAGCAGGATCGACCACGCCTGCTTGACCAGGTCGGCGGTGATCCGGCCGGCCATCGGCGCCCAACGTGCTATGGGCAGGGACCGGAGCCGGTCGAAGACGCCCTTGGTCAGGTCGGTGTTGAGGCCCATGCCGACGTACATCGTCACGAAGAGCATGTTCATGACGATGATGCCGGGGAGGGCGAAGGTGAGGTACTCGCCGGTCGACCCGGAGATGGCACCGCCTAAGACGTAGGTGAACAGCAGCACGAACATGATCGGCTGGAAGCTGAAGTCGCCGAGCTCCCAGGGGTTGTGCCTGATCTGGACGAGGGTGCGCCAGGCCAGCGTCCTCGTCTGCGCAAGCCCCTCGAGCAGGGTCGGACTTGCCAACCTGGTCGTCCTGCCCACCTGTGTCGTCGCGCTCATGGCGACACTCCTTGCGTGGCCCGGAGCCGTTTCGTGTCGTCGGCCGCCGACTCGGCCTCCTCGGCAGGGTGTCCGGTCAGGGACAGGAAGACCTCGTTCAGGCTTGCGTGGCGAAGGGTGAGCTCGGCGATGACGACGCCCGCGTCGTCGAGTCGCCACACGACCTCCGGGAGGAGGGTCGGGTCGGTGACAGGTGCGCTGACCGTCTCCCCCTCGACCTCCGGCTCGGTCTGGGCGAGCTCGGCGACGACCGTGCGTACGGCGGGCAGGTCCGCCGCCGCCTGGGGCCGGACGGCGAGCGACTGGGCACCCGTCCTGGCCTTGAGCTCGGCGGGCGTGCCGCTGGCGATCACGCTGCCGCGGTCGATGACCGCGATGTTGTCGGCTAGGGTGTCGGCCTCCTCGAGGTACTGGGTGGTGAGCAGGACCGTGACGCCGTCGAACACGAGCTCACGCACTTGCTGCCACAAGCCCAGCCGCGCGCGGGGGTCCAGGCCCGTGGTGGGTTCGTCGAGATAGAGGATTTCGGGGCGGCCGACGAGACTGGCCGCGAGGTCGAGGCGGCGGCGCATCCCACCGGAGTACGTCTTGGTTGCGCGCCCCGCCGCGTCCTGCAGCTCGAACGTCGCGAGCAACTCGCTGGCTCGCTGCCTTGCGTCGGAACGCGGCATGCCGAGTAGTCGGCCGATCAGCAGGAGGTTCTCGGCACCGGTGAGATTCTCGTCCACCGAGGCGTACTGCCCGGTCATGCCGATGAGCCCGCGTACCCGGTGGGCATCGGCGACCACGTCGTACCCGCCGACCGTGGCCCGTCCGCCGTCGGGCCGCAGTAGCGTGGCCAGGACCCGCACAGCGGTGGTCTTGCCTGCGCCGTTGGGGCCGAGCAGCCCCAGCACCGTTCCTCTCGGCACGGCAAGATCCACGCCGGCAAGCGCTGTCGTCTCACCGAACCTCTTGACCAGCCGTTCCGTGACGACTGCGTAGTCCATGGCTGTCACCTCCCAATCCTCGGATGTCCACAAGAGTATCGACGGCGCTAGCGCCAAGAACTCATCGCTCTACCTGTCCGTTGTACGACTTCAAGCCCACTTGAGGTCAAGATCCAAAGCATGACTCCCCGCCCGACCTACGATGCGCAATGGTCTCTCTCGCTGCTGTCCTGGTGTGTCTGGTGCTGGGGATCTTGACGGTCTTTCAGGTGCTCCTGGGGCTTGGCGCCCCATTGGGGCGGTTCGCATGGGTGGGCAGCACCGGGTACTGCCGGTCTCGCTTCGCGTCGGAGGTTTCGTCTCGATTGTGATCTACGCGTTCCTCGCGGCAGTCGTCCTGGCTCGCGCCGACCTCGTGTCGCCCGGTATCCCCGAAGGGGTCCTCCCCCGGCGACCTGGGTGGTCGTTGCCTACTTCTTCCTCGGAGTCGGACTGAACCTGGCGTCGCGGAGCAAGCCTGAGCGGGCCGTGATGGCCCCTCTCTCGGCGGTGCTCTGCGCCCTGTGCGCCGTGGTCGCCATCAGCTGAGGCAGACAGCAGGCGATGACCGGACGGAAAGGTCAGTGCACTCCGCTGGCCGCGCGATGGTGTTCGGAATCCGCCGCAGCAGCCACCCAACACTTGAATTGATGCTCCCGAACGGGGCGATCAGGCGTGGCGCCCTTGGACCAAGCCGTTGGAGGATCGTCATCGGGTGGTCGTCATCCACGGAGACGCTCAACACCGCGCCGCCGGCCTCGGCCAGAAGGACGCCTGACGACCCTGAGGGACCATCCTCCACCCGGCGATCATTCCGCGCCTGCGATGCAGTCACGTAGACGATAGGACTACGTCCTTTTCGACCCACTATGTGTTGGTCGTCCGGGGTTTCCAGCTGACCGAGGGGCAGCCCGCAGTTCAATCCCGGCTGCACACGTCGGCGGTGAAGTCCTCGGCAATGCGCCCGACCAACTCCCGAGCGTCAGGGTCCGTGCCGTTGGTGTAGACCGTCCCGGGCTCCATCGCGGCGAAGTCCTCGCCGCGAAATGTCACCTGACTGAGCACCTCACGGTCACCCTCGGCGACCGCTGTCGCGATGTACCCCCGGTCGACGACCACCTCGACGGACTCGCCCGCCCAAGGTCCAGCGGGCGCGCTCAGGACCAGCTCGCTGGTCCCGGCACCGGCACGCCCGATGTCCACGCCGCGACCTGCTCGTTCTCCTCGTCCTCGCTCAGACCTTTTCGGTCGAAGGACAGGTGCACCCCCGTGGCCGTCCCCTTGCACGCCTCCACCACGACGACCGGTCGCTGCTCCTCGTCCACGGTCACTCCCAGCGCACCGATGACCTCGACGTCGGAAGCAATGCAGCCGGTCAGCGAGGCGACCACGACCATCAGCCCCGCCAGCGCTCCTGCCCTGTGGCGGACAGCCAACTCCCGAGTGTGCCAGCCCCGGTCAGGAAGGGCGATGGTCAGGATCTCGCGGCCGGTTCGACCCGCGTGCTGGGCGGGTGCATGAAGGAGTACCCCGTCCTCGCGTCCGGGGTTGGGTAGGTTCACGTGGCTGCGGCCGGACACGGTTGAGGTGCCCGATGTGGCGGCCCTGGCCAGTCCGACGAGGATCCGCACGATGGTCGACTTGCCGGCGCCGTTGGGGCCCAAGAAGCCGGTGACCCAGCCCGGCCGAGCCGTCCAGTTGGCGTCGTCGACCGCGGCTGAGGCGCCGTAGGTCCTGGTGACCGAGTCGATGGTGATCATGGGCTGTTCTCCTGTGGAGGGTGGGTGGTCTGCCGTGACTAGTCGTTTTCGTGAACCCGGTCGGTTGCGAGTGTGAGCACGGAGTCTTGCTTTGACCTACCTGGATCAGCGTCGACATTGGCCGAGTCTGGGTAGGCCAGGTCGGTCTGGACTTGCCGCGTCTCAGGTGAGCTGTCGACGCTGCGGCACTTGGGCGAGTTCGTCGACGACTGAGATGCCATCGGGAGCGGCGGCCACTTCCCAGGACCTCTCTTACTTACGAGGTGTCCGTGGTGGGGGATGTGATCGCCGAAACGGGCGTTGGCTGGCGAATATCGGGATGGACAGGGCACCGAGTTCACCGCCCACGCCGCTTCAGTCCCCCACCCGGCCGGTGTCGTAGGCCCACATCGCGATCTCGACCCTGTTGCGGGCGCCGATCTTGGTCAGCAGGCTCGCGACGTGGGTCTTGGCGGTCGTCAAGCCGATGAAGAGCTCGGCGGCGATCTCGGCGTTCGTGCGGCCACGGGCGACCAGCGCCAGCACCTCCTCCTCGCGTTCGGTGAGCGGCTCGATCGGTTGGGTACGTCGGCTCGACGGTGCCCTTGCGGCCAGGGTGGCCAACAGCCGCCGGGTGATGTTCGGCGCGATCAGGGCATCGCCGACGGCGGCGGCATGCACGGCCTGGACGAGCAGCTCCGGCCCGGCGTCCTTGAGCAGAAAGCCTCGGGCGCCGGCCCGAAGCGCGCCGTGGACGTACTCGTCCAGATCGAAGGTCGTGATCACCACCACCGCCATCGGGTCCGGGACGCCCCGCCCTGCGAGGAGCTCGGTCACCTCGATGCCGTCGAGCCCGGGCATCCGGATGTCGACTAGGCACACGTCGGGGCGGAGCCGACGCGCCAGCTCGACCGCGGCGTGGCCGTCGGCGGCCTGGCCGACGACCTCGATGCCAGGCTGCGCGTCAAGGATCATGGAGAGGCCGGTACGCACCAGATCTTGGTCGTCGGCCACCAGCACTCGCACCGTCATCGGCGTACCTTCGTCGGCAGCTCGGCGTCGACCGTCCACCCGCCCTCGGGCGCCGGCCCGGCACGTAGCGTGCCGCCGAGCAGCTGCACGCGCTCGGTCATCCCCAGCAGCCCGAAGCCGTGGCTCGCCGACCGTGCCGGGTCGATCTGTCCGTCGTCGCTCACGCGTAGTCGCAGCCTTCCTCCGCCCTCGACGACCCGGATCTCCACGCGCGAGGCGTTGCGGGCGTGCCGCAGGGCGTTGGTCAGCGCCTCTTGCGCCAGCCGGTAGACCGCCGCGTCGACCTGGAGCGGAAGTTCGTCCAGCTCACCCGGCACCTCCACGTCGACGACCGGCACCGGTTCGCGGCGGGCGAGCGACGCCAGGTCGGCAACGCCGGGCTGGGGGGTGTACTCCGCCGGCGCTCCGTCGCGCAGCACCCGGACCATCGCCCGCATCTCCGCGAGCGTCCGCGATGCTTCCCCTTCGATGACCGCCAGCGCCTCGAGTGCCGCTTCGGGTCGCTGCCCGGCCAGCGTCCTGCCCGCCTGCGCCTGCACCGCGATCGCCGAGACGTGGTGGGCGACCATGTCGTGCAGCTCGCGCGCGAGGCCGACCCGCTCCTGGCTGCGGATCTGGTCCAACGCCCGGCGCCAGCTCTCGGCGCGGTAGCGGAACGCCGCTCCGCCTGCTGCTGCCGCTGTCAGGATGGCGAACCCGCCGATGACGTCGGACGGGCCGGTGTAGTCGGCGACCGTGCCGATTACCGCAGCGACCAGCACCACCGTCAGCCCGATCACGATCTCGCGCCCTGAGCCCCAGCGGACCAGCGCGTAGACGAGCACCAGGACGTAGATCATCGTGTTGAGGCCGACACTGGGGGCCCCGCTCGTCAGGGTCGCCAGTCCCAACGCCATCGCGGTGCCGAAGCCCACCAGGACGCAGGCCAACGGCTGGGTACGCCGCCAGAGCAGCACCGGCGCGAGTCCGACCGCCACGATCGTCGCGAACGGCCGCCAGGCGACGTCGTCCCGGAAGACTCCCTCGAGCAGCGCCGTCACCATCAACGCGCCGACCAGCACCCAGTCGCGCGACAGCCGTTCGGGAGCGTCGGCTGCGCGGGGCTCGGCCCACAGCGAGCGCAGGGCGTTGGTGATCACCCGCCCAGCCTAGGGACCGCCGAGGCCTCGGGGACCGACCGAAAGAACGAGACCCCGCTCCTCCCAACGGCGGAGGAGGGTCCGGCCTCGACGCCGATGTGCGCACGCCGCGACGCGGCGAGGGTTGTCACATGATCACTGTTGAGTCACTGACCCGGAGGTACGCCGGCTTCACCGCCGTCGACAACGTCTCCTTCACCGCCCTGCCCGGTCGCGTCACCGGCTTCCTCGGCCCGAACGGCGCCGGCAAGTCCACCACGATGCGCGTGATGGTCGGCCTGACCGTCCCGACGTCCGGCACCGCGACCATCAACGGAGAACGGTTCGCCGACCTCCCCAACCCCGGCCTCGAGGTGGGCGTCCTCCTGGACGCCTCCGCCCAGCACGCCGGTCGCACCGGACGCGAGATCCTCACGATCGCCGCCGACACCATGGGTCTGCCCCGCCGCCGCGTCGACGAGATGCTCGAGCTCGTCAGCCTGACATCATCGGAGGCCAAGCGCCGCGTGCGCAACTACTCCCTCGGCATGCGTCAGCGACTGGGCATCGGCACCGCGCTGCTCGGGGACCCCCGGGTGCTGATCCTCGACGAACCGGCCAACGGGCTCGACCCTGCCGGGATCCGGTGGATGCGCGACCTGCTGACGGGCTTCGCCAGCCAGGGCGGCACCGTCCTGTTGTCCTCGCACCTGCTGCACGAGATCGAGGTCATCGCCGACGACCTGGTCGTGATCGGGAACGGCAAGATCGTCGCGTCCGGCAGCAAGGAAGAGCTGCTGGCCGCAGCGGGGACGCTCGTCCGGTCGACGTCACCGCGCGACCTCGCGCACGCCCTCGAGCAGGCCGGGATCCCCAGCACGCTCGCAGCGGACGGCTCGGTCCGCACGGACGCCGACCCCGCTCGGGTCGGGGCCGTGGCCCTGACAGCGGGCATCGCCCTCACCGAGCTCCGGTCCGCCGAGGGCGCCGGGCTCGAAGACATGTTCCTGTCGCTCACTGCCGACACCCAACGCGAAGAAGTTGCGGCATGACCGCCACGATCATCTCTCCCGACACCATCCAGGCCGCGCCGGCCCGACGGATCGTCCGTCCCATCCCGACCACCCGGCTCGTCAAGATCGAGCTCCGCAAGATGTTCAACACCCGCTCGGGCTTCTGGATGCTCGTCAGCATCGGTGTCCTGTCGGTCATTGCGACCGGGGCGGTCCTCATCTTCGCTCCGGACAGCGAGATCGCCTACGAGAACATCGCCAAGGCGATCGGCTTCCCGATGTCGGTGATCCTGCCGATGATCGCGATCCTGGGCGTCACCAGTGAGTGGAGCCAGCGCAGCGGGCTCACGACGTTCACGCTCGTGCCGAGCCGCGGCCGCGTCATCGGGGCCAAGGCGTTCGCGACCTTCGTGGTCGGGGTCGTCTCGATGGCCGTCGCGTTCGCCGTCGGTGCCGTCGGCAACCTGCTCGGGTCCACGATCATGGGCCTCGACACGGTCTGGGACGTCTCCCTGGCAGCCGCAGCGCAGATCCTCCTGGGGAACCTGGTCGGCATGGCCATCGGCTTCACGCTCGGTGTCGTACTGCGCAACTCCGCGGCAGCGATCGTGGGCTACTTCGTCGTCTCCCTGGTCCTGCCGGGCATCCTTGCCCTTCTCGCCCAGGTGCACTCGTGGTTCGCCGACCTGCAGCCGTGGATCGACTGGAACTACACGCAGGTCGCATTGTTCGAGAACGACACGGACACGGCGAGGGAATGGGCGATGCTGGCCTCGACCACCGGCATCTGCATCGCGCTCCCGCTAGTCATCGGACTGCTCTTCCTGCGCCGCTCCGAGGTCAAATAGTCGGACACACAGTAGGCGGTATCCGACGCTCATGTGTGAGTGCCGGATATCGCCGTCTCGTCGCGGACCGGCTCAGCGTGCCGCGGAGCCATAGACGGGTATTGAGTGACTTGCTTAGGGAGGACTGAGGGTTGCGGGGCCGGCTCTGGCCTCAAACCTCCCCGAACCTCGGGCACCTCTGCGCGGCACTCGCAGTGATAGGGCTCTGGCTACCAGCGCTATTGGCCGTTGTCTCGGGCGGCCAAGTGGGTTCCGAGGCCACCACATGGCTGATCCTCCCGTTGTGTGCCCCGGCAGGAGCAGCGCTGATGGTGCCCGCCGCGTTGGGCGCCGGCGCCTACCTGATCGGTGTCACGGTCGGCGCCATCGTTCGTAGCCCCTGGCCCTGGGTCCTCGGGGCATGGGCCGCGCCACTGGCCTATTCGGCGGCCAGTCGTTGGCTAGTCGACTTTGCCTGCTTCGCATGAGGTCACCGTCAAGGGTTGAGGGCGAGCGACCGCGTCACGGAGCTGACGCCTCCACCACGACGACCGGGCTGCTCCTCGTCCACAGTCACTCCCAGCGCACCGATGACCTCGACGTCGGGAGCGATGCAGCCGCTCAGCGAGGCGACCACGACCATCAGCCACCAGCGCTCCGCGCTGTCGATGGACCACCACGTGTTCCTGCTGAGCCGGATCAGGGAGCGGTACGCACAAACCGGTGACAACCAGGAGGCCGTCGTGCACGGCATCGCCGCGACCGGGCGCATCATCACCGGCGCCGCGTTGATCATCGTCGTCGTCTTCGCCGGGTTCGCCGCTGGCCAGCAGGTGATGTTCCAGCAGTTCTGAAACCGCCTACGGTAGGGGCCACTCACGCCATGCGCTTGGGGACCATCGAGATGGTCACCGGAAGTGGATCCGCTTGCGGTCCGCGGCTCTTGCGGGCGGCAGGGTTTGAGGCGCGTGCTGGGACGGTCGGGCTCTGCCCGATGCCCAAGCCTTCCGCGTCCTGCGGCATGGCAGGGCCCAGCTCTGGAGGTGCGCCATGAGCGCGCTGCTTGTCGGGTACGCCCGATGCTCCACCGATCAGCAAGACCTCACCGCCCAGCGCGACGCCCTGCTCACGCTCGGCGTCGAGGCTGAGCGGATCTATGTCGATCACGGCCTGACCGGCACCAACCGCGAGCGACCCGGGCTACGCGAGGCACTCGCCGCCTGCCGCGCCGGCGACACCCTCGTGGTGACCAAACTCGACCGCTTGGCCAGGTCCCTGCCCGATGTCCGAGCGATCGCCGACGAGCTCACCGCCCGCCAGATCAGCCTGATCCTCGGCGGGTCGGTCTACGACCCAACCGACGCGGTCGGCCGGCTGCTGTTCAACGTTCTAGCCATGGTCGCCGAGTTCGAGTCCGATCTTATCCGGCTCAGGACCCGCGAGGGCATGAAGGTCGCGAAGGCCAAGGGCCGGTTGCGCGGCAAGCGGCCCAAGCTCAACCGCGCAGGAAGCCCACCTCGTGTCGTTGGTGCATAGCGGGGAGTACAGCACCCTCGAGGTGGCCGAGCTCTTCGGTGTGGGCCGCTCCACCGTGTACCGCGCCATCGAACGGCAACGCGTCGAGGCGAGAGTCGGCCTCGCGGAGGCGACATCGAAGCGCTGACACCGGCTCAACGGCGCCGGCTTTCCCGAATCCGACACCCGTGCGGGACGCCGGCGCCTCAGCATGCCCGCATGGGTCCGAATGCCCCCTGGGGTTCGGCTGTGGGACGGGTCGCGCCTCCCGACGTCGACTGAGCCAGTGGCAATCGGGTCGCGTGCGGAGTCGCGTCAAACCACCCAGAAAGACGCAGTGAGGGAGCCCTGACTCAGGGCTGGCAAGAGTGCAGGTCGCGTGATTGAGCGGGTTCCCATCTCCGCTGAGGGGAGTGGCGGCAGTGCCCGTTCACGGGCGGCGCGCGAGGACACTGGGTTCAGCACCCTGGGATAGGTTCGGGTTCGACCCTTGGCCCTCAGTCAACCACCGACGAACGGGGACACATGAGCAGCAAGAAGCAGAAGCGCGCGATCGAAAAGTCCAGCGCGAAGCAGAAGGAGCTAGAGAAAAGCCTATCCACCCTGCGTGGCCAGCTGACTAGGACCGAGAAAAAGCTGACGAAGGCGAGGGATCGGGCGGAGCGCTGGAAGACCGAGGCAAAGGCGCAGAGGAGGTCGGCCTCGCGGGCCGGGGCGCGGGTCGAGAAGCTGCATCAGAAGCTGGACGGGGCAACTGCTGCCCTGGAACCGGTTCAGGCCAGTGCGCCCCTAGAAGCGGCGGCCTCTGGTCGACCGGTGGCCCAGCCAACGACCGCCGACGGCGTCACCGTGCCGGACGAGACGTGGAGCGTCGTCCAGCTCCGGGCCGAGGCCCGCGCCCGGGGACTGGTCGGGATGTCGAACAAGCCGAAGGCGCAACTACTCGCCGCCCTGTCCTGAGCTGTGGCGCCGCCGACGGCTGGCAGTCGTCGAGCCGACGCATCCCAGAATTCGAAGTTCGGCATCGGCACCTTTCCAGTAGCGGTAGCCGTGTAAATCAGGACCGCTCGCTTCGTCGGCGTGAGCGACGAGGTCGACCCGCGGGACGATCGATCACTGGAGCAGTGGCCCTGTGGCGATGATGGGACGCTGAAGCCGTACGCGAACCGCATCGTGACCTTCCGGGTGCTGCTTGGCGGCTACGAGCAGGCAGTCGAACGCTTCGGCGAAGCGTCGCGCACACGCGACCCAGTGCGGGTGTTCGCGCCACTGTTCGAGGCACTGAACTGGGCAGTGGTGCTTGACGACCAAGCGCGTGAGCACTGGGCACCTGAGGGCGTCCCACTGGGCTGGTCATGGCGCACGCGTGTGGAAGGCGGGGACTTTGTCAGCGCCATCGGTTTCGTCCGCAATCGGGTTCACCATCAGTGGGCCGATGCGCTCACGCTGTCCGATGGATTCAGTAGCCCGCTGGTGGCGCCCCTGGTCTCGCACGAGTGGCGCTCGCGACGGCTGGTCGATCTTCCTGGGGCGGATACTCCTGGTGCCAAGAACGCCGCCGACGCGGCGGCTGACTACGAGCACCTCCTAGCGACCAAACCTGCGCGCCTCGCTCTCGCAGTACTTTTCGTGCCGTTCCGCCGGCTCGCCGACATGTTGGAGCCGCTTAGCCTCGATCCGTGGAGGGATGGGCCTGGTAGGTCTTGATGCGGCTCGTGCTGGGCGTCGGTGTCCTGGGGCCTGGCTTGGGCAGGACTGTTCTGCTGGTCTGGCCAGCGTTTCCAC
>Ga0075530_1001271_pt1 | contig 12062 bp, 8 predicted proteins | sample NGEPerD_2_FD_75101 | JGI IMG/M metagenome (GOLD analysis project Ga0075530, IMG submission 75101) | Arctic peat soil microbial communities from the Barrow Environmental Observatory site, Barrow, Alaska, USA - NGEE PermafrostL1-D | ecosystem: Environmental > Terrestrial > Soil > Wetlands > Peat ...
CATAGAGGGTCTCGAGATGCTCCGAGACGAACCCCAGTGGCGCCACGACGATCCCTGCATGCCCCGCGTTCGCCAACTCCTCCAGCACCGACTCGGCGAAAGGGCCCATCCAACTGACACCGGGACGGGGCGCCGCGCTTTGAAACGCCAACCGGAACTCAGCCACCCGCAACTTATCGGCCAAGAGAGCCACCGTCTGCTCCAGGCGGGTACGGTAGACTTGGTCTTCCCGGCCGTCTCGCAACGGTAGGCTGTGGGCGGTAAAGAGCACGGGGGCTGATTTGGGAAGGCCGGCTTCCGCGCGGGCGCTCTCCACGCGATTGGCCACCGCCTCGAGGTATCCGGCTGCGGTGTGCCACCCGGAGACAAAGGCCTGCTCGAGGTCGTAGCCGCCACCCAGGAGGGCCGCCACCCGCTCGCGGTAGGCTCCGGTCGCCCCCTCAGAACCATGGGAAGCCAGCACGGCAAAGCGCAGCCTCGCGCCCCAGTCCGCGGCTTCCCGCACGGCTTCTTCCAGAAAAGGCTCGGAGCTGCGCATGCCCAGAAAGACCCGGATCTCCATCGCGGCGCCCAACAGGCCGGGGATTTCGGCCCGGCGCCCGTCCAAGTCCTCCTGCAGAGCCGCCGCCTGCGCGCGGCTGTTCGCCACGAGCGGGGACCCGCCTCCAATCAGCTGGTAGCGCTTCCGCGCGTTCCGCACCGCCTCGGGGGAAGGCCGACGCGGCGCCATCACCCGGCCGAGGAAGGACTCCACCTCCTCCAGATCGCGCGGGCCTCCATATCCCAGGAGAACGACCGCCAGACGTCGCCGGTCCGCGTCCAGCCCTACTCCTTCGGACAGCCGCCGAGGCGATGCACCGCGTCGATCATGAACCCGGCGTTCTCCACCGGCACGGTGGGCAGGATGCCATGTCCCAGATTGAAGATGTGCCCAGGACGCCCGCCCGCGGAGTCGAGCACCCGCTTGACTCTCTCTTCGATGACCGTCTGGTCCGCATAGAGAACGATGGGATCGAGGTTGCCCTGCACGCCGACGTCGTAACCCAGTTGCTGCCAGGCTTCGCCCAGGTCCACGCGCCAGTCGAGGCCGATCACATCTCCCCCCGCCCGCTTCATCAGTTCCAGCAGGGTGGTGGTGTCGGTTCCGAAGTGGATGGTCGGCACGTCTCCAGCAATGCCGTCGAAGACCCGGGTGCTGTAGGGCAACACGAACTCCTCGTAGTCCCGGGGACTGAGAATCCCCACCCAGCTGTCGAACAGTTGCAGCGCCTGAGCTCCCGCTTCCACCTGATAGTTCAGATACGCGATCACCACATCGGTGATCTTGTCCATAAAGGTGCGCCAGACCTCCGGCCTGCTGTACATCAAGGTCTTGGTGTCCACGAAACTCCTGGAGCCACCACCCTCGATGAGGTAGCTCGCCAGCGTAAAGGGCGCCCCCGAGAAACCGATTAGCGGCACCCGGCCGGCCAGTTCCTCGCGAACCATACGGATGGCCTCGCCCAGAAAGGGAACGTCGCGCTCCGGCTCTAGGGGGGTAAGCGCAGCCACGTCTTCTGCCGTCCGTACGGTGTTACCGATGACCGGTCCTTCGCCCTTGGCGAAGGTCAAGTCGATGCCCATGGCCGGAAGCGGCAGGAGAATATCCGCAAAGATAATGGCGGCATCCAGTTCGAATCGGCGCAGGGGTTGAACCGTAACCTCCGCAGCAAGTTCCGGCGTCCGGCACATCTCGAGAAAGGAGTGCTTCGCGCGCAACTCCCGGTACTCCTCCAGATAACGGCCCGCTTGACGCATCATCCAGACGGGGGTGCAGTCTACCGGCTCTCGCCGGCACGCCTTCAGAAAACGGTGCTCTGACGACATCTAGATCCTTTCCAGGGACAGCCGGAAACCCAGAGAGAGCGAACGACGTGGTCGCCCGCCCCAGCGGCAAAGGATACCAGGTCGGGCGGAGAAGACGGAGACGGCGGCGCCGCCTCTAGTTGGGCCGTTCCACGATGCCGGTGAGATCGCCGGGCACCTCGAAGAGGGTGGAGAAGGGCAGAGACCGCTCGGAGCCGAAGTTCGTGCTCCAGAAGGACGAGAAATCCGGGTCGCCATATGATTGCTTGGCCTCGAGTATCTCGTCGAGCGACTCATAGAGGGCCTGGACTATTTCGGGATCGAAATGAGTGCCCGACCCGTTCTCAATGATAGCCAGGGCCTTCTCGACGGTATAGGCCGGCTTGTAGACGCGTGGAGAAGTGAGTGCGTCAAAAGCGTCCGCGACCGCCACGATCCGCCCCTCTAGCGGTATCTGCTCTCCCCGAAGGCTCTCTGGATATCCGGAGCCGTCGAACCACTCGTGGTGGGACAAGGCGATTCGCTCGGCGAGTTGGAACAGCTTCGAACTGGAGCCCGAAAAGATGAGGGCGCCGATGGCGCAGTGCTTCTTGATCTCCTCAAACTCCTCATCGGCGAGCGGCCCCGGTTTGAACAGAACGGCATCGGAGACGCCAATCTTGCCCACGTCGTGCATGGGACTTGCCTGCCGGATCAGCGTTACTAGTTCCTCTTCGCAGCCCACGCGTTTAGCCAGCAGCTCACAAGTCAGCCCAATGCGCAACTGGTGGTTTCCTGTGTCTTCGTCGCGATACTCGGCAGCCACGGCCAAGCGGTAGATACTCTCTCGATGGGAACGCTCCAAGGCTTCGGCGGCAGCGCCCAGTTCGATCATGGCTTCGTGAAGCCCCGCGGTGCGCTCCTCGACCAGCCGTTCGAGGTCGAGCCGGTAGGCGCGGTTCTCGATTTCGAGTTGGCGGTTCCGCCGGGCCCGGCCGACCACCTCCTTGATCTCTGTAGGCCCGACCGGCTTCTGCACGTAGTCGACGGCGCCGTGGGTGAGAGCATTCACGGCCTCGTCCACAACTCCCGAGCCGGTGACGATAACGACGGCGATATCCGAATCTGCTTCTCTCAGCCGCTCCAACAACCAGAGTCCGTCGTGGACGGGCATGTTGAGGTCGACCAGAGCCACGGCATACTTCGCTGGGGAAACGTGCTCGAGCGCGGCTTCGGCGTCGGGGAAGTCTTCGACTCGGTGGCCGGCCCTCTCCACGGCCCGGCGGAGGAACCTTCTGACCGCGCTATCATCGTCGACCACGAGCACTGCCTCTTCGCCAAGCAGTGCGACGGAGTCATGAAGACCAATCGTGTATGGCTTCAAGTCCTGTTTCCCGTCGACCACGAGCACTGCCTCTTCGCCAAGCAGTGCGGCGGAGTCATGAAGACCAATCGTGTATGGCTTCAAGTCCTGTTCCTCTCAGAGGCTGCTCCTACTCCCTATCCTAGGAGGTATCGGCATCAGCGCGCCACATATTTAGTGACATGAACTCCAGCTTGCCGAACTCACTCGACTGTTGCGCGCTGACCTCGCACCCGCTCGATTCCGTAGGGAGCAGCTTGATCGCGATAGACGCGGAAACGCGGATCGTCGCCTTCAACGAACGCGCTCGACAAAGGCTGTCTGACCTTGATAGGAAGATATTAGAAACAAATTATACAGTATCCATAGACGCCAATGAAAACCTGCTTCTCGCAGTCTTCCTCGGAGGCACTTATCCAAGCCCAGCCGGGCGGTTCGGATCAGGGCCGCCAGACCCTCTCCCACCGTCGGCCCCTGCTGCAAACCCCAAAAGAGGGCGTTCGAGGGGGAAAGAAAGAGGGCGCTCCGCCAACGGCGGAGCGCCCTCTTTGCGCTTCTTGCAATGATCCCTTCGCTACACCGAGGCCTCTTTGGTCTCGGTGTCGGCGGCCGGAGACCCACCGTTCATCGCCTCCAGCCTGACGGCGGCCACTTTGAGCTCCGGAATCTTGGAAATCGGATCAAGCGTCTGAACCGTGAGCCGGTTGGCAGGCGCCTCTGCGAAGTGGAAGGGCATGAAGACCAGTCCGGGCGAAACCCGATCGGTGACCCAAGCGAAGGGTTCGATGGAACCACGCCTGCTGGTCAACCGTACGCGCTCCCCGTGCTTGATACCCAGGTCGCGCGCGTCATCGGGGTTGATCTCCAGACGCGCATCCGGGACCAGGGCGTTCAGGCCCGGGGCCTGCCGCGACATGGTGCCGGTGTGGTAGTGCACCAGTTCGCGTCCCGTCGTCAGTATCATCGGATACTCATCCGAGACTTCCTCGATGGGCTTCTTGTACTCCACCGCCGAGAAGAAGCCGTTACCCCGGGAGAAGCGGCCCGAGTGCAGCACCGGGGTCCCCGAGTGATCCTCGTCCGGGCAGGGCCACTGCAGGCCGCAGCTGTCCGTCTCCTCGAAGACGACGTCGGGCGTGCGCTGCTCGCTCTTCGCGTCCAGGCGGCGATAGGTGATGCCGCCGTACTGGGGAGTCACCTGGTTGATCTCAGTCATCAGGTCTTCCGGCCCTTTGAGACTCCAATCGGCGCCCATGCGCGTAGCAAGCAACTGCACGATCTCCCAGTCCGGCTTGGTGCCTTCCCGAGGCTCGAGCGCCGCGCGCACGCGCTGAACCCGGCGCTCGGTGTTTGTGAAGGTGCCTTCCTTTTCCACGCTGGTGCAGGCAGGCAACACAACATCGGCGTACTCGCAGGTCTCCGTGAAGAAGATGTCCTGCACCACCAAGAAGTCAACCTTGGAGAGGCTCTCCTCGACGTGCTTCTGGTTGGGGTCGGAGATAATTGGGTTCTCTCCCATCACGTAGAGGGCGCGGATCTCACCGTCGTCGATGGCCCGCATCATCTCCATGATGGTCTTGCCCTTCTGCCGGTCCTCGAGCGTGACGCCCCAGGCCTCTTCCATCTTGGCGATGGCAACGGGGTCGTCCACCTTCTGGTAACCGGAGAAGACGTCGGGCAGCCCCCCCATGTCGCAGGCTCCCTGCACGTTGTTCTGGCCGCGGAGCGGGTTGACACCCGTACCCCGCCGGCCGATGTTGCCGGTCACCATCGACAGATTGGCCACAGCGAGCACGTTGTTGGTGCCCGTGTGGAACTGGGTGATGCCCATGGCGTAGAGGATGTTCGCGTTGTTGCAGGTGGCGTAGAGCTCAGCCGCTTTCTTGATGTCCTCAGCGGGCACGCCGGTGATTTCGGCGGCCTCTTCGACCGTCGTGCTCATGATCGACTCGCGGAAGGCCTCGTAGTTCTCGGTGCGCGACTCGATGAACTCCTTGTCCTCCAAGCCCTGGTCCAGGATGTGCCGCATCATGCCGTTGAGGAGCGCCACGTTGGTACCGGGCTTGAGCTGCAGGTGCAGGTGCGCCCGCCGGGCCAGGTCGATCTTCCGCGGATCGGCCACGATCAGAGTCTTGCCCTCGTTGAGCAGGCGGATGACCTCGATGCCGATAACCGGGTGAGCTTCGGTGGTGTTGGAGCCGATGAGCAGCATCACGTCGGCTTCGTGAATGTCCGCGATGGAGTTGGTCATCGCGCCGCTGCCAAATGCTGTCGCCAGACCGGCGACGGTGGAACTGTGTCATAAGCGGGCACAGTGGTCCACGTTGTTTGTGCCGATCACCCCCCGCATAAACTTCTGGAAGAGGTAGTTCTCTTCGTTCGTGCACTTGGCCGAAGCAAGGCCGGCAAAGGCTTTAGCCCCGGTCTCTTCCTTGATGCGCTTGAAGTTCTGTTCGATGCGGTCGAGGGCCACCTCCCAAGTGGTCGGGACCAGGTTGCCGTCCTCGTTACGCACCATGGGAGTGGTCAGACGATCGGGGGAGTTGACGAACTCCATGCCAAAGCGGCCCTTGACGCAGAGATTGCCGTTGTTGATTCCCTGGCCGGGTTCGGTGGTCACACGGACCAGCCGGTCACGGAAGGTCTGCACCGTGAACTCACAGCCCACGCCGCAGTAGGGGCAGACGGTGTCGGTCTTTTCGGTCTGCCAGATGCGGGCGTCGTGGCGGCTGCGCTTGTGGGTCAGTGCTCCCACCGGGCAGGCGCTCACACACTGGCCGCAAGAAACACAACCCACCTGCTCCAGCGGCAGGTTATAGGGCGTATCGATGATGGTCTCGTAGCCGCGATTGGTGAAGCCCCAGCAACCGATGCCCATCACGTCCCGACAGATGCGCACGCACCGGCCGCAGTTGATGCAGCGGTTGGGATTGCGGGCCACGTTGGGATGGTCGTCCCGGGTCTCGAAGTCCTTGGGATGCCATCCCCAGGGAGTCATGTTGACGTCGTACTCCCAGGCGTAGTCCTGCAGACGGCAGTCGCCGGCAGCCTCGCACACCGGGCAGTCCAGAGGGTGATTGGAGAGCAGCAACTCGATGACGAACTTGCGCAGCTTGAAGATCTTGTCGCTCATGGTGGTGACGGACATGCCGTCGCCCACCGCCGCCGCGCATGCGGGAACGGGTCCGCGGGCGCCTTCTACCTCTACCAGGCAGAGACGGCAGCCCCCGTAAGGCTCCATCCGTTCGTCGTAACAGAGCGTGGGGATGTCGATCCCCATTCTGCGGCATACGGTCAGAATCGTGTCCCCGGGGGCCGCCTTGACCTCCTGACCGTCTACGGTCAGGGTCAGCGTCCTCTCTCCGGTTTCGGGCGCAACCGCCATCTAGGCCCTCCTCACGGCGTCGAATCGGCACTTATCGTAGCAGGCCCCACATCGGATGCAGATATCCGAATCGATGACGTGGACCTCCTTCTTCTCCCCCGTGATCGCGTCGACCGGGCAGGCGCGCGCGCAGGCGCGGCAACCGGTACAGTTGACCGAGTCGATGGTATAGGTGGTGAGCGCGGCGCAGGCGCCGGCGCGGCACTTTTGCTCGTGGATGTGCTCCTCGAACTCCTCGCGGAAGTACTTGACCGAGGTCAGCACCGGGTTGGGCGCCGTTCCCCCCAGGGCGCACAGCGACGCAGACTTGATGTTCTCCGCCAAGTCCAACAGCAGGTCGATATCCTCCGGCTTACCCTCACCCTCGGTGATGCGGTCGAGAATCTCGAGCATCCGCGTGGTGCCGATCCGGCAGGGGACGCATTTGCCGCAGCTCTCCGCCTGCGTGAACTTGAGGAAGAACCGTGCCGTGTCCACGATGCAGTTGTCCCGGTCCAGTACCACCATGCCGCCCGAGCCGACAATGGCTCCGGTCTGGTTGAGTTCCTCGTAGTCGACTCTGGTGTCCAGCAGAGACTCGGGCAGACAGCCGCCGGAGGGGCCCCCCATCTGCACGGCCTTGAACTCCTTGTCGTTCTTGACCCCGCCGCCAATCTTGAAGATGACCTCGCGAAGGGTGAGGCCCATGGGCACCTCGGCCAAACCGCTGCGGTTGATCTTCCCGGTCACGGCGAAGACCTTGGTCCCTTTGGATTTCTCGTAGCCCCGCTCGGCGAAAGCTTCGGCCCCCTGGGTCATGATCCAGGGCACGCAGGCCAGCGTCTCCACGTTGTTGATGTTGGTGGGGCGGCCCCACAAGCCCGACTGCGCCGGGAAGGGCGGCCGCAGCCGCGGCATTCCCCGCTTGCCCTCGATCGATTGCATGAGGGCAGTTTCCTCACCGCAGACGAAGGCGCCGGCGCCTTCCTTGATCTTGATCTTGAAGTCGAAGCCGGAGCCCATGATGTCCTTGCCGATCAGGCCGCGCTCCTCAGCCTGCTTCAGCGCGATCTTGAGGCGCTTTATGGCGAGCGGGTACTCCGCGCGGACGTAGATATAGCCCTCGTCGGCCCCGATGGAGTAGCCGCCGATGGCCATTCCCTCGAATACGGCGTGTGGATCGCCCTCCAGCACCGAGCGGTCCATGAAGGCACCGGGGTCGCCCTCATCACCGTTGCAGATGAAGTATTTTTTGCCGTCGGAGCTCTTGGCCTCGGCGGCGAACTTCCATTTGAGTCCCGTGGGGAAGCCCGCTCCTCCGCGGCCGCGCAGGCCCGCCGCCAGAACCTCTTCGTGGACTTGGGTTGGAGTCATCTCCGTCAGCACCCGGTAGAGACCCTGATAGCCTCCCTCTTCCAGGTAGGCGTCGATGTCTTCGGGATCGATGCGCCCGCAGTGGCGCAGTACCAGACGGTCCTGGTAGGCGTAGAAGTCGTTGTGCGAGGTTTCCTCCTCCGAGGAGAGCACGATCCACTTGTGGACCGGTTCACCGCCAACAATGTGCTCCTCGACGATCTTGCCGACCATCTTCGGGGTGACGGTCCCGTAGGTCACCGTGCGCTCTTGGCCATTTTTGCGGGTGGTGACGTCCACCAGAACGTCCATGGCGCACATTCCTCGACATCCGGTCCCGGTCAGGGTGGAGCAACTGCCCTCGCACTTGTCCTCGCGCGGCTTGACCACGGCGTAGGCATCCGTGGCCGCGAGCCCTTTCTCGAAGGCCTCCCAAACGTCGTTGCCACCGGCGGCGATCCCACCGGTGCCCATGCAGATCCCGATCTCGACCTCGGGCGTGGTCTTGAGGGGGCGAAGTACGGTGGGTTTCTTGACCTTCTGCGCAACCGCCATCTACTCGTCCTCCTCAGACTCGGCAGCGGGCTGGGCGCCGTTCCCGTCCCCTTCCGCCGCCAAGGTGCCGCGGAAGTCCTTGATCGACTTGACCGCCGAGTCCGCAGTCAGCTTGCCGTAGGTGCGATCATTGATCATCATGACCGGCGCCATTCCGCACGCTCCCAAGCAGGCTACGCTCTCAAGGGTAAACAACATGTCCTCGGTGTTCTCACCGTCTTCGATGCCAAGGTGGCGGCCGACCTCGAGGCTGACGAGGGGCGCGCCGGAAACGTGGCAGGCCGTGCCGTGGCACACGCGCACCACGTGTTTGCCCCGAGGAACCAGGCGAAACTGCGCGTAGAAGGTGGCCACGCCATACAGCGAGCTCAGCGGCTGGTCCAACTCCGCGGCGATAATCGCCAGTGCCGGATCCGGCAGGAATCCGTAAAGCTCTTGAGTCCCCTGCAGAAGCGGGATGAGGGTCCCCGCCTGCCCACGGTATTTGGCGAGCAACTCATTGAGCGGCTCGGCGTCGAAACCCTCCATGTCGATCATGGGAGGGTGTTCGGCCACTCCGTGAGAATTTTCACCAGCCCGCGTAGCTTTCGCTTCCCACATAGAAACCTTCGGACGATCGAAGAACTAGCGACCGAGGCGCTACCTGAGCTCCGCGTCGGAGACGGAGTAGAGGGACTCGTTGTGGAGCGCCCGGATCAACCGGATCGTCCGCATCATGTCCTGGTCAAGCGCGTCTACAATAGCCGATGTCATGCCGACCGCGGCCAGCATGCTCAAATAAACCGCGTTGATGGGCGGGCGCAACTCGTCGGGGGCCCCGTTGGAGATGTTGGAGAGCCCGCAGGTGGTCTGCACCTTGGGCTCGAACATTTCCGAGATCATCTGCAGCACTTCCATCACCGCCTGCGAGTGTTGCTGACCCACGTCGACGCCCACCGGCAGGATGATCGGGTCGATGATGATCTTCTCGTTGGGGATCCCGAGCTCGTTAGCCGCCGTTACCAGCTCGTAAGCGATGGCTACCCGCTCGTTGGCGTCGATCGGGATAGCCTGGCCCATCGTCAGGCCGATAATCTCACACTCGTACTTTGCGGCCAAGGGCAGGATGTTCTCCATCTTGTCCGGCTGAGCGGAGAAGGAATTGATGATGGGCTTGGGCAGCCCCAGCTCGAGGCATTTTACGACTCCCGCCTCCATCGCGACGTGGTTGGTGGTGTCCAGGCATTGCTGGACCCCGGGCGCCGCCTCGGCTACGGTCTCGACCACAAACTCCATGATCTTGTCCCCGTCTTTGCGCGCGGGGCCCAAGTTGATGTCGATGACATCGGCGCCGGCGGCCATGATCTGCTTGGCCAGACTGGCGATCGGCTCCTTGTCCCCCTCTTTCATGGCGGTGCCGATCCGGTTGATCATGACGTTGATGTTCTCAGCGATTACGAGCACGTGTCCTCCTCATTTTAAAGGTCATCCACCCTGCCGGCGCGGAGATAGCCCTCCTCCGCCCGGTATGAGCTACGTACGAAAGGCGCCGCCTCCACCCGCAGGCCGAGCGACTCCCCATGCTTCCGGTACTCCTCGAAGACCTCGGGTCGAACGTACTCCTCGACCGGCAGGTGTTCCTGGCTCGGCCGCAGATACTGGCCCACGGTAACCGCCTCGACTCCCGCTAGGCGGGCATCGTCAAGCACCGTGAGCACCTCCCCCACTGTCTCCCCCAATCCGACCATCAGGCCGGTCTTGACCACGCTCCGTCCTTCCCGCGCGGCCTGCTCGAGTACCGTCAGCGAACGCTGATAGTCCGCCTGCGGCCGCACCCGCGGATAGAGCCGCGGAACGGTCTCGAGATTATGGTTGAACACTTCGGGAATCGATTCCAGCACCAACCGCACGGAATCCGGATCCCCCTGGAAATCCGGCACCAGTACCTCGATGCGGGCCTCGGGCAGACGTTCCCTGACGGCGGCGATGGTGGCCACGAAGTGAGCGGCACCTCCGTCCGGGAGGTCGTCCCGGGTGACCGAGGTGATTACCACGAAACTGAGCCCCAGATTCGTGGCGGCGTCGGCCACCTGCCGGGGTTCCTCCGGATCGAGGGCGGCCGGCCGGCCGCCGTCCACGCTGCAAAAGCGGCAGTTGCGGCTGCACACCCCTCCCATGATCAGGAAGGTGGCGGTCCCATGCTCGAAGCACTCCCCCTTGTTGGGGCAGCGAGCGCTCTCGCAGACGGTATGAAGGCTTCGCTCCCGCAGCAACCTTTCCATCTCCCGCAGGGCGCCCGCCTTGGGCAGAGGCTTCTTGAGCCACTCAGGCTTGCGCCCGGGTCCTTCTTTGGGCTTCGTCATATCCCTAACGGAAGAAGTGAATTGCCTCGCCGTGCACGTCCTCAGCCGCCTCGAGCACGCCTTCGGCGATCGTGGGATGCGCATGGATCATGTTGATAATGTCTTTGACCTCGAGCTCCTGCTCGATCGCCAGGCCGATCTCGTGGATCAGGTCGGTGACGTGCGCCCCCATCATGTTGGCGCCCAGCACTCGGTCGGTCTCTTCGTCGGCCACGATCTGAATGTAGCCCTGGTCCTCGCCTATGGCCAAGGCCTTCCCCAGCCCCGCCATGCGGAAGCTGCCCGTGACCGGCTTGAAGCCCTCATCTTTGGCCTGGTCTTCGGTCAGCCCAATGCTGGCGATCTCGGGCATGGTGTAGATGCAGCTGGGAACGGCCCGCAGATCGCGTTTCACGTCGCCACCCAGGCAATTCTCCACCGCGGCCAGACCTTCATGCGAGGCTACGTGCGCCAGCTGAATGCCGCCGTTTACGTCGCCGACGCAGTAGACGTTGGCCGCGCCGGTCTCCAGCTTCTCGTTGACCGCGATGTAACCGCGCTGATCGGTCTCGATGCCAAGCACTTCGAGGCCGATGTCCTTGGAGTTGGGCGTGCGACCGATGGAGACCAGCATCTTCTCCGCGGTGATCTGCTCGCCGCCCTCCACGTTGGCGGTTATGTGGTTCTCGCCGTATTCGGCGATCCCGTCGACCCGAGTCTTCAGCCGGATGTCGATGCCGCGCTTCTTGAAGATACTTTGGAACTGCTTGGCCAAACGTTTGTCCTCCAGGGGCAGCACCTGTGGCATCATCTCGACCATGGTGATCTTGGTGCCGAGTTCGCTGAAGATACCGGCGAACTCACACCCGATGACGCCGGCTCCAATGATCAGCAGCGTCTCGGGAAGCTCCGTGAGGCGAAGGGCGTCCGTCGAGTCGAGAACCGTCGGCTGGTCGAAATCGAAGAACGGCAGCTGAGCCGGCTCCGAACCGGTGGCGATGATCAGCTTGTCGTACTCCAGGGTCTCCTTGCCGTCCTCGGTCTCGACTTCGACCTTCCCTTCGGCCACGATGCGTCCGTGTCCCCGGACCAGCTTGATCTTGTGGCGCTTGAACAGCCCTTCGACGCCCTCGCGCATTTTGCGCGCTACGTCGTCCTTGCGTTCGTACATCCGCGCGAAGTCCGGCTTGATCTCGCCCTCGACCTTGAACCCGAACTCATCGCCCTCGCGGGCCTTGTGCAGGGCGTCCACGCTGCCCAAGAGCGCCTTGGTGGGGATGCA
>Ga0075530_1001273_pt1 | contig 12042 bp, 11 predicted proteins | sample NGEPerD_2_FD_75101 | JGI IMG/M metagenome (GOLD analysis project Ga0075530, IMG submission 75101) | Arctic peat soil microbial communities from the Barrow Environmental Observatory site, Barrow, Alaska, USA - NGEE PermafrostL1-D | ecosystem: Environmental > Terrestrial > Soil > Wetlands > Peat ...
CGCCGCTCGGTCAGGACCCGGCCCGTCGTCTCGCTCACCGCCGCCATCACACCGCCGACGCTCCCGTCGTCGTCGAACACCGGGCTGTAGGAGAGGGTGAAGTAGCACTCCTCCGGGTACCCGTGGCGGTTGAGGACCAGGAGGTGGTCCTCCGACCACGTGCCCGGCCCCCCGTCGAGCACGCCGGCGATCAGCGGCCCGACGTCGTCCCAGACCTCGGGCCACACCTCCGCGCACGGCCGGCCGAGGCAGGCCGGGTGCTTGTCACCGGGGATCGGGCTGTAGGCGTCGTTGTAGATCATCACGAGCTCGGGGCCCCAGAAGAGGCGCATCGGGAAGCGTGACGACACGCACAGGGCGACCGCGCTGCGCAGGCTCGTCGACCACTGCCCGGGAGGGCCGAGCGGCGTCGCCGCCCAGTCGCGGGCGCGGATCAGCTCGCCCATCCGGCCGCCGCCGTCGAGGGCGCGGCCGAGGACGCCCCAGTCCTGGCCCCGGAGGTCGACGGTCGCGGACGGCTCCGTGGAGACGGAGCCTCCGACCGTCATCCGCATCGCCCTTCGTCCTCGCCGGGGCCGGCCCAGCCGGCCGGTTCGCCAAAGTACGGCAGCGGCGGCGGCTCCCGCAGGACAATCGCGGACCTCGGGCGACGCGTTCGATTCGGGATGTTTCGTCGCGCAACGGTGTGAACGTGCGGTGAATCATCGCGTGTCCCGCGGCCCGATGCCGCGATCTCGTGTCAGCGTTGTCCCATGGCTCCCCTGCCGCCCCAGGACGTCGACCGAGTGGCCGCGTGGTGCCGGACGCGGCTGCCGGAGAGCGTGCATGACGCCGTCCGCACCGAGTGCGACGTCGACGACGGCCACGTGACGATCATCGAGTCCCGGATCCCGGTGCAGGGTGGGTCGCTATGGAGCCGGTGCGCGGTGGCGCGACTGGAGTACAGCGGCACGTGGGCCCTGTACTGGAGGGACCGGCAGGGGAACTACCAGCACTATGACTTCCTGCCGGCGTCCGGGCGGGTCGACGACCTGCTGACCGAGCTCGACCGCGACCCCGTCTCCGTCTTCTGGCGCTGAGCGAGCACGCGCGAGAGCAGCGCGGGGTCGACGTTGCCGCCGGACACGACCGCCGCCGTCGTCCGCGCCGCCGGGACGAGGCCGTGCATCCAGGCGGCCACCGCGACGGCGCCCGACGGCTCGGTGACCAGCCGGCCGGCGAGTGCGAGGTGCCGCATCGCGGCGAGGATCTGCTCCTCCGTCACGGTGACGATGTCGTCGACCAGGCGGCGCACGTGCTCCCACGGGTGGACGCCGAGGGCCGTCGTCCGCAGCCCGTCGGCGAGGGTGCGGTAGGTCAGCGACCCGTCCCAGGTGACGCGCGTTCCCTCGCGCAGGCTCTGCGCCGCGTCGGCGGCCAGCTCGGGCTCGACGCCGATCACCCGGACGTCGGGCCGCAGCGCCTTGACCGCCGTCGCGACCCCGGAGATCAACCCACCGCCCGAGATCGGAACCAGCACCACGTCGAGGTCGTCGACCTGCTCGCACAGCTCGAGCCCGACGGTGCCCTGCCCGGCGATGATGTGCGGATGGTCGTACGGCGGCACGTGCACGAGACCGTGGGAGGCGACCAGCTCCAGCGGCCGGGTGTCCCGTTCGGACGACGGCACGATCTCGACGTCGGCGCCCAGCGCCCGGACGCCCTCGATCTTGACCGGTGGCGCGGCATCGGGCATCACGATCACGGCGTGCAGGTCGAGCCGGCGGGCGAGCCAGGCGACCGCACGGGCGTGGTTGCCCGACGACTGCGCCACCACGCCGTGCTCGCGCGCCTCGGCCATCGCCAGCGTGATCGCGTTGGCGGCCCCGCGGACCTTGAACGCGCCGGTCGGCTGCAGCGACTCGGCCTTGCAGTGCAGGACGTCGTCGATGCGGTCCGGGTGGGGCAGGGCGATAACCGGCGAGCGGATCGCCAGGCCGGCGACCCGCTCGGCGGCCGCGCGGACGTCGTCCAGGGTCACGAGGGTCACCCGCCGACCGTAGCGGTCAGCTGGGGCCGGCGACCTCGACGAACCGGCACAGGGCGTTGACCTTGCGCAGCTGTTCCGGGGAGTGCACCGCCGCGTCCAGGAGGCGAGGGCTGCCGACGAGGACGGCCAGGCACTTGGCCCGCGAGACCGCGACGTTGAGCCGGTGCGTGTCGTAGAGGAAGTCGACGCCGCGGGGCGCGTCGTCGGCACTGGAGCTCGCGGTCGTGTAGATCACGACCGGCGCCTCCTTGCCCTGGAACTTGTCGACCGTCCCGACCCGGACGCCGGGTAGCGCGGCCTTCAGCCGCGCGACGTGGCTGTTGTAGGGCGCGACGACCAGGACGTCGTCCGGCCCCATCGTGTGCTCGGTTCCCTCGTGGTCGCGCCAGCGGGCGCCCACGAGCCCGTCGACCAGCCGGCGGACGGCGTCGCACTCCTCCTCCGAGGCCGCGGCGCGACCGACGTGCTCGACCGGCACGAACCGCAGCCCGCTCCCCTCGATCGACGTCGTGCCCTCGATGCGTTGCCGTTCACGACCCGGCGCCGAGCTCAGCCGCCCCTCGTAGGAGAGGTCGGAGACGAAACCGGCGATGGCCGGGTGCATCCGCCAGGTCGTGGCGAGGAAGACGCCGCGGTCGGCCGGCACCGTGTCGTGGCCGTCGAGCAGGTGCTCGAGCACCGAGACGCCGGCCCCGTCGGGGTGCAGGGCCTGGCTCGGCTGGCTCAGCTGCTGCGGGTCGCCGAGCAGCACCATCGACGTGGCGGCCTGCGAGACGGCGAGGGCGTTCGCCAGGCTGAACTGGCCGGCCTCGTCGACGACCAGGACGTCGACGCTGCCCGCCATGTCCTCCCGCGACCACAACCAGGCGGTGCCGCCGACGAGTCGGGCGCTCCCGTCGCCGAGGCGGGTCACGACGTCGTCGTTGCCGGCCTGCTCGACACCGGGCGCGCCGCAGAAGTCGTCGACGTCGTTGCACCGCTGGAGGGCGGGACGCGCCACCGACCTCAGCAGGTGCCCGATCACCTCGTGGGACTGGGCCACCACACCGACGCGCAGTCCCTCGTCGAGCAGGGCGCGGATCAGTGCCGCGCCGATCGTGGTCTTGCCCGTTCCCGGCGGTCCCTGGACGGCGAGCACCTCGCCCGACAGCGACCGTCCGAGCCGGATGACGGCCGCCTCGGACGACTCCCCCGGCGCCAGCTCGGTGGCGGCGGGCACGCGCCGGTCGAGGACGTTTCGCCCGAGCGGTTGCTCACCTGCGAGCACCGAGGTGCCGAGCCGGTGGACGGCGCCACGGAGGGCACGGTCGTCGATCGGCCCCGGTGGTCCGAAACCGCGTGACGTCAAGGGTTCTCGCTTCTTGCCCAGCCGGAGGACGACGTAGCCTTCGACGGCGTCGATCTCCTCGACGGTCCCGGCGCTGTCGTGCGTGTCGACGTCCAGGGCGGTCTTGCCGACGCCGATCTTGCAGTCCTGGGGCGGGAACTCGTACCGCCACAGCCGGCTCTGCTTGATCTCACCGACCTCGACGGGGGCGCCCAGCCGGCCGATCGCGCTGCCGTCGTCCGTCAGCTCGTCGTCGTCGAGGTCCTCCAGACGGAAGACGTCCCACCAGCCGGGCCGGGCCTCGCGGCGGTGCCACTGCACGAGGTCGGCGAGCAGCGGGTGGCCACCGTCGCGCAGGCGCTCGGCGAGCTCGATCTCGGCGACCTCGGCGTCGCTCAGCGGCTCCGCCGGGTCGAACGGCTCGTTGTCCGGTCGCGGCTGCGGGCCGTGCACCCCCTCCAGCTCGGAGCGGCGCTCCTCGAGCCAGTCATGCAGGGCGAGGGTGCTCTCGACGTCTGTGCGGTTGTAGGCCTCGATCTGCGGCAGGGTCTCGTCGTCGTGCTCGACCATCCAACGCTCGTAGGCGATCACGCTCGACATCGCGTCGGCGACGTCGCCCGCCCCCCGCACCTCTTCCCAGTAGAAGGCCTCCATCTTCTTGATGGAGTAGGACTCCTTGCTGATCCGCAGCCCCTGCCTGACGACGGCGTACAGGTCGACGAAGCGCTCGGCACGCAGCAGCTGGTCGAGCTCGGTCTCCCGGACGCCGTGGCGCGCGGTCATCCGTTTCAGCGCCGTCGTCTCGTACGGGGCGTAGTGGTAGACGTGCATGCCCGGGTCGGCCCGCCAACGGGCCGTGAGGTCGTCGACGAGGTCGATCACGAGTCGGCGCTCGGCGTCGGGGTCATGGGCCCACAGCCCCGTGAAGGCGCCGGCGCGGTCGCCGAGACCGGCCAGGTAGTCGCGGCCCTCCCCGCCGTCCGCCCACGGGTCGCCCTCGAAGTCGAGGTACACGTCGCCGTCGCTGGGGGGCGGTAGCCGCAGCAGCCCGCGTCGCGGCTCGGGGTCCAGCAGCGCGTAGTGGGGCCCGCGGGTCTGGCGCTCGCGCACCTGCAGGGCGGCCTGTTGCACCATGCGCTCCCGGGTGCCGGAGCCGATGCCCTCGAGCGACAGCGGGTCCGAGCCCGCCAGCTGCTCGACGGTGCGGACGCCCTGCTCGCGGAGGCGTTCGCGGTGGTCGGCGCGCATGAACGCCACCAGGGAGAGGTCGTCGTCCGCCCGCCACTGCCCCTGGCACCGGCCGAGCCAGCGGCACTGGGAGCAGTGCGCCACCGGCACCGGCTCGGTGGGTGCCGGCGCGGTGACCGCGGCGCGGAGCCGGGTCCGGGCGCGCCGTGCGTACGAGGCGACGTCGAACAGGCGCCAGGGGTGCGAGACCCCGTCGCCGGTCACCACGTAGAGGTGCTCGGGGTCGGTGCCCTGAAGGACGGCGAGCCGTTCGGCGTAGGTGGCCATCTGGAGCAGGGCGGGCACCTTGAGCCGCCGAGCCAGCTTCGTGTCCGCGACCTCGTACGACCAGGCGCCGAGGTCGGACGGGGTCTCGACCCGGAGCAGGAAGTCGGCCTGCCCGCCCCACATCCCGTCGTACAGCGTGGCCTGGTAGACGACGTCGACGCCGGAGCGCATCGCCTCCAGCGTCTGCCGCTCGGCCTCCTGCCGCTCGGTGTGCCCGAAGACGGTGTCGACCTCGACGACGGAGAGCCCGTCGCCCTTGAGCTTCGCGAGGTAGTCCGCCTCGTGGGCCAGGCCCTTCGCGAAGATCAGCTGCAGCGCCTCGTCGTCACCCTGGTCCGGCTTGGCCAGGCCGCGGTGGGCCACGGCGAGGTCGAGGGTCGTGAGGTGCGCGCACGCGAGGTGCTTGGTCAGGTCGGTCGGGCTGAGCACCAGCCGACCGTCCACGTCTCTCATCCCGCTCCCCCCTCGGTCGTCGTGACCCCAGTCTGGGCCACCCCACCGACACCGCTGGCTGGGAGACGGGTCAGAGCCAGGTGGGCAGCTTCGGGAGAGCCACGTCGGCACCCGGACGACGGACGGTCAGCAGGCTGCCGTCCGCGCGGCCCACCAGCCACCCCAGCACATCGGTCGCCGACCCGGTGACGACGACGGGGACCGCGTCGTCCGGGCCGAGCACCCACCGCCGGTCGCGGTCGGTCGGCTCGAGCGTCACCGCGGGGCACCCGTCGCGCCCGGACAGGAAGCCGGAGGCATCGTCGAGCAGCAGGTCGACCACTCCGACCGGCAGGTCCGCGACCACGGCCCCGGCGGCGAGGTCGACGGCGTGCAGCCACACCTCCCGGATCCGCATCCACGGGATGTCGGACGCCGGCATGTCGCGGCCCAGCGCACTGCGCACGCGGGCCCGTCGGCCGGCGTCGTCCAGGGCGTCGAGCGCCTCGTCGAGCTCTGCCGCCGTCCGCACCAGGTCGTCACGCAGCCGGTCCGCGGGCAACGTGGCCGACACCTCGATCTCGGCGGCACGCTCCGAGCGGCTGGCGTACATCGGAGTCTCGACACCGGTCCGGGCCCACGCGACGAGTCGCCCGAGTGCCTCGGCGTTGCGGGCGAGGTGCCCGACGACGTGCGCCCGGCTCCAGCCCGGCAGCCCGCTCGGCTCGGCCAGCTGCCCGTCGTCCAGCCGATCCACGGCAGCCAGCAGGAACGCCGTCCCCTCCCTCATCCACGGCAACGTGACCGTGACGTCGTCGCGCCGTCCCGCCGTCCCCATCGCCGACCCACTTCCTGCCGCGCCACATGTGCTGTCTGCCCAGTTGATCACGTTCTGGTCCGGCACCAGGCTGCAGAAGTCGTCGAAACCGCTTGGCACCACGCCCGGCGGGGCGCACGATGGGTGGTCATCGAGAGGTGGTCGAATGAGCTCCGGACGTTACTGGGACCTGCGCGAGTGCCGCTGGGTCGCCTGGCAACCACAGGCGCCCGGAATCCCCGAGCCCCGAGAGTCGACGGACACGCCGGCCCAGCCTCGACCGACCTCCCGCGACGCGATCCGCGACCAGGAGGCGACACATGTTCGTGCAGGTCATCCAGGGACAGCTCACTGACGACGGGCCGGTGCTGAAGGCGCTCGACGACTGGGTCGAGCGCCTGTCGGCGGGCGCGGACGGCTGGCTGGGCAGTACCTCGGGCACGACGGACGACGGCAGCTTCGTCGGCATCGTCTGCTTCGACGACGAGCCGTCGGCACGGCGCAACAGCGCCCGGCCGGAGCAGGACGACTGGTGGTCGAGGACGTCGGGTCTCTTCGCCGGTGACGTGGCCTTCCACGACAGTGCCGAGGCGGAGACGCTCCGCGGGGGTCCGTCGTCCGACGCGGGCTTCGTGCAGGTGATCCGGGGCCGCACGAGTGACGCCACTCGGCTGCGGGAGTCCGAGAGGACGCTGGAGACCACCTCCTCCGGGCTTCGGCCGGACCTGCTGGGCCTCGTCGTGGCCACGCACGACGACGGCACCTTCACCGAGGTGGCGTACTTCTCCAGCGAGGAAGATGCCCGCCGCGGCGAGGCCGAGGACCCGCCGCACGACGCCCGCGCGGCGATGGAGGAGGGGATGTCGGTGATGGACGACGTCACCTACCTCGACCTGCGCCGGCCGGTACTGCACCAGCCGGCCTGACCAGGGTCACCGGCGCCGTCCCCTGCCCGTAGCGGGCGCGAAGCTGGCCGGGCGCCACCTCGGTCCCGCGGCACTGCGGGGCCACGACTGGAGGCTGGACGTCCCGAAGCCGCCGGTGGCGCCCTTCCCGAAGACCTCGTCGCACTGGTGCAGGGCGTCGGACGGCGGCACGGGCACGTGCGCGTGGAGGCCGCCGTCCCCTGGGAGGTCCCGGCACCCAGCGCGCTGGGCCCGGGGATCGAGCGGGTTCGACGTATGGTAGACGTAGTCTACCACCAGGGTAGAGTGCTACCCGTGGGGATGAACATCAAGAACGAGAGGACGCAGCGCCTCACCCGTGAGCTCGCCGAGCGGACCGGTGAGAGCCTCACGACGGCGATCACGGTCGCGGTCGAGGAGCGGCTCGCGCGGCTCGAGGCCGCCGACTCCGACCACGTCACGGACCTCACCGAGCGGATCCTCGCGATAGGCCGCGGCATCGCCCCACGACTGAAGGGCCCGTTCGCGGACCAGGATCACGGGGACCTCCTGTACGACAGCAAGGGTCTTCCCCGGTGATCGTCGACGCGTCCGCGCTCGTCGCCATCGTCAGGGACGAGCCCGACAGCGACGTGTACGCCCGCGCGCTCGCCCGGGGGCGGGACGCGCGCCTGTCCGCGGCGACCTACGTCGAGGCCGCCGTCGTCGTCGACTCAGCCGAGGACCCGGTGGCCTCGCGCCAGTTCGATGACCTCCTCCAGACGTCGGGGGTGACCGTCGTGGCAGTGACTCCCGCCCATGCGGAGATCGCGCGCGAGGCGTACCGCGACTACGGCAAGGGCAGCGGGCACCCCGCGAGACTGAACCTCGGCGACTGCTTCTCCTACGCGCTGGCGCGTGCCACCGGCGAGCCCTTGCTGTTCAAGGGTGACGACTTCTCGCACACCGATCTGCGCTCGGCCCTGGAGTAACGCCCTCACGCCGTCGATGTCGTCGCCCGGCGGCGCGGTCAGGTGCCGAGGCCCGCCTCGCGGGCGATCACGATGGCTGCGCCGCGGTGGGTGACGCCGAGCTTGGCGAACAGGCTGCTCATCGCGTTCTGCACCGTCTTGACCGACAGGAAGAGCTGCCGCGCGATCTGAGGGTTGGTCAGCCCGCGGGCGACGAGGTCGAGGATCTCCCGTTCACGGGGGGTCAGCTCGGGGATCGGTCCGTGCCCGGGCGGGCGGACGGCGGCCTGCAGGATCTGGTGCCCGACCGGCCCGGCCAGGACGGTGTGCCCGTCGGCGACACCGCGGATCGCCCGGGCTATCTCGTCCGGCGCCGCTCCCTTGAGCAGGTAGCCGTGGGCCCCAGCCCGCATCGCTCGGAGCACCACCTCCTCCTCGTCGTGCATGGTGAGCACCAGCACGCGCACGCCCGCCTCACGGGCGCGGAGCTCGGCGACCACCGAGCTGCCATCGAGCACCGGCATGTCGAGGTCGACCACGGCGACGTCGGCGGGCACCTCGCCGGCCAGGTCGAGCATGGCCTGGCCGTCGTCCGCCGTCCCGACGACCTCGATCCCGTCGACGGTCTCGAGCAGCATCCGCAGGCCCGCGAGGAAGACGGGGTGGTCGTCGGCGAGGAGCACCCGGACGGTCACGACGTCGCCTGCAGGGGAAGCACACCGCGGACGACGGCGCCCCGCGCGTGCGCGGCCGTCACCTCCAACCGGCCACCCAGCTGCTCCGCGCGAGACCGCATTGAGAGCAGCCCGACGCCGGCCGGCGCCTGCGCGTCGAGCCCGACGCCGTCGTCCGACACCTCCACGGTCAGCCGCCCGTCGTCCACCGCGAGCCTCACCACCGCTCGGCGCCCGCCGCTGTGCCTCTCCGCGTTGCGCAGCCCTTCGAGCGCGATGCGGTAGGCGGTGGCCTCCGTGACCGGGTCGAGCGGAGGCAGGCGGTCGGGGACGTCGAGCTCCACAGCGAGCCCGCCGGCCCAGCCGCGGACGTGGTCCTGCAGCGCCGCGAGCAACCCGACCTCGTCGAGCGTCGTGGGGCGCAGGCCGGCCAGGATGCGACGCACCTCCTCCACGGCGCTGTCGACGTCAGCCCCCACGTACGACAGCACGTCGTCGACCCGACCGGCGCCAGCGCCCGCGGCGATGAGGTTGCGCGCGGCGCCGACCCGCATCCCCGCGGCGCCGAGCACGGGCCCGAGGCCGTCGTGCAGGTCCCGCTGCAACCGTTGCCGTTCCTCGGTTCTGGCCCCGAGCAGACGCTCGTGGCTTCGGCGCAGGTCGGTGCGCAGGGAGACCGCGCGGACGGCGACACCCAGGTGGGCTGCGACGTCCGTCAGCAGGGCGACGTCGCGTGGGTGCAGCTCCTCGGCGGGGTGGCGACGTGAGACCTCCAGGCGGCCCACGAGCTCGCCGGCGTGACTGAGCGGCAGGGACAGGTCGGTGGCGAGCGGTGCGCCGTGACGTGCCTCGACGGTGCCGTCTGCCAGCGTGACGACGAGGTGCGGGAGTCGCAGGCTGCTCCCCAGCTCGCTCAGCGCCCCCGCGATCGGGCTGTCCGCCGGCGTCTGCTCGAGCCGGCGTCCGAGGTTGCGGACCACCTCGAGCGCGTCGCCCCCGTCGCCGAAGAGCATCCTGTCGATCTCGTGGCCCACGAGCCTGCGCAGCGGGAGCGCGGCGAGTGCCACGACGGCGGTCGTCACGAGCCCGGGCAGCAGCTCGGGGTCCGCGGGCAGCAGGGAGCGCAGCACCAGGGCCAGACCGAGGTAGAGGGCCAGGAGCAGGCCGGTCAGCACCGCGTAGGTCAGCCCGCGGCGCAGGACCAGCCCCAGGTCCCACAACCGGTGACGCAGCACGGCCACGGCCAGGCAGGCCACGAACGCCAGCGCGCCGACCACCTCCGTAACCCACCACAGTCCCAGGACGGTCGTGGACAGGACGGAGGCGACGAGCAGGCCGGCCCCGAGGCCGACCCACCGGAGCTGTTGTCGCTCAACGGGTCCCGCCCGCCGGAAGCGGAGCGACAGGGACACGAGTCCGGCCAGCAGGAGCAGCGCGAGCAGGAGGGCCAGGCCGTCGACAGCAGGGGTGAGCGGCGCGAGGGCCGCGACGCCGAGCGGGTTGGGGACTCCCCCGACCGTGCCCTCGCCGCCGGGCACCAGGGCGCAGAGCAGGGCCAGGGTGGCGCTCAGGGCGACGGCGACCCGCTCGACGCGGACCCAGGCGTGACCGGCAGGGCGACCGTCGGGCAGTCGCAGCAGGACGACGACCAGACCGAGCGGCAGGGACACCCAGAGCCAGGTGGTGAGCCACACCGGCACCGAGACGAACGGCCACCCCTGGTCGAGGGCGAGGGCTGCCCAGACGCCCGCGGCCAGGGACAGCTGCGTCGCGCTCGAGGTGGCCAGCAGGACCCAGGCGAGCGGGGCGTCCGGACGGCGGCCCGCCAACGTGGCGCCGATCAGCATCAGCCCGGTGAGCACCACGGTGAGCAGGACGACGGCAACCCGGTCGTCGGGACTCCCACCGAGATGGGCGGGGACGAACCAGAGGCCCGAGAGCACCACGCAGGCCAGCACGACCTGAACCGCGGCGACAGCGCGGGCGCCCGTGCGCCGTCCGTTCATGGCCCTCCCCCGCCAGCCAGCGTCCACAGCGTAGGCCGTGGCGTCGCCGTCCGGACTCGATTCGTCCTACACCAGGGCGGGAGCGGGCTTCCGTGAGGTGGCCAGCGAACGGCCGGCGACGATCAGGGCCACGCCCGTCACGGCCATGAAGGCCAGCGACAACGGCGCGCACAGCCCGCCCAGCACGATCAAGACCCCCGCCGTCCGGCCGACCACGCCGCTGCGCAGGCACCCGACGCCGAGGGCGATGGTGCCGACGGTGAAGGCCGCGATCAGGGCGTAGAAGCCGACGCCGCCGAGCTCGCCGGCGAGGTCGGGAGCCGACGACCTCGCCTGCCACGGGATGACGACGGCGACGTACCACTGGAGGGTGCTGCCGGCGAAGGCGCCGAGGGTGCCGAGCAGGGTGGCCGCCGTCCCGAGACCACCTCGGCTGCCCGGCTGCGCGGCCAGCCCCGGGACGGCGAGGCCGAGGAGGACGAAGCCTGCCATCGCCAGCCAGGCCGCGGCCGCGTGGGCGGGTGACTGGGCGACCTCGGCGAAGGGCCGGTCGCTCAGGACCGTGCTCTCGAGCTCGAACGGCAGGGCGAGCAGGAAGCACGCTCCTGCGGCGAGGAGCAGCGGGCGCGTCAGCTGGTGAGATCGGGACACTGTGGGTACCTCCGGAGGGCGGTCGCCGAGGACGTCTCGACGTGGCCACCAACGTGGCGTTCCCGCCTTCCCGAGCGCACGGGTGCAGGCTCCCGTTCAGTCTCCGTCACCAGACGGCGGTGACGCTGCGGTCCGTTCGTGCGTAACGGTGGATGAGGCGGTCCTTGGTGAGCAGCGGCACGCCCTGCCGCCGCGCGCTGGCGTAGAGGAAGCGGTCCGCAGGGTCGCCGTGGAAGCCGGGCAGCTCCGCGGCCGCGACGGCCACGGCTGCTGTCAGCTCGGCGAGCACCACCCGGTCGGCCGCGAACAGGTCGCGGGTCCAGGCCGCCGTCGGCCGGTCGAGGCGGACCCGGCCGCGCGCCACCAGCATGGCGATCTCCCAGCAGCTGATCGGGCTCACCAGGAGGGTGCGCGCGGTGGCCAGGTGGTCGCGGGCCGGTTCCGACAGCCGGTCGGATCCGGCTTGCCACCAGAGCAGCGCGTGCGTGTCCAGCAGGACCGGGTCAGCGCTCTGCACCCCAGGCCTCTCCCGTCGCGTAGTACGCCTCGTCGTCCTCGGCGAGCAGGGTCACGGACCCGAGGGTCGGCGCGGGCTCGTCGTCCAGGGGAACCAGCCTCGCGACGGGCCTCCCGCGTTTGGTGACGACGATGCTCGTGCGAGAGCGCGCGACCTCGTCGATGAGGGCGAGGCAGCGCGCCTTGAAGATGCTGGCCTGGATCCAGTTCTCCTCCACCC
>Ga0075530_1001274_pt1 | contig 12040 bp, 17 predicted proteins | sample NGEPerD_2_FD_75101 | JGI IMG/M metagenome (GOLD analysis project Ga0075530, IMG submission 75101) | Arctic peat soil microbial communities from the Barrow Environmental Observatory site, Barrow, Alaska, USA - NGEE PermafrostL1-D | ecosystem: Environmental > Terrestrial > Soil > Wetlands > Peat ...
GCCCAGAGCTGGCCCTCGAGGCGCTCCTCGGCCTCGTCGACGGTGCCCTCGTAGGCGCCCGTGGACAGGTACTTCCAGCCGCCGTCGCACACGACGAAGGCGATCTCTGCCCTTTCCCCGGCCTTGACCGCCTTGGCCGCCTGCCCGAGCGCGGCGTGCAGGATGGCGCCGGTCGAGATGCCGGCGAAGATGCCCTCGGCCTCGAGCAGCTCCCTGACCCGGCGTACAGCGTCACGGGGACCCACCGAGAAACGGGAGTCGATCAGCGACTCGTCGTACAGCTCGGGGACGAATCCCTCGTCCATGTTGCGCAGTCCGTAGACCAGCTCGCCGTAGCGCGGCTCCGCCGCGACGATCTTGACCTCGGGCTTGTGGACGCGAAAGAAGCGGCTGACGCCCATCAGGGTGCCGGTGGTGCCGAGCCCGCCGACGAAGTGCGTGACCTCGGGGAGGTCGGCCAGGATCTCCGGGCCGGTGCCCTCCTCGTGCGAGAGGGCGTTGGCTTCGTTGCCGTACTGGTAGAGCATCACCCAGTCGGGGTGCTCCTCGGCGATGCCCTTGGCCTTGCGCACGGCCTCGTTGGAACCCCCGGCAGCGGGTGAGGAGACGATCTCGGCCCCCCACATGCGCAGCAGCTGGCGGCGCTCAACGGAGGTGTTCTCGGGCATCACGCAGACCAGGCGGTAGCCCTTGAGTTGGGCGGCCATCGCCAGGGAGATGCCGGTGTTGCCGCTGGTGGGCTCCAGGATCGTGCAGCCCGGCCGAAGGAGACCGTCCTTCTCCGCCTGCTCGATCATCTTCAGCGCCGGACGGTCCTTGATCGAGCCGGTCGGGTTGCGGTCCTCCAGCTTGGCCCAGAGGCGTACGTCCGGCGACGGGGACAGCGTCGGCAGCCCGATCAGCGGGGTGCCGCCGACCGAGTCGAGGAGGTTGTCGAAGCGCATCCGGGGCCTAGCCGCCGGCTACGGCAGGCAGCACCACGACCTGGTCGCCGTCGGAGAGCTCGGTGCCCAGACCGCCCGTGAACCGGACGTCCTCGTCGTTCACGTACAGGTTGACGAAGCGGCGCAGGTCGCTCTGCCCATCCTTGGCTTCGATGAGGCGGTCCTTGATGCCGGGGTGCTTGGCCTCGAGGTCATCGATCAGCTCGATGAGCGTGGATCCCGATGCCTCGACCGACTTCTCGCCGTTGGTGTAGGTGCGCAGGATGGTCGGGATGCGGACCTCGATGGCCATGGACGTCACTCGCTCTCGCTCGTCTGCTCGTTCATCTGATGGGCCGGCTCGTCGGTGACTGTGTCGGTCACCTGGACCTCTTCCTCGGTCACCGCGCCGTCGATGATCCTGTAGGACCTGAACTCCACTGGTCCCTCACTATTCCCGTGCGCGCGTGTGCTGACGAGCACATAGTGCGCCCCGGGTTCGCCGGCCAGACCGATATCGGTGCGGCTGGGGTAGGCCTGCGTCGCGGTGTGTGAGTGGTAGATGACCACTGGTTCCTCGTCGTCGGCCCACATCTGCTTGTAGAGCGCCAGCAGCTCACCGGAGTCGAACTCGTAGAAGGTGGGCGAGCCCGCGGCATTGACCATCTCCACGACCCGCTCGGCGCGGTCACTGCCCTCCGGACCGGCGACGATGCCACAGGCCTCGTCGGGGTGGTCCCGCTTGGCGTGCGCGACGATCGCGTCACGGATCGCCGGGGAGATGGTCAGCACGTCCCAAGCGTAGGTGAGCCGCTCCCTCGACAGCTCCGCGTACTGAGGGCCGGGACAGGCGGCGGCCCCACGGATCCGCTGGGCCGATGCGAACTATCTGAAGACTTGACGTATTCTTCATGTCGTCATGTCATGGAAGGGAACCAACGTGCCGGTGCCGCTCTACCAGGCCAAGGCGGAGTTCTTCCGCTCCATGGGCCATCCCGCCAGGATCCGCGTCCTGGAGCTGCTCGCTGAACAGGACCTGCCCGTGCACGCGTTGCTCTCCCGCATCGAGATCGCGCCCAGCAACCTGTCGCAGCAGCTCTCGGTACTGCGGCGGGCCGGGCTGGTCACCCAGCATCGCGACGGCAGCGCGGTCATCTACTCACTGGCCCTTCCCGAGGTACGGGACCTCCTGCTGGCCGCACGACGGATCCTCGAGACCAAGCACGCGACTGGCGCGCAACTGGTCGACGAGATCACCCGTCACAGCGGGCAGCGCTCGTGAGCAACGCTCTGGGATGGGCGGTGGGCCGGGCCACCGCTCTGGCGCCGAGCCGCCGAGACCTGCTTGCCATGGGGCGCGCACCCCGACGCGACCTCATCGCCGGGCTCACCGTCGGCGTGGTCGCCCTCCCGCTGGCCCTGGGCTTCGGCATCAGCTCCGGGCTCGGCGCGGAGGCGGGGCTGGTCACCGCGATCGTGGCCGGGATCGTCGCTGCCCTGTTCGGCGGGAGCCACCTGCAGATCAGTGGGCCCACGGGCGCGATGACCGTCGTGCTGATCCCGATCGTGGCGACGTACGGCCGCAACGGTGTGCTCGTCGTCGGGATCATGGCGGGCCTGATGTTGGTCGCGATGGCGGTCGCCGGCCTCGGTGGCTACGTGCGTTACATCCCGTTGCCGGTGATCGAAGGGTTCACCCTCGGCATCGCAGTCATCATCGCTCTCCAGCAGGTGCCCTCGAGCCTGGGTGTCGCCGGCTCGGGAGAGCAGGTGCTCAGCGTCGCCCGGACCGCGGTCGAGGAATGGTGGCACCAACCACAGTGGTGGGCACCGGGGATGACACTGTCCGTCATCGCGGTGATGTGGCTGACCGCACGCATCCGCCCCGGCGTACCCGGATCACTGGTGGCGGTGCTGCTCGCAGCCGGGGTCGCCGAATTCCTGCACCTCGACATCGCCCGGATCGGCGCACTGCCCTCGGGGCTGGCCGCGCCTCGCCTGCCAGACCTGTCGTGGGTACAGCTCAACGACCTGCTGCTTCCGGCACTGGCCGTGGCCGTGTTGGCTGCTCTCGAAAGCCTGCTCTCGGCCAGCGTGGCCGACGCGATGAGCGTCTCGGAGAGGCACGATCCTGATCGGGAGCTCCTCGGACAGGGCCTCGCCAACCTGGCCAGCCCGATCTTCGGTGGCATCCCGGCGACGGCCGCGATCGCTCGGACGGCGGTCAACGTGCGCAGCGGGGCGTCCTCACGGCTCTCCGCTCTCGTGCACTCGGTGTTCCTGCTTGCGGTCATCGTGCTGCTGGCGCCCATGGTCGGCCGTATCCCGCTGGCCGCGCTCGCCGGGATCCTGATCGCCACGGCCATCCGCATGGTCGAGGTCGGCTCGGTGCGGGCGATGCTGCGGGCGGGACGTGGTGACGCGGCCGTCCTGATCGGTACGGCGGTCGCCACGATCGCGCTGGACCTGATCTCGGCCGTTGTCATCGGAGTGGTCGCGGCCGGGGCACTCGCCCTGCGTCAGGTGGCCCGGGCCTCCAGCCTGGAGCTGCGACCGGTGGTGGAGAGCGAACACGCCGATCACGAGGCTGAGGAGCACGCCCTCCTCGATGAGCACATCGTGGCTTATCGACTCGAAGGATCGCTGTTCTTCGCAGCCGCCCACCGCGCGCTGCTCGAGCTCAGCACGCTCAGCGAGATCCGGGTCGTCATCCTGCGCCTTTCCCGGGTCGCGACTGTCGACGCCACGGGTGCATCGGTGCTCCGTGACACGATTGCGCAGTTGGAACAACGGGGGATCACGGTCCTGCTCTCCGGTGTGCGGGACCGGCACCAGGGGGTCCTCGACGCGCTCGGCGTCTACTCGGCGCTCGCCCACGAGGGCCACCTGTTCGACTCGACCCCCAAGGCGATTGCGCACGCCCGGCTGCACGTGGCGCGGACCCCGCACAGCGCGCTCGGGGTCGGGACTGGCGGAGAACCGGGCTAGCACCCGAACCTCCGGTCACCGCGCGGAGTGGACCAGCGTCTCCTGCAGGTAGCCCAGCCAGTTGTAGATGTCGTGGACCTGGGCCCGCGGGTCGTCGTCGGGGAGCGAGTGCCAGTAGTCGTCGTCGCCGTCCTCGACGCCGAGTCGGGTGGCAATGGCGAGCCGCATGTCGGTGAACGACCTCATCCAGGTCATCGTGGCTTCCTCGTCGAGCTCGACGTCGATGAACGTGCCGTCCTGGGGCTCGGTCGAGAGCCCGGCCTCCTCGAGGGTGTCGATGATGGCGGCAGCCGCGCCGGCCTTGCCGTCGCGCAGCGTGCTCTCGGTGAACCGACGGAAGTCACCCGCCGCCTCCTCGTCGTCGGGATAGGCCGTGGGGAACAGCCGCGCCAGCACCGGGTCGTCAGGAGCCGTGGTGGGCCCGGAGAAGTCGAGCAGCTCCTCGAGCGGGTCGTTCTGAACCGCCGCCGTGGCCGACTCGTTGCGCAGCAGTTCGATCAGCTGCCCGGCCAGAGAACGCAGCAGGTCGGCCTCGAAGACGGTGAAAGTGGCGACACAGGCGCCGCTCCGGCGGTGCCGCTTGAACCCGCTCACGGGGTGTCTGCCTTCTGCGTCGTGGCCCAGAGGCCGTACTCGTGCATCGCCTGGACGTCGCGCTCCATCGCCTCGCGACTTCCCGTGGAGACCACCGAACGTCCGTCCTGGTGCACCTCCATCATCAGCCTCTCGGCCTTCTTCTTGCCATAGCCGAAGTACTTCTGGAAGACGAAGGCGACGTAAGACATCAGGTTGACCGGGTCGTTCCACACGATGGTCACCCACGGGGTCGCGAGCTCGGTGATGTCGTCGACCTGGGGCTCGTCGAGCTCGACCGGAGAAGTGGACACCCCGACATTGTGGCGCACTAGGGTGAGCCGGTGAGCACCTCCACCGGGTCGTCGACGGCGTTGCTGACCGATCACTACGAGTTGACCATGCTCCAGTCCGCACTCGCCTCCGGTGCCGCACACCGCCGTTCGGTCTTCGAGCTGTTCCCGCGCCGGCTGCCGTCAGGGCGCCGGTACGGCGTCGTGGCGGGTGTCGGCCGCGCCCTCGACGCGATCGAGGCGTTCAGGTTCACCAGCAGCGAGATCGACTTCCTGGCGGAAAACGGCATCACTGATGAGCCGACCATGGCCTGGCTGGCCGACTACCGGTTCCGCGGTGACATCTGGGGCTACCCCGAGGGTGAGACCTACTTCCCCTACTCCCCCCTCGTGCGCGTCGAGTCGACGTTCGCCGAGGCGGTGCTCCTCGAGACCGTGTTGCTCTCGATCTACAACCACGACGCAGCGATCGCGTCTGCGGCCTCGCGGATGACCTGGGCTGCCGGTGACCGCCCGTGCATCGAGATGGGCTCGCGGCGTACGCACGAATGGGCTGCGGTCGGCTGTGCCCGAGCGGCGTACATCGCGGGCTTCACCGCCAGCTCCAACCTCCGTGCGCGCCAGCAGTACGGCGTGCCCACGACGGGAACCAGCGCGCACTCCTTCACGCTGGTGCACGACACGGAGGCCGACGCGTTCCGCGCGCAGGTGCAGTCGCTGGGCAAGGGGACGACCCTGCTCGTCGACACCTACGACATCGCCGAGGCGGTCCGGCTGGGTGTCGAGATCGCCGGGCCGGCGCTGGGTGCGGTCCGGATCGACTCCGGCGACCTGGGCCTCCTGGCTCACCGGGTGCGCGCCCAGCTCGACGAGCTCGGCGCTCCGGACACCCGGATCATCGTGACCTCCGACCTCGACGAGTTCGCAATCGCCGGGCTGGCCTCGGCCCCGGTCGACGGGTACGGCGTCGGCACGCAGTTGGTCGTCGGCAGCGGCCACCCCACCTGCGGCTTCGTCTACAAGCTGGTGGCCCGTGAGGACGAGACCGGCGAGCTGGTAGGGGTGGCGAAGAAGAGCACGGACAAGATCTCCATCGGGGGTCGCAAGTACGCCCTGCGCCGCCTCTCCCCCGACGGTGTCGCCCGGGCCGAGGTCGTCGGCATCGGGCACCCGGCGCAGAGTGACGGCAACGATCGTGCCCTGCTCGTCCCGCTCGTGCGCGAGGGTGAGGCGGTAGGGCGTGAGCCCCTCGAGACCTCCCGCGAGCGGCACCTGCGCTCGCGCGCAGAGCTCCCACTGAGGGCACGCCAGCTGTCCAGGGGTGACCCGGTGATCGAGACCCTTTTCGAGGGCTACGAGTGACTCCACCGGCACCGCCGAGTCTGTTCGATCGACTTGCGGATGAGTAGCCTCCTTGGCATGAAGCACGCGTTGATCGTGGTCGATGTGCAGAACGACTTCTGCGAGGGCGGCTCGCTACCAGTCGCCGGTGGCGCGCGGGTGGCGAGCGACATCGCGGTGCTGCTGCACCACTGGACACGCCAGGACCCGAAGGCTCCGCCGTACGACGTGGTGGTGGCGACCAAGGACCACCACATCGACCCGGGCGAACACTGGTCGACCACCCCGGACTTCGTCGACTCCTGGCCGGTGCACTGCAAGGTCGGTACCGACGGCGCGGCGTTCCACCCGAACCTGGACCCGCAGCCGTTCGACGCGATCTTCCTCAAGGGCGGGCACGCCGCGGCCTACTCCGGCTTCGAGGGCCACGACAGCGACGGCACCACCCTCACCGACTGGCTGCGTGGTCACGAGGTCGCCCACGTCGACGTGTGCGGCCTGGCCACCGACCACTGCGTGCGCGCCACCGCGCTGGACGCGGTCACGAACGGGTTCGCCACCCGGCTGCTCCTCGACCTGTGCGCCGGTGTGGCCCCCGAGTCGACCGAGAAGGCCCTGGCCGCGATGCGCGAGGCGGGGATCAGCGTCGCCTGAACTCGGCTTCGGGGCCACCTGGAGGAACGGAGACGAACCGCTGCCCTGGGCAGCCCACGAAGCACTGTGGCTGGCGCTTTGACGCAGAAACGGACGTTTCCGCGTCACTCCTCACCGTCGGAAGGCTGGAGCCACTCGCCTGGTGCGAACTCGCGACCGTAGTCCAGGCAGGCTTCGTTCTCGCATCTACCCTGCGTCTCAAAGGTGACTCCGGCGTTACCGGAGGCGATGAGGAACGCCACGTTCTCGGGCGACATGTGACCGCCGTGTCGAAGTGGCTGTCCACACGTAGGGCAGTGCGGATCCATGACATCCGGCGCCTCGCTCATGGCTACACCGTAGGCGGCGAAAGGCTTGGAGCATGCGCTCTCGAACAGACGGCATGTGGTGGGGAACCGCGATCGAAGCGCCGGACTCCGGCGCCCTGGCGCACTTCCACTCCGAGCTTCTCGGATGGCCCATCGGTCACGAGGAACCGGGAACGGCCATCCTCGCCGCGCCCCAGGAGTCGATCTACATCGTGTTCCAGCAGGCAACCGAATGATGCACTTCGACTTCCAGGTCGGCGACCTCGATTCCGCGGTCGCTGAAGCGCTCGCCCTCGGAGTGACCGTGGCTGGGCACCAACCGCAGGGCAATGTCCGAGTGCTCCTCGACCCAGCCGGCCACCTGTTCTGCCTATGCCGAGACAAGGACTGATCGCCCGAGCGCTCATCGGGGCACGGTCCGCACCCTGATCGTCCTGGTGTCGGAGTCGACGGCCGTGGCGGTCCCCTCGGCGTTGTAGAGGTACAGCGTGGCGGTCGGCCGCTGCCGCGACAAACCGAGCTGGGCGGGCACCGCGCCGGTGGCGGTGAAGGTCAGGGTCTGCTTCTTGCCGGTGCAGGTGAAGTCGAAGCCCCCAATGGTCATCGCGTAGACCGGGGAGACCCCGAAGCCGCCCCTGGCGCCAGCGCGGCAGACGACCGTCGCGCGGAGCGAGTAGATGGGCCGGAAGATGACCCACTTCTCGGCGTACGTGTCGTAGTAGTAGTCGCCCTGGGCGGTCGCGTAGCGGGTGGTGATCTCGACCGAGGACTTCACCGGCTTCCGGTTGTGCGCCTCAGCGGGAGCGGTGATTGCAGACAGCGGCAGGGCCAGGGCGACGGCGAGGGCGGCGAAGGCCCCGAGTCTCTTCATGCCCAAGAACGTCTCAGAGAAAGGCTGCGCTGCAAAGGAGCAGGGTGACCTGGACTGGACCTGCGCGGCGCCCCCCATCCGGACATCGGGGCAGACCCGGACGTCGCCACCGCTGTTCACAGGAGGGTGCCCGGCGGGCTCGCGCACCCGGCTATCGGACCGGGCGCATGGAGGCGTTCAGCGATGGTGTGTCCGCCATCGCGACCCCCCCTCTCGTGCTGGAGATCGGGGTTCCCGAAGGCTCCGAGGAGGGCCTGCTGCACGCGCTGGTCGGCCAATGACCCTCGTACCTGGGCTACATGGTCAGCTTCTCGACGATCGGAGCGGGGTGGTGTGCCCACACACCGTGATCACTGACTCTCTCGACCATTCCGACTCGGTGCCGCTCCGGTTGAATCTGCTGCTCCTACTGGTGGCCTCGTTCTTGCCGTTCCCGACGCTGCTGCTGGCTGAGTACACCGGCGACCCCGAGGATGAGGACGTCAAGACGCTGACCAACCGGCTCACACCCACGTTGGGCGGCTACGTGTTGATGATCGGCATGGGATGGTTCCTGCCAGTCGTTGCGGTGCTCGGCTACTTGGCGCCTGAGAACCGATCACCTGGCCCAATGCGGGTCGGGCCGCTCATCGGCAGGTCCGGTTACCTATGTGCGGGCACAGCGGTTATCCCAAGGCGTGGTCATCGCGACTCCCTCGTGCAGCAACGACCTCAGTCGGATTCCTTGAGCTGGTAAAGACCGCCTCGCCATCGCCGCGGCGCAGGCCTAGGCTCGGATCATCGTCGGCTCACCGAGGAGGAACCATGACTGACCACCCGAACCTCGAACTACTCCGCCGCGGCTACGCCGCCTACGACGCCGGAGACATGGACACGATCAGCGAACTCTTTCACGACGATGTCGTGTGGCACGTCGCCGGACGCGGCCCGATCTCCGGTGAGTACAAGGGCAAGGAGCAGGTCTTCGGCTTCTTCGCCCAACTCGTGGAACTCAGCGATGGGACCTCGAAGGTCGAGGTGCACGACCTGCTGGCCGATGACGAGCACGGCGTCGCGCTGGTCACGGAATCCGCCACCCGGAACGGCCGCAGCCACGAGGGGCAAGCGACGCACGTCTTACATCTGCGCGACGGCAAGGTCACGGAGTTCTGGGACGCCCAGGTCGACCAGTACTCCGCGGACGAGTTCTGGGCCTGAGAGCTACCACAACCGTCGCGCACGGTCGGCGGCGTGCGCTCCGGCCTGCCCTTCCGCCGGGGATCTTCTTGCCGGACCTCGCCCGTCGCGCGTGCGAACTCCCAGCCGTGCAGCACCAGCTTGTCGAGCATCACGCCAGCCGCGTTGCGCGCGTCGCTCGTCGGATCATGCCGGTGGCGGTGGGAGCGCACCGACCTGTGTGAGGAAGTCGGCCATGTTCCAGTACAGGACAGCAGAGACGATCTCGCCGTCGTGTACTTCGGTGAACTTGGCTCCCGCGACGGTGAAGCTGCGGCCGGTGGCGGGCAGGCCGGGCAGGTCGCCGGTGTGTACGGCGCTCATCGTCCACTCGGCGGCGAACACCGCTCCGGACGCCACGTGGCTTGTTTGTTCGATGTGCAGTTCGCTGAAGACTTTGAAGAAGCCGGCGGCGTACTCGCGGATCGCGGGCCGGCCCTCTGCGCGCTGTCCCGTGGCGTGGTCAACCTGCACACCGTGTTCGGCGAAGCAGGCCGCCACCGCTTCGGGGTCGTTGCGGTTTAGGGCATCTCGCCAGGCGTCGTTGACGGTCTTCGGATCAGCGGTCATCTCGTCCTCCGTGGGATGGGATTATGGTCTCTTGACTCGACCAGTTGTCATGCGCACAAGTACACGGCCCCACGGCGCGCCAGGGAATGCGTAAAACCCGCCACGGCATATCAGTCGCTGGTCGTGGGTACTGACGTCACCCAAACGGCCACCTGGGCTCGGGTGTGGACGCCGAGCTTGGCCCGCAGCCTCTCGACGTGCCGTTCGGCGGTGCGTTCACTGATCGCGAGCCGGCGCCCGATCTGCCGGTTGGTCAGCCCATCGGCTAGCAGGCCCGCGACTTCCATCTCACGGACGGTTATGCCCGTCGGCGGTGACGCGATCGCCGCGCGCGCTCGTACCTCAGCGCCCTGGCAGTGCGACCACAGATACGTATGCCGGCGCGCGCCGGTTCGGCCGCGGATCGCGGCCGAACTGTCGAACAGGCGCAACGCCTGCCCCAACTCGCCGCGGGCGGCGGCCACGCATGCCTGCGCGTCCAGGGTGTCCGGCAGCGACCGGCGCTCCCCGGCCCGCTCGAACGCCGTGACGCTGGTCGCGAGCAGAGCGGCAGCCTGGTCAAGGTCGCCGTCGAGGAAGGCGAACCAGCCCAGGAAGAAACTGAACTTGCCGCGCCCCCAGCACATCCACTCGAACGCTCGCAGGCACTGCTGCATCAGCTCGGTCGCCTCCGCCCGCCGGCCCTGGGCCGAGCGAAGCAGGGCAAGCCCGCACAATGCCCGGGACAGGCTCGCGTTCGTGCACCCCGCGCGTGCCACCTCGACGGTCCTGAGCGCAGTCGCCTCCGCGCCCTCGATGTCGCCGAGCATCGCCCGGGACAGCACGAGGCTCGACGCGCTCCAGACCCAACGGTCGACGTCGCCGATCTGCTCGGACAAGGCTGCGCTCTCGCCCAGGGCGATACGTGCCGCGGCGTGATCGTCCTGCCAGAGCAGCAGTAGCCCCAACGCGGCCAAACCGGCCGCCCGGACCACCGCGTCGGCGGCCGCCTCGGGGCGGGCGAGCAGCCGCTCCAGGTGGCGTTGTCCCTCACTCAAGTAGCCGCGGACGTCCCAGAGGTGGTAGAGGTCGCTGGCGATGCGCAACGCCTCCGGAACTTCGTCCGGCGCGCAGTTCTCCAGCGCCACCCGCAGGTTGTCGAACTCCGCCTCGGCCCGATCCACGGACCCGATCTCGTCATAGTCGATGTCGTCGTGCGCGCCGACCGCAGCGGCAACGCTGCTACACCACTTCAGATGACGCCGCCTGAACTCCTCGCTCTCGTTGCGTTCGGCGAGCAACGCTGCCGCGAACTCGCGCAGCGTCTCCAGCATCCGATACCGCACTGCGGTCCCATCGCTTTCCGCGATCACCAACGACTGCTCGACGAGCGTGGCGATGCCCGTCACGACCTCGTGCCCTGGCTGGGCGCAGACCTCCTGCGCGGCGCCGGAAGTCCAGCCGCCTGCGAAGACCGAGAGCCGGCGGAACAGGGCCACTGTCGGCTCGTCGAGGAGCGCGACACTCCATTGCATCGCAGCGGCGAGCGTGCGGTGCCGTTCCGGTACACCCCGGCGAGGAAGATCCAGCAAGGAGAAACGGTGACGGGACCGCGCCAACACCTCCTCGAGACCGCACGCCCGTAGCTGAGCCGCAGCCAGTTCCAGGGCCAGCGGCAGACCGTCCAGAGCCAGGCAGATCTCCGCGAGAGTACGAGCATTCACCTCCGTGACCGCGAAGCCAGGCTGTGCCGCCCGAACCCGAGCGACGAACAACGCCACACTCGCCGACACCGCGAGCTCCACCAGGCCGTCCCGCGGGTCGGGCACCGGCAGCGGCGCGACCGGCAGCAACTGCTCCCCAGGCACCTGCAACGGCGCGCGGCTCGTGACCAACACACGAACGTGCGGACACACGGCGAGCAACCCAACCACATCGTCGGCTGCATCAAGCAGGTGCTCGAAGTTGTCCAGCAACAGCAGAACCCGCCAGTCAAGCAAGTGTCGGCGCAGCGTCATCACCAATGGCTGGGGGCCCGCGTTGCGAAGCCCCAGCGCGCGAGCAACGCTCGGCATCACCAGGGCCGGGGTGCGCAGCGGCGCCAAGTCCACGAACACCACGTCTGGCTCTGCCCGTGCCACCTCGATCGCCAGCCGTGTCTTTCCCGACCCGCCAGCCCCAACCAGGGTGAGCATCCGAACCTCACTTAGCCTCGATCCGTGGAGCGGTCGGCCTGGTAGGTCTTGATGCGGCTCGTGCTGGGCGTCGGCGTCCTGGGTCCCGAATTGGGCAGGACTGATCCGCTGGTCTGGCCAGCGTTTCCAC
>Ga0075530_1001275_pt1 | contig 12039 bp, 11 predicted proteins | sample NGEPerD_2_FD_75101 | JGI IMG/M metagenome (GOLD analysis project Ga0075530, IMG submission 75101) | Arctic peat soil microbial communities from the Barrow Environmental Observatory site, Barrow, Alaska, USA - NGEE PermafrostL1-D | ecosystem: Environmental > Terrestrial > Soil > Wetlands > Peat ...
GCCGGCTCTCGACGACCCGGTCGATCCGAGCTTCTGGCTCGAGCGGGAGCTGGAGCTCGAGCTCGAGCGGACCGTGCTGCGTGAGCAAGATGATCGAGATCGCGCCAAGCCCGCCGACCAGCAGCTCCAGGGTCGGGACCCGCACCGCGCGCCCGACCGCGCCTGAACCGGCTGTCGGCGAGGGCCCGCGCCCGACGTGACCAGGGTCACGGTTCGGCCGATACGGAGAGTCGATAGCCTCCCGAAACGCCATGGACCGTCCCTCCGAGCCCGAGCTGCCCGCCGAGCCCGAGCTGCACGACCGCTGGGTCGAGGGGAATGAGTTCCCGGGTGAGGCGCCCGGCGTAGAGGAAGTCCCGGCGATCGCCTGGCCGTTGCTGCTGCGCGCACGCGTCCACCACCACCTTCGACGTCGAGATCACTACCCGCGGTGGGTGCTCGTCACGGTGTTGGCCGGTCTGTTCGCGATGGGCTTCACCATCACGATCGTCGCGGTCTCGCTCGGACCCATCGGCCGCGATCTTGGCGCGAGTCCGAGCGCGCTCACCTGGGGAGTGACCGGACCGTGGCTCGCGCTCGCGCTCACCATGCCCGTGTTCGGCAAGCTCGGCGACGTGCACGGGCATCGCCGCGTGTACCTCTGGGGTCTCGCCGGCTACACCCTCGGCGCCGTGCTCACCGCGTGCGCCTGGGACGGCGGTTCGTTCATCGCCGCGCGCATCATCGGCTCGTTGCCCGGCGCGGCCATCGGTCCGACGTCGATGGCGCTCATCATGCGCGCCTTCCCGGACGAAGACCGCGTCAAGGCCATGGGTTGGTGGGCCCTCGTCGGCGCGGGCGGACCAGTCATCGGGCTCGTCGCAGGCGGGCCGATGGTCGAAGCGTTCGGCTGGCGGGCGTTGTTTCTCGCGCAGGTGCCACTTGCGCTGTTCGCGTTGATCGTGGCCATCTTCGTGCTGCACGAGACGCCCCGACGGTCGAGCGAGTCCATCGACGTCGCCGGCGCGCTCACCATCGGTCTGGCCACCGTGGCCGCGCTGCTGGCGCTCACGTTCGGGGCCGAGCTCGGATGGACCCATCCCGTCGTTCTCGGACTCTTCGCGATAGCGCCCGCGATGTTGTGGGCATTCGTGCGGTGCGAACGTCGGGCGGAACATCCGCTCCTCCCGCTGGACTTCTTCCGCCACCGTGACTTCACCGCGTCGCTGGTCGCGCAGTTCGGCGCGAACTTCGCCTACATGGGTGGTTTCGTCATCACGCCGCTGCTCATGGAGAGGCGGTTCGGCTTCACCATCGCCGCGACATCGCTGGCGATGACGATCCGGCCGCTCAGCAACAGCATTGCGTCACCAATCGGCGGCTATGTCGCGGCGCGAGTGGGCGAGCGGCCCATGGCGATCGTCGGCACGGTGCTCATCGCGATCTCGATGCTCGTCTTCGCGGCCGGTGCCGCGTGGGCGCGCTCGCCCTCGTCCTCCTCGCGTTGGGACTCTCGGGCGTCGGGCTCGGCGGCTCGGCTCCCTCGCTGATCACGACGGTGGCCAACACCGTGGATCCGAGTGACCTGGGCGTCGCGAACGCGGCGCAACAGATGGTCGCCCAGATCGGTGTCGTCGCCGGCATCCAGATGCTCTCGACGATCCAGGGCGGCTCGGATTCTTCGGGCCCGTTCGTGGTCGCGTACCTGGTCGGCGGGGTGGCCGCGGTGGTTGGCGTCATCGGTGCGGGCGCGGTCGCCCGGCGACGTCCTCGCGTCGGCGGCGACTATTCCTCAGCGCCGACCACGCGCAGGTCCGCGTAGAACGCGAGCATCAAAGCCGCCGCCGCACCGATGAGCACCACCGTCGTGATGCCGAGCGGTCCGACGGCGAATCCGCCGACGAGCACCCCGATCGGTACGGTGCCACCGAAGGCCATGATCCACAGCGCCATGATCCGTCCACGGACCCGGTCCTCGAGGTGCTGTTGCAGCACCGTCGAGAGCGACGTGATCACGCAGAAGTACGCGAACGCAAGCACGAAGATGGTCGGGAACGCGGTCGCGGGGCCTCGTTCGAGCGCAAAGATCGCCAGCAGCACGGCGAAGGCAGCGAGCGCGAGTCGCACGATGCGCGACTTCGAGTAGTCAGCGAAGAGGGTGCCGATGCTGACCGCGCCGAGCGCAGCGCCGAGACCGAACGTCGCGTACAGCAGGCCGTACTGGGTCGTCTTGGGGCCGATGCCGAGGTTGTCGTCGGCCACGACCGGCATGAGCCCCACGAACGCGAGCGAGAAGAACGAGAAGACGGTGAGCACGAGGAGCACTCGCCGGATCAGCGGGTCGTGTGCGGCGACGCGAAAACCCGACGCGAGGCGAGCGAAGCCGCGTTCGGGCATCGGCTGGTCGTTGCGGGTGCGGTACTTCGCCATGACGACCGCGGCGACGGCGAAGCCGTAGGTGAGCGCGTTGAGGCCGAACACCGGTGCAGCGCCGAACGCCGCGAAGAGCGGTGCACCGATCGCGGGTCCGATGACGCGCGAGAGGTTCATCTGTGCCGACTGGAGTGAGACGGCACCCGGGAGGTCCTCGTGCGGCACGAGGATCGGCAGGATCGCGCCCAGTGCCGGTGCGCTGAAGGCGTTGCCGACGCCGATCGCGAGCACGCAGAGGAAGATCGCGACCTTTGACGGCTGGCTGGACATCGCGATGAACGCGAGGAGGACGGAGAACACGAGCTGCTCGAGCTGCATCCAGATGAGGAGACGGCGGCGATCGACCACGTCGGCGAGCACCCCACCGATCGTGCCGAGGAACAGCAGCGGCCCCAGCTGAGCGAAGAACAGAACGCCGACATAACCCGGGTCGCCCGTGAGCTGCAGCGCGTACGCGCCGAGCAACACGTTCTGCATCCAGGTGCCGACGTTCGACGCGAACGTGCCGCCCCAGACGATCCGGAAGTCGCGGTGGCGCAGCGCCGCCTGCGCGGTACCGGGGCTGATGGACCGATCACCGTCGACGACGGCGTCGATCACCTCTTCCCGTTCGGCCTCGGTGTCTTCCCAGCGAGCGTCGTAGGGTTCTTCGCGTCCGCCGGCCATGACCGGCCCACCCTAGATGGCGGCCGCAGAGACCCGATCTCGAGTTTCCGGGCTCTCGAGGATGCGCACGCGGGACGCGGGGGCTCCTACTCGGTCATCTCCTGGATGGCATCGGCGAGACCCTGGTTCCCGCTCGGCCCTCCGTCCGCCTGCGCGGACATGAGCTTCGTCATGTCGCCCTGCACCTTCACCTTGCCGGCCATGAACGCCTGCATGCCCGCCTGGGGGTTGCCCGAGACGAACACCTCCTTGGCGGTCACGTAGTCGGTGGTGAGGGTGAGGTCGGCCGGGTCCAGATGACCCTTGCCCATGAGGGCCGCGCCCTCTTCAGCACCCATGTGGAAGTCAATGTCGATCTCGAAGGGTGTCTCGGTGACGACGAGGTTCATCTTCAGCTGCGCATGGGCCGGAGCCTCGTTGCCGTGCTCGGCGATGAGCTTCGCGACCTCGCTGAACCAATCGTCGGAGAGGAACTGATAGTTCGCCAACGCGAGCCTCCTGAGTGACGCGCGTGTGACGCGCAGGTGCGGACGGTCCATACAGTCGCTGGAGCCTAGCCAGGCTGCCCCGAAGGCGTCGAGGTCAGGGATCGGTTGGGTCTATCGTCGAGAGGTGCCTCCGTCGACGCGCCCCGAGCGGATCGAGTCCCACGCACGGAACCCAAAGTGGCAGAACCCTCCGTTGCGCATCGAGATGTCGGTGTGCATCAACTGCGACGCGTGTCTGCGGCACTGCCCCACGCAGTTCGGCGCCATCTTCAACCACGGCATCGACGTCATCATCGTGCCTGAGCTGTGCTCGGGCTGCGGGAAATGCCTGCCACCGGTGTGTCCGGTCGACTGCATCCATCCCGATCCGGACTGGCAGGCCGCCGCGCCCGACTGGTGGCAGTACCCGGGCACCGATCGCGACCCCTATCGCTGAGGTCCGGCACGCACCTGGCTCCCTAGACTCGGCAGCCATGTCCGAGATCACCCGAGCCGACGTCGAGCACGTGGCCCATCTCGCCCGGATGGGCCTCACCACCGAGGAGGTCACCGCGCTCGCCGGCGAGCTCGGCTCGATCCTCGAGTACGCGGCGCAGGTATCCGCGCTCGACCTCGCCGACGTGCCGCCCACCGCGCACCCATTGCCTCTCGTGAACGTGTTACGTCCCGACGAGGTGCGCCCGAGTGTCGACCGCGACGAGGTACTCGCGCAGGCGCCGGCCACGGAGGACGGGCGGTTCCGCGTGCCGCGCATCATGGCCGAGGAGTCGTGAGCGCCGAAGCGATCGCGGCCGCGGTCCGAACCGGTGAGCGCACCGCGCGCGACGTCATCGACGAACACCTCGCGGCGATCGCGGCTCGCGACGCGGAGCTGCACGTCTTCAACCACCTCGCCGCCGACCAGGCGCGTGCCGAGGCCGACGCGATCGACGCCGCGGTGGCCCGGGGTGAGGACCCGGGGCCGCTCGCGGGCGTGCCGGTCGCGTTGAAGGACAACCTCTGTACCCGCGGCGTGCCGACGACGTGCTCGTCTCGGATCCTGGACCGCTGGCGGCCGCCCTACACCGCGACAGTTGTCGAGGCGGTGGGCGCGGCGGGGGGCATCCCCATCGGCAAGACCAACCTGGACGAGTTCGCGATGGGCTCGTCGACCGAGAACTCGGCGTTCGGCCCGACCCGCAACCCGCGCGATCCGGCGCGAGTGCCCGGGGGTTCGAGCGGCGGTTCGGCCGCCGCGGTTGCCGCCGGGTTCGCGCCCCTGGCCCTCGGTTCCGATACGGGCGGTTCTATCCGCCAGCCGGCTGCCTTCTGTGGCGTCGTCGGGGTCAAGCCGACATACGGCGCGGTCTCGCGCTACGGGCTGATCGCGTTCGCGAGCTCGCTCGACCAGGTTGGCCCGTTCGCCGCGACCGTCGCCGACGCCGCGCTGCTGCTCGACGTGATCGCGGGCCCCGACCCGGCCGATTCCACGTCGGTCCGCGAGGCCTGGACCCCGGTGCTCCCGACGCTGGGCGAGGGTGTGAGCGGGTTGCGAGTCGGCATCGTGAAGGAGCTGCTCGACGATATCGACGCCGATGTCCTCGCGCGCGTGCACGGCGCGGCTGACGCCCTCGCGGCGGCCGGCGCTTATGTCGGGGAGGCGTCGGTGCCCGCCGTCAGGCACGGCCTCGCGGCCTACTACCTGATTGCACCGGCCGAGGCCTCGAGCAATCTCGCGCGCTACGACGGCGTGCGCTACGGACTTCGGGTCGACGGGCGTGACGTCGCCGACATGAACGCCCGCACCCGTGACGCTGGGTTCGGCGCGGAGGTGAAACGGCGGATCATGGTCGGTACCTACGCCCTCTCCGCGGGCTACTACGACGCCTACTACGGCCAGGCCCAGCGAGTTCGGACGCTCGTGATCCGCGATTTCGACGCCGCGTACCAAGATTTCGACGTGTTGCTCTCGCCGACCACACCGTCGACCGCGTTCGCGTTCGGTGAGAAGACGGGTGACCCGCTGTCGATGTACCTCAGCGACGTGTGCACCACTCCGACGAACCTTGCCGGGCATCCGGCGATGAGCGTGCCGTTTGGCACCGGTGCCAACGGCATGCCGGTCGGTGTGCAGGTACTCGCGCCGGCGCTCGGTGAATCCACCATGTTCCGGGCCGCGGCCGTGATCGAGCAGGCGGCCTCCTCGTCATGAGCTGGGAAGCCGTCATCGGGCTCGAGGTCCACGTCGAGCTCGCGACCATGACCAAGCTGTTCTGCGGGTGTCGCAACGAGTTCGGAGCAGAACCCAACACCAACATCTGCCCGGTGTGTCTCGGACTGCCGGGGTCACTGCCCGTGCTGAACGAACGGGTGGTCGAGTTCGCGCTCCGGCTCGGCGAAGCGCTCGACTTCACGGTGCCCACGCAGTCGATATTCCACCGCAAGAACTACTTCTACCCGGACATGCCGAAGGACTACCAAGTCAGCCAGTACGACGAACCGATCTGCGTGGACGGTCGGCTCGCCGTGGACGGCGTGGAGATCGGCATCGAGCGCGCGCACATGGAAGAGGACACCGGCAAGACCACCCACGTCGGTGGTGGCGGTCGTATCCATGACGCCGTCCACTCGCTGGTGGACTACAACCGGGCCGGCGTTCCGCTCCTGGAGATCGTGAGTCACCCGGACATGCGCTCGGCCGGCCAGGCCCGCGGATACGTGAGCGAGCTGCGAGCCGTGCTCCAGGCGATCGGCGTGTCCGACGTGAAGATGGAAGAGGGTTCGATGCGCGTCGACGCGAACGTGTCGGTCCGTCAGGCCGGCACGAGCGAGCTCGGCACCAAGGTCGAGGTGAAGAACATGAACTCGTTGCGCTCGCTCGGTCGGGCGATCGAGTTCGAGATCGATCGCCAGACTGAGCTCGCCGACGCGGAGACACGCATCGTCCAAGAGACGCGCCACTGGGACGAGGCGGACGGCGTGACCCACGCCATGCGCACGAAGGAAGGTTCCCAGGACTACCGCTACTTCCCCGAGCCGGATCTCGTGCCCGTCGCACCTGACGACGAGATGCGGGCCCGGGCGCGGGCCAGCGCCACGGAGCTTCCGACGGCGCGGCGAGCCCGACTGGTCGAACAGTGGGGGATCAACGAGCCCGATGCCGAGGTGTTGCTCGGCGTGTCCGGCCTGGCCGACTACGCCGAAGCGGCCGTGGCCGCCGGCGCCGCGGGGGCGGACGCGACCAAGTGGATCGTGGGGGATGTCCTCGGGTTCCTCAACGAGACCGGCGCTCCGATCACCGAGTTGCCGCTGCGACCCGACGGTCTTGCCGAGCTGCTCGTGCTGCTGGCCGACGGTTCGCTGAACCGGAACCTCGCCCGCGAGGTCCTGGCGGTGTGTCTGGCCGAACCGAAGCGGCCCCGGGCCGTCGTCGACGAGCGGGGTCTCGCCCAGGTCAGCGACGAAGGTGAGCTCGGTGCTCTGATCGACGCGGTGCTCGTCGGCAACGCTGACGCCGTGGCCGACTGGCGATCGGGCGACGACAAGGCGAAGAAGAAGAAGCGCGGGTTCCTCTTCGGTGAGGTGATGAAGTCCGCCAAGGGCGCCGGTGACCCGAAGGTGTTGGGTCCGTTGTTGGATGAGAGGCTGGGCGCCGAATGACTGCCAACGCGCGACCTGATTTCGCGACTGATGATGATGTCGAGCGCGTGCTCGTCGTCACCGCTCATCCCGACGACGTCGACTTTGGCGTCGCCGGCTCGGTCGCGGCGTGGACCGCGGCCGGGATCGACGTCACGTACTGCCTTGTCACCGACGGCGAGGCGGGCGGCGACGACCGGGCGATGCCGCGCTCGGAGATGGCCAAGATCCGCCAGGCCGAACAGCGGGTCGCCGCCGGGTGTGTCGGGGTGGGCGACCTGCGGTTCCTCGGCTATCCCGACGGTCGACTCGAGGCGGGTCAAGGGCTGCGCCATGACCTCTCGCGGGTCATCCGCCAGGTACGGCCGCAGCGAGTCGTGACCCAGTCGCCCGACCGGCTGTGGGACCGTATCTATGCCAGCCACCCCGACCACCTTGCGGCCGGCGAGGCGACGACGTGCGCGGTGTACCCGGACGCCCGTAACCCCTTCGCCCACCGGGAGCTGCTCGACGTCGAAGGGCTCGAACCGTGGACGGTTGCCCAGCTCTGGCTCATGGCGACCGAGCAGCCGAACACCTGGGTCGACACCACCGACAGCATGGATCGCAAGATCCGCGCGCTGCACTCGCATGCCAGTCAGATGTCGGATCCCGCGGGCATCGAGCAGCGAGTACGCGAGTGGGCGGCGATGAACGCTCGCGCGGCCGGGTTCCCCGGAGGGCGTGCCGCGGAAGGCTTCAGGGCCGTCGATACTCGCTGAGCAGAGTCCGCGCGCCGCACCGGTGGCGCCGAGCAGGTGGTGTGGCCGGGCTGCGACCCTTACACCCACGACGTTCGATCCTTCTGTGACGTCAGGCGTCACGGAGGTATCAAACGTCCGGCGACGTCGACCGCGTGCTTCCCTTCGTGAGCGCGTATCCGATGCCGGTTCACGATCTCGACGAGGGCTGAGATCCGCCCGAGGCTCAGGTCCGCGCCGCGAGGTCGCGCCGGATCGCCGACCAGATCGCCCGATCGGCCGGGTACGGCGCGTTGAACGCGATCCGATCGACCAGCCCGCCGTACCGCCTCGTGATCGTGGGCGCGATCTCGTCGGGCGCGCCGCACACGGCGAAGGTGCCGAGTAGCTCGTCGTCGATCGCTGCGGCCATGGCTGCCCAGTCACCGGTCTTCGACAGTCGGTTGAGCTCGCCCTGGAGGTCACCCCAGCCGTGGGCCTCGAGCACGACGCGATACGCCGGGGTCGACCCGTAGAACGCGAGTTGCGCCTTGGTGGCCGTGGCGGCGGCGGCTCGCGCTTCGTCATCGGCTCCGGTGACGACCATGACTGGAAAGGAGATCTCGAGATCCATTCGGGTGCGGCCCGTCCGGGCGAGACCGCGCTCGAGCGCCGGGCCGATGTGGTCGCGCAGGAACCGCTCGGTCGCGAAGGGGTGCACGATGAACCCGTCGGCAACTTCGCCCGCGACCGCGGTCATCACGGGGCCCACGCCGGCCAACCAGATGCTCGGCGGCCCGAAGGGATTCGGTCCGGGGTCGAAGAACGGTGTCATGAGGGTGTGACGGTAGAAGTCGCCCTCGAAGCGCAGCGGGGCGTCGCCGGCCCACGCGGCCCAGATCGCACGCAGCGCGAGCACGAACTCGCGCATCCGGGCCGCGGGGTGCGACCACTCCATGGAGAACCGCTTCTCGATATGCGGCTTGATCTGGGAGCCGAGCCCGAGCGCGAAACGGCCGCGAGACGCCAACTGGAGGTCATTGGCGATGGTTGCGACCGTCATCGGGTTGCGGGCGAACGCGATCGCCACCGCCGTGGAGAGCGCCATGCGTTCGGTCGCGCCGGCCGCGAGCATCAGCGGGAAGAAGGGATCGTGCGGGCCCTCGAAGGTGTAGAGGCCGTCGTAGCCGTCGGCCTCCAACTCCCGGGCGACGTCGGTGACGACGTCGAGACTTGTGGTGACCAGCGGCGCGTCGACCTTCACGCCCACTCACCCTATGCCCCCGACGTTTGATGGTTTCGTGACGCCATGGGTGACAGAACCATCAAACGTCGGGAGGGGGAGGGGGTGGGTGTCCCAGGTTGCTGGTGGAATCTGGCAATGCAGCGCGACAGGGAGGTGGCGCACCGGGCGGCGAGCCGGCACGGGATGGTGCACCGCGCCGACGGCCGGAGGGCGGGTCTCAGCGCGGCCGCGATGTCGCGCCGACGCCGGGCCGGGCGGTGGGAGCGCCGGCAGCCTCACGTCGACCGGATCGCGGGAGCGCCCGCGACCTGGCGGAGCGCCCTGTTCGCGGCCGTGGCCTCGGCGGGCGGTCACGCACTCGTGTCACACCGCTCCGCGGGTGCGCTCTGGCAGCTGGAAGGGCTCCAGCCCGGTCCGGTCGAGCTCTCCATTCCCAACCACCAGATCCGGCGCCGAGACGGCGTTCGAGTCCGTCGAGTCACCGAGCTCGAGCCCCGCGACGCGACGCGTATCGACGAGATCCCGGTCACGCGTATCGAGCGGACCCTGATCGACCTGGCTGCCGCCCTGAGTCGAAGCGCGCTGGCGACCGCTCTCGACAGCGCCCTCGCCCAGGGCCTGACTCGTCCTGATCTTGTGAGCCGCCGGCTCGAGGAGCTCGGTCGACGGGGCCGGAAGGGCGCGGGCTTCCTGGCCCAGCTCCTCCGCGAGCGGACAGACGGCCAGCGCGCTCACGAGAGCGGGTTCGAGCGGAGGCTGGCGCGCCTGCTCGTGCGGGCGGGCCTGCCGGCACCGGCGCGCCAGTTCGAAGTGCGCGATGGCCGGGGGTTCGCCGGCCGGGTCGACTTGGCGTACCCCCTCCACCGCCTCGCCATCGAGGCCGACAGCTACCGCTGGCACAGCGGCCATGTCGCCTGGGGCCGCGACCTCGCGCGCCGGAGTCGACTCGCCGCCGCGCGCTGGCGTGTGCTCCATTTCACGTGGCACGACGTCATGTCCCGGCCCGAGTACGTCATCGGCGAGGTCCGCCACGCACTCGCCTCCGGCCCGGACCCCTAGCGCCCGCTTCGCAGACCGGGCCCCGCTCCCTCCCGCGACGTTTGATGCTTTCGTGACGGTAGGCGTCACGAAACCATCAAACCTCGGTGGGAGAGGGACGGTACCCTCGGAGCATGGCTGACACTCAGGACGACCGGGCCGCGAGCCACGACCCGATGAAACCGCACAGCTTCGAGGTGACCGACGGTCTCGAGCGCGCGCCGGCCCGGGCGATGCTGCGAGCCATCGGCATGACCGATGCCGACTGGGACAAGGCCCAGGTGGGGGTCGCCTCGAGCTGGAACGAGGTGACGCCGTGCAACATGCCCCTCGACCGGCTGGCCAAGCGGTCCAAGGACGGTGTCCGCGACGCGGGCGGCTTCCCGATCGAGTTCATGACCATCGCGGTGAGCGACGGCATCTCCATGGGCCACGAGGGGATGCGGGGATCGCTCGTGAGTCGGGAGATCATCACCGACTCGGTGGAGTGCGTGGTCCACTCCGAGCGGCTCGACGCGCTCGTCGCGCTCGCCGGATGTGACAAGAGCCTGCCCGGGATGCTCATGGCCGCGGCACGCCTGAACGTCCCCTCGGTGTTCCTCTTCGGCGGGTCGATCCTGCCCGGGCACTACCGGGGTCAGGCGCTCGACGTGGTGAGCGTGTTCGAGGCCGTGGGCGCGTGCGCCGCGGGGACGATCACCGAGAACGAGCTCGGCGAGATCGAACGGCGGGCATGTCCTACCGAGGGAAGCTGCGCCGGGATGTTCACCGCGAACACGATGGCGTCGGTCGGTGAGGCCCTGGGAATGAGCCTGCCGGGAAGCGCCTCACCGCCTGCGGTGGATCGGCGCCGCGACGATTTCGCGTTCGAATCCGGTCGCGCGGTCGTGAACCTCATCGCCCGCAACATCCGCGCGCGCGACATCATGACGAGAGACGCGTTCGAGAACGCGATCGCAGTGGTGATGGCCCTCGGTGGCTCGACCAACGCAGTGCTGCACCTTCTTGCGATCGCGCACGAGGCCCGTGTCGATCTCGAGCTCGACGACTTCAACCACATCGGCGCCCGCGTGCCACACCTCGCCGACACCAAGCCGCACGGCAAGTACCACATGACCGACATCGACAGGATCGGGGGCGTGCCCGTCGTGATGCGAGAGCTGCTCGACGCGGGGCTGCTCCACGGCGACGCGCTCACCGTGACCGGCCGGACCATGGCGGAGAACCTCGCCGCGCTCGATCCACCCGCGCCCGACGGCGACGTCGTGCATTTGTTGACGTCGCCGATCCACACCCAGGGTGGGCTCGCGATCCTCACCGGGTCGCTGGCGCCGCAGGGGAGTGTCGTGAAGGTCGCCGGGCTCGACAGCGACCGCTTCGAGGGTGTCGCCCGGGTGTTCGATGGTGAGGACGCGGCGATGGAGGCGATCCTTGCCGGCAGCATCGACGCCGGTGATGTCGTCGTGATCCGCTACGAGGGTCCCAAGGGCGGGCCGGGAATGCGGGAGATGCTGGCGGTCACGGGAGCAATGAAGGGCGCGGGCCACGGTGCCGATGCCGCGCTCATCACCGACGGTCGCTTCTCGGGGGGAACCCACGGCTACTGCGTGGGCCACGTCGCGCCCGAGGCCGTCGATGGTGGGCCAATCGCCTTCGTCGAGGACGGCGACCGGATCATCATCGACGCGGCCGCGCACACACTGGACCTCCTGGTCGACGACGCGACCATCGCGGCACGCCGAGGGAACTGGAAGTTGCCCGAGCCTCGGTACACGAGTGGCTTCCTTCACAAGTACGCGCGGCTCGCGCAGGGTGCCGAGCGCGGCGCGATCACCAACGCCTGACCCGCACC
>Ga0075530_1001276_pt1 | contig 12027 bp, 19 predicted proteins | sample NGEPerD_2_FD_75101 | JGI IMG/M metagenome (GOLD analysis project Ga0075530, IMG submission 75101) | Arctic peat soil microbial communities from the Barrow Environmental Observatory site, Barrow, Alaska, USA - NGEE PermafrostL1-D | ecosystem: Environmental > Terrestrial > Soil > Wetlands > Peat ...
GACCTGTCTGTGTTCAGCCAGGATGAGTTGGACGCTTTTGCCTTCCAGCTCAACACTCGACCTAGAAAGCGGTTAGGCTTCAAACCACCGCTGGAAGTGTTTATGGATCTGATCAACCGTGCCCAGGAAGCGCCATCAGACGTTCATTAAACCGAGTGTTGCACTTGGAGTTGGAGACCGCCGATCTATCAGGCTAAAATGACTCAGCTAATGAGCGGTTAACTACACAACAATCCTGATGAGTCAATCTGGCAGCGAGTTTGGTTTTTTACTGAGGCAATACGGACCGGCCAAGATTGTTGACGCGGGATACTGTTTGGTCGCCCAATCAGACACGCCTGAGCCACCGAGCTGGTCGGCGTTGGACTTCTTAAACCGCTGCAGGTCTGCCGGATTTGAAATTCGCATGGACGCTCCCTTTACCGCACCCGGCGTTCCAGATAAAGGCGCCGACCACCCGAACAAGCCGCAAATTGTTTAAATCGGCCTCCCAAGTGAAAGGGCTCGTGGAACTGACCCACCGAATTCCGATGGAAAAGCCGCCTGACCGACAGGCTGGCCACACCTGAATGCACCCGGAAAACCACAGATTCTGGATCACTGAAAATGTTGGGGTCATCAATCATCGGATGATCCGAAATGATCACCATTGCCTGTGTGACCAGATCAACATTGTAACTGGCTTTTCGCATTGTCTTTGCCGGCATCGAATTCAGCTTCGTTGTTGAATTTAGAATGCAAAAAAGTGTAGCACAGGGTAGTCTAGTTTAACTTTTATTTTTTACAGTAGTACGCGCAACGCATACACTTAACGAACATTTAAGCATTGGAAGGAACAGAGCATGAAACAGCTATCGGAAAATAAGACTAAGCTCAGCGACCCGATCTGCGGGCTCCTATTCTCTCTCATCGTTCTCACTTTTGGCAGCGAAACGGCCAGCGCCGCACCTTCCCCCGAGACCATCAAAGGCAACGGTATGATTGCCTATGTAACCGATGGAGACACCGCCCGCGTTCACCTCCCCGAAGCAGTCGTTGCACAAGCGAAAAAGGCCGCCAGAATCGCCGAACAGCGCTATCAGCGTGACATGGACCTTGAGCGAATTTACGAGAAAGACAATATGCTCATCCGTGTTGCGAACATTGATACAGCCGAATCCGTTCACAAGGACGCAAGCAGAAACACCAAAGCCGGAAAAGTAGCCTCGGATTTCGCAAACACAATGTTTGCAGCCGATCGGGTCAGAGTTATCTGTTATAAGGTCGGGTATTACGGTCGCCCGATTTGCGACATTCGGAGCAACGATGGTGACTGGGCCGAAATCATGATTCGTGCAGGGTATACAAAATACATTACAAAGTGGGGCCGCCATCCGGATTCGTCTCGACATAGATCGCTCAGCCAGGCGCAAGCGGAAACTTTCAGCAACTAACGACCTACCGACTGGGGAGCCGCTTTAACAGCGGCTTTCCTCGTTCTACGACCGCGAAAACGCCTTCCGATACCAGAAAACCGACAAAGGTTTCCGAGGCCTTGTTGATCCACTGCCACGCATCCAGTTCTCCACGCCGCCAGCCCTCGACTCGCGCATCCACCAGCGGCCCCCACGATCGGGCAATATCTCTCTCGATAAAGCCAAGCCACGGAACTATCAGATCCCGCTCAATCTCTAAAGTGGTACCGTCACGCAAAGGGCCGAGGGGTCTGTAGATACAGTTCATTCGATAGCGAAGGTACACAGGTCCGCTATGCCTTGGAGCCGTTATCGTCCTCTAACGCTCCCCAACCTTCCACAGCGTCATCACCATAGGTTGCGCGCCACTGATTCAAGACGCGATGGTTGGCTCCCCTGGTTTTAACGACTTCCCCATTGTGTGGGTTGGTATAGATTTTCAAGGCCCGCTGACGGCGAGCCGGGGCGATAATTTTGTCTGCAGATTTGTTACGGCCACCCGACTTCTTGGCCGTTTGCGATTGTGCCGGCGCACTGGACGATGAAGCCCGTGCCTGTCGCTGCTCAGTCGTGAGGATCGTCACTCTCTTAGCGGGGACCATAGATTGATTCGCAGGCATCCTCTGCGATCGGCCACCCTTGCTCGAGCCTTTGGTGTTTGCTGACTTTTTCTGGCTAGTCACTGGGGAATCGCTTTCCGCGCTGGCGGACTCGACCTTTGGGATGCGACCGGGATCAGAAGCCCTGGTCTGGCCATCCGACTCCTGAGCCTGCCCGGTCAGGTCACTGCCAACGAAACCAACTGGTTTTGCCAGATCAAAGAGCAAACACACTGCTTCCAGCAATTGCTCTGGCGATAACTCATAATCCGCCATGAGGGCTTCGATCTCATGCTTGATTCTGATAGCTGCGTCTACCGTCTGGCTAGATTTTAGTTGTTCCAGCTCTTCGTTTAAGCGCCGAACCGCACCCTGCTTTTCCAAGAACAAAGCTAATGAACTCATATTTTCACTAGAAACCATGGCAACCTCGGCAAAACAGTAGCTGATGGGGCAACATTCCTGAGAATTATCGAATGCAGCACCCAGCATGATACTAGACACCCCAAAATTAGCTAGATCAATACAAAAACAAACCGTTGCGCATACACATTTCAACGATTATTCATAATATACTACCCCATGTGACTTTATTTTATGGAAACCCATAGGCATACTTAACCCATTGCATCAATAAACAACCAAGAAACCGATGGAGAGGCGAAGCCATGAAATACTCCGAGTCTGGGGCAAGCACGAAGACCCCCGCCGCAACACTTACCGTTAGCATTCTGGCGTCCGCAACCCTGACCGCCTGCGGTGGTGGTGGCGGCAGCGACAGTGGAGGCGGCGCACCGGGCGTCAACCGCGACACCGTGACTATCAACACCAGCGAAAACAGTGTTGAGGTTCGTCAGCTTGACGGTGCGATTGATCCTGAGTCCCTGACACTGGTTGAGGGCTATGACAGCCCAGACATCACCACAGTTATTACAGACGACACGATCACTGTAACGGTTGGCGACCTGCCCAACTCTGCCCATGAGCGATTCACCGTGAAAACAGCCACGGATACTCATTACACCATCTCAATCAGCGCCGAGAACAGCAGCGCCCAACAAACCATCCAACAGGCCGACGCCCTCACCGAAATCGCGTCGCCGCAGGCGTTGGTTGGCGATGATCTCCGTCTTTTGAATACGGTGCTTGAGATCGAATATCTGGCTGGCGACATCAGCGAATCAGAAAAAACCTCGATCAAAACCACCACCAACAGCGCCATTGCTTCGTCCTCCACTGCACTTGATGGCGAAATCACCTTGCTTGATCAGGCACTGACCGACTATCGCAATAGTGACATTACAGAAACCGATCTGGCGCAGCGTCTGGCGGCATCTAACGCAGTCGTGGGCGAGCTGGGCACCGCAGGCGAAACCGCACTGGACATCGTGACCGACACTCTAACGGCCATGGGTATTGCGCTCCCGGCCAACCTGGAAGCCACAACTCCGCTGAGGTACATCGAAGAGGCGGACCGTTATAGCCGCTTCATGGTCAGCGACTACGGCAGCTTTGATGGCAACGGCAACTTTTCGTTTGACCCCAGCTTCGACTTCTTCAACGCGGTTTTCTCATACGCGAACTGATGGCGACGCCAGCTAACAAGGAGAACACCATGCAAGTTTACAAAACTACTTTTGCAACTAGCGTGCTAGCGGCCGTAATTGGCGCAGCCTCTGTACAGGCTCCTTCGGCCTACGCCGAAGCACCGGTCGACATGAACATTCATGAGATCAACGGAGAAATCCACCTGATCGTCAAGCGTGAAGGCATCAACAACGAGACTCACTATGAGAAGATCGTTGTACCGACTGATGAAGCAAATGCGCGTGAAGCCGAGCTGCTGCTGAACCCGAACGTGATCAGCATTGAGCGCGATGTCGTGTCCTTCAATCCAATCCCCCTGACAGAACGCGCGCCAAGTTTGTCTCAGAGCGCTACTTATAGTCAGAGCACTAGCAGCGTTAGCTACAGTGACCCGCTGTTCAGCCAGCAGAACTACTTTGATGTTGGTGATAGTCGCAATACTCGACTGGGCGAAGCCCATGGGCGCCTGAACTTTGATAACACTGCCCGGGTTGGCGTCGTCGATGGCGGCTTTGTTCAGACGCCGGAAGTGACTTACGCCGAGGGTGCGTCTCAGAACTATGGCAAAGGCGCGGATTTCTACAACTCTGACCCTGGTATCGAGTGCCCGAACCTTGCACCTGGGGCGGACAAGAGCACACACGGCCACTGGGTATCTCAGGTGCTGGCCGCCAACTCCGACAACGGCCTTGGCATTGCCGGTGCCGCGCCGAACGTCGAACTGGTTGCAGCCCGCTCTATGGACTGCATGGGTACCGGCTTCATGTTCGAGAACTCCGAAAGTGTCCGCTGGCTGGCCGGTGAAAGCATCACCGATGTACCCGACATCAGCGAACCGGTAGACGTGATCAATATGTCTGTCGTCAACATGGCCGACTGCCCGGCTTACATGCAGGACGCGGTTGACTATGCCCGGGCCCGCGGCATTGTAGTCATCGCAGCCGCCGGCAATGACAGCAACGACTCTGCAGCATACTCGCCGGGCAACTGCGACGGTGTGATCACTGTTGCTGCAACCACCAGCAGCGGGTCAGTGGCCAGCTACTCCAACCTTGGTGGCAACATCACGGTATCTGCTCAGGGCTCTGACATGCCTGTGCTGGACGACGAAGGAAACTCCATCGTGATCTTTGGTACCTCGTTCTCCACTCCGCTGGTATCCGGTGTGATCGCATCTGCTTTGTCCGATCGCCCCAACCTGACTCCGGCTGAGATTGACACCATCCTGATCACTTCCGGGAAGCCGGTTGTCTCAACAGGCACCCCGGAAGTGGGCGCAGGCATCCTTGATGCGATGCTGTTCCTGGACGGCGCTGGCGTACCACGCGAGTCCACAACCTTTGAGTCAGCCCTGGGCGGCGAGCGTGAGCAGTACGAGAGCGCTCTGGTTCACCCAGCAGCGACCGCTTACCTGCAGGCTCAAACCGGTGCCTCTGGCGCATGTGACATCTATGAAGTGGACGGCGAAGCGCTGGACACCCCGACTGCTGATGACCGCATCGCCGTATTCAGCGTGGCCGCAGGTGAGCCTCTGGACCCAACCAACACCACCGCAAGCATCATCAATAGCACCGCCGACATTGAGGACCTGGTGATCTCTCAGGCTGACATTGATACGGCAACTGGCAGCAATCGCCAGCTTGGTGTCGCTCACTGCAACCTGACCACCGGCGCGAACTGCTCGGTCAAGGACACGGTAAAGGCGCTGAGCACGGATAGCGTTGCGCTTCCGGCCTCCTGCTCCTAATCAGCCCGCCCAACAGGGGCGCTACGGCGCCCCACATTTCCCCGAACAGCGACCAGCAAGAGACCGAACCATGTTACGCAAAACGCTCCTAGCTATAACTGCAGCAACAATCAGCGTTACAGCTTCGGCTCAGCAAAACAGCTCACCCTCTGACAGCATCACCAATATGGCCTGCCAGAGCTATAAGAGCTCACTGGTGGACATGCTCAGGACAGCTAGTAACGGTCTGTCCGATGAAACTCTGCGCAAGAACAACCAACCGCCTCTGACTGACAGCCTGAAACAGCAGACCACCAGAGACATTCTGGAAAGCGTCATTGAAAGCGAGGCCAATCCAGCCATGCGCCGGATCATCACCAAAGCGTCCAACGCCTACATTCGCTCTCAAAGCATTGATTCGTTCGAGCGTGGCCTGGCCAAACTGGTACCAACCTGCGTGGAGATCCGATCGACCGAAAACCGCCAGCAGACGCAACAATTCAACCAGGGGCAACCGCAAAATCCGACCAACGACCCGACACCGAACAGGAATGGGGCTGACAACCAGAAGAAGAACGGTAAGCGATCGACACTGCCATCAACCGACAGCTACCTGTAACCCAGCGAACGCGCCGCCAGCGGCAAGCGTGACCACCCCGCACCTACTGGATGCGGGGTGGATGAAGATTTCTTACTTCCGCGCAGCAGTGCGGTCTAAAAGCGAATTGGAAGAGGTTATGTCTAAAACGGTAAAAACGATCAACAGAAAAACACTGGAACTGATGGCACAGACCGCCTGTGAGAGTGACCGGGATATTGCCAATAGAATGGTGAGCATGAGCGACAAAGAGCTTGAAGCCGTTGTGGATGACAAGCTGGCAGTGATTGATCCAGTCTCTTGTGCCAAGGCCACAGGACTAGCGCGCCTACCAAAGTAATCCGGGCAACCGCTAATACGCTTACATACACAGAACAAGATGGATATTGATATGCGAATGTTACTGACCGCGTTTCTAGGCACCTTACTAATCAGCGGATGCACTCTTCTCACCAGCACCGGTGAGAGTGATAAGGCAAGGTTTCTTCCAGAGCCCAAGGGTGATCGGGACTTCCTTGTTGGATGGAAGCCACAGGTAGCAGACAAGTCTGCCAAAGTTGCACACGAAGAACTGACAACCGCCTACAACACGGCAACGCTGAAAGCGGCTGGGTCAATGGGTTGGGAGATCGAAAAGCGACCGTTGATGAACCCAAGCAATGTTTCAACCACTTCCGATCCCGCCCAATTCCGTAACTTTGCCCGCTATGGAATTCACGCCCCGGATATCGGGTGCAAGATAATCCACGAAGATAATGGGCACATCAGAAACAATTGTGGTATTGCGGTACTGGCTGGCGGCATCACGTCAGAGAAGGCACCGGATGGCCTGCCAATCCCTGTAGGGCTTACCTGGGCGTTTGATCAGAGCCGTAATCACAGCATCGCATTGGTGTCCGAAGGCAAAACGAGTCTGCCTCGCCTTGAGTTTACAAAGCGGGTGTCGGCAGAACTGCCAAACGGCGTCTTCATGTATATCCGTACTGACGGTGGGCACTGGCTGCACAACGGCAAACGAATTCCCTGATGATCTCAGAAGCGTAGGCGGCGATTCGTCGCCTGCCGGCGCCAGAAATTAAGAGGATTACCTTACATGAATCCGATTTACGACCTGTCTCCGGACAACCTCTTGTCATTCGCGCTTAACCTGAAGGCCAGGCGCGTCCAGATCATCACATCCTGCACTGGTACCAAGTCTGTGGAGTCGGACAGCCCTTTAACGTGGAGCGACTTTGTAAATGGAGCAGAGTGGGTGCGCGAGCGTGAACAAGCGAGTGTTACCGTCCCTGCCAAGACGCTCTACAGTGGTCGTCAGCACACGACCCTGATGCAAGGCATAACCGATAGGTTCGATCTTGATATTGACTTGAGCATCGTATCTGCAGGATATGGGCTCATCGCGGGCGATCGACAGATCGCCCCTTACGAAGCGACTTTCTCTGGCTTGGGCAGTGCAGAGATCAAGCACAGAGCGGAGCACCTGAATCTGCCTGCTGATGTCCGCGGTGCGGTGGAACGAACGGTGGCAGACCTGACACTGGTGTTGCTCGGCGCGGACTACCTAAAAGCCTGCAACCTCACATCGCCCCTGCTTGCACCCTGCCCTACGCTTTTTATTGGAAGCAACTACACCGAAGATCAACTTCAGGGCAGTAACTTGTTTCAGGTGCCACTGACCAATGAGGATGCCAAAGCGTTTAATGCGGGCCAGGTATGGCTCAAGAGTGTCATTGCCAATCAGGTGTTAGCAAAACTGTCTGGGGGTGTCAGCCGTGAGTGTGCCTAACGAAGTTCAGACGTTGCTCAAAGATCAAAGATTCGGGATCACCTTTCCCTGCAAATCTGGCTGCCAGATGCGGTTCATCCATAACGGGGAAGATCTCGGCGGCTATTTTGCGTACAGGCAATGGGGTGGACTACGAAAAGCCGTCGAAGCGGCGATATCGCGAAATCACCAACTTAGAGTAATTCATAAGCGCCAAGGCCGCACAGGCAAGGCCAAGTTTCGTAAAAACGCCAAGGCGCGCAGTAATACCGGTGTCATCGGTGTGTATGGCTCGCGGTATTACGATGAACGGCGCGCCAAGCACTATTTCCGATACCTTGTTCGCTGGTCAGACACAAAAGGCAAAGGTCGAATCAAGACATTCAATCTGACCGAGCCTTACACAGCGGACCAGCAGGTTCACACGTTCCGATCGGCTACCCATTTTCGCAAGGCGTGGGAAAACGAGTTGGAAGACTTCGACCATATACGTTTCAAACTGTGGCGCCAGAAACGACTCTATCATCCTGGACAACCTGACTTGCCGGCAGACTTCTGGGAGATACGCGAAGATTTGGAACGGGCGGGGTGAACCTAATCGCGGGGTGGGCTTACTTGCGCTTTGCCTGCTTATTAATCACCTTCTGGACAACCTCTTTGTGCTGCAGCTCCGTTTCAACATCCTGGATGTTCACACCAACAACGCGAAACAAAGGTGCGTAGACTTCGATACCCATTTTCGAATACTCGAGGCTTCCATCGATCCCTTTGGTATACCAAACGCTCGACAATCCTGCTGAACCAATCGCCTGCGACATATCGCTACCCATGATTACCTCTCTGGTATCCAATGTTTTGTATTTCGTAAGGGTCGGATTATCGCACAGGCAATATGAGTATGAGGACAACTCGCCCAATACGCCGCTCAGGTGTGCGAGAATTATTGAGTCTAAAGATCCCAACGCAGGACAATAGATATGAAGATCGAACAACCGAGCACGATGGAGTCGGTAGACCTACGAACACAGATTGCCGGCGTAAACTTCAGTAGATTGGAAACCGCCGACGAACTGAGCCGACTTCGGCTTTCCCTGGTGGGTGCCGGATGATCGCGAAGGCGATCAAGTGGCATTGGCGATGCTCTCGCAGATATCTATGGGCAGCCAGAGCTTGAGACCGGTCTCATCGATGATCTCAAAGTCATCACCCCCGCGACCAAGATAATACGCTTTTGCGTCATTATCCTTAGCGTCAATCACCAGACCTACGCCACCCACTTTTTGTGAGATATCTGCGGCCTGCTTGATCGCAAAAGAGAGGAGTCGTTTGCCGTGACCACTGCCTTTGTATAAGTTTGAGATGCCCATTTTGGCCAAAAGAAGTGCCGGAACAGGGTTTTTCAGGGTCTTTGCAGACCTGCACTGGGGCGGAATATCAATACTTGTGTAGGTCAGCGTGATGTAGCCAATGATCGTGTCAGGATCAACTGGATCTTCAAGAACAAATGTTCTTGTCATCCGCTTGTCGCTGGATACCCTGGCGCTCTTTGCCAGGAATTCGTTTAAATCAGGGTATCCGCAGTCAAAAGCCTTTCGTTTATGCCTCTTGTCTACCAGCGTTAGTTTCAGTTTCTGTGTCATTTACAGTCCTCTTGTAGTCGAGCGCATCCTGCATGAGCTTGCTCGATGACATCCGAGGCTTGCGATCAAGAATATCCATCATCCGGTTTCCGGTCTCTATTGAGACCTGGATGCGTGTTACTCGATCAACAATCTCTTCCGCCCTAGTGCGGGCTGAATCAATTAAAAATTGAGACATTGTCACACCGCTAAGCTCAGCTGCTTGCGCGATAAATTGTTGGGTTTGTGTATCAACACGGGCTACGAGACGAGGATCTTTACCTCGCTCATTTTTCAACGTTCCCATTTTTTCGTACTCCTGGTCGTCCTGATATTTATAGACATCCTGACCGGCTTATAACTGCTCAATAGCCTTATTGGTCAGTGTCGAGGGCATGATAGCAATAATTCTCATTTATGTCAATCTGTGTGCCGATGTGTCACACAAGAATAAGGTCAGCAAGCCGCCCAGCCCCTGGATATTTACCGAGCAGGCCGTAGGCCGATCCGCTCGGAGACTCTTCACGTAGCAGGTTTATGGCTCTTGGCCTCTTGAATTTGCTGCTTGAGAACCGCGACCTCACGGTGTCTTTTTTGTCTTTCTTCATCGAGCTTCTGGGTCAGATTAACCACCTTCAAATCCTTAGCTTCCAGAGTGCTTTGCATCGTTAGTTTCTCTGATTGAGCACCACTGAGCGCTTCAACTGTTTTATCGAGATCCACTGTCAGCCGGTCAATTTGTTTGGACATCTGTGCGATGCGTGCACGATCCAACGACTGATCTCCCAGGAAGCGTTCTTTTTCCTCCCGCATTCTCTCTTTTACGTCTGACACCTGATCGCGGGCATCCTGAACTTGAACAGTCCAGTAGTCAGTTAGCCGCTCCTGCTTTGCTTCAGACTCCCGCGACGTGGCTTTAAGAGTTTCCAGAGTTTCTTTGAACGTCGACCTCTCTGCCTCCCAGTCCTGGGCGGCCTTATCGTATCTCCTGTCAGCTTCAGCACGCTCATCGGCCAATTTCTGATTGAGCTGGTCTTTATCGTTTCGCAAGCGATCAACAATCGCATCCCGGCCCTTCAACTTAGACTGTACATCCCCCAGCTCTTCAGCCATCGAGGTTTTTGCTTCATAGGCAAGCCGCAGCTCTCGCTGGCGGTCCTCCAGCATCTTTTCCTGGACAGCAACGGTCTCCTTGATCTCCGAAAGCTGATCTTCTAGCCCTGCCAGCTTTTCCTCATAGGCCTGCTCATACTCGCTGTAAGACTTCCCGGCCTCGACCAGAGCTATGGCCCAGAAATCCTCAACAGCCGGAATCAATGCCTCTGGCATTGACGCCGGCAACATGCCTATCCCCTGCTTCTGAAAGTTCTCCAAAAACTCATTACGCAGCCTATTGATCGTGCTGCGCGAGCTGATCCGGCCCACTTCTTCATAAACCGCATCGATGGTTGGATGCTTGCCTCGCCCAATAATCCGAACGCAGGCGCGTGCAATGTCTTCATACTTTACCTTTGCTTCTCTTGGCATTGCCCTACCCTGCTATTGGCGACACTGGTTCAACATTAAGTCATAGGTGCGCTGATTATCGGTCGGTATCTCGAGAGAATAAATTTTCGTGATACGAATAAACCTTGCGATATACCCGCAACGCTCTACGGGCGGGAGCCATTCGGTAATCCCCTTGGCCCCCTTACTCCTGTTCAAAGACGCGCTGACAATCAGGACATTTCGCGGATCGTTCGCGAACTGAATGCGCTTCTCTTTCTGCCACTCCTGCGCGCCGTGATCCCACGCAAATTTTAATGGGACGATGTGATCAGCGTCTGTGAGGGATGCATCAGTAATCAACTGTCCTGAATATGGAACAACCCAGCGCCCGTGGCTGACACGATCGGAATTGTCTGGATCGAATCGAACCGACACAGTGGACTGCCTTATAAGCGCCTCGGCCCTGGTGTCGTAACCATTGCCATCCTCATCCATCCAACCCCAACCAAATTCTGACCGCTCATAGCCACCATCTGTTTTTACATCTCCGGTGGTGGAAAGATCCAACCCTTTTGGCAACCGGCCACCGGAATTCAGACACCCCTCAACGCTCTGGAACACCGCGAATGACTTGATGCGGTCGTAATAGCTGTTTGCTCAGGGTGGCAAAGACGCTGCCCGTCTTCTTTACGATAGAGCCCGAGGCATGGGTAGCGAACGCCTGCAACAGAATCAGAGCTGCGACTAAGAATGTGGGCAACCTTTTATCAGATATCTGCATTACACCCCAGCCTTATAGCGTTCGCGACTGCTAAGAATGGTTTGGCGTGCCCGCTGGCCGCCCTGGTGGTTTCGACATCGAGCCACACCATAGAGGTTTCATCACCGACCGGCTCGACCGGATGAAACGGAAACCTGGCAGATCGATTCGTCCACGGGACGCGCTTGAGCAAACGGTAGTCTTCGGGAGACTGCTCGATGCGGGGAATTTCGTTTATAGGAAACATAGTGTCTCTCATTGTCTGCCGGACCAAAATCACTTAACGATTCGGGCCACCCATGGATTTCGTCATGTGCTCGTTTTCCACAAGCCAATCAAGATCATCAAACAGTCCATTGGCCCGATCCTCGCGGTAAACCGATTCCACATGATTTCCTCGCTGATGCACTCGAGCGAACTCAAGAACGTCC